>ERZ827496.4480-NODE-4480-length-10787-cov-3.062337_pt1 | contig 10787 bp, 8 predicted proteins | sample MGYA00519769_ERZ827496 | MGnify/ENA primary metagenome ERZ827496 (study PRJEB31778, sample SAMEA3449327) | human gut metagenome | biome: human gut; feature: human-associated habitat; material: faeces | place: United Kingdom | collected 2010/2012 ...
TTTGCAAGCAGATGGCGTACAAAGTCGCCAGACGCTCTTTGTGCGGTATTGCCCTAAGGAAATACTGCATGATGTATAGAAAAAGGTCTGATACCCATATTCGGGCACCAGACCTTTTGGATAAAAATGAGAATTTTACTGCATCTTATAGGCATCGATCATCTTTTTCACCATCTGCCCTCCGATGGATCCAGCTTCCCGTGCAGTCAGGTCGCCGTTGTAACCCTGCTTCAGAGTTACGCCAACTTCGCTGGCAGATTCCATCTTAAAACGTTCCATAGCTTCCTTGCCCTTCTGCGTAAATTCACCCTTCATAGTGATTCTCCTTTTTCATGTCTGGGATAAGCGACCTATCCCAGAAGTTTGTTTTCGTTTTTCAGCAGCTGCTTTTTCTCACACGCTGTGTTTCGTGTTCGCCGCTGCAAGAATAGTATAGGACAAAAGGGCGTTTCTATGACAGGTAGTTTTTTCGTATTTTTTCTATAAGCCTTTGGGAACAATGGAAAATGCTTTCTTCTGCAAAAAAACATATTTGCAAAAGAAATACTGCACAAAATAATCTATGTATATTGACATTTATTTCGACATGCGGCACAATAAAAGAAGATATTTTCGATTGAAAATCAGAACAGGAGGAATTGTATGAAAAAGAAATGGCTTTCCGCCGCGGCGGCAGCCGTACTTAGTGTTTGTGCTCTGGCTGCACCCATATCCGTTCCGAATACCGTAACGCCGGTTGCAGTGCAGGCTGCATCTTCCGGCACAACGCTAGCAGATATGCCCAGTACATATCAATTTGCGGCAGAGTGGATTCTGCAAAATCGTATCATTTCAGAAGGCTCTGTGAAAGATTGGGCAACGATCTACGACCAGATCGTCGCTGGAAACGGAACACTCAAGTATGTTGTAAAATGGCAGAGCAAACAGACGATCACACTGGAGCAGCGGAAGCAGCTGCAAACCGTTCTGGAAATGGCAGTGAACGACTGGACTGACTGGCTGGTAGGTTATGAAAACTGGCCGTACACCCATGTCAATGTACAAATCGTCGGCTGGGCAGTGCTGGATCAGAACTGCCTGCTGGATCTGCAGCCGGACGAAACCGTGTATACCACCACAATTCCAGCAGATACCAGCTACATCACAGACGGAAACATGGCGGTTTCAGAGCTTCCCACATTGGAACCGATCGGCGACGAAACACGATACCGCTATATTCACTGGGCAGATCAGTCATACCAGTATCCAGACGGCTACGAAAATCGTTACGATATGTACTTGCAGGCAACGCAAGGCATGATCGATATGGGCGGCTTCGGCTACCACTGGGGACAGCAGCTTTCAGACAACGCTGTTCTGGGCTTGATCGCCGGCACTTCCAGTATGCATATTCTGGAACACGAAATGGGACATAGCTTTGGACTGACTGATTTTTATGGCGGTGAGGGAGAATCCGACGGCTTTCCGCCGGGAGGATTTCCGGACGGCGGCACGTCGATCATGATGGCAGGTTCTTCTCAAACGATCACTAACTTTGACGGTTGGTTTTTCCGGTATCTCTGGTCATACCTGGCGAAAGAGGACGGCAGATTCAATCTTACGGTACCATCTACAACCACAACTGCCACAACTTCAGAAACCACAACAACTACGGTTACAACAACGGTTTCAGAAACACAGCTGGCTTATGAAACCGTATCGTTCACAGACACCATTTCTGAAATAGTACCGAATACTTCTGTCACATTTGCAGAATACGGCACATTTTTCTTCCAAGGGGACTCCTACTATCACGGGGACGAAAGCAAAAATCTCAGCCACTACGAAGCTGGCGACAAAATTTCAATACAGTTTACCTATGATCGGGAATCAGGCATGATACAGTGTGTTGATGCATTGCAGCTTGAGGAAAATTCGCATAAAGTGATCGGAGATGTCAACGCAGACGGACAGTTCACCATTGCAGATGTTGTTATGGTGCAGAAATGGTTGTTGGGCAGCGGCAATATGACTGATTGGACTGCCGGAGATTACAATGCAGACGGTCAGCTGAATGGACTGGATCTGTGCAGTATGAAGCAAGCACTCAGAAAGGAAATATCGGAAACATGAAAATTCTGATTGCGACAGATTCTTTCAAGGGCAGTTTATCCTCTCTGGAAGCAGGAAATGCTATTGCCGATGGAATCCGACGAGCCGGCATGCCAGCTGAGATCCAGGTTTCACCAATTGCAGACGGCGGAGAGGGGACTACAGAAGCCTTGGTCAATGGGTTGTCCGGATATTTGGAAACAGTAACAGTATCCGACCCGCTGGGCAGAAAGCAAACAGCAAACTATGGCATTTTGCCGTCTGGTACCGCCGTAATGGAAATGGCAGCTGCAGCAGGACTTCCGCTGTTGTCCGAATCCGAGAGGAATCCGCTTTACACCACGACTTTTGGCGTGGGAGAAATGATCGCAGATGCCATTACCAAGGGCTGTCGAAAATTCATCATCGGTATTGGTGGCAGTGCGACCAATGACGGCGGCGTAGGCTGTTTGCAGGCACTGGGCTTTTCTTTTCGAAACGCAGATGACACCGAGATTCCCTGCGGAGCAGTCGGACTTTCGCAGTTACAAAAAATCACCGCCGAAAATGTACTGCCGGAATTATCGGCTTGCACATTTCAGGTGGCATGTGATGTCACCAATCCACTCTGCGGGGAACAGGGCTGTAGTGCCGTCTTTGCCCCGCAAAAGGGAGCCGATGCAGCAATGATTCCCCAAATGGACGAATGGCTTTCCCGATATGCCAAGCTGACAAAAATGCTGTTTCCGGAAAGTGACCCCAACTGTTCCGGCAGCGGAGCCGCAGGCGGACTGGGATTTGCGTTGAAAAACTACCTGCACGCTGAACTGGAATCCGGCATTCAGATCGTTATGCGGGAAACTCAACTGGAACAGGCAATTGTCAATGCAGACCTTGTTATCACTGGCGAGGGGAAACTGGACGCACAAAGCATCATGGGAAAAGCACCTATCGGAGTTGCTGTTCTTGCCAAGCAATATCAGAAACCAGTGCTGGCATTTTGCGGCTGCACAGAACATGCAGCGACGATTTGCAATGTTCACGGAATCGATGCCTTTTTCCCGATACTGCGAGAAATAACCACGTTGGAGAACGCTCTGTACAGAGAAACTGCAAGGCAAAATCTGACTGATACGGCAGAGCAGGTGTTCCGGCTGATTCGTGCAATGCGATAATGTGTTTTTGCAAAAGTAGTATTGCCAAAATAGAAAGTGACAAACAAAAAGAGTATCTCATTTGAGATACTCTTTTTTGATAATCAAATCGTTTTTTCAAACTTAAGGCAATACCGCACAAAGAGCGTCTGGCAACTTTGCACGCCATCTGCTTGCAAATTTCCCTTCAGAGCCTGTTTCGTATCTTGTCGCACAATCTTTGTGCGGTATTGCCTTAAAGAATTTTTTTCAGTATTGGAACATATTTCAGCGACCAAATACACAGGAACGAACAGAGAAACGTTCCAACGGAAAGTGCCAGGATCATAAAAAATCCGCCATGCATATAGGGATTCCATTTCCAGACCACAAGCACCAGTTTCAGAAACAGCATGTGTATCAAATAAACACCGAACGAACACTGATCGACCTGATGTAAAATCCAATAGAGCACTTTAGGTGCTTTCTTTTCTCTGTAGGACATCAGCCCGAAAATTCCGGCAGACTGCAATACGATCAACGGGAATGCATAACTGGTAAGAAGTTCTGACAATGCGGCGATGGACTTTTTCTCACTAAGAATTGTCAGACAGGCAACTGCAATTGTTCCCACAGAAGCCAGAAGAATCATCAGCCACGGCTTTTTGCAAATGCGTTTCTGCATAAAAGCATCACCCAAGAAAAGATAAAGGGGATAGACGCTATAAACACAAATATAGAATGCTGTCGATTTTCCTGTCAGTGTTTGCAACATTGGCAGCAGCGATAGAAACACCAGATAAACGCTTAACAAGTAGTACGTATCTTTTGAGTTGAGGGAAGCAGCAATTTTCCGATAAAACGGCAGCAGCAAATACAATGCTGTAATCAGATACAAGTACCACATGTGCTTCCAGCCGCTTCCGGTCACTGCATTTTGCAACCCGTAAAGAATCGTTTTGAACTGAATGCCGCTTTCGCCGGTAGCATCGTCAAAAATCTGAAAGACTACGGAGAACAGTACCAGTGCAGCCAGCACTCGCGGGATATACTTTCGGAATATCTTCCGATATGTCACTTCCCGTGCTGGATCCAGAAGCAGTGCACCGCTGACCATGACAAAACAGGGAACAGCCCACATCATGAGATTTCTCGTCGTCAAAGCGGCAATTCTTGCAGTATGATCCGGTGCGTAAACACTGGCGGCATAGAACGTATGCAGTATGACAATGGCAATGCAGGCAATTGCACGCAATTCCGAGAGAAAGAAAATTTCACGTCGTTTTGTGATTTCCATTAGTTAAACAATCCCTCATCTCCAAGGCAGCCATTATTCGGATCCGCAGTATCATTTGCAGCATCATTATTGTTTGCCGGTGTTTCTTCCGCTGGTGTGTTTTCTACCGGAGCAGCTGCTGGTGTTTCGTCATAAGATTCTTCTGGTTCTACATAGACGGGCTGCTGTTCCTGATAGCCGTCCTCTACCGCCACTTCTTCTGCATCTTGTGCAGCCGGCTCTGTTTCTGCACTCGTCTGTACCTGCATCTGTTCTGCTTCCTTTGTATTTACCTCGGTTTGAGAGGAAACAGAAGTGTATACCAGATAAGCAATTTCATCTTCCCAGTGGATCTCCGCAGATTCTACATCATCAAACGGGAACTGATGCAGCTCTGCTGTAGTACCGTCAGAGAATGTCAGCTGGATCGTATATTCCGGAGTCAAGACCTTGTCGGAATCTGTTTCTTCCGCAGCGTTGGCAGCGATTGCCTCTGTTGCATCATAGTAAAGAACACGTTCTTCATCTGCGGCAAAAACATCGCTGTCTTTCATCATGTTTTCGGGGAATTTGCTTTGAGAACTGTCCTTGATCGCCACGCCGGAGATTTCCTTTCCGGTTGCATTTTTCAGCGTCACGTTGTAAACGTGTTCGCCTTCTGCCTTTTCGCCAATCGTTTTCAGTTCCGGTTCTGTCGGAGCTTCGGTAGCCGGTTCAGTTTCTTCTGTGGTAGCAGTAGCGACCGTTGCTGCTGTAGTTTCTTCAGTTGCAGATTCAACGGAAGACGACTTCTCCTGACTGCACCCAGTCAAAAATACACCCGCTGCCAAAAATGCGGCAAGCCATGTCATGTAAGTTTTCTTCATTTTTCTTCTCCATTCCCAAGTTGTGGCAATACCGTACAAAGTCGCCAGACGCTCTTTGTGCGGTATTGCCTTGTGTTTTCTCAGTTCATTACAGAACCACGATTGTATCTCCATGTACCAGACTGTCCATATGTGATCTGGTATCCATTTCGTTTGGTTTCATTGGTAAAGTCGGGGTCAAATACATAAGTAGTTCCGTTGATTTCAATTTCCACCCAAGAGTGCGGACCATATCCGCCGCTTCTCAGCGGGACGCTGCCGGAAATTTGTTTTGCATCATAGCCGAGTTCCCGTGCCATTTCGCAGAATGTAGCCGCCATAACATAGCAATTTCCGGTTTTGCAGGCGAATCCATAATTTGCATAATATTCCGTTCCCGGAGCAGCTGTCGCCGTGTACTTGGAATACTTCATGCCGGCAGACCACTGGAACGCCGCTTTCAGATCCCAGCCTACCTGATTCAGAACAGCCGCAGCTTTCGGATAGCGATTTTTCTTGTCTACAATACCATTCTTTTTGCAAAATTGTTTGAACTCAGCACTCTCATAGAAGGAATTTCGAACTGTATCGCGGGAAGTACCACTGTCCAAAGCATTTTTCCACGAAGAAAAGCCTCTGCTGTCGGCAGTTCTTCCGAAAATTGCCGTATAAAGGTCGTTGACATACTGTGCATTGCTGGTGCTTTTGTTGTGATATTCCTGCGATTTGAAGAATCCGTCTGCCAGTTCCGCACCAGAACCGGTAGTGATCGTCTTTTTGACCCAGTTTTCCACTTCTGTCCCCGCAGGCGTTCTTCCCAGAATCTGATAACAGCCAGCAACCATTTTTGCCACGCCGGGGTGCTTGTCCCGTTCTTCAGTCAGTGTAATATTTCCGCTGGAAATACCGCCCGCAGAACAAGTCTTTTTGAATTCTGCCGAAGATGCAAACTGTGCCATCAGATAATTGCGGGAAACACCGTTGCTCAAAACATTTTTCCACGACTGCACCTCCGAAGTATTGCAGCTACGGCCGAAAAACGCCTGATAGAGGTCTGCAATATAATCTGCATCACTGGCATTCTTGCTTTTGTTCTGATACTCACGGGATTGCAGGATATTTTTGACCAGTGCAGTTCCGGAACCGCCGTTTCTGGTTTTAGAAATCCATTGGTTGATCTCGCTGCCACTTGGTGTTCTGTCCAGAACAGCATAACAGTTCACTACCATTTTCGCAACATTCGGATACTTATCACGTTCTTCTGTCAATGCAATACTGCCGCGTATCACGCCGTAAGAAGCACACAGATTTGTGAATTCAGTGGAATTGGAAAAGCCATGCATCAGATAGTTTTTAGAAACGCCCTGCTGATAAATAGTCAGCCAGTGCTGAATTTCCGAACTGCTTCCGGTTCGATTCAAGAAAACCTGATACAAATTAGCGATATACACTTCATCACTGAGCTGTCTGTTCTGATATTCCTTGCTGTTCAAAAATCCCTTAACAGCATCTACCGCAGAAATGCTGCCGCTGCTGATCCTGTCATGCCAATTTTTTAAGCCGGCAGAATCCGGTTCCCGTTCCAAGCACACGTTGTACAGCCGGTTGACAAATGCCGTGACAGAATCTTCTGCGATATCCTCCGGTGCATCCGTCTGCGGAATTTCTTCCGTTCCAGTTTCAACATCTGCCGCAGCCATTTCTGTTTCCGCTTCTGTGGTTGTAACTTCCACAGCTTCCGAACCGGAAAGTTCCGTTTGCACTTCTGCTCCCGGAGTTTCTGGGATTTCCGCCGCTTCTGTTGCAGTCGTTTCTTCTGTTGCTTCCTGCACCATTTCCGTTTCCGGCGGCATAATTTCTGCTGCCACAGCGGCAATCGGGCAAGTGTTTACCACAATTACGCCAGTCAGCATTGCAGCAAGAATTTGCTTCTGAAGATGCTTCTTTTTCATAAACGCCTCTGATCTCCCTTATAATTGATTTGGACAGTCAAATCGATTCCGCATATTTTCAAGCCAAAACAGTTCTCATAGAATTTAACGCATAAAACAATAATTTTGTGACATGCGAAATTCTTGTTTTAACCGGATGCCCCAATATACGGAATAGAATCTGGTAATTTATCCTTATTCATATTATACCATAAGTAAATTGCAAAGAAAAGCAGTAAAATAATTCCTGGTTAATTTTTTAAACAGTTTCTGGAAGAAGAAAGTCGGAACAGAGTATATTCCATACTCTGTTCCGACTTCTTTTGCCTATAACTGCGATATATCGCCTTACTTCTTGTTTATCCGTTCATGCTCCGCAGCAATCCCAGATCTAAACCATTCACCGTGCCGTCTGCCGTTGTGTCAGCCAATTCCGCCTGTTCCTCTGTCAGTATATCAATTCCCAACAAATATTTCTGCAAAGCCACTATATCTGCCGTGTTGACAACGCCGTCCTGATTCACATCACCCGAAATTGTCTGAGAAATGATGCCCTTGACATCACACAATTCCACAATTTTCACTGTGCCACTCGGAGAGGAAACTGCAACAGAATAAACCCCGCAGTCCTCCTGCGTATTTGCTGTAACGGTATAGGCTTTTTCCGTTGCTCCGTCAATTGCTTCTCCATTGTGGTACCACTGGTAAGAAAGCCCCGTTCCAGAAGTTTCCGGTGTCAGCAGCATGGTGTCCTTTTCTGCAAGGTAGACTGTCTGCTTTGCGGAATACACATCAAAATTGTCCTGTAAAATATAGCTGTCCGCCTTGACAGAACCAGCATTTACCCACGAATTTGCCTGATCCTGAATGGTCACATTGATGTTGGAAATTTCAGTTCCAGCTTCCAAATCTACCAGTTCTCCCAAAGGGATCCGAAATTCGACTTTTCTGCCGCCATGCTTCTGGACACAGCCACTGGGAACACCATTGTTGAAATACACAAATCCGTTTCCCTGATAGTAGATCCAGCACTGTTTGCCACTTGTTTTGTTCTGGAATGAAAGGTTGTACACCGGAGAAGCAGCATCATATGTCAAATCAGCAAAGACGTATAAATATTGGTCGTTGTTGGTGATGTACAGCTGATTGCCGTTATCGTCTGTGACAGTGCACTTGTCCTCCGCATATTCCGTGTCATTGCTGGAGATACCGTCTACAACAGAAAGATTCTGATAAGTGTAGACAGAGCCGTCAGAATGGGGGAGTTCCTGTTCTGTGTTGATCTGATAAAAGTCGTTGTCTGTCTGCGGCTTGTCAGATTCCGTTGCAGAAAAGCTGCCCAGATAATTGGCACCCAGAGCAGAGTTCCAGGTATCATGATTGGCAAACTGTATAGAACGAATGTTAGTTTCGCTGATGTCGTTTTCTCCCGTGGAAAGTTTCAGATAGACATTCCACTTGCCGGCTTCAATGCCTGCGGGAAGCTTCAGGTCAAATTCCGGAGAAACAGTTGTGCAGGAATACCACTGGTTTGCATTGGCATCAACAGCTGTCCGGATATAATTCCCGTCCTTTTCCAGAATGATCTCTGCCTTTTGCTGCATGATTGGATTGGCAAAACCGGTATTCTCAATTTTGGTGCAGACTTTCAGAATACCGTTTTGCTCCACGCTTTCGCTCAAATCGGAATCCCGCAGCACAAAACGATACCCAATGTGATCCCGTATGAATTTGAAAACAGTTTCCCCATAGTAAGCACTGTTGTCTACGTTCTCTACATCATATTCTTTTCCGAAAGTGTAATCCTGATACAGTTTAAAAATATTCGAATTGATATAACTCAAGTGCGAATAATACATTTCCGGCACTGCATTTTCCGGAAGATATGTATCGTACTGTTTGGCAAAGTCCAGATTTCCGGAAAATTCTCCGCCATAATAGGAGGTATACGTCTGTTGCCGCAGCCACTTCAAATCTCGTTCACGGTCGTGAAATGTTCCCAGGTCGGAATCAGAACCCATGTAACCGTCGTTGTACAATCCCACACGGGAAGCCTTGCTGTTCGGTTCCAGCACATATTCTCCCAGTTCCGATTCCTCAATGCCGGCCCATTTGGCAAAGATATTTGGTGTTCTTACAGTTACCGGAATCGGGTCAGGAACCACATCTAACAACAGATCCAGCAGCTTCGCCTTGTCTTCCAAAGAGCAGTATTTTCCGCCCCATTGTTCGCCGTAACAACCCACAAAGCCACTTTCTACATAGGCAATAATATCCTTGTAATCTTCCAGAAAACCGTTTTCCCGTATTTGTTCGATATGCTTGCACATCTGCTCAAAGGTAGCCGGTTCGGGATTGCGGACACCATTCGCATCATACCGAAAACGAATACCAATGGTACAGCCGTTTTTGCGGCAGTTTTCCAATGTTTTTCGGAAGTTTGTAAAGAACGTTTCGTCCAGATCATAGTCCGTACCAGCGGTGTAGCTGCCGCTGTCATCAGTCGTCCCGTTTGCTCCGCTGGAAAAGCCGCCGATGTCCACAAAGAGCACCACCAAACTAGCAGTCGGGTTGTACACCTTGGTGTCGTTAGGCTTGCAGCTGACCGCAACACCGGAACTGTATCCGGCTCCCGGATTCCCAAGTGTTTCCGTAGATTCCGTGTAATCAATGCCAGAATCCAAGAGTACTTCTTCCGCACCGACAGTGGCTTTCGGCAGCATGGCAGAACCGCAGAGCAGTGCCAGTGCAGCAGCTATGATTTTTGTGAACTTCATACAGTTTTCCTCCGATATAAAATGCGAATTTGTATATATTTTATTGTACCACAGAAACCCCAGTTTCGTCAAGACATAATTCGACTTTTTTCCGAAACGACTTTACAAACCCTTTTCCGCATGGTATAATAAAAATATCGCAGAAACAGGAGGTGCCGTTTTGGACTACTTTGAGAATACAACACGCATTACAGAAGACGGATACGCTGCAATTTTACAGATGCAGAAGAAACAGCACTGCATTATCTGCCGTGCCATTGGAATTCTGCTGGCAATTCCGTTTTTGGAACGGCTGATCTATTGGGGCATTTTGTTGGGGATTGGCGATACGGCAGATTTTCACCTTGGATTTTTGGATTTCCTTTTTTTGCTGCTGCTGGCTGCTGCCTTTTGGATGTGGCATCTGCCGAAAAAACAGATACAAGACCGCATTCGCCGCACAAGGGGGAAACTAGATCTACAGGCGGTCAACCAGTACACTTTTTTGCCGGAATGTATCCGCATGATGAGTACTTCCTCCTTGGAAAAATACCAGCTGGAATATGAGAACCTGACATGGATTCGATGCGATAAACGGTGGATCGTTCTATATTTTGCCCGTCAGGATTTCACCATGTTGATCGACAAGCAAGGCTTCACTCGCGGAACTGCAAATGCTTGTCTGGCTTTTCTGAAAGGGAAGCAGGAGGGTAGATAAAATGTCAAAGAGATCGTTTCATTGTGGTCGCAGTGAAACGATTTCTGCTTCCCAATGA
>ERZ827496.4482-NODE-4482-length-10786-cov-6.810363_pt1 | contig 10786 bp, 10 predicted proteins | sample MGYA00519769_ERZ827496 | MGnify/ENA primary metagenome ERZ827496 (study PRJEB31778, sample SAMEA3449327) | human gut metagenome | biome: human gut; feature: human-associated habitat; material: faeces | place: United Kingdom | collected 2010/2012 ...
TTTCTTGTACCAATGTGCAGATTTCTTAGGATAACGTTCTTGTGTATCGAAATCAACGTAGAAGAGTCCGTAACGTTTTTCATAACCATTTGACCATGAGAAGACATCCATCAGGGACCAAATGAAGTAGCCCTTGACGTTTGCACCATCGGCAATCGCATCAGACAATACTTCCAAATGTTGTTTCACATAATCGATACGGCCATCATCATAAACAGTGTTGTCCACAAATTCATCTTTGTATCCAAGTCCGTTTTCAGTGATGTAGATCTTCTTGTAGTTTGGATAATCTTTCTTGACACGCATGATTTGATCATACAAACCTTGAGGGTAGATGATCCAGTCCCAGTCAGTACGAGGTACATAGTCAGGAGCTACACGACGTCCAACACCTTTGATTTGGTATTTAGAGCTTCCTTTCTCCCCTTTACCATTGTGGATGATTTCAGTTTCACCATCAAAGGCTTCCATCCAGTCACTCATGTAGTAGTTAATTCCAAGGAAGTCGTTCAAATCTTTAGCTGCTTCAAGCGCTGCAAAGTCTTCGTCACGAAGATCCAAGCTACCACCATTGACGGATAAGATGTGGTTTACACCTTCCATGGTTGCATCTGAATAGTGTCCGAGGTAAGTCGCATCCAAGATAAATTTGTTGTGGATGATATCTTCCAACTCAGCAGCACGTACGTCTGCAGGATTTTTAGGATCCAATGGATACTTAGTTGGAAGAGCATGAACAACCCCGATTTCACCTTTATAACCTTTGTCTTTATACAATTTCACAGCACGAGCATGAGAAACCATCATATTGTGGTGAGATTGGAAGACTTTGGCAAGGTCATATTGAATACCTGGTGGGAATTTACCTACTAAGTATTGACCATCACCGATTGGGCCGATTTCATTGAAGGTTGTCCAGTAGTTTACTTCTGGGAATTCTTCAAAACAGAAAGCAGCATAATCTACAAAGTGTTCGATATTTTCACGATTCAAGAAGTCTCCATTTGAGTGAAGAGCTTCAGGAGTATCAAAGTGGTGAAGAGTTACGAATGGTTCTACATGACGTTTATGACATTCTGCAAATAACTTATGATAGAATTCTACCCCTTTTGGATTGACTTCCCCATAGCCAGTTGGGAAAATACGTGACCAAGCAATAGAAATACGGATTCCATTTACGCCATATTCTTCTGCTAATTTTAAGTCTACTGGATATTTATGGTAGAAATCACTCGCTGGTTCAGCAGTATACCAATAGTTGTCTGCTAAATATTTATCCCATGCAACTGGTCCTTTACCATCTGTATGCGTTGCACCTTCTGCCTGATAGGCTGCTGTTGCTCCACCGAAAATAAAATCTTTAGGTAATGTTTTAGACATAAGTTTCCCCTTATCAATCATAAAATAAAAACAAAGCAAGATGGAGAGGAGTCAGTGAGCAATCCTTCTCCATCTCACTTCGATCAACAGTAAATCTTATTATTATTGAAATTGTTCTTGAACGAATGCAAGAGCACCTTTACCATCACGAGTCAACTTGATGTATTGAGCTCCTTCAGTCTTAGCCAATTTGATTCCAAGTTTATCTGTTTCAGCCTTCATATCTTCATAGTTTGAAGCTACTTGAGGAGCAAGGATAACAAGGTCAAATTCTGGCAACATTTCACGGTGAGCACCGTAACCACCAGCAGCAGCCTTCACAGGAACATTGTATTCTTTAGCAGCTTTATTCAAAGCATTTGCAAGAAGACCACTTGTACCACCACCTGCACAAAGAACCAATACGTTTGTTTCTTTTGTGATATTGTTTTGAGCTGGTTCACCTTCAGCTTTTTCAAGAATAGCATCAGCTTTCGCTGTATTGAAGTTTGCAGCTACTTTTTCTTTCAATTCATCATTAGATTTACCAGAACGTTCTTCTTCAAGAATTTGTTCATCATAAACTTTAAGGAATGGGTAGTAAATAACTACGTCCACTACAACAAGAAGTGCAGCAAGGATGAATGAAAGTACTTGGAAGTTCGTACCAAGAACAATACCCAGAGGTCCAGGAGTTGTCCATGGTAGGTTAGAAGTAAATGAGTTCATTCCCAAGGTATCAACAAAGAATTTGAAGATCCATACGTTTGCAATTGGAGCAAAGATAAATGGAACAAAGAAGATAGGGTTCAATACAATTGGAGCACCGAACAAGATTGGTTCGTTAACACCAAAGAATGTTGGGACTACAGATGCACGTCCAATGGCACGGTTACGTTTTGATTTCGTTAACCACATGAACATAAATGGAACAACAAGAGTCGCACCAGTACCACCCAAAGTAACGATAAACATTTGAGTACCTGAAGTAAGGATCTTATCTGCGTGCATTCCTTGTTGAATCAACTTCAAGTTTACTTCAGCATTTGCATAAGTAATCGCTGCGATAGCTGGTTCAACAATTGAAGGACCATGGATACCTACAAACCAGAAGAAGGCATAAGCACCAAAGATGAAGGTAATACCAAGGTATCCGTCTGCAGCTGAGAATAGTGGAGCAAGAAGAGTACCGATTGATTCAGCAACCGTTACATGAAGGCTTGCTTTAACAACTAATTCAAGTGCATACAAGAGTACAACTGATAATGTAAATGGAATCAAGTCTTTAAATACTTGTGAAATATTTGGTGGAACCTCGTCTGGCATGCGGATGGTCACATTGTTTTTCACACAGACTTTGTAAACATTAACAGTAATGAATGCAGCAATAAAGGCTGTTAACAACCCTTTAGTCCCCATGAATGCTGTTAAGAATCCGCCATCTTTAGCAGGTTCAGCAGCCATGAGCAAGAAGCCAACCATAGTAGCCAACATTGTTGAAATGTAGTTGATTTGGTTGGTTGCTGGGAGGTCACGGTTCATTGAATCTGTCAAACCCTTAGCCGTTGTCCCAGCAACGAAGAAGGCCAAGATGCCCATAGAATAGCTATATGGAGTCATCAAGAAAGTTTCAATATCTTTAGACCAGTGGAATCCCCAAGCGTTTGGTACATACGCAATTAGGATGAAGATAGATGAGAATAAGATTACAGGCATCCCTGCAATGAAACCATCACGAATCGCTCGCAAATATTTATTACGAGAAATCTTTTCAAAGAATGGTTTTCCTTTTTCAATAAGCTCAATGAGTTTGTTCATTATTATTTAGCTCCCCGTTTGTATAATTCAATAAGATGATGAACCACATCTTTTAACAAGATGGTTGTCATCAAGTGATCCTGTCCGTGCATCATTGTGATGCTGTATGGAATTTCTTCCCCCGCAGCTTCTTGAGCAAGCATAGATGTTTGCGCTTTGTGAGCTTCCGCAATGCAACCTGCTGCTTCTTCAACAAGGGCTTCTGCTTTAGCAAAATCGCTAGCTTCAGCAGCTTTTAATGCTTCAAGTAGTTTAGAACGAGCATCACCAGCATAAGCGACAATTTCAAAGCCAAGTAATTGGACTTCTTCTCTATTCATAATAGTTCCTCCTTATAAATTTAATGATATAGAGCAAATTAATTTTTTACAAGAGACGTTGAATATGAAGAACGATATATATTCGTTCACTGTGGAATAAATCCACTCCTGTTTCTCTTGCAATGACATTATAGATTCTGTTTCCTATTTCAAAAGCCTTAGGATACGAAACCTCTAGATGTTCTTCCATTCCCAGCAAGGACGTATTATCTTTCCTAGATCGATCAATATAATCCAAAAAATAACTTAGATGAACCATGAAACGATCATAGAAATTACTATTCTGTGGAGTTCGTTCAATATTGTCTCGAGACAATTCCTGCTTAACTAATTCAAGAATATGCTTCGTTCGACTAATCTGAAACGATGGAGTCACTTCCCCTTCTCTCTTAGCATTTATAAAATGAATAGCAATTCTTCCAAGTTCGTCCTCAGGAAAACCATCAAATAATTTTGATTTGAAAATGGAAAGAGCTTCTTCACCAATTTGATATTCAATTGGATACTCATTTGAAACATCTGGCAACTTACTACTTTGGTAGTTACCTGTTTGAATAGACTGGTAAGCACAATAAATGTGATCAGTTAAAGTTACATACAGATAATCCTGTACAGGATAATTGTATTTCAGTGTTAATTTATCAATAACATCATATGTCACTGTAATAAAATCAAGAGGAACATCTTTTAAGAGAGCCAAAAAGTTTTCTTTTGATTCTTCCGTCTTCAAATGGAATACCTTGTCAACTAAACTAGTTACAATAATGTCTCCTTTTTTCTTTTGAAAGACAATACCTTTACCAGTAACGATTAACTCTCTTTGATTTTCATCTCTTACTAAAGCAATATTGTTATTAATTGGGCTTACAATCCGAAACACTGTAACTCCTCCTTTCTCCCAGTATTATGACCAAAAGTAAGATAATCATAACGTCATAAACAAATATAAAAAGACCACAAACGAGCAGGGAAAACAGAATAATACTACCCCCGAATTCATTTGCAGTCTCGCCTAATATTACTCAGTTACGATCCACCCTATTCAAACTATGTTTTCATTATAACACTTATAATTGATTTTGTAAACCCTTTCTGATTATTTTTTTCTATTTTTGTTTGCTTTAAACAAAAAATATGTTTTTATTTTTACAATTAAAAAACTTAAATCAAGGAGTTTACCATAAAAAATGGAGAGAAAAGTTAGAAAAATTACTTTAACGACTACCCTTTTCTCCATCTCCTACTATTGTCCTCAAAATAGAGGGGAAATTCTAATTGAGGACAACTTTATTATATACCTTTATTCCTATGTTTAGTTATATAATAACTGAAACTAGGAACATTTACAGTTTTAGTTTCTGGCATAGGAAAAGAAAAACCATCGAAAACTTCCAAAATTTGAAAGTCTGACGATGGTCTTCTATTTAATAATTTCAACAAAGAAGAAATTTTAATATATCACCTTAAGATACTTTAGGAGGTTAAATCGTTGAAATTTTAAATCAAGTGAATTTATTTTAAACTCTTTCTTTCCAAGAAGTAGCAGTTTGTTGAAGAACTTTGTTCAATTCATCAATGTTTTGGAATCCTGTTGTACGCAACCATTCGCGAGCTGCTTCTTCACCTTTTTCAACATAAGATTGAACAGATCCAGCCCAAGTTGCACGTCCACAAAGTACACCGTTGAAGTTTGCACCTGAATTGTGAGCAAATTCAAGAGTTTCTTGGAACAATTTAGCTGATACACCAGCACTCAAGTAGATGTATGGAAGGTTTGTAGCTTCGTCTTGTGCTTTGAAGTAAGCAGCAGCTTCTTCACGGCTGTAAACCACTTCACCTTCAGCAAATCCTTCAACATATTTCATGTTTACTGGAACTTCAACTTTCAATACATCGATATTGAAGCGTGGGTTTGAGAATACTTTCATTGCTTCAATAACTTTACGAGGTTTTTCTTTAGCAAATTCAACAGAACCTGTGTCAGCATTCTTTTCATCGTAAGCCAAGATTTCCAAGAAGAATGGGATATCTTCAGCCACACATTCAGAACCAACACGTTCGATGTAAGCTTGTTTTTGTTGGTTCAATTCATCTGCACTATCTACATCATAGTAAAGCAAGAATTTAACGGCATCTGCACCTTGTTCTTTGATACGTTTTGCAGACCATACATCCAAGCAGTCAGGCAAACGTTTTGTGCTTGAAGTATCGTATCCTGTTTTTTCATATGCAAGAAGGAGTCCAGCATTTTTGTCCAAAGCTTTAGTAGCAGGAAGTCCATATTCAGGGTCAAGAAGCATAGATGAAGCATATTTTGTCAATTCATCTGCTACAAGAACTTTCAATTCTTCCATTTGAGCTACAGTTGGTTCAGCGTCTTGGTATTGACCCATCAAACGTTTCAAGGCACCACGTTGGTCGAATGCCAAAGCTGAGATGATTCCATTTTCGTCTGAAAGTTTTTCTAATGATTTACGTTTTTGTGCTGTAAGTGCCATTTTTATACCTCTTTTACTTTAATTTCTTTATATAGTTGATTGTAGTTGTCCATATTCACATGGCCAGTCATTTTTTCTTGTGCATTGAGCATTCCCAATACCATTGCGTGTTTCAACAATTCTTCGTCATTTTTTTGACTATTGAGAGCTGATGAAATTCCTGCAACAGTAGAATCTCCAGAACCAACCGGATTGACTACTTCAATTTTAGGAATATCCACTTTGTAGAAGGTGTTTTGATGCTTAGCAAATGCACCATCTCCTCCAAGTGAGACGATAATCCATTCAATGCCATCAAACAATGGATCTGTTAACACTTCTTTCAAATCTGAAAGATCTTCTGTTACTTCTTTACCCAAAAGTTGAGAAAGTTCTTCATTGTTTGGTTTGATAACAGTTGGCTTGAAACTAGATTTCAAAACTGCTTCTAGAGATTTTCCAGATGAATCTAGTACAACCTTGCGTCGATGCTTTTGTGAGATTTCAATCAGTTTTGCATAGTAATCTGTAGACAGGCCAGCTGGGAGACTACCAGAAATAGCAATAACATTTGAATCTTTCATCAATCCTTCAAAATGGCTTAAGAATCCTTCTGACTCAGAGTTACTAATTTCAGGTCCTGCTTCCAGGATTTCTGTCTGATTCCCTTCATGTAGAATCGCGATACAATTCCGTGTATCACCATCGATATCAAAGAACGCTGCCTGAACTCCTGCTGGTAAATGCTCTTTCAAAAATTGACCATTCGTCCCACCGACAAAACCTGTCGCTACTACTTGATCTCCACTTTCTGAAAGGACACGTGTAACATTAAGACCTTTCCCACCAGCTGTTTTAGAAACTTCAGATACGCGATTGACGGTATCTAAGTTCAATTTTTCTAGTGGATAAGAAATATCAATAGATGGATTCAAAGTTACCGTTAGAATCATATTCTACCCCTTAGTCGTGATATTCACCGCGATCCCATTTTTCAAGAAACTCAGTAAAGAAGTCTGCATCTGCTTGGTGAGCATTATGGGTTTCAACATGTTGGATTTTTGCAATCAATTTTTTGTTTTCTTCAGTTGGTTTGTATTCAGCATGAATGAATGCTTCGATGATATCGCACATCAACAATTCACCAGTGATTTTACCACCAAATCCGATAACGTTCGCATTCAATTGTTCTTTAGCGTAAAGAGCAGAAGTCATATCACGAACCAAGGCAGAACGGATACCAGGAACTTTGTTTACCGCATTGTTGATACCAACACCGGTACCGCAGATACATACACCAAGATCTGCTTGACCGCTAGCTACAGCTTCACCGACTTTCTTACCAAAGATTGGATAGTGGGTACGTGTATGGTCATAAGTCCCAAAGTCGAGCACTTCGTATCCTTTTGATTTCAAAAAATCAGAAACAGCCATTTTTTCATTTGTAACGATATGGTCACAACCAATTGCAATTTTCATTTTTTTCTTTCCTCTTTCCTAGCACATTTTATTAAGCATATCTACACGAATTTGGTGACGACCACCATCGTATTTACCATTTACAAAACCTTTAACGATGTTTTTAGCTAATTCATCCCCAACGATTTCAGCACCCATAGTAATCATACGAGAGTTGTTGTGTCCACGAGTCATATATGCAGAACGTTCATCAGAAACTTCAGCAGCAACCATTCCTTTGATCTTAGTAGCAACCATGAATGGACCAGCTCCATAAGCATCGATTACAATACCCAAATTGTCATCAGCTGTATTCACTTCTTTTGCAACTGCCAAAGTGACGTCAACAAAATCTTGACCATCTGCAGTTACATCAACTACTTCAAATCCTTCAGTGTTTAAAAAGTCTTTTACAAGTTCTTTTAAACGTTTTCCAGATGCATCTGCACCAATTACAATAGCCATTACTATGCCTCCAAAAAAATATTTATGATTGATCGATTGCTCGATCAGTTAAAAAAGCACCTCAGATGCAAAGCATTTTAAGTTACTTTTCAGATACACCTATAATATACACCATTATAAACAAAAAGTCAACATTTTTTGTTTGATTTTATCTTTTTTTGTACAAATACTGAGTTTTTAAGTTTTTTATAGCGCTTTCTGTTGTTTGTTTTCGAACAAAAAAGATCCGAGACAATCAATCTCGAATCCTTTCTCTATAAACTTTTTCGTCTATTACTCATTTATAATAATAGATAACAATGTCTTCTATAAAAAATTAATAGTTTTTTTAGTTATAATAATAAACTAGCTGCTCCAATGACTCCTGCCACATTTCCTAGAGTAGCCAATTTCAATTCAGTCGACCTACGAACTGTTGGAAAAGCATACCTATTAAACTCTTTTTTACATTTGTTAAAAGAAATTCGCCTGCACCTTTCCACCTCTCTCCAAGGGCAGCAACATTCGCATCGTTTTCAATTAGAAATGGTAGGCTAAATTCTTTTTCAAATTGATCTCTAACCTCTTGAATTTCATCCCATCCAAGATTATAAGCACCACATACTGTTCCATGTTGATAATCAATTTGTCCAGGACTTCCCATGCCGATACCAAGAATGTCTGAAGTGGTTAAATTATTTTTATCTAAATTTTCAAAAATTGATTGTACTATGTCCGGAATTATTTGTTTCCCTTGATTTCTGGTATCTGTTGGGATACTCCATAATTCTAATACCTCGCCTATTTTTGATACAAGAGCCATTTTTACACTAGTACCACCTAAATCAATACCAATTATCTTTTTTCCATTTTACCTACTCTTTTATACAATTACTTGAGTGTACACCTCTAATGTGTCGTGTACATTATCAGAAGAGATATCCGTTATTACTGCTGTTACATTTTCTAGCGAACAGATAGAAGTGAAATCTTCTTTACCAATTTTAGAAGAATCCATCAATAGGTATACTTCCGATGATTTTTCTATTGCTAGCCTCTGAGTAAAAGCCTCCTCAAACGAAGAAGTCATAACTTGACCATCTTTGATACCATTCCCACTAAAGAACATTTTATTGTAATACATTCGATCTAATAAAGCGTTCGTTATCTCACCAACAAAAGCCTGAGTCAGATCTCTCATTTCACCCCCTAGCAAAATGACTTTAAACGTATCAGAACGTTTTTTATATAGCTCATTGAAAATCGGTAAACAATTCGTAATAACTCGCAATTCTTCATTCTGAATTTCTTCAGCTAAAATTTCAACAGAGGTCCCCGGTCCAAGGAAAATAGTTTCTCCATCCTGTATTAATTTTGCTGCTTTGGATGCTACTTTCCTCTTTTCTTCAATGTGTTGATACATCTTTTCTTCATGAGGAATTTCTCTATATTTAAGTTGTTGGATACTTCGTGCTCCACCATGGATCCTAGTAATTAATCCCTGTTCTTCTAATACAGCTAAATCTCTTCTAATCGTCATATCTGATACATTCATCATCTCAACGATTTCAGCAACTGTTATTACTCCTCTTCTATTCACTAATTTCTCTATTTCTATCAAGCGTTGATGTTTTTTCATTCTTTTTACCTATTTCACATGTTTTTTCATTCTCTTTACATTATACTCTTTTTTAAATTTCAAATCTACATTTTTTGTTTGAAGCAAACAATTTTTGATTAAAAAATGGTCCCCAGTTCTCCAATTAAACAAAAAGAGCCGTTAGATATACTCAAACTAACAACTCTAATTATATTTTTTAACAAACGAAAGCATCAATCCCTGCAAATGTGTGAAGGTGAAGAACCGCAAATGACAATTAAGAAGTTAGACGAAAACTTTCAAGTTCAGAAGATTTAACACCACGAGTGGCGAAAACTTATGCTGATTCAAAAGTAAACTTAGAGGATAAGTACCAGCTATCATACACGATCGCAACTCCTCGTTTTTTTACTTCTTCTAGTTAAAAGTTGATCAATTGGGTTGAATCTTCAATTGTTTGATGAACTACATAAATGTTAAACTGATTTCTCAAGTATCAATTAACTTACAGATACCAGCTGCATCAAAGTCTAAGTTAGTATAGAAAAAAAGTTCTTTTTAAAATTCAAAGAATATAAATGCAAACTAGATAACGCTATTCTCACGAATATAGATTGCTTCTTCAAAATCTCCCACCTCTATACATAAATGTTATCTTATATATCGCTCAATTTCCGCAATTTAGTAAAAATCAAAGAGATGTCGAGCATTTTTTAGATCTATCCAATCCAACAGTCACGAAACTATTAAAATCGATGGAAAAAGAAAGATGGATACTTCGGAAATTCGACCAATTTGATTTTAGAAAAAAATTGATTGGATTAACAGAAAAATCATTTATGCTACTATCAACCGAAAATAAGTAATTCCAAGCAAGTTCGAATAAAAGCCTAGCTCAATATAAAATACCAAATAGCTCCCCATATATTAGTGTCTTTTTAGAGGCCACTAAATTATTTATTTTTCAAAGTGATATCTTTTTAAAAATAAATAACTTGCATAACTGTTACATATTATCTATATATTCTATCTACTTCTAGTCCACAAACATATAAAAAAAGAAGCATTTAAGCCTCTTTTACTCTCCTTCAAACACTCTGTCACTGTCCATTTACTGTCCAATATACTGTAACACATCTATAATTTATTGATTTAAACGGATGCGAAATCCCTTAATACCAGTATTTTGATAAATAACAAGATTTTAAGAATCTTAAATTAAGTCTTGCATATTCATCATAGCAATAACATTCCTTCCAACTTCTGAAATTTACAGTTCATTATACCATTTTTTAGACGCTTGGAAAAGC
>ERZ827496.4490-NODE-4490-length-10776-cov-5.537263_pt1 | contig 10776 bp, 6 predicted proteins | sample MGYA00519769_ERZ827496 | MGnify/ENA primary metagenome ERZ827496 (study PRJEB31778, sample SAMEA3449327) | human gut metagenome | biome: human gut; feature: human-associated habitat; material: faeces | place: United Kingdom | collected 2010/2012 ...
ATGACTGCTCAGCCGATAGCGACTTGGCAAGTTATCGTCCGAAACGCTCGGCAAGCATTATGCCTCGCGTTTCTTATTTGGAGAATGCACGCATAAACCTCAGCTTCTTCACACATGGTTAACTCGTACACTCGCTGCTGAAGTTAGAATCAACGACACAATAATTCTTGTTAGAAAAGCCAAACCGCATATAATTGAGTTATTGCAAAAAATAAGGAGTACAGAACAGTAGAAACGAGAATTTTGTTATTATTATTGCGGTAACTAAAAATATGCAACCTTATGACAGAATAAATTGTATTTCAATATAACCGCGACAGCAGCTGTACAGATTATCATGACGAATAAATTATGCTTTTTGATGTGACTATAAATGCAGCGTATGAATAGCCAAGTCAAATGAATTATGTTTTTGATATGTCTATAACAGAGATGTACGAACAATCAATATGAATGAATCGTGCTTTTCAACGTAACTGCAGCATCGGGTGTACACACTTTGTAAGTGTGAAAAACTAAAGCATAAGACGTGATACCTTTCTTTTAGAAACGGGAGGCTTAATGCTTGCCGACCGTTTCGGGTATAAACCTATACTGTCGCTATCGGCTGAGCAGTCATAGGGGGAGATACATAAGAGGGGGAATCGGCGCGGCCATATGCTCGCGTATGCGAGCATCCTTAGCGCCGCCCCCTCTTATGCGCGCTTTTCTTTCCGCCACTTTCTTTTTCGCGTAAAAAGAAAGTGGTAAAAAACGAACAACCGAAATATCTTTCCATATACCTTGACCGCGGCAGCGTAATCAGTCCTTCTTTGAAATAAACAAAATAAAACCAATATATCACTATATCGCTTTCACAATTACTTTTGACCGCGGCAGCGAGATTTGACTTACTTAATACAAACCACTGTTTTTGTTTGCCTAAAATAACATGTCTGTTGTCAAGTCTTACTTTCGTGACAACTTTTCTGTCACATCAATTTTGATAGTTATTGCAATTTTCAGTGTGACAGAAAACTCGTCACGAGCTGAGTTTGATAACAGACTCTTTAGTTTCCAACAGCCCCTCCGCCTCGCTGCGCTCAGCACCTCCCCCTACACGGGGGAGGCTTTCACGCGCGGAATCTGCACCTTGCATTATCGGCTTGATTTTGCACTAAGACAAACCCTTTGAGTTCAAGCTATTATTAATACATTTTCCCGGCTTCCGCTTTACATGCAAAAAGCTATCTAACAATTATATATTGCCTTGACGATACTCTCCCGGAAATTCTTCATTTCTCCATAAAAAACGAGGCTGTATTCAGCAGCCTCGAATTTTTATATTCATTGTTTTTCCCGACATTCCGGCAGAATCGTTAATCAGGCCTCTTTCAGCACCGGCAGGTACGCCTTAAAGTAGCTGATTCCCGACCACACGGTCATGAACGTCATTGCCGCGATAAGAATATACGACAGCGCAAGGTGCGTATACTGCGAGATAAACGAAACAGGCTCGACGAGCATCACAATGACCGCTGCCATCTGAGTTACCGTCTTGCATTTGCCGAGCCACGCGGCGGCGATAACGATCCCATCCTTGCTCGCAGCCATCATGCGCAGCAGCGTGACCGACATTTCGCGCAGAACGATAACGAAGAGCGCAATTCCGAGAACGGTGCAGAAGGTCTTGTCCTCCGAATAGCGGAGCATTACCGAGATTAGTACGCCGATTATCAGCATCTTGTCGGCAAGCGGGTCAAGAAATTTACCCAGCGTGGTGACAAGGTTGTATTTCCTTGCTATCATACCGTCGAGCATATCGGTGATCGAGGTCAGTGCAAATATTGCTACCGTGACGATACGCCAAATAACGTCGCCCGGGAAAACGGGCGCGATTATTGCCGCCATGCAGAACGGTATGAGCAGCAGGCGGAGAACAGTCAGTTTTGTAGGTAAATTGAGTTTCATTCGGACACGACCTTTCCGTATAGATCATAATCGAGCACGTCGGTTATCTTGACAGAGACAAACTCGCCGTCGTTTATCCGATGCTCGGCGGTGAAGAAAATCTTGCCGTCGATCTCGGGCGCATCGGCGTAGCTTCTGCCGTAATGCGTCTCGGAAACCGGATCAAAGCCCTCGCAGAGGACGGTCAGACGCTTGCCGAGCTTCTTGCGGTTAAGCTCGTCGGTAATACCGAGCTGCGTGTTCATTATAATGTCGTACCGATCCTGCTTTGTCTGCTCGTCGATCTGATCGGGAAAGCTGTACGCGGGAGTGTCCTCCTCGCGAGAGTACGGGAACGCGCCGAAGCGGTCGAACCGCGCTTCCTTAACGTACGTGCACAGCTCCTCGAATTCCGCCTCCGTCTCGCCTGGGAAGCCGACGATGGCGGTGGTGCGGATGACTATGCCGGGTATCTCACGGCGCAGACGCGATACCGCGTCGCGGACAACGGCGCTGCCGCCGTGGCGGTTCATCCGACGGAGAACGTCATCGGAGATGTGCTGTATCGGAATATCGACGTACTTGCAGATACGGTCGTTGTCGCGTATCTCCGCTATCAGCTCGTCGGTTATCTTGTCCGGATAGAGATAGAGCAGCCGTATCCACGGGATGGAAGTCTGCTCGGTCAGCTCACGCAGCAGACGCGCGAGGCTGTATTCGCCGTACAGATCTTCACCGTAACGCGAGGTGTCCTGAGCAACGAGAATAAGCTCCTTGGTGCCGAGCGACTCGAGATCCTTTGCCTCCGCGATAATGTCCTCAATCGGACGGGAGCGGAAGCGCCCGCGCAGGGTTGGTATGATGCAGTAGGTGCAGCGGTTGTCGCAGCCCTCGGCTATCTTGAGGTAGGAGTAAAAATCCGGTGTGGTGATAACACGGTCGCCGCCGAGTGCGAGCGACTCGAGCGGGCGAACGGAGATATACCTGCCGTCTCCGTCCTCCTCGATACCGTTCTCACCGCAGGTGTGACCGCCGCAGCTGTCACATCCGGAGGAGCATGCGGAGCAGCTGCCGGAGCAGCTGTGTATATTTGCGGGAGAGGCAGTGTCGCTTCCGGTCTCACGGGCTGCATAGCGCGCATTCTCGGACTCGACCGATGCGTCGCCGTCAACTATGTCGTCGTGACCTGCGCCGATCCTGTCTCTCGTGCGCTCGTCGACCGCCTTGACGGCGGCAACAATGTCGTGTATGCTGCCCGTGCCGAGCACGGCGTCTATCTCCGGCATCTCACTCAGCAGCTGATCGCCGTAACGCTGTGCCAGACAGCCGGTGACGATGATACCGCGCAGCCGCTTCTGCTTCAGCCACGCAACGTCGAGGATGTTGTCTATTGCTTCTTTTTTTGCGCTCTCGATAAATGCACACGTGTTGACTATGATGATGTCCGCCTTGATGTCCTCGGGCGTTATCTCATAACCGGCAGCGACAAGCTCGCTGAGCATGACCTCGGTGTCGATCTGATTCTTCGGACATCCGAGCGATATAAATCCAACTCTTGTTTTTCTCATAATTCTGATTCCTAACGGGGGTAGAGGATACGCGGCCTTTTGAAAAAGGCCTGGCGAAAACTTTGATAAAGGGAGTCCTTCTCGGGCAGAGCAGCGGAATGATTGCGGAATATAGGTTTCACCTGTTGCGCACGGACTGAGGCTGCAAGCAGATTAAAGTTTTCGTCCACCTTTTTTAAATGGGCGGCGCATAAAGGCGGAGCCTTTATACATGAGTTTGGAGCTTACGCTCCAAACATCACGGGGTCGGCGTTTCTTTTGGAGCTTTGGAACAACGCTCCGTGTTGTTCGCTGCGCACTGTATGGTCAAAGAAAAGCGGCTAAGGCTCTGATTCACCTAAATTCGTAGTGATAACGCATAACGATACACTAAAAAATCAGGTTGATAATGCTATCAAAGCAGCGGACGTGTTTGCCTCCCCTGTGCAAGGGGAGGGGGACCGCCGTAGGCGGTGGAAGGGATGTTGGAAAATGAAAAGTCTGCTATCAAATCCCGAGTTCGTGACAATTTTTCTGTCACATCATACTTGATGTTTTTGCTGCTCTCAATGTGACAGAAAAATTGTCACGAACCAAGCTTGATTAAGGATTCTATATTTCCCAACAGCCCCTCCGCTTCGCTACGCTCAGCACCTCCCCTTACACAGGGGAGGCAAACACGCACCGACTTTTCAGTATGCATTATCAACTTAATTCTATGATACATCTTAGTACGACTAATTTTAAGTTGATAGCGCTACTCCTACACGAGCGCAATTTTGCGGTCTTACGGAGCGGTCTTACGGAGAAGATTGCCGCTGTTTGCAGCAAAGCAAAATTCCATATTGAACCGCGCAGCTGTTCATTGAGGGAGGCTTTCACGCGCAAACTTTTCAATATGCATTACAAACTTAATTTTTATCTAAGTCTCAACACACACATCAAGCTTACCGTCGGCGCGCGTTTTCCGTTGCGGGGTACGTACACTACGTGCGCAAAATTTCGCTGCATGCACGCCGCCTGAACAGACTCAGACCCGACTCCGACATTAAATAACCCCGAAATCAATAGATCGGTCCGTCGATGAGCCATTTTGTTCCGTCATATCTGAGATAGACCTTCATGCTGCTATCCTCGCCGCGGACGGTGCAGCCTACCTCGAGCACGGCAGTGCTGCCGTTCTGCGATGCGACCTTTGCGCTGTCTGTGTCGATCTCGGTAGTCATATCATACTCGGGCAGGGCGATATTGCGGTACATTACCCCCTGCTTATCGGTGTAGTATCTGCCGCGCAGCCCGAGCCCGAGCTGATCCTCATTGTAGGGATCGCCCTCCTGCGTTTCCGCAGTTTCGGTCTCGCCGTCATACTCACCGAACGCAACGGCATATACCGTCACAAGGTACTCCTTGGAGAATACCGTCTCGGCCTTTTCCTTTATCTGCTCCTCGCTCTTGTACGAGCTGTCCGCAGATATCGGGCGGTACTGCGCACCGCTGACCGACTCGAGCAGCTCCTCGTCATCGACCGGCAGACCGTCGCCCCAAATAACCTCGGTCAGCTCCTCGGCATCCGGCAGCAGGGCGGTGAGTACCTCACGCGCACCCGCGTCGTCGAGCTTCGGCGCATCGACCTTTGTCTCTCCGGAGCTGCCGCAGGCGCTGAGCATCGCCCCTATCAGCAGCACCGACGCACCGAGCGCCGCAAGAGCGGACGCTTTAATGCCTTTCGCTTCTGCACTGCGATTTCTATGAGCTTTAAGACTCTTCATCAGATGTCCTCCTCGGACTCGTCCGAATTGCCAATATTTTCTACTTCTTCTGCATCAGAATCGGTTTCTGCGGCATTATCTTCACCCTCAGCTCTGATAACATCTGCATTTTCTTCAGGACTGCCGTCAACAGTCTCATCAGGCTCATCCTCTACCGCCGGCAGGCAGGTAAAGTTGACTATGCCCGCATCCTCCGCCGTGCGCATGATGATAACGCCGCCCGCAGTCCTCGAATACTCTGGAATATCCGACGCGGGGGTACGGATGATGGTGCCCGTGCTTGTGATGAGCATGATATCGTCGTCATCGCCGACTGTCTCAATGCCGGCTATCATGCCGCGGCGCTCGGTATTGTGGCAGCGAACGCCCTTACCGCCGCGCTTGTGCATCGGGTAATCGTCGAACGGTGTGCGCTTTCCGTAGCCGGTCTCGGTGACGGTGAGCAGGCGCTTGTTCTCGTCTGCGACAGCCGCGCCGCGTACCTCGTCGCCCTCGGAGAGCGATATCGCCTTGACACCGCGCGCGGTCCTGCCGAGCGGGCGGATGTCGGAGAGGCGGAAGAATACGGCGTAGCCTTTTCTCGTCGCGATGAGCAGACGGCTGTTCTCGTCGGTCAGGCGGACGTAGAGCAGGCTGTCGCCCTCATCGAGCGAGAGCGCGATCTTTCCGCCGCGGCGCTGTATCTCGAATTCTCTCAGCGGAGTGCGCTTGATAACTCCGCGCAAGGTGACCATTGTCAGGTACTTATCACTGTCAAAGCCGTCGACTGCAACCATTGCCGTCACGCGCTCGTCGGGCGCGAGGTCAAGAATATTGACGATGTTGGTGCCCTTAGCGGTTCTGCCTGCCTCTGGGATGGCGTACGCCTTCTTAACGTACACCCTGCCCTTACTCGTGAACATGAGCAGGTAGGAATGAGAACCTACCGCGAGCATGCGCTCGATGTAATCCTCCTCCTTGGTGCCCATTCCGATAATACCCTTACCGCCGCGGTGCTGCGCGGAGTAAACGCTCGATGCCTGACGCTTGATGTAGCCCGCATGGCTCATCGTGATAACGCAGGTATGGCGCTCGATAAGGTCCTCGAGAACGATCTCGTTCTCCATCGGAACAAGCTCGGTGCGGCGGTCGTCGCCGAAGCGAGACTTGATGGCAAGCAGCTCGTCGCGGATAACGCCCTTTATTCCCTCCTCGCTCGCGAGGATAGTGCGGAGCTCGCTTACTGTTGCGGTCAGCTTTGCAATGCGGTCGAGCACCTTCTGTCTCTCGAGTCCGGACAGACGGCCGAGCGTCATTTCGACGATAGCCTGCGCCTGTGCGTCTGAGAGACCGTAGCGCTCCATCAGGTTCGTCTTTGCGCTCGGAATAGAATCGCTCGCGCGGATGAGCTTGATAATTTCTTCGATATGGTCGGCTGCAATCTTGTAGCCCTCGTTGATATGGAGCTCGCGCAGCGCCTTATCGAGGTCAAAGCGTATTCTCCGCTCGATAACGCTCTCCTGATGTGCGATATAGCAGCGGAGGATGTCGCGCAGGTTGAGCAGCTTCGGCACGCCGTCGCAGATGGCGAGCATATTCACCGCAAAGGTATCCTGAAGCTGCGTGTACTTATACAGCTGATTGAGTATGACCTGTCCGTTCGCGTCGCGGCGGTACTCGACAACTATGCGCAGTCCCGCTCTGCCGCTCTCGTCGCGGATGTCGGTGATACCCTCGATGCGCTTGTCCTTGTGGCACTCAGCCATAGCCTCGACGAGCGTGCTCTTATTGACCTGATAGGGTATCTCGGTGATAACGATGCGATGCTTGTCCTCCTCGACCTCTGCGCGCGCGCGGACGGTGAGCTTTCCTCTGCCCGTCTCGTACGCTTCGCGGATGCCCATGCTGCCGCATATCATCGCGCGGGTCGGAAAATCCGGTCCCTTGATGAATGCCATGAGGTCGGATACGCTCGCATCGGGATGCTCCATGAGATATATCGTACCGTCGATGACCTCGCCGAGATTATGCGGGGGGATGTTCGTCGCCATACCGACGGCGATACCTACCGAGCCGTTTACAAGCAGATTAGGTATACGCGAGGGGAGCACGGTAGGCTCCTGACGCTTGTTATCAAAGTTGGGTGTAAAGTCTACGACATTCTTCTCGATGTCGCGGGTCATCTCGTCCGCCAGACGCGCAAGACGCGCCTCGGTATAACGGTATGCAGCCGCCTTGTCTCCGTCGATGTTACCGAAGTTACCGTGACCCTCTACAAGAGGATAACGCATCGAGAAGGGCTGCGCGAGACGTACCATCGAATCGTATACCGCGCTGTCTCCGTGCGGATGATAGCGACCGAGCACGTTACCGACCGTCGTCGCCGACTTATAGAACGGCTTATCGTGCGTTATCTTGTCCTCGTACATCGCATAGATAATTCTGCGATGAACCGGCTTGAGTCCGTCGCGGACATCCGGCAGAGCGCGGGATACGATGACGCTCATCGCGTACTGAATGAACGAATCCTTCAGCTCACGCTCCATATGAACGTCAACTATTTTTTGATCCTTAAACTCGAAATTTTCTTCCATTTATTTTTTCGACCATTCCTTATGTTTTTCGGTTTTCGGCTTGTTCCTACAGCCTTTTCAACATGCCGCAAACTGCGCCGAAGCCCGCTCGTCTGCGAAAATTCACACATGTTTGCACAGCCTGTGGAAAACTCCCGTGGCAATACTTATATATCGAGATCGGTCGCGTACTGCGCATTCTCCTCGATAAACTCGCGTCTCGGCTCGACCTTGTCTCCCATCAGTGTGGAGAAGATGCGGTCGCACTCTATCGCGTCGTCTATCGTGACCTTGAGTATCGTTCTCGTCTCGGGGTTCATCGTCGTATCCCAGAGCTGGATCGGGTCCATCTCACCGAGACCCTTGTACCGCTCTGCTTCGATCTTCTCGCCGCGACTTCCGCCCATCTCCTCGATTATCGCGTCGCGCTCCTCGTCGGAGAAGGCATATTTTGTCGTCTTGCCCTTAAATACGCGGTAGAGCGGCGGCTGTGCGAGAAATACATGTCCCTCGTCTATCAGCTGGCGCATATGGCGGAAGAAAAATGTCAGCAGCAGTATGCGTATATGCGAACCGTCGACATCGGCATCCGCCATGATGATTATCTTGCCGTAGCGGAGCTTGGAGATATCGAAATCCTCTCCTATTCCGCAGCCGAGCGCCTGAATTATCGGGATTATCGAGGTGTTGGAGTACACCTTGTCGAGTCGACTCTTTTCGACGTTGAGAACCTTGCCTCGCAGCGGCAGTATCGCCTGATACTTGGAGTCGCGTCCGTCCTTTGCAGAGCCTCCCGCGGAGTCTCCCTCCACCAGATAGAGCTCGGTAACGTCGACCCGCTTCTCCTGACAGTCGGCGAGCTTTCCGGGCAGCGTCATTCCCTCGAGAACGTTCTTGCGCCGTGTCAGCTCTCTTGCCTTGCGTGCCGCCTCGCGGGCTCTGCTCGCCTGCATCGCCTTATCGAGTATCGCCTTCGCGGAGGTCGGATTTTCCTCAAAATATTCGCCGAGCTTGCGCGTTACGAGCGAGTCGACAAAGGTCCTTATCTCGGCATTTCCGAGCTTGCCCTTCGTCTGACCCTCGAACTGCGCCTCGGTCAGCTTGACCGAAATTACCGCGCATATTCCCTCGCGCACATCCTCGCCCGAGAGCTTTGCGTCGGAGTCCTTGAGCGCACCCGTCTTGCGTGCGTACTCGTTTATCGCTTTGGTCAGCGCCGTCTTAAAGCCCGTCTCGTGCGTACCGCCGTCGGGCGTTACGACGTTATTTGCAAAGGAGAGCAGCGTCTCGTTATAGCTTGTGTTGTATTGGAACGCGATCTCGGCGGTAGTCAGACCCTTTTTATCGTATATGTAGATAACGTCCGGATGAACGGGGTCGGCATGCTTATGCTCTCCGAGATATTCAACGAACGATTTTACACCGCCCTCATAGCAGAGCACATCCTCGCGGACGGTATTCTCCTCGGCGTCGACATCCTCATCGGAGATGAGCGGAAGCGCGCTAAGCGGCTCGCTCTCGCCGAAGTTGACGCTCTCTATCTCAGCCATCGACTCCGCCTCGTCTATACCCGCGCGGCGGCGGCTCGCATCGCGCTCGTCGCGCATTACGATGGTAACGCCCGCATTCAGGAACGCCTGCTCGCGCATGCGGTTGAGCAGAATCTCGTAGTCGTAGTCGATATTATCGAATATCTCCGCATCGGGCATGAAGCGGACATACAGTCCGTGGCGGTCGCCCGCGTCGCCGAGGCATTCAAATGCGTCCTTGACCTTTCCGCGGCAGAAGCTCTCGCGGTACAGCTTTCCGTCGGATACGTCCTCGTAATACAGCCACTCGGAGAGCGCATTTACGACCGACGCGCCTACGCCGTGTAGTCCGCCGGAGATCTGGTAGCCCTCGCCGCCGAATTTTCCGCCTGCGTGCAGAACGGTAAACACTACCTCCGGTGTCGGAATGCCCGCTTTATGGTGTATTGCGGCAGGAATGCCGCGTCCGTTATCCTGGACCGATGCGGAACCGTCCGCATGCAGGGTAACGGTTATGCGGTCACAGTGACCCGCAAGTGCCTCGTCGATGGAGTTGTCGACTATCTCGTAGATGAGATGGTGGAGTCCTCTCTGTGATGTCGTTCCGATATACATGCCCGGACGCTTTCTGACAGCCTCCAGACCTTCGAGTATCTGTATTTGATCCTCGTTGTATACCGGTTCCTTGTTTACGCTGTTTTCTTGCATTTTATTTCCTTTCTGTACCGAGGACGGGGATACTTTTAAAAAGTATCGGCCCGAGCCCCTGCAAAGCTATTAACTGGGGATTTTATTTATATCAAAAAGGCGGATGCCTTGGAATGGATGGATGGATGGTTGGTTGGTTGGTTGGTTTTTATAATGTCGAATTATATCTCAAATTTAGCTTAAAAACAAATATCTAAAGCAAGCAAAACTTTAACACAAGGGTAATATCTCGCTGCCGCGATCGAAAGTATATGTAAAAATAATTTAGTTGTTCGCTTTTTACCACTTTCTTTTTACGCGAAAAAGAAAGTGGCGGAAAGAAAAGCGCGTATAAGGGGGATTGCGCCGCGATACGCTACGCTCCTATTCGGCGCAGTCTCCCCCTTATATATCCCCCCTGATGACTGCTCAGCCGATAGCTAAGGTGCAGATTTATACCCGAAACGGTCGTCAGGCACGATGACTCCCGTTTCTAAAGCTTTAGATGCACGCCTACTGCTTTAGTTTTTCCTGCTCGCAGAGCGTGTACACCCGATGCCGGGGGAAATACATAGCAGCATTGTTTTCCCGACTCGATTATTTATACACCTGCTGCCGAAGTTAAGCTTAACAGCGCAATATACGTTGTTTTCTTAGTCAGCATAAACGATCGAGCCCTTCGGTCAGCAATCGTCCCGCTGCTCTGCCCGAGAAAGACTCCCTATTACAAAGTTTTCGCCAGGCCTTTTTCAAAAGGCCGCGT
>ERZ827496.4492-NODE-4492-length-10771-cov-4.467619_pt1 | contig 10771 bp, 6 predicted proteins | sample MGYA00519769_ERZ827496 | MGnify/ENA primary metagenome ERZ827496 (study PRJEB31778, sample SAMEA3449327) | human gut metagenome | biome: human gut; feature: human-associated habitat; material: faeces | place: United Kingdom | collected 2010/2012 ...
TAGGCAACTACTACACTCGTCAGGAAATGGGTCCGAAGTTTAATCCGTTCTTCATCCCGAAGATGATCTCGGATATTGCTGCCGGACAGATTTCTATCATGTATGGCTTCCATGGTCCTAACTACGCGACTTGTTCAGCATGTGCTACTTCTACCAATGCCATTGCGGATGCCTTCAACCTGATTCGTCTGGGTAAAGCAAACGTAATCGTATCCGGTGGTTCGGAAGCAGCCATCTTCCCTGCAGGCGTAGGCGGTTTCAACGCTATGCATGCTCTGTCAACACGCAACGATGAGCCGAGCAAGGCTTCACGTCCATTCAGCGCAAGCCGTGACGGCTTCATCATGGGCGAAGGTGGCGGTTGCCTGATTTTGGAAGAACTGGAACACGCTAAGGCCCGTGGTGCGAAAATCTATGCAGAAGTTGCCGGTGTAGGCATGTCTGCAGATGCTCATCACCTGACAGCTTCCCATCCGGAAGGTCTTGGTGCCAAACTGGTAATGCTGAACGCTCTGGAAGATGCAGAAATGGATCCGAAAGAAGTAGATTACATCAACGTTCACGGAACATCTACCCCGGTAGGTGATATTTCTGAAGCGAAAGCAATTAAGGAAGTATTCGGTGATCACGCATACGAACTGAACATCAGTTCTACAAAATCAATGACTGGTCACTTGCTGGGAGCTGCCGGTGCGGTAGAATCTATCGCAAGCATCCTTGCCATCAAGAACGGCATTGTTCCTCCGACTATCAACCACGAAGAAGGTGACAACGACGAGAACATTGACTACGACCTTAATTTCACGTTCAACAAAGCTCAGAAACGTGAGGTTAATGTTGCCCTGTCCAATACATTTGGATTCGGTGGTCACAATGCGTGCGTTATCTTCAAGAAATACGCTGAGTAAAATCGTGTTACGTAACCAAATAGATAAGATAAGACTCCTGTTCCGCAAAGACAGAGAGTCTTATCTTTGTTTTTACCGGATACTCGGATTTTATCCGCACAATATCCAGATTTACGAACAAGCGCTCCTGCACAAGTCATCTGCCGTCCGCTCCGAGAAGGGACGTCCGCTGAACAACGAACGGCTGGAGTTTTTGGGTGACGCCATCCTCGACGCCATCGTAGGAGATATTGTCTATAAACGTTTCGAAGGGAAACGGGAAGGTTTCCTGACAAACACACGTTCCAAGATCGTACAACGGGAGACTTTGAACAAGTTAGCCGTGGAGATCGGTTTGGACAAACTTATCAAATATTCTACCCGCTCCTCTTCCCACAACAGTTATATGTACGGGAATGCTTTCGAAGCATTTATCGGAGCCATTTATCTGGATCAGGGGTATGAACGTTGCAAGCAGTTTATGGAGCAGCGAATCATCAACCGTTATATTGATCTGGACAAAATCTCCCGCAAAGAGGTTAACTTCAAGTCCAAGCTTATCGAATGGAGCCAGAAGAACAAGATGGAGGTTTCCTTTGAGTTGATCGAGCAGTTCCTCGACCATGACAGTAATCCCGTTTTCCAGACAGAGGTTCGCATCGAAGGGCTTCCTGCCGGAACTGGTACGGGCTATTCCAAAAAAGAATCTCAGCAGAATGCCGCACAAATGGCTATCAAGAAGGTGAAAGACCAGACATTTATGGATACAGTCAATGAAGCGAAGTTGCAGCATTCGATGCCGTCAGAAATGGACACAGAATTGGTCGAGCCCGAATTGACTGAGTCGGAAGCCATGGAACCGGATACCTTGGAGACCAAAACACCGGAAGTGGAAACGGCTGCAAATGAAGTCGAAACGACTGTTAATGAGGTCGAAGCAACAGAAACTGAGAAGGAATGACGACTCCAACTACCATCCTAACGACAAAAGAGTAAATTATAAGTTAACCGAAACAAATCCCCATACGGCGGCCTTGAATTACTAAATCGTGATCTTCAGTTACCAACTTCAATTTACCGGCCACTTCTTCAAGAGGGATGGATGAAATGTCATCTCCTTTTAAAGCAATCATACGCCCGAATTGCCCGTTGGCAATCAATTCTGTCGCGTGTCCTCCCATGCGGGTAGACAGGTTACGGTCGAAAGGAGTAGGCGAACCGCCACGCTGAATATATCCCAATACGGTTTCACGTGTTTCGATGCCCGTTTCATATTCTATTTCCTGTGCGATGTATTCCGCGGCACGTTTCCGGCCATCCGTCAGGATGCCTTCTGCCACCACTACGATGGAATAGGGTTTGCCTTTTTTCAGCCTTTCGAGGATTGTATTTCCTATATTCTTGATGTTGTAAGGGATTTCGGGGACAAGAATGACGTCGCCGCCACCCGCCATGCCCGAATACAGGGCAATCCAACCGGCTTTATGCCCCATCACTTCAATAACCATCACCCTTTTGTGCGAGCTGGCGGTAGAATGCAAGCGGTCGATGGCATCCGTAGCGATGCTCACGGCGGAGTCAAATCCAAAGGAAATATCCGTTCCCCAAATATCATTATCAATGGTTTTGGGGACCGATACGATGTTGACGCCCATTGCGGCAAATTTAGCGGCAGTTTTCTGCGTTCCGTTTCCTCCGATGCAGACGACACAATCCAGTCCCATTTCCTGAATATTCTGAAGAATCAGTGCCGGCTTGTCGACATCCGAGACGACGCCTCCTTTTTTAAAAGGTTTCTCGCGCGAAGTACCCAGCATTGTACCCCCTTGGTTCAACAATCCGGATAAGGATTTATCAGTAAAGGATTCGATGTCTTTTGTCAGCAAACCTTGAAAACCACTATGAATTCCTATTACTTCCATCCCATAGTGATTGATGGCAGTTTTGCACACGCCACGGATAGTGGCATTTATACCGGGGCAGTCTCCTCCGGAAGTCAGGATTCCAATTCTCATTGTCGTTTTTTTTAGTCAGAAACTCGGGATTCAAGAAAAGTCGCCAAATTTTAACGATTATTTCCGTCGTAAAGATAGAAAAAAAAGATAAATAAGGTTACTTTTGCACGACTAAACATTATTATGTTAAAGCAGAAATGAATATTACAAAGATTATTAGTAAGACTTTCGATTCCCGTTTAAAACAAATAGACCTTTATGCTAGTCAGGCTAGTGAGATACAGCACCGTGTGCTGAGTCGCTTAGTGAACCAAGCTGCACAGACAGAGTGGGGAAAAAAGTACGACTACGCCTCCATCCGTAGCTATGAGGATTTCAGAAACCGCCTTCCAATACAGACTTATGAGGAAATAAAGCCTTATGTAGAACGCTTGCGGGCGGGGGAACAGAATCTGCTTTGGCCATCGGAAATACGCTGGTTTGCCAAATCATCCGGAACGACCAATGATAAAAGCAAATTCCTGCCTGTCAGCAAAGAAGCTCTGGAAGACATTCACTATAGAGGCGGTAAAGATGCTGCGGCACTCTACTTCCGCATCAATCCGGACAGTCACTTTTTCTCGGGAAAAGGGTTGATTCTGGGAGGCAGCCATAGTCCGAACCTCAACTCCAACCATAGTTTGGTGGGAGACTTGTCGGCGATTCTGATTCAGAACGTCAATCCGTTAATCAATTTCATTCGTGTGCCGAGCAAGAAAATCGCTTTGATGAGCGAATGGGAAACCAAAATAGAAGCAATAGCCAACAGTACTATTCCGGTCAATGTGACCAGTTTGTCCGGTGTACCCTCATGGATGCTGGTACTTATCAAGCGTATTCTCGAAAAGACCGGCAAACAAACTCTGGAGGAAGTGTGGCCGAATCTGGAAGTATTCTTCCACGGCGGAGTGGCTTTCACCCCTTATCGTGAGCAGTACAAACAGGTGATTCACTCAAAGAAGATGCATTATGTAGAGACCTACAACGCTTCCGAAGGGTACTTTGGTACGCAGAACGATCTTTCAGACCCTGCCATGTTGCTGATGATCGACTACGGTATTTTCTACGAGTTCATTCCATTGGAAGAAGTTGATAAGGAAAATCCACGCGCTTACTGCCTCGAAGAGGTGGAGCTTAACAAAAATTACGCAATGGTGATTTCTACGTCCTGCGGATTGTGGCGATACATGATCGGTGATACGGTGAAGTTTACCAGCAAGAACCCATATAAGTTCGTCATCACAGGACGTACGAAGCATTTCATCAATGCTTTTGGAGAAGAACTGATTGTAGATAATGCCGAAAAAGGCTTAGCTAAGGCTTGTGCCGAGACAGGTGCACAGGTGAGCGAATACTCTGCCGCACCGGTATTTATGGACGAACATGCCAAATGCCGTCATCAATGGCTGATAGAATTTGCCAAGATGCCGGATTCCGTAGAGAAATTTGCCGCAATACTTGATGCTACATTGAAAGAAGTAAATTCGGACTATGAGGCGAAGCGTTGGAAAGATATTGCTCTGCAACCACTGGAAGTCATCGTTGCGCGTCCGGGATTGTTCCATGACTGGCTGGCAAGGAAGGGGAAATTAGGCGGACAGCACAAAGTGCCCAGATTAAGCAATACACGCGAGTATATAGAAACAATGCTGGTGCTGAACAATGAATAAAGTTATCCGAACAAATTAAATCATTATATGACAGGAAGTGTCCTACGGTGTACATAATATGCACTGTGGGACTTTTTTTTGTATTACCAGCTTGCTGGCAGAATACAAGTTGCTTCAAATATCTTTCCGGTATGCAACAAATCATGAAACGACTTGCTTTGACTATAATTCCAGTTACATTCGCCTTAGATCGTCAGTAGTTTCCAATCGTTCCCTATACAGGAAACTCCAGTATCCACGGTCAGAAATTCCAGTATCCCGCCTTGGAAACTCTAGTATCTCGCCTCGGAAACGCCAGTGTCCCGCCTTGGGAACGCCAGTTCCCAGCCTAGAAACTGTGATTTCCTCAGCAGATACTCATTACAGTTGCAAACATAAAGATTATCGGCCTACTTTAGGTGTTGCAGATAAAGTATCTGCAACCCATCTGCAACAGGTATCTGCAACGCTGTAAGTAACTGAAAACAAACAAGATAATCCGATTTTGTTGCAGATGGCAGATGTTTTTTACTTTTTCAAACTTAATGGAGGGAAGTGATGATTATTCCACAATGATTCCACCGCCCAGCAACAAACCATCTTTATAGAAGGCAGCAGCCTGCCCGGATGCGATTGCCGTCAACGGTTCGTGAAGTTGTACATGCAGGAAATTATCTAGTGTAACTGTCACGGTACAATGATTTTCCTGTTTCCGATAGCGAATCTTCACAATGATATCCGCATGCCCTAACAAACGTTCCCGATTAACAATATTCCAATCTTTAAGTAACATCTCCGTTTTCTCCAAAGCCTGTAGGGAAGCGAGTACTACTTCATTCTTTTCCGGGCGAATTTCCTTCACAAAGACGGCACGATTCAAATGAATGCCCAAGCCACGCCGTTGTCCGACGGTATAAAAAGGATAACCCTCGTGCCAGGCTATAAAATCTCCCTTTTCATCGACAAATCGTCCACGTCTGACCTCCGCTGACCAAGTCTGACCTGCACTGACCTGGGGCTGACCTACGCTGACCTGCGGCTGACAATTGCTGACCTGTGGCTGACAATTGCTGACCAACCACTTTTTCAGAAAGCTTCGATAATCCATCGGGCAAAAGCAAACGCCCAGACTGTCCCTTTTCACCGCCACTTTCTGAAATCCCCGTTCAGCAGCAAAGGCACGTGCTTCCACTTTGGTAATATCTCCCATCGGAAGCAACATTCTCCGAAGAATATCCTGTTTGAGTCCCCATAAGAAAAAGGTCTGATCCTTGTCCGAATCGGCAGCGTAAGTTATATAACAGGTATCATCCACCTTTACTTTCCGTACATAATGCCCCGTAGCAATATAAAAAATCCCCATTTCATCGGCAATTTTGGATAGAAGAGGCCATTTCAGATAGTTATTGCATAATGTGCAGGGCACAGGAGTATGTCCCACCATATATTCACGCACAAAATATTCGATGATCTGTTTGCGGAATATCTCACGGGCATCATACGCGATATGACGGATTCCCAAACGCTCTGCCAAATGGCGGGCATCTTCCAGATATTCGGTCGAGTCGTTCAACTCATAGAAACGGAAAGTAACTCCGGTCACCTCATATCCGGCTTCCAGCAATCGCATGGCAGCTACGGAACTGTCCGTACCGCCGCTCATTCCTAACAATACTCGTTTGTTTTCTTCCATCATGCTGCAAAATTAAGGATTTTCCCGTATCTTTGTTTGTTAAAGCCTAAAGAGAATGGAAGAGAAAGCAAATACCGGACAAGTTATCATCGTTTTAACCGAACATCTGACGTTCGGCACACTACTGATTCCTTATATGGCAGAGAAATCTGACGACGGTACATACCAACTCATTGAACAGGCTTTTCACGCTTCACCCGAAGCAATCAGCCGGATGAACGAGGCCGAGCAACAAGCTATCGACATCGCCTCTCATTATACAGAGAAATATCTGATGGGGATCTATTCGCGTGAGAAAACAGTATCCCGTTTTCTGCGCAAATTATCCGAAGATCCGGAGCGGGTAAAGAACAATATCCGCCCATTCATCGAGAAAAAAATGCAGGAGATGCTGACATTGATACGCCATCATAATCTTCCTCTGTATCAGAAACAGGTCGGAAGCAAACTGCTATATGCTCATCATGCCTATCATGTGCATCCTCATAACGTGGAGATCCGTTTTACGTTTCTTGCCGATGAGACCAATTTCCGCTACCAGCTGCAATGCTATTATGACGGGCAGCCGCTCTCATTAAGTGAGCAGAAGCCTGTTATCGTGCTGACCTCCTCACCGTCTGCCCTTTTACTGGGAATGGAGCTGTACTTCTTTCCGCATATTGAGAGCGTACGCATTCTGCCCTTTACCAAGAAAAAGAAAATCAGCGTCCCTGCCTCCCAAATCGAGAAATATATCGATAACATCGTCATTCCGATAGCACGCTATCATGAAATTACGACTCAGGGACTGAATATCATTGAAGAGACGTATGCCTGCGAAGCTGTCCTGTCTCTTGAAGATACCATTTACGACGAACAGATGTTGCGGCTTAGCTTCCGTTATGGTGACCAGTCATTTACTCCCGACACCGTGACCGAAATGAAGAAGATCATTTACCGGAACGATTTCGGCGAGATATTCTTTTTCCGTCGGGATAGCGATGCCGAAGAAGAGAAGCTCCGGATGTTAACAGATTCCGGCTTGCAACGAGTCAGCGACGTTCATTTCAAGCTGTCGCCCGATGCACCCGAAAAGACAATTACCGAATGGATCAGTACATATCGGAAGATGCTCCAACAGTCTTTTCTGCTGACAGGAAACATGGGGAATACTCCTTACTGTCTGGACGAAATCCGCATCGAACAGAGTTGTGATGATGAGCCCGACTGGTTTGAGCTACATATCACGGTAGTCATCGGCAATCTGCGTATCCCTTTCTCACGCTTCCGCAAGCACATCCTTGAAGAGAAAAGAGAATTTCTGTTACCGGACGGACGCATGATTCTTTTACCGGAAGAATGGTTCAGCAAATACGGAAACCTGTTGGAACTGGGCACCCAGACGGAGACAGGGATTCGTCTGAAACCGACCTTTGTCGGTGCCGTACAATCGGCTTTAGAAGAAAACGGGCCTAAAAACCTGCTTTTCAAGAGAGAGATACGCAATGTTCCTGTTCCCCAAGGACTGAATGCGAAACTACGACCCTATCAGCAGAAAGGATTCTCATGGATGGTACAGCTGAACAAGCAAGGATTCGGCGGCTGCCTGGCAGATGATATGGGACTTGGAAAGACGCTTCAGACGCTGACGCTGCTGCAATATATATACAAACCGCTTTCTCCTGATGCGGTCACTGCTCCTATGAAGCCCGTATTTACAGAAACCACAGCTTCCGACAGTCAGCCGGACAAGGAATGTACTGCCAACAATCCTCCCGTCAGAGAGCAGATAGCAGATGCCGAAGGACAATTCTCCTTATTCTCGTTTTCCTCCGAAGATGAGCTGCTGCCGGACGCACGGGAAATCAGAGAGAAAAACAGACCGAAAGAAGATGATCACAGACAGGAACACGGAAAGAACTCCCGTAAGCCTGCCACTCTGATCGTTGTCCCCACCTCCCTGCTCCACAACTGGCGAAGAGAGGCTAAACGCTTCACGACTCTTGCGATAGCGGAATATAACAGCAACACCGCGTTTCCCAAAGGACATCCGGAGAAGTTCTTCAATCATTTCCATCTGATATTCACGACTTATGGGATGATGAGGAATAACATTGATATTCTCCGCTCCTACACATTCGAATACATCGTACTTGATGAAAGTCAGAATATCAAGAACAATGATTCCCTTACTTTCCGTTCGGTCATCCAGTTGCAAGGCAAGCACCGGATTGCACTTACCGGTACGCCTATCGAGAACTCTCTCAAAGATTTGTGGGCACAGTTCCGTTTTCTGCAACCGGACCTGCTAGGAGAAGAAAACGCTTTTCATAAGCAGTTTATCATTCCGATCCGGCAAGGAAACGTCCGTATGGAGAAAAGGCTGCAACAGATCATCGCTCCGTTTATCCTTCGCAGAAGCAAAAGCGAGGTAGCGCCGGAACTTCCCCCGCTTACCGAAGAAACGATCTATTGCGCCATGTCCGAAAAGCAGGGTGAGAGCTACGAACAGGAGAAAAACAGCCTCCGCAACATATTACTCCAGCAACCCGAAAACAGAGACAGATACCATATGTTCAGCATCCTGAACGGTATCCTGCGTCTCCGTCAACTGGCTTGCCATCCGCAGCTTATCTTTCCCGACTTCGACGGGATATCGGGAAAAACGGAACAAATCATCGATACCTTTGACACACTAAGAAGTGAAGGACATAAGGTACTTATCTTTTCTTCCTTTGTCCGGCATCTGGAGATACTTGCCGAGGTATTCCGCCAACGGGGCTGGAAGTATGCTCTGCTGACCGGTTCCACCAACAACCGACCTTCCGAAATCGCCCATTTCACCGAGCAAAAGGATGTGCAGGCATTCCTTATTTCTTTGAAAGCAGGAGGAGTCGGTCTTAACCTTACACAAGCCGATTATGTATTTATCATCGATCCTTGGTGGAATCCTGCTGCCGAGTCACAAGCCATCGCCCGTGCACATCGTATCGGTCAGGATAAACAGGTTATCGCCTATCGTTTTATCACTCAGAATAGTATCGAAGAAAAGATTCTCCAACTACAGGAGGACAAGAGGAGGCTGGCAGAAACATTTATTACGGATAGTGAGGCACTGCCTGCACTGAGCAATGAGCAGTGGGCGGATTTGCTGAAATAACAATCAAACATCTCACTATTGCACCATAAAAGTGCATAATCTAAGCATATTTTAATTACCACGCACTTTGTAGTCATCCATTTTCTCCTATCTTTGCAACCCAAAACAATGCGACATGAAATACAAACTCATAGTGCTCGACCTCGACGGCACACTCACCAATTCTAAAAAAGAAATCTCTTCCCGCAACCGGGAAACGCTGATACGCATACAAGAACAAGGTATCCGTCTGGTACTTGCATCAGGGCGACCGACTTACGGCATCGTACCGCTCGCCAACAAGTTACGCATGAATGAGTTCGGCGGATTTATCCTGTCCTATAACGGTGGAGAGATCATCAACTGGGAAACCAAAGAAATGATGTACGAGAATGTACTGCCCAACGAAGTCGTTCCGGTACTCTACGAATGTGCCCGCACCAATCATCTAAGCATACTGACTTACGACGGAGCAGAAATAGTGACCGAAAACTCACAAGATCCGTACGTACAAAAAGAAGCCTTTCTCAATAAAATGGCGATACGGGAAACAAACGACTTCCTGACTGACATCACCCTCCCGGTAGCCAAGTGCCTCATCGTCGGGGATGCCGGCAAGCTGATTCCTGTAGAATCCGAGCTTTGCATCCGCCTGCAAGGAAAGATCAATGTCTTCCGTTCGGAACCTTATTTCCTGGAGTTGGTTCCGCAAGGTATCGACAAGGCTTTATCTCTCAGCGTCCTGTTGGAAAATATAGGAATGACACGCGAGGAAGTGATAGCTATAGGCGATGGCTACAATGACCTGTCGATGATCAAATTCGCTGGTATGGGCATAGCGATGGGCAACGCACAGGAGCCTGTGAAGAAGGCTGCCGACTACATTACACTGACTAATGACGAAGATGGGGTTGCGGAAGCGATAGAGAGAATCTTCAACGTCCCATAAGGCATTCTTCCTTCAGCAGATCAGACAAAATCCCTTGCAAGTTAAGTTGAAATCAATTATTTATTCTAACTTTGCACTTCCAATAGAACAAATATAAAATGTTATGGAACATCAACTTACCATTTACAACACGTTAGATAGAAAGAAAGAATTGTTCGTACCGCTTCACGCACCGCATGTAGGCATGTATGTATGCGGACCGACAGTGTACGGTGATGCTCATCTGGGACATGCCCGTCCCGCCATCACATTTGACGTACTCTTCCGTTATCTGACTCATTTAGGATATAAAGTACGCTATGTACGCAATATTACCGATGTCGGTCATCTGGAGCATGATGCTGACGAAGGAGAAGACAAAATAGCCAAGAAAGCCCGTCTCGAAGAATTGGAGCCTATGGAAGTTGTTCAGTATTATCTGAACCGCTATCATAAGGCAATGGAAGCACTGAATGTACTTTCTCCCAGCATCGAACCGCAC
>ERZ827496.4495-NODE-4495-length-10769-cov-6.770861_pt1 | contig 10769 bp, 7 predicted proteins | sample MGYA00519769_ERZ827496 | MGnify/ENA primary metagenome ERZ827496 (study PRJEB31778, sample SAMEA3449327) | human gut metagenome | biome: human gut; feature: human-associated habitat; material: faeces | place: United Kingdom | collected 2010/2012 ...
CACTGGAACACGAGCCGGAGGCAGGTAAGATTGAAGGGCCTGACCCCGGAGGAGTACCGGAATCAGGCCCTTGCGGCCTAGTCGCTATTTAGGGCGTCCAAGATTTGGGGCGCAGTTCACATGCGGAGGTCGGGCTTCTTGCGTTTGGCGGTGCTTTTTGGTGTGTTGGGAAATGCTACCAAATCGCAACTATACCGGTTTACGGGGCTGAATCACCAACTGGCGACCATGGCGCCAATAGCGAAATTAAAACCGAAGGTAGACGGCTCATTGTTTCTTGAAAATGCAGGGTATGGTTGGCTTGTATCATTCTGGCCCCGTAAACCGTCATAGTTTTGAAAATGACCCCTTGGGGACGGAGGAAAATGGGTCATTTTTGTCTCGTGGAGGAACGGCGGAACACCCTCTGCCAAGAATCGGGGGCATCTACTACGTTTAAGTGCGTACCTCGAACCACGCCGAAAATCGCAATATTAAAACCGCAGGTAGCGGACTCGCTGTTTCTGAAAAAATAAGGGTATGGTCAGGGGTCCGGGGGCAAGCGTAGTAGATAGGCGCGTTTCGTGGCGCGGCGAATCCCGACGCCATGGATTTGCTCCCTAGTCGCATCATTTGAAGGCGCCTTAGGGCAAGAGTGTCCCTTTTGACTAGTCGTTTATGAACGTCTCCGATGACTAAGTTGCAGGTGGCAGCGGTTGTGTTACACTTACGCTGCGTATTTGACGCAATCATCTCGATACAGATCAATGGTGCCCGTCGCTTTTTGGACGGAGCTAGACTGTTTAGCCGCCCTGAAGGTATATGCAGGGAGCATGTGATCGCAGGGCTTGAAAAGAAAGTTGAGCAAACACTGTGTCTGATCAACAACAAGAAAACGAAATAACGACGACGCAAACGGCTCCCGCTGCACCGGTTACGTCGGACCAGGCCGTGGTGCCCGCGCCGGCGCAGGTCTCGGCTCCTGAGGCGCCTAAGGCCGCCGCGCCTGCCACGCCCGTTGCTAGCGAGGAGGCTGCACCCGCCAAGCCCAAGCGCACGCGTCGTGTGGCCAAGCCTGCTGTGGACGGCGAGGAGGCCGCAAAGCCTAAGCGTCGCACGACGCGCACCACGCGCGCGAAGCGGCCCGCTGCCGCCGATGCGTCGGCCCCCATTTCCGATGAGGTCGCGCAGGCCCGTGCGCTGGCACAGATCAGCGAGGCCCAGGTAGTGCGCGCCCGCCGTCGCGCTGCCGAGCGCGAGGCCGCGGCACTGACCGAGCTTGCCGTGCCGGGCGTACTCGAGGCTCCGGCGGCCAATGAGGCTCCTGCTGCCGAGCAGATGGCCGAGAAGCCGGCGCCGCGCACGCGTCGCCGTGCGGCAGCCAAGACGCAGCAGCCCGCTGAGCAGCCGACTCCTGAGGTCGCTGAAGCTCCGGCTCGTTCCGCGGCAGGGGAGGATGCTCCCTCCGCTGAGCCCGTTGTGCCCGCTGAGGCTAACGAGGTTCCCGCCGTTGACCCGGCTCTGCGCCCGCATCGTCGCGGCCGCAAGCCCAAGGCGTTTGTTGAGGCCGAGAAAGCCGCTGCCGCAGCAGCTGCTGCTCGGAGCGCAGCGGTGACGGCCGAGCCCGCGGCCACGGCCGACGCGCCGGTCCAGGACGCTCCGTCCACCGAGGCTCCCGCATCTGTCGATGCCGAGCCCGCCGATGTCCGCCCCGGCCGTAGCCGTCGCACCGCGGCAACGCGTTCGACGAAGTCCAAGGCCAAGGCCGACGCCAAGCCCGTCGACGACAAGTCCTCCGAGGCAACCGCCGATGCCGCTTCCGAGGCCGAGAACTCCGATCAGCCGCCGACTGATAAGTCCAGGCGTACGCGCAAGAAGTCTGCAAAGGCCAAGGTTGCCGAGCAGCAGGGCGACGCCGAACCCAGCAACCATGCCAACACCGACACCAAGGCAGAGGGCGAGGCTCCGTCCGGTACCGATGCTGCTGCCACGGCTGCCGAAGGCGTCGAGACCGAAGAGGGCGCTCGCCCCAACCGCCGTCAGCACAAGCGCAACGACGAGCGCAACGACCGCAAGGACGATCGCAACAACGATCGCCGCGGCCGTCAGCGCGACCGCAAACAGCGCAACAAGGAGCGTAACGCCGCCCCCACCGAGCCCACGCTTTCGCGCGAGGAGCTTGCGGCCATGAAGGTCGCCGAGCTGCGCGAGAAGGCAAAAGAGTTCGAGATCGAGACGACCGGCAAGAAGAAGGCCGAGCTCGTCGAGGAGATCTACACGACTGCCGCGAAGGCCGAGGGCTTCCGCGATATTAAGGGCATCCTGCAGATTCGCCCGGACAGCTCCGGTATCATTCACGCCCACGGTTACATGAAGTCCAACGAGGACGCCTTCGTCCCCGCTTACCTCATCCGCTCCGCGCGTCTGCGCACGGGCGATGTCATCGAGGGCTCGCTGCGCCCCTCGCGCGGCGGCGACAAGCGCGCCGGCCTCGCCAAGATCACGACCGTTAACGGCATGGATCCCGAGCAGATCCGCAACCGCCCCAAGTTCGGCGACCTTACCCCGGTCTATCCTAACGAGCCGCTGCGTATGGAGCACGGCAAGGATTCCATTACCGGTCGCGCCATCGATATCGTGTCGCCGATCGGCAAGGGCCAGCGTGGCCTGATCGTGTCGCCGCCCAAGGCCGGCAAGACAACGATCCTTAAGAAGATCTGCCAGTCCATCTCGATCAACAACCCCGAGGTACACCTCATCTGCCTGCTCGTCGACGAGCGCCCCGAAGAGGTCACCGATATGCAGCGTTCCATCAAGGGCGAGGTCGTGGCCTCGACCTTCGATATGCCCGCCGACAATCACACCCGCGTGGCCGAGCTCGTTATCGAGCGTGCCAAGCGCATTGTGGAGCTTGGCGGCGATGTCGTGGTGGTGCTCGACTCCATCACGCGTCTTGCCCGCGCCTACAACCTGGCGGCACCCGCTTCGGGCCGCATCCTTTCGGGCGGTGTCGATTCGGCGGCCTTGTATCCGCCCAAGCGTTTCCTGGGTGCAGCCCGCAATATCGAGAACGGTGGCTCGCTCACCATCCTCGCCTCCGCCCTTATCGACACCGGCTCCAAGATGGATGAGGTCATCTTTGAGGAGTTCAAGGGCACCGGCAACATGGAACTCAAGCTCGACCGCGACCTCGCCGACCGTCGCATCTTCCCGGCCATCGACCCCGTTGCCTCCGGTACGCGCAACGAGGACCTGCTGGTCGACGAGCAGATGCGCCCGTTTGTCTTCGGCCTGCGTCGCATTCTCGCCGGCATGAACAACACCGAGCGCGCGGCGGCGTCGTTTATTAAGGGCCTTAAGGGCACCAACACCAATCAGGAGTTCTTGGTGCGTTCGGCCAAAAAGCACAGCGACTACGAGCAGACGTTTTAGACCAAAAGCCGCACGCTATATCGCCATAAGAACGGGCAATCGGGCCGGGGTTTATGCCCCGGCCCTTTCTTTACGGCGCCACTCGGCAACATTTTCTGACCTTATGACCGACAAGCAGCAGTTTTCGAGCCATAATCCGGCCTCATCGCTTGCAATCGGAGGGTCGGTTTCGCATAATAGCTTTTAAGCTTCGCGACGGAAAACGCAGATGAAACGAACTATATACCGTTGCTTTGGGACGCATGTCCCGCTTCATCTTCTCTCGCGCAGCCAACTAAATGATGCGATTTGGGTGCTGGAAGATGGGGAGAGCTCATGGCTTCTTCTGATGCAACACAACGAGCAGTCCTTGCCGGACTTTCCTGCGGGATCGGCCTTGCCGCCCCCGTGGTGATGTATGCCGCGACGCTGCCGTTCTCGTCGGTCAACGAGACGGTTGTCGCGGGCGCGGTTCCCTTCGCCGTTGGTGCGGTGGCAGGCGTGGGCATCTACGCAGCCTCGCTGGGTATCTCCGAGTACCGTGCGCAGCGTGAAGAGCGTCTGTTCCAGCCCGATGCCATGGGCGGTGCCGCCAATCTCAATCAGCATCAAAGCGAGTTCAAGACCGCCTCGATTCCAGCCCAGCAGCAGGATGCGACTCCTTACGCTGCGGCTTCTGCTTCTCAGGCTCAGGCGGAGCAGTCTACCTCGGCATTCCTTTCCGGCCTGACTGGTGCGTTCCAGCGCCGTCATGCCGATGATGGTGTCCCTACCATCGCTCGAGCCGCAGATGCCATGGACGAGGCCGAGGCTTGGTCTATGATCGACAGTATGCTCGACGACGATTCGCCGGTGAGCTGCGACCCTGCACACTCGCGTGACGTCTATCAAGTCGCCATCGACGAGCTCACCAACGGCGGGCAGACCGGCTCCTTCAATCGCGACGACATCGCCGCCGCGGCACGCGCCGTGTCTGGCTCCCAGGCCGCCCCTGCGGGCAGCACGGCGGCTTTCGTGGCACTCGTCGCCAACGCGGCAGCCAATAACGCCTACAGCGCTACCTCGGCGGACGCGAACGCTTCTGCCGATAATTCGTACGTTGATGAAGCCATGGCCGCGGACGAGGAGGCCGTTGCCGCCCGCCGTGCCGCCGAAAGCTCGCTGTGGGGCGCTCCTGCTCAGCAGCAGGCGGCTGAGGCTGCGCCATACAATGCAAACCTCGCCAGCATGCCTATCATCTCCGGTGCCGCGGACATCGATCTCGATGACCTCGATGAGCCTGCAGCCATCACCGCATCGATTGATGCCCAAGATCGCATCGACACCGGCGACCTTCCGGACGCCTCGCTCGAGGTTGATGTCCCCATGGCCGATTACTCGGGCCACGAGGACATGTGGGCCGCCGCCACCGCGATCCTGGATGAGATTGACGAGCCTGCTACTGTTGCAGCCCCCACTCCCGTCGCTGCCCCTCAGCCTGCTGCCCCCGCCTATGTCGGCCGTCACAGCGCTGTGTTCCCCGAGGATACTGCCCGTATCTCGCGCGAGAGCATCGAGCGGGCCGAGGCTATTGCCGCCGGCATTATGGAAAACCGTCGTCACGAGCGCGTCAATCAGATCCTCGAGGAAGAGATCGAGCGCCTGCAGTCCTCAACCGCCAAGCGTACGGGCCGTGCCTATCTGAGCGTTATCGAGGGCGGTACCGCCAGCTTCGCGCCGCTCCGCGCGGAGGCATAACTTCTGCATGGTTAAGATCAATCGAAAATGGGCGGTTGTAACCTGCCTGATGGCGCTCTTGATCTGGGGCAATTCGCTGGTTCCCGGCTCGGGGTCGGGCTCGCTGAGCCTAACGGTCATGGAAGCTATCCGCGGTTTCCTGCACGGCGTGGGACTTCCATATGAATGGGTGACCAACTTTGTTGTTCGCAAGTGCGCGCATTTTACCGAGTATATGGTGCTCGGCATCCTGGCAACGCACGCCTTTGATTTTGAGGGGCGGCGCACCTTTGACGTGCTGCTGCCCACGGCGGTGTTCCTGCTGCTGATTCCCTCGATCGACGAGACGATTCAGCTCTTTGTGCCGGGACGCGCCGGCATGATCACCGATGTGATGATCGACTGCTGTGGAGCGGCAACGGGCGTTGTGCTCCGATATCTCTTACGGTCGCTGATGTGCGCCAAAAAGGCCGCCTAGGACGTATTGTTTGGTCCTAGGCGGCCTTTTTTATTTGAGGGCTTATATGAGGCGTGGTGGCGTCGTTCCGTAGGTTGGATTTGCCGAGCGCGCCACGCCCTGTGGGTGCGTCTGCTACTGAAGCGCCTGTGCGCCCAGGGCCAGGCAGCCCATGATGCCCTGCTTGCCCTCGAGGCTGTTGTTGACAATGTAGGTGTCGATATCGTTGACCTCGGGCGTGACGATGTAGCTGTTGAGCATCTCGGCGCACTTTTTGCGGGCGAGCGGCACGATAGGGGTGTGATCGGCAACGCCACCGCCGATGATGATCTTCTGCGGGGCATAGCACAGCGTGTAGGTCATGAGTGCCTGTGCCAGATAGCCGGCGAGCAAGTCCATGGCCTCCGGGTCATCGGCCATGTCTCCGGCACTCTTGCCATTCCAGCGCTTTTTAACGCCGGGGCCTGCGATGAGGCCCTCGAGGCAGTTGTCGTGGAAGGGGCAGGCGCTATGCTCGCCGATGGTGTCGCGCGGGTCGCGCGTGACCAGGATGTGGCCGGCCTCGGGATGCATCATGCCGTGCACGAGCTTACCGCCCGAGAGCACGCCGGCGCCCACGCCGGTACCGATGGTCAGGTAGACCACATCGGTAAGGCCCTTGGCACAACCAAACGTGACCTCGCCCAGGCAGGCGACGTTGACGTCGGTATCGTAGCCGCAGGGGATATTGAGCTCGTTTTGGATAGTGCCCAGCAGGTCAAAGTAGCGCCATGCCGTTTTTGGCGTCTCCAGGATCTTGCCGTATTGGGGCGAGGCAGGGTTGACTGCGGTGGGGCCAAAGGCGCCGATGCCCAGCGCGGCGATGCCCTTGTCGGCAAACCATGCGTTAACGGCCTCAACGGTCTCCTGCGGGGTCGTGGTCGCGATCTGCTCACGCTCCAGGACCGTGCCGTCTGCATAACCCGTGGCGCAGACCATCTTGGTGCCGCCGGCCTCGAGCGCTCCGATAAGCTGCTGCTCTACCATAGTATTCCTCTCTGGGACGAGTTGCTCCATGACTAAAGTATAGAGCTCTAAACCATTTAAGAAAGCGCTATAAAAAGAAGTCTCGTAACGCGGCGAGCGGTGCGAGACTTCTTTGCTTACTTAAGCTGCCCGGCCGTCCTTACCCGCGCGGCTTGATCTTATCACGTAGCGACTTGAGGTTCTCCAGCGCAGCGTTAAGCGTCTCGTCACGCTTGGCAAAGTGGAAACGAATCAGATGGTTGACGGGCTCGCGGAAGAAACTCGAGCCGGGCACTGCGCCCACGCCCATCTTAGACGCGAGGTCCTCGCAGAATTCGAGGTCGCTGTCATAGCCAAACTCAGAGATGTCCATCATGACGTAGTAGGCGCCCTGTGGCACGTTATGCTCAAGACCGATGCTGTCGAGTCCCTGGCAGAACAAGTCGCGTTTGGCGGTGTAGAGGTCAAGGACCTCATCGTAATAGCTGTCGTCGAAGTTGAGGGCAGTGACGACGGCTTCCTGCAGGGGAGCGGCGGCACCCACGGTGAGGAAGTCGTGGACCTTCTTGATGCGCTCGGTGATCTGGGCCGGGGCAATGGTGTAGCCAAGACGCCAGCCGGTGATGGAGTAGGTCTTGGACAGCGAGCTGCAGCTGATGGTTCGCTCGAACATGCCGGGCAGCGTGGCCATATAGACGTGCTCATGAGGTGCGTAGACGATGTGCTCGTATACCTCGTCGGTGATGCAGTAGGCGTCGTACTTTTTGCAGAGGTCGGCGATAAAGGTGAGCTCATCGCGTGTAAAGACCTTGCCGCAGGGGTTGGAAGGGTTGCACAGGACGATGGCCTTGGGGTCGTTGTCGCGGAAGGCCGCCTCGAGTGTCTCGCGGTCAAAGTCGAATGTGGGCGGGTTGAGCGGCACGTAGATGGGCTCGGCACCCGAAAGGATCGTGTCGGCGCCGTAGTTCTCGTAGAACGGCGAGAAGATGACGACCTTGTCGCCGGGGTTGGTGACCGTCATCATGGCGGCCATCATGGCCTCGGTGGAGCCGCAGGTGACTACGATATTCTCGTTGGGGTTCACCGGCATGCCCATAAAGTGCTCCTGTTTGGCGGCGAGCGCCTCGCGCATGGCCTGGGAGCCCCAGGTGATGGAGTACTGGTGATAGAGCGGCTTGGGGTCGCTGGCGATGGCGCTGAGGCTATCGAGCAGCTGCGCCGGGGGATCGAAGTCGGGGAAGCCCTGCGAGAGATTGACAGCGCCGTACTTATTGGAGATGCGTGTCATGCGGCGGATGACCGAATCGGTAAATCTTGCCGTGCGGTTGGAGAGTTCTTTCATGACGGTCCTTTCGAGGATTTGCAGTGGGGCAAGTTTACTCCTATGAAACCGGTGGGATTTGCTCGAAATGGTCTCGAAAAACTCTTTTCAAAATTCTTGAAAATTGGGGCTTGCATCGCGTGGCGTTCCTTGCAATAATAGTCGAGCGCGAAGCGCACAGGACACGGTGGGTGTAGCTCAGTTGGCTAGAGCGACGGGTTGTGGTCCCGTAGGTCGAGGGTTCGAGTCCCTTTACCCACCCCAGTTCTTGCTTCGTGTTGATATCGGGTCGTTAGCTCAGTTGGTAGAGCAGGGGACTCTTAATCCCAAGGTCCAGGGTTCGACCCCCTGACGGCCCACCCAAAGCATGGTAAAGCGACTGGCTTAGGCTGGTCGCTTTTTTTGTTAACCTCACATGGGGTCGAACCCGTCGGGGTGCGGAGCTGAGGAAATGCGTAAGCATTTGCCAGCGCAGCGCGCAAGGCGCGAAGCGCCGCAGCGACCGCCTGCGCAGCAGGCTGACCCCCTGACGGCCCACCCAAAGATTGTTAAAGCGACTGGCTCAGGCTGGTCGTTTTTTGTTGACCACGCATGGGGTCGAACCCGAAAGGGCGCGGAGCTGAGTAATCTGCACCGTGATTCCCTTAGGGAAACACGGCTAAAGCCCCGTAGGCGTGTTCTCCTTAGGGGAATCATGCTTACGGGGCTCGATGCATGTTGAGAAGTTGTGATCAAACTCAAAGTGAGAATCGATTTAGTCTGCTCGATAGTGCGAACCTAAGCTTTCAGTTCGCTTGCGCATGGCTTTGACCATTTCCTGTGCTAGTTGAATCTGCGATTGCAGGCGGGCGAGGGCTGCGACTTCGCTGTCGTTGGCATGTGGCTTATTTAGAGCCGTGGCTTCGTCTTGCAGGCTTTCAAGCTGTTGCAGGGCCTCGGATAGGCCTGTTTCGGCCCTGTTGATCATGCAATAGGTGCTCATCGTGTGCCTAAGGCTGTGTGTCAGGCGTTCGGCATCTGTTGTGGCAATGCCGTACTGGGGGAGGGTGATATCCGCCCTCAGGGCCGCCTCAGGCTCCTTCTGCGCTGCAAGGGCTGCCGATGCGCCCGCGATGCGCCCGAACACGATGCCGTTGGCACTTGATAAGCCACCAATGCGGTCGGCTCCGTGCATGCCGCCTGTCGCCTCGCCGCAAGCGTAGAGGCCCTCAACGCCCGTGTACGCGGTCTTATCGATCTTGATGCCGCCGTTAGCGGCGTGGGCATACATCGCAACGCGCATCTCGTCAGTCGGGGCGATGCCGTGCTCGTCTTGCAGCCAGGTGGCAAAGGTCTGCACAAACTCTGGGACCTCCTCGCGGGGGAAGTCGTAGCGGAGCGCCAGGCCTTCGGCGCCTGCCTGATCGATGGCAAGATCGATAGCGCGGGAGGCCAAGCGTGACGTGAAAGGACCATATCCAGAGCGCTGCTCGAGCAGGTCGTCCAGCTTGTCGTCGGCAATATCTGCCGGCTGGTCTACATGTACGTAGCGCCAGGTTTTCTCGTTGAAGACCAGGTTGCGCTTGGGCTCGATGAAGCCGGGCATCATCTGCATGAACTCTATATTAGTAAGCGATGCGCCGTGCGCGAGTGCGATGGCCTGCGAGGAGCTGAGCACATCAGCCGACGTAAGGCTGCGCTCGAACAGGCCGCCTGTGCCACCGGCTGCGATGATTGTGGCCTTGGCAGCAAAGGGCACGATTCGATCTTTGGTAAGGTCGTAGAGAACGGACCCGGTTATTCTGCCGTTCGTGTCCTCAACAAGGTCGATAAGCTCATGGCGGGGGAGCAGGCGAATGCCGAGCGACTCGATCCGGGTCGTGAGAGCGTCCTCAAGGGGCTTGCGAGTGAGGCCGCGCCACATGCGCGTCTTGTGGTCAAAGCAGGGGATAAATTGCTTTTGCTGAGCACTCTCGGCGCTTTGTGGACGCTGGAGCTCAACGCTCAGGTCTTGCTCGAGCCATTCAATTGCTTGGGGAATGCCGTGGACGAACGTTTGGACGAGTTCGGGGTCGGCAACGCCGCCGCCGACGGTCTGGATGGTGTCGATGAGGTCCTGCTCGTCGTCTTCGTCGACGGGACCGATGAGGCCGAGGCCCCAGGTACCCGGGAAGAAGCTCGATCCACTCATGGTCTTGCCGGCGCTTGCCACAGTGACGGTTGCACCCGTGCGTGCCGCTTCGATGGCGGCGCAAAGGCCCGCAATGCCAGCTCCAATTACCAGTACATCAGTCGATTCCATCGGATTCCTTTCTCGTCCGGCGCATTGTCGCACGGGTGATCGGCAATGGGGCCGCAAAGACCCGGCAAATCGGTAAAGGGCAAATATGGCAGGTGGGCGTCATGGACGCTCTGACGCTCCATCTCATCACATCTCGTATTTCGCCCCAACTGATATATCGGCATTAGCTACCCTGCGACAGCACAAACAAAAAGAGCCGCTACCTCGAAAGGTAGCGGCTCCAAAGCTCAACTATATGAGCATCGCGCGGGCGCGATTAGGCCTTGAGGGCCTCCTCGACGGCGACAGCGCAGGCGACGGTGGCACCGACCATGGGGTTGTTGCCCATGCCGATGAGACCCATCATGTCGACGTGCGCAGGCACGGAGGAAGAACCAGCGAACTGGGCGTCGGAGTGCATACGGCCCATGGTGTCGGTCATGCCGTAAGAGGCAGGGCCGGCGCCCATGTTGTCCGGGTGCAGGGTACGGCCAGTGCCGCCACCAGAAGCGACAGAGAAGTACTTCTTGCCAGCCTCGAGGCGCTCCTTCTTGTAGGTGCCAGCGACGGGGTGCTGGAAGCGCGTGGGGTAGGTGGGGTTACCGGTGATCGAGATGTCG
>ERZ827496.4498-NODE-4498-length-10768-cov-7.341174_pt1 | contig 10768 bp, 6 predicted proteins | sample MGYA00519769_ERZ827496 | MGnify/ENA primary metagenome ERZ827496 (study PRJEB31778, sample SAMEA3449327) | human gut metagenome | biome: human gut; feature: human-associated habitat; material: faeces | place: United Kingdom | collected 2010/2012 ...
CCTACTGCGAGTCCGATACCTGAGGTAGCCCATATACCGGCAGCCGTTGTTAATCCACGCACTATTTGCTTCTGAAAAATGATAGTGCCGGCACCTATAAAACCGATACCGCTCACTACCTGCGCTGCAACACGACTTGGATCTAAATCTATCCCCTCTATCTTTATAATTTCCATAAAGCCATATTGCGAAACAATCATTATAAGTGCACTGCCCAGTGACACAAGAAAATGAGTGCGATAACCTGCTTCTTTGGCACGATATTCCCGATCCAAGCCTATTACTGCACCAAGTGCCCCGGCTATAAACAACCTTAAAATAAAGTCCCATGTCATACTCATATTTTTATCCTCCGCTTTTTATATATTAATCATCTTCATCTTCCATTAGATCGGGCAAATTCAGCATTTTCTGACTTTCCTCTGTCGGAAGAGCTTCCACTTGCCTTAGCTTACGTTCAATGGCCCGAGTGCGTTTACCCATTACCTCTTCCAGTTGGTCGCCGGCATTCTGCAAGTTTTTCTGAACTTTCTCCAATAGCCCGCCAAACTTTCCAAACTCTGTTTTTACGGCTCCAAGCACGTTCCAAACTTCACTTGTACGTTTCTGAATAGCCAATGTACGGAATCCCATTTGCAAGCTGTTAAGAATAGCCCCTAATGTAGTCGGCCCTGTTACTACAATCTTAAACTCCTTTTGCAATGTCTCTACCAGCGAAGTCCGACGAATTACCTCTGCATAAATGTTTTCAAATGGCAAAAACATGATAGCAAAATCGGTAGTAAATGGCGGATCTACATATTTGTCATGAATATCTTTCGCCATTTTTTTTATCGTCATTTCCAATTGTCGTGAAGAAGTATCTATTAATGCAGCATCACCAACTTCATAAGCATCTTGATACTGTTCATAGATATCCTTTGGAAATTTAGCATCAATCGGTAAATATACAATTTCATTATTATCTTCTCTCCCAGGCAATTTAACGGCAAATTCTACAAACTCTGTAGCGTTCTTTTTAGTTTTTACATTAGCTTCATATTGTTCAGGACTCAGCATTTGGTCAAGTAAAGCCCCTAGCTGCACTTCCCCAAAAGTACCACGTGTTTTTACATTACTCAAAACTTTCTTTAATCCACCCACATCTTGCGCCAGACTTTTCATCTCTCCCAATCCTTTTTGTACGTTTTCTAATTGAGTACGAACAATTTCAAATGACTGTCCGATTCGTTCATTCAATGTCTTTTGCAGTTTTTCCTCCACCATCATACGCATATCATCCAATCGTTTTTCGGTACTCTTTATGAGTGCATCCTGCTGTTTACCCATTGCTTCAAACTTCTCCCGTTGCATTTCATTACCTGTAAGCATGTTTTTATGTAAGCTATCTTGCATTTGCCGAACAGAGAAGTTCAAAGTTTGGTTCAACTCAGAACGAAGTTCACGGATATTACGCCCCAATTCTTCTCTGTTTGCTTTCATTTCTTCATGAAGCAATAATTCCAAACGTTCCGTTTGCAAACGGTTATTTTTAGTCAGTACAACTACTAAATTGGCAATCAGCAATATAAGGATAATTATTATTAAAACCAGTTCCATAATTCTTGTTATTTATAGCAAATGTAGCAAATAATAAACGATATTCATTATATTTGCCTCAAAATTCACCTTAGCACTTATGAAGTATAAATTACTGGCATTAGATTTAGACGGAACACTGACTAATACCAAAAAAGAAATTACTCCTTACACACGACGGACTATTATTAAAGCTCAACAAAAAGGAGTGAAAATAATATTAGCAACAGGACGTCCCACTTATGGGGTGGCTCCTATTGCCGAACATCTTTGTTTAAGAGAATACGGTGGATACATACTTTCTTATAACGGAGGAAGAATCATCAACTGGCAAACAGGAAAAGTAATGTATGAAAACCTGCTTGAACGCTCCGTTATTCCATTTTTATATAACTATGCCAAGAAATATGGTTTTACTATAATTACATATCATAATGAGTTTGTCATTACTGAAAACCCATATGATGAATACGTACAAAAGTTGGCATTGCTAAATGTTATGACAATCAAAAAAGTAGATAATTTCCTGTCAGCCATTGACTTTCCTGTTGGGAAGTGCATGATTGTAGGCGAACCGATTAAACTTGCGACCTTAGAAAATGAAATGCATAATGACTTAAAAGAGCTTTTGGGAGTTTATCGTTCTGAAGCCTATTTTTTGGAATTGGTTCCCAAGGGAATTGATAAAGCACAAGCTCTATCTGTTTTATTGAAAGAATTAGGCAATAAAAAAGAAGAACTAATAGCAATAGGAGACGGATTTAATGATATCTCAATGATAAAATATGCAGGGTTAGGAGTGGCAATGGCGAATGCTCAAGATATAGTGAGGCAGAATGCCAACTTCATCACCGCCTCCAATGAAGAAGACGGTGTGGCAGCTGTTGTGGAAAAATTTATTCTTCACAACTGTTAAGGAGTGCAAAACTTATTATTGCTATTTTTTTAACATTAGAGTCTTAAAGTTTGCCGGATACGGAGTTTCAAACTGCATCAGTTCCCCTGTTATGGGATGATAAAAACAAAGTTTGAAAGCATGTAGTGCCAATCGGCCTAGCGGATTACATTCGCTACCATACCGTTCATCGCCAATCACCGGATGTCCAAGTTCTGACATATGAACGCGAATTTGATTTTTACGTCCTGTTTCCAAATCCAACTCCACCAGAGAATAACCATTCGCGCGTTTTATTGTTCTATAATGTGTAACAGCATATTTTCCCTCTCCATCATCATAAGGACTGGAGCTGACATATAATTTATGATCGGTCAACCACGACTCAACAGTTCCTCCATCTTTCTCCATTTCTCCCGAAACAATAGCTACATAACGGCGATCGGTTACAATATCCTGCCAATTATCACGCAACGTATTTTGGGTCTTTTCATCCTTGGCATACATCATCAGTCCCGATGTTTCACGGTCTAACCGATGAACAACAAATATACGGTTGTTACGATGCGAACGTTTTACATATTCGTTCAGGATATGTTGTGCTGTACGCTCCTTTTGATGCTCAGTGCTGACCGAAAGCAGTCCTTCTTTCTTCTCTACCACGATAATATAAGCATCCTCATATACCAGTTTCAACATCGGATTCTTGAATTCACGATTGTTTTTGGTTTTGCTCACCTGAACTTTCATGCCGGGTTTCAGTTCAAAATTATATTGTGTAGTAATTATATTGTCTACCAATATAACCCGGTTAGTCAGCATTGTTTTTACTTTGCTACGACTGATTCCTGCCATTTTCTGCATCAGAAAATCCATCAATTCAGCAGGTTCATTAACATTATATACAGTATACTTTGCAACAGCCCGTGCAACGGGCTTGCCTGATTTATTATTTTTACCTCTTGACATAATTATCTTCTTTCAAGTAAAACCACATTCTCTACATGATGTGTATGAGGGAACATATCTACCGGTTGAACGGCAACCACTTTATATTTAGTATCCAGCAAAGACAAGTCGCGTGCCTGCGTTGCCGGATTACAACTGACATAAACAATACGTTCGGGTTCGGCAAACAGAATCGTATTTATTACATCATTGTGCATACCTGCACGCGGCGGATCGGTAATGATAACATCCGGACGACCGTGTTCATTAATAAACTCCTGAGTAAGAATATCTTTCATATCTCCCGCATAGAACAATGTATTGGTAATATGGTTTATCTCCGAATTTACTTTAGCATCTTCAATCGCTTCCGGCACATACTCTATGCCAATCACTTTCTTTGCCTGACGAGACACGAAATTTGCAATTGTTCCGGTTCCGGTATAAAGGTCATAGACAAGCTCATTTCCGGTCAGACCTGCAAAATTACGTGCTACCTTATATAAGGTATATGCTTGCTCAGAGTTAGTCTGATAAAAAGATTTCGGACCAATCTTAAAGCGCAAGCCTTCCATTTCTTCAAATATATGGTCATTGCCCTTAAATAGCACTACATCCAAATCGTTAATAGTATCATTGCATTTATTATTGACCACATATAATAAGGAAGTAATCTGTGGAAATTTGTCAGCTATAAAAGCCAATAACTGCTTCATTTGCTCCATTTCGCTCTCTTCTGTAATTTTGCATTGAAGCAATACCATCAACTCTCCGGTACTTGATGTGCGAATCATCAGATTGCGGAGCATACCCTCCTGCGTACGAAGATTAAAGAAAGAATAATTGTGTTCATATGCGTAGTCACGGACAGCGTTACGGATTTGATTGCTGATATCGTCCTGCAGCCAACATTTCTCAATGGCAAGCACTTTGTCGAATGCACCCGGAATATGGAATCCTACAGCATTCATCTGATCATACTTCACATCCGCCTTCACTTCCTCTTCGGTCAGCCAGCGCTTATCAGAAAATGTAAATTCCAATTTATTACGATAGAACTCTGTCTTTGCAGACCCCAGAATAGGAGAAATTTCCGGTAATTCAACTTTCCCGATGCGAACCAGATTATCCGTTACCTGTTTTTGTTTATACTTTATTTGTTCATCATAGGGCAAGCATTGCCATTTACAACCACCGCACACGCCATAATGCTGACAAAACGGGACAGCTCTTTTAGGAGAATATTCATGGAAATTCACTGCCACTGCTTCTGCATAATGGTTTTTCTTACGTTTTATTTGCAAGTCCACCACATCACCGGGAACAACATACGGCACAAACACTACTAAATCATTCACTTTCGCCAAAGCTTTTCCTTCGGCAGCTACATCTGTTATGGTTACCTTCTCTAATAGAGGGAGCTCTTTCTTCTTTCTAGCCACTTTCTAAATAAGTTAATTTGGGGCAAAAATAAGCATTTTCTCCGAATTTCTCCCTATAAAACGAAATATATTAAAATTGCAAAGTAGAAATTGCAATTTCTGCTGTTTTTTTTCATTAATTCGTTTGGAAATAAATAAAATATGTATAGTTTTGCGATTACAATTTTTGAACGAGTTAACTTTAAATACATTATTTATGGAGAAAAAAAGAGTTTATACCTTCGGAAACGGAAAAGCAGAAGGTAAAGCAGACATGAGAGAACTGCTTGGTGGAAAAGGTGCTAACCTGGCTGAAATGAATCTGATCGGTGTACCCGTTCCTCCGGGTTTCACAATCACTACCGAAGTATGTACAGAATATTATGATTTAGGAAAAGATAAAGTTGTAGAACTACTCAGAGAAGATGTTGAAAAAGCTATCGCCAACATTGAGAACCTGATGAATTCTAAATTTGGTGATGTAGAGAATCCCTTATTGGTTTCTGTACGTTCCGGTGCTCGCGCTTCTATGCCGGGTATGATGGACACTATTCTGAATCTGGGTTTAAACGATGAAGTAGTAGAAGGATTAACCCGTAAGACCGGTCGTCCCCGTTTTGCATGGGACTCTTATCGTCGTTTTGTCCAAATGTATGGTGATGTGGTTTTAGGTATGAAGCCCGTAAATAAAGATGACATTGACCCATTTGAAGCTATTATCGAAGAAGTAAAAGAAGCCAAAGGTGTAAAACTGGATAACGAATTGGAAGTAGAAGACCTGAAAGAGTTGGTAAAACGTTTTAAAGCAGCTGTTAAGGAACAAACCGGCCAAGACTTTCCGACTAGTGCTTACGAACAACTTTGGGGTGCTGTCTGTGCTGTATTCCGCAGCTGGATGAATGAACGAGCTATTCTTTACCGCAAAATGGAAGGTATTCCTGCAGAATGGGGTACTGCAGTAACCGTTCAGGCAATGGTGTTCGGTAATATGGGAGACACTTCTGCAACAGGTGTATGTTTCTCTCGCGATGCCGGTAACGGTGAAGATCTGTTCAATGGTGAATATTTAATTAACGCCCAAGGTGAAGACGTGGTTGCCGGTATCCGTACTCCGCAGCAGATTACCAAAATCGGTTCTCAGCGTTGGGCCGAGCGTGCCGGTATCTCTGAAGAAGAACGTGTAGCCAAATATCCTTCCATGGAAGAGGCTATGCCGGAAATCTATAAAGAGTTGGATGCGCTTCAGACTAAATTGGAAGACCACTACCGTGATATGCAAGACATGGAATTTACTGTACAAGAAGGAAAATTGTGGTTCTTGCAGACTCGTAACGGTAAACGTACCGGTGCCGCTATGGTAAAAATTGCCATGGATTTGTTGCGTCAGGGAATGATTGATGAAAAGACAGCGTTGAAACGTTGTGAGCCTAATAAATTGGATGAATTACTTCATCCCGTATTCGATAAACAGGCGTTAAAAGAAGCCAAAGTATTGACTCGAGGCTTGCCCGCTTCTCCGGGTGCAGCTACCGGTCAGGTTGTATTCTTTGCCGAAGATGCTGCTAAATGGGCAGCAGATGGTAAGAAAGTGGTCATGGTACGAATCGAAACCTCTCCTGAAGACTTGGCAGGTATGGCTGTAGCACAAGGTATTTTGACTGCACGTGGCGGTATGACATCTCACGCAGCCGTTGTAGCCCGTGGTATGGGAAAATGCTGTGTATCCGGTGCAGGAGCTATCAATGTAGACTACAAGAACCGTACTGTAGAAATAGAAGGTATCGTACTGAAGGAGGGTGATTTCATCTCTTTGAACGGTACTACCGGTGAAGTATATAAAGGTAAAGTAGAAACCAAAGCAGCAGAAGTGTCCGGTGACTTTGCCGCACTGATGGATCTTTGCAACAAATATACCAAATTAGTTGTCCGTACTAACGCCGATACTCCGCATGATGCAGAAGTGGCCCGCAGTTTTGGTGCATGCGGTATCGGTCTTTGTCGTACGGAACACATGTTCTTTGATGCAGAGAAGATTGTTGCCATGCGTGAAATGATTCTGGCTCCCGACGAAGCAGGACGCAGAAAAGCATTGGCAAAACTTCTCCCCTATCAGAAAGCTGACTTTAAGGGTATCTTCAAGGCTATGGACGGATGTCCGGTGAATGTTCGTTTGCTCGATCCTCCTTTGCATGAATTTGTTCCCCACGATTTGAAGGGACAGGAAGAGATGGCTCAGGCTATGGGAGTAACTGTACAGGAAATTCAGAAGCGTGTAGAAAGCTTATGTGAACACAACCCGATGTTGGGACACCGTGGTTGCCGTTTGGGTAACACCTATCCGTGTATCACAGAAATGCAGACTCAGGCTATTTTGGGTGCTGCCATCGAACTGAAAAGAGAAGGTTACGACCCGCATCCCGAAATCATGGTTCCGCTGACCGGTATTCTGTATGAGTTTGAAGCTCAGGAAAAAGTGATTCGTGACGCTGCTGCCGAGTTGTTTGAAAGAGAAGGAATGGAAATTCCGTTCAAGGTAGGTACCATGATTGAGATTCCTCGTGCCGCACTGACAGCCAACCGCATTGCCAGCCGTGCAGAATACTTCTCATTTGGTACAAATGACCTTACCCAAATGACTTTCGGTTACTCTCGTGATGACATCGCTTCATTCTTACCGGTATATCTTGAAAAGAAGATTCTGAAAGTAGACCCATTCCAGGTACTTGACCAAAACGGTGTAGGCCAACTTATTGAAATGGCTGTGGATAAAGGCCGTTCTGTTCGTCCCGACTTGAAATGCGGTATCTGCGGTGAACACGGAGGTGAACCTTCATCTGTTAAGTTCTGCCACAAAGTCGGTTTGAATTATGTATCATGTTCTCCGTTCCGCGTGCCTATTGCCAGATTAGCGGCGGCGCAAGCTGCGATAGAATAATAATGCTAAGAAAGTAGCAGCTTTAGAAAAAAGTCATACCAAAGCGCATACACTTCACATACACCGGTAATGTAACCTATTGGGAAATAATCGTTTATGAAAGTGGCGCAGGCTGCTATTGAAGAAGCATAAGCTATATAGGATAATATTTGATTTAGGCTGTAACGAACTGTTTATCAGGCGTTACAGCCTAAGTTGTTTTTAGGCGGTTCGTGCATTTGTTTGCAAGAAATAAGTCAAATAAACGTATTTGTTTTACTCTATGTTTACATTATAGTCATTCCGTTAAAATTATTCTTCTTTCAATATCAAAGAGTTACGATTCCCATTTTCTGAAAATGATATGGATGAAAATTTAAATGGATACATCATCAAGAGGGCCATTATTAGATGTATTTATTCAATAGTAGAATTGCCATTTGAAATTTTGTTAAGCACGAGATTTACGCTCTTTATTGCCTGTGATTGTAGGTGATAAAGCCTGTCATGTGGTAAGAGTCCAGAAGGATAATTGCAAATAATTATTTGACGAATCCATTCGAATAATAACTGTATATGCAAGAGGTCCAGCTCGCTATTAAATAATCAATGTAAGCTTTTTTTTGAAATATAAATAAATATTAGTTTAGAAATTTATTTCTGTAAATAGCAAAATGATATGCCAAATTGCGCTAAATAGTGACAAAAATGCCAGTTTGTAGTCGCTTAATTGCTTATAAACCAGTGTGGTATGGCTTCTTTTTGGGTGGTGTTAAATAAATAATATGGTATTTATTTTGCATTTTTATGCCCAAATTGACGTTCTTTCTATTGCGGTGAAAGAAATTTGTACAAAAAATTTATACTTTTCCTCTCTTTTTGTTTCATAGTATAAAATAATATGTATGAATTTGTTGCCGTTATCAAAAAAATATTGAAATATGAGAAAGAGAATTACACTTTTTTGTGCCTTTTTGTTAATAGGCATAAGTCTGGCGATAGCGCAGGCTGTACAAGTGACAGGTGTGGTGGTATCTTCGGAGGACGACTTGCCTGTGGTGGGAGCTTCTATTTTAGTAAAGGGAACTTCTAACGGTACAATTACGGATATCGACGGAAAATTTACGTTGAAAGTCAATAAAGGGGCGAAGCTCGTGATTAGTTATATCGGTATGAAATCGCAGACGGTTACGGCCAGGAATAATATGAAGATAGCGCTGGAATCGGATACGGAAGTACTGGATGAGGTAGTGGTAACCGGTATGCAGCGTATGGACAAGCGACTGTTCAGTGGGGCTGCCACGCAGATTTCGGGTGAGGACGTGAAGATGGATGGTCTGGCCGATATCAGCCGCGGTCTGGAAGGTAAGGCAGCCGGTGTATCGGTGCAGAACGTTTCCGGTACATTCGGTACGGCTCCAAAAATCCGTGTGCGTGGTGCGACTTCCATCTACGGTAGCTCCAAGCCGCTGTGGGTTGTGGATGGCGTAATCATGGAAGATGCGGTGGAGGTGAGTGCCGACCAGCTTTCATCAGGTGATGCCGAAACATTGATCAGCTCGGCCATTGCAGGATTGAACGCCGACGATATCGAGAGCTTCCAGATTCTGAAGGATGGTTCGGCCACTTCTATCTATGGTGCACGTGCCATGGCCGGTGTGATTGTCGTGACCACCAAGAAAGGTAAGGCCGGTTCCAGCAGAGTGAACTATACGGGTGAGTTTACCACGCGTCTGGTACCGAGTTACAATGATTTCAACATCATGAACTCACAGGAGCAGATGGGTATCTACAAACAGATGGAGCAGAAGGGTTGGCTGAATTTCTCGGAAACCATACGTGCGGCAGAAAGCGGTGTCTATGGTAAGATGTATCAGCTGATGAATACGTTCAACCCAAGTACGGGACTGCCGATGTTGCAGAACACGGAAAGTGCCCGCAACAGCTATCTGCAGGCAGCCGAGTTCCGCAATACGGACTGGTTCGACGTGCTTTTCTCACCGAGCTTGAGCCAGAACCACTCCGTGAGCATCAGCAGTGGTACGGACAAGTCGTCGTTCTATGCTTCTCTGAGTGCCATGTACGATCCGGGATGGTACAAACGCAGCTCGGTGGAACGTTATACGGCGAATGTGAATACTTCTTACAACATTTCGAAATGGTTGAGCTTTAACATGATTGCCAATGCCTCTTACCGTAATCAGGAGGCTCCGGGTACCCTGGGACAGGATGTGGATGTGGTTTCCGGTGAGGTGAAGCGTGACTTCGATATCAACCCGTACTCTTACGCGCTGAATACGTCGCGTACGCTCGACCCGAATGAGTATTATACCAGCAACTATGCACCGTTTAATATCTTGAACGAGCTGGAAAACAACTATATGGACCTGAACATCGTGGATGTGAAGTTCCAGGGTGAACTGAAATGGAAACCGATTGCGGGACTGGAATTCAGTGCGCTGGGTGCCGTAAAGTATCAGGGTACCTCACAGGAACACAAGATTAAGGATAATTCGAATCAGGCAGAGGCTTACCGTGCCGGACTGGACGACAAGACCATCATGGACAAGAACCCCTTCCTGTATACCGACCCCGACAATCCGTATGCGTTGCCTATCTCCGTACTGCCGGAAGGGGGTATTTACCGCCGTACCGACTATAAGATGCTGAGCTACGACTTCCGTGGAACGGTGAACTATAACAAGGTATTCAATGAGGTACACCTGACCAACTGGTTCGGAGGTATGGAAGTGAACGCCATCGACCGTACGAAATCCAATTTCCAGGGTTGGGGTATGCAGTATGCAAACGGTGAGGCACCTTATTACATTTACCAGTACTTTAAGAAAGGCATTGAAGACGGCGACCAGTATTTCAGCCTGAACAATACGAAGGTGCGCAGCGTGGCTTTCTTCGCCAATGCCAACTATTCGTATGCCGGAAGATACTCCATCAACGAGGCTGTCTCAAATGAAATATAATTTGAGATGGCCTTTTTTGTGCCTGCAAAAA
>ERZ827496.4510-NODE-4510-length-10740-cov-2.521572_pt1 | contig 10740 bp, 10 predicted proteins | sample MGYA00519769_ERZ827496 | MGnify/ENA primary metagenome ERZ827496 (study PRJEB31778, sample SAMEA3449327) | human gut metagenome | biome: human gut; feature: human-associated habitat; material: faeces | place: United Kingdom | collected 2010/2012 ...
AGAGCGCGTGAGACTGGCACTTTGTAAGATCTTAAAGAAAAAACCAAATCTTTTGATCCTCGATGAGCCGACAAACCATATGGATATTGTCGGAAAAGAAGCACTAGAGCAGATGCTAAAGGGTTATCAGGGAACACTTGTATTCGTATCCCATGACCGTTATTTTGTTCGTCAGGTGGCAGATAAGATTTTAAGCTTTGACGGCGGTGTAACGACATATTATCCGTTTGGCTATGAGCAGTACGAGGAGGCGACAGCTGACAAGGACGATCAGGTAAGCTTTGGCAAATATGCAGCTGTTTCACCGGCAGCAAAGCTTGCTATAGAGCAGGAAAAAAATAAGACAGCTGCATCTGCGTCACCAAAGACTCTTTATGCTAATCCAGGAAAGGAGCGCTCACGTTTATCTGCAAAGGTCAAAAAGGCCGAGGCAGCAGTTGAAGCTTGTGAGGAGGCACTTTCAAAGCTGCAGGACGAATTAAATGATCCTGCAATTGCAGCAAGCTACAGTAAGCTGCAGGAGGCACAAAAGAAGGTCGACGCTAAAGAAGAGGAACTCAATGGACTGATGGAAGTATGGGAGCAGGCTAGTGCCGAGCTCGATGCGTTCGAGGAGTCCTTAGCTAAATAAATTGGAAGAAGGTACTTGATATGAGTGAGCAATCACAAAAAACTACAGGAATCAGAGACGCCAGAACGCTCGGAATCCCGAAAATGCTGCTGCTTGGAATACAGCACATGTTTGCAATGTTTGGAGCAACGATTCTTGTTCCGATCCTGACAAATGTTTATTTTGAGGGAGAGGGACTTTCAGTTCAGGTAACGCTGATCTGTGCAGGTCTTGGAACGCTGTTTTTCCATCTGTGCTCCAAAATGAAGGTTCCTGCATTTTTAGGTTCGTCGTTTGCATTTTTGGGTGGATTTTCAGCTGTTGCAGCGCTTGATACAGGCATTTTTGCTGACATGACGATGGGTGAGAAGCTTCCGTATGCGTGTGGAGGAATTGTTGTTGCAGGACTTTTATATTTAATTCTTGCACTGATCGTAAAGATTGTTGGTGTAAGAAAAGTAATGAGATTTTTGCCTCCTGTTGTTACAGGACCAATGATCATTTTGATTGGTCTTTCACTGGCAGGAAGTGCTGTTACTAACGCATCACAGAACTGGCTTTTAGCAATTGTTGCACTTGCAATTATTATTATTGCAAACATCTGGGGTAAGGGAATGATTAAGATCATTCCGATTCTTCTCGGCGTTGTAGGTTCCTATGTATTTGCGCTGATTTTAAATGCACTTGGCGTAAAAAATCCAGACGGATCTGCTATTTTAACTTTCACTGAGGTATCTAAGGCTTCATGGGTAGGTCTGCCGCCATTTCAGTTATGCAAATTTGACCTGACTGCTATTCTTGTAATGGCACCTATTGCAATTGCATCAATGATGGAGCATATCGGTGATATGTCTGCTATTTCTGCAACTGTTGGAGAAAACTTTATCGAAGATCCGGGTCTGCACCGCACTCTTGTAGGTGATGGTCTTGCAACGTCTCTGTCTGCACTTGTAGGAGGTCCGGCTAACACAACATACGGAGAAAATACTGGTGTACTTGAACTTTCCAAGGTATATGATCCGCGCGTTATTCGTATTGCAGCTATTTTTGCAGTAATCTTAAGCTTTATCCCGAAGGTATCAGAGATTATTGCATCTATCCCGTCTGCGATTATCGGTGGAGTTTCATTTATGCTGTATGGTATGATTTCTGCAATAGGTGTCAGAAATGTTGTTGAAAATAAAGTAGACCTTACAAAGTCAAGAAATTTGATTATCGCAGCTGTGATTTTAGTAAGTGGACTGGGATTTTCAAGTGGACTTACATTTACAATCGGTGGAGCTTCCATTACGCTTACAGGTCTTGCAATTGCAGCAATCGCAGGTATTGTTCTGAATGCAATTCTTCCAGGCAATGATTATGAGTTTGGAATGAATGAGAAGGGCGATGAGAATCGCGGTATTCATGCTTAAGGAGTCTTTTTAAATGTTCTTAATGAAATCTTAATCCGTTACCGAATTGAATCTTAATGAGTAAAACAATATAATAAAAAGCAAACAGGAAACAGGAGGAAATGAGAATGCAATATTATATATATTCACTGGTTTGTTTTTTATTGCCGGGAACGGTATGGCTGATTTGGAATAAAGGAATGATAGCAGATAAAGCGTACAAGGTACGACATATTATCTGGATTTATATTTATCTGTTTTACGGGTATCTTGCAGTGCAGGAAGCCGCAGGAATTGGAACAATTTGGGATCTGATTACTTATGGTAAGCTGGATAACAGTATTAATTTGATTCCATTTTCTTCCGAAGGTGCAATGACATATATCTTAAATATTATTATGTTTATGCCGCTTGGATTTTTACTGCCGCTTATCTGGAAAAATTTCAGAAATGCAAAAAAAGTAGTTTTGATGGGATTTCTGATGTCGTTGGCGATAGAAATCTGTCAGCTATTTAACATAAGGACAACAGACATTGATGATTTAATGATGAATACACTGGGAACTTTGGTTGGATACTGCTGTTGGAAGGTATTTTCGCTTATATTTCGTAATGCGGGAACAAAGTGTGTGGAAATGAAGAAAAGCGAACCTGTAATCTATATGTTTGGAGGAATTCTGGGCTTGTTTCTTTTGTATAACTGGAGAGTATTTAACTAGCGAAACCGATTGACAAAAACCATACTTTCGCCATATAATAAAGTAAGCTGCCGTTTTATGCGGCAGCTTATTTTTGGTAGAGATAAAAGTGCAGGATAATTGATAGAATACCAGAGTTGTATCATCATGGAGCAATTCGTGGGTATCAGTGAGGAATAAAGTAGATGGAGATTATAGCAAAAATACAGACCGATTTTCCTACGAAATTCGGAATACCCAGACAGAGCGGACTCGTAGAGTCTTTAAAGGGAGTCATTACATTTGAGCCAAAGTACCGCAATCCTCAAGGTGTGTACGGATTGGACGGGTACAGCTACATCTGGCTGTTGTGGTCTTTTAGTGAGAATCACAGAGAAGGCTGGTCGGCTACCGTAAAGCCACCGAGACTTGGCGGCAACAAGAGAATGGGAGTTTTTGCAACGAGATCTCCGTTTCGTCCAAACGATATTGGTCTTTCCTGTGTAAAATTAGAGCGAGTTGTCCTCGATGAGAAGAATGGACCGATGCTCTATGTAGCAGGCGTCGATCTGATGGATCAGACACCAATCTACGATATCAAGCCGTATATCCCGTTTACGGACAGTCACCCAGACGCAAAGGGCGGCTTTTCTGATGCAGTGAAGGATTATGAGCTTGAAGTTTCATTCCCAGCTCATCTTCTGGCACATTTTCCAGAGGAGAAGAGGGAGGCAGTGATCTATGTGTTAAAGCAGGATCCACGCCCAGCCTACCAGCGTGATGAGACAAGACGTTACGGCGTAGACTTCGCTGGATTTGACGTGCGTTTCCACGTAAAAGGGCAGGTGCTTACCGTGTGCGAGTTAGAGGAGCGCGCAAGCGGTATGATTTTTCGCTGAGCGACAAAAGTAAAAAATCGAATGGAGTTAAAGTATTATGAAGAACCAGAGTGAAAACAAGGTATATACATTGGCAGAGGTGCTTGGAAAGCACACCATTGCAGAGTTAAAGCAGATGACACAGGTACTTGAGGTAAAAGTATTATCAAAGGCGAAGAAGCAGGAAATTATCGATGCTTTGTCTACAAAGCTGTTAGATAAGGAGCTTCTTACTGCATGGCTTCTTGCAGCAGGAAAGCAGGAGATTGAGGAATTAGAGCTTGCAATGGCAGAAGACGTTGTTATTGCAGAGGAGTCTGGCCGCTTCTACTATTGGAGAAATCTTCCAGTTGTATTTGTAACAGGTGATGGTGTTGTTGTAGTACCGTCTGAAACTGCTGCAGTATATAATGAGATTAAATCAGATAGTGAGTATGCACAGAAGAGATCACGTATCAATGTGTTTGATGAGTATCTGATGTCATGTGTAAACCTGTATCGTGCAATTGATATCACAACATTCTTGTCTATCTTAAATGGTCAGACAGGACTTAATGCAAAAAGACCAGAGCTTGAGAGCTGGTTAAAGGATCGTGAAGCAGTTCGCGGACAGCAGATGTACTTTTTTGAGGGCGGATATATTTTAAGCGAGGAGTATCGCACAAAGAAGGAAGGTGAGGTTGTTGATTATCATCAGCTTTTAGAGCGTCAGGGTGCAATGAGCTATTACATTCCGGCAAAGAGCGAACTGCTTCGCTATGCAGATCCGTACTATGTAGAAAAGACACCATCTTACGCTGCATTCTGCCGTTTCATTCAGGTTCGTCTTGGCCGTCCGGAAAACGAGGCAGCGGTGATCGGTTCTCATATCCAATTAATCATGCGCCATGGTGCAATGCCAAAAGACATCTTTGCTGAGATGGAGCGCTTTGGACTGACAGAGGAAAATGAGGAGCTGATGAGCGATTTCATCACTGTTATGATGGATATGTATAATAATACAAGAATGCCAGAGACAAGAGGCTTTACAACCGTAGAGGCACAGAAGGCAGATCCATCACGTCAGAAGAAGATTGCAAGTGCTTCAGAGATTGTAACTTCTTCTATGCCAATCGTAAAAAACCGCATCGGCGGAAAGAAGATCTATCCAAATGATCTTTGTCCGTGCGGAAGCGGCAAGAAATATAAGAAGTGCTGCGGAAGAGTAAATAAATAATTAACTACCGGGCAACATAAAAGAAAGGCAGGTTTAATATGAGCTTACATTACCAATATGCGGATATGCATTGTGACACATTGCTTCATGGCTTGGGAAAAGGCGTAAATGACATATATGACATGCCAGATGCCATGCTGGACATCAAAAGAATGGCAGAGGCAAATGTGCTGTGCCAGTTCTTTGCTGTATTTTTTCCACCACGTCCAGAAATGCTCACACCACAGGAGCGCGAAAAACGATTAAAGGCGGGTCGTCCAGAGATGCCGCCGGATGAGGAATTGTTTTCAAAGGCTGTCAGTCTGATGAAGGATTCCTTTGCGGCTCACAAGGATGTTATTCGTCAGGCATATTGTTTTGACGACGTGATGAAAAATAAGGAGCAGGGCCTGATCTCTGGTGTGCTTACAGTTGAGGATGGCCGTATGGTAAACGGCAGCTTTGACCGTCTTGAACAGTTGGCAAAGACTGGTGTACGCGCAATTGCGCTTACATGGAACTTTGAAAACTGCTTTGGTGCGCCAAACTCGCGTGATCCAAAGATTATGTCTAAGGGTCTTAGCGCATTTGGTAAGGAAGCCATAGAAGCCATGAATGAGCTTGGCATTTTGGTAGATGTATCTCATCTGTCAGACGGAGGCTTTTATGATGTCGCAAAGATTTCAAAAAAGCCGTTTGTTGCCACTCATTCAGACTGCCGCGCACTTGCAGCGCATCCAAGAAATTTGACGGATGATATGATCCGTCTGCTTGCCCAAAAAGGCGGCGTTTCAGGAATCAATTTTGCACCGGCATTTCTGGATGATACGCAGGGAAACAATACAAGCCGCATAAGCGATATGGTGCGTCATGTAAAACACTTTATCGAAATTGGCGGAGAGGACTGCGTTGGCATTGGCACCGATTTCGATGGTATCGGGGGAAATCTCGAGGTCGGAGAGCCAGGACAGCTTGCACTTTTATTTGAAGCGCTTGAAAAAGCAGGAATCACACCGCGCCAGATTGACAAGATTGCATCAGGCAACGTGCTTCGCGTAATGAAAGAAACGATGCGCCCAAGATTTGAGTAAGCTGTAGGCAAAAAACATGAGGGGCTTTTGAGTAAAAAAGCAGGGAATGTGCAAATTGGGATTATTTGAGGAAAAAAGAGAAAGAATGGAGAGACAAAAAGATGAGCATGAAGTATGATTTTACAACAATTTTAAACCGCGAAGGAACAGGAGCAATTGCAGTCAGCAAGATTCCTTTTGACAACGCCGAAATTAAAGAAGGCTTTTCTAAGATTCCGATGTGGGTTGCAGATATGAATTATGCAACAGCACCGAGCGTTATTGAGGCAATACAGAATCGTCTGGCACATCCGGTTTTCGGCTATTTTGATATCAAGGATGCTTATAGTGAATCTATTATAGAGTGGCAGAAAACTAGAAATGGTGTAACAGATATTTCAAAGGAAGCTATTGACTATGAAAATGGTGTGCTTGGCGGTGTGTCTTCTGTATTGCAGGCATTTACAGCACCAGGTGAGGCAATTCTTCTTCATTCACCAGCATACATTGGATTTATCGGAACCATCACTAACATGGGACGAAAGATCGTTTACAGTCCATTAAAGAAGGACGAGCAGGGTGTATGGCGCATGGATTATGAGGATATGGATAAGAAGCTTAAGGAAAATCATATTCATCTGGCAATCTTTTGCACTCCTCACAACCCGTGTGGCCGTGTATGGGAGCGTGAAGAGATTGAGAAGGCAATGGAAGTTTATGAAAAGAATAAGTGTCTTGTCATTTCAGATGAGATCTGGTCTGATCTGACCTTAGAGGGTCATAAGCATATCCCGACACAAAGCGTGAATGAGTATGCTCATGAACATACCTTTGCTTTCTACGCGCCGTCAAAGACATTTAATCTGGCAGGTCTTGTAGGATCCTACCACATTGTATACAATAGCTATCTGCGTGACCGTTTGATGGAAGCAGAAAAGTGCAGTCATTACAATAGTGCAAATGTTCTTTCTATCAGTGCACTGATGGGTGCTTATACAAAGGAAGGTGCTGAGTGGGTTGATGAACTTCGCGAAGTTCTGACACAAAACGTTGATTATGCATATACATATATCACAACACATTTTGAGGGTGTTTCTGTGGCAAAGGCACAGGGAACCTACATGCTATATTTGGACTGCAGCGGCTGGCTTAAGGAACATCCTGAGATGACTATGGATGATCTGATCCGTGCCGGAATTGCAGTTGGCGTTGTATGGCAGGACGGAAGACCGTTTATGAATCTAAATACGATCCGTATGAATCTTGCAGTTCCGCATGCGTTAGTAAAGGAAGCAATGGATCGTCTGGATAAATATGTATTTAACGCAAAGTAAGATATTTTAATTAGAGAGGATTAGCTGTCAAGAGGCAGCAAAAAAGGTTATTAGAATGGAAGCAATTCGATACGAGAATTCTGAAATTGATGAGAGGATTATCCGCGCCGTAACAGAGATCGGATATGAGGAGATGACACCAATTCAGCAGTCTGCTATTCCGGCACTGCTTGAAGGACGTGACATCATTGGACAGGCACAGACCGGAACTGGAAAAACAGCGGCATTTGGTATTCCGCTTGTTCAGATGATCGACCCGGAAGATGAGCGCGTGCAGGCAATCGTGCTTTGCCCGACCAGAGAACTGGCCATCCAGGCAGCAGATGAGCTGCGCCGCTACGCAAAATATCTGCCGGGTGTAAAAGTGCTTCCGGTGTACGGAGGACAGGATATTGAAAAACAGATCCGTTCTCTTCGCGGAAAGGTGTCCATTGTTGTTGGAACACCGGGAAGAGTTATGGATCATATGAGAAGACATACGTTAAAGCTTGAGGGCATCCGCATGGTTGTGCTGGATGAAGCTGACGAGATGTTAAATATGGGCTTTGTAGAGGATATTGAGACTATCCTTGCAGGTGTACCAGAGAATCATCAGACGGCATTGTTTTCAGCAACAATGCCGGATGAGATTCTTCGTATCACTGGCCGTTACCAGAAGGATGCACAGATGATTCAGATCGAGAGAAAGGAACTGACTATTCCACTTGTCAAGCAGTACTATTATGAGGTACAAAGACAGAACAAGGAAGAGGTAGTATGCCGTTTGCTTGATTATTACAATCCAAAGCGTTCTTTGATTTTCTGTAACACAAAGCATATGGCAGATGTTCTTTGCGAGAACTTAAAGGGAAGAGGCTATTTTGCTGATGCACTTCATGGTGATTTGAGCCAGATGATGCGCGATAAGGTTATGAACAGCTTTAGAAATGGCACGACAGAAATTCTTATTGCAACAGATGTTGCAGCAAGAGGTCTCGATGTAGATGATGTTGAAGCTGTATTTAACTTTGATATTCCGCAGGATGTAGAGTATTATGTTCATCGTATTGGACGTACAGGACGTGCAGGAAGAAAGGGACGTTCCTTCACTCTTGTTGTCGGAAGAGAGATCTACCGTATCCGAGATATTGAGCGTATCTGCAATACACAGATCAAGCCTAGAATGGTTCCGTCTGTTGCAGATATCACACAGGCAAAGGCAAGCCAGATCTTTGATCAGGTTATGGAAGTGATTTCTAATAATGATCTGTCATCACTTCAAAAGAAGGTAGAGGACAAGATTGAAGAGGAGAATATCACGGCAATGGAGCTTTGTGCAGGTTTCTTAAAGCTTCATCTTGGAGATGACATGGAAGAAATTCCAGCAGAAAATTATATCGAAGAGATGAGAAAGAAGCGCGCTGAGAGAAAGGGCGGAAGAAGCGGCAGAAGAGACGACAGACGCGGTGATGATGACAGGCGCGAAGGCAAAGGCCGCCGCCGCAGACAAACTGACGAAGACGTTCTTGATATGATGCGTGAACACCGTCCAGGAAAGCGCAAGTCTGACAAGGCATTTGATAAAAAGTCTGATAAAAAATCGGATAAGAAATTTGAAAAAAAGGGAAGTGACAGAAAAAGATCAGACAAGTCTGAGAAGAAATCAAAGGGCTTGTTTGGAAAGGAGCGCACTTTCAAAAAGAACGATATTGATAAGAAGACAGGAAAGGCAAAGAAATGGAAGTAAGACAAAATCCACTTGGTAGTGCGCCGCTTGGCAAACTGCTTGTGAAATTTGCTGTTCCGTCGATCATCAGTATGCTGGTATCAGCACTGTATAACATCGTAGACCAGATCTTTATCGGTCAGGGCGTTGGCATGTATGGAAATGCGGCAACAAATGTTGCATTTCCGCTGACAACACTTGCCACAGCTGTCGGTCTGATGCTTGGAATCGGTGGAGCATCTAATTTTAATCTTGAAATGGGACGAAAGCATGAGGAGAATGCGAAAAAAATCGCAGGAACCGCGTTTGGAAGTCTGGTAATTGCCGGTGTGATCATTTGTATTGTGGCAAGAATTTTTCTTCGTCCGCTGATCACGGTGTTTGGTGCGACAGAGTATGTTATGGATTATGCAATGACATACGTAGGAATTACATCGCTTGGAATGCCGTTCTTTGTATTGACAACAGGCGGAACTCATCTGATTCGTGCCGACGGAAAGCCAACGTATTCTATGCTGTCCGCACTGGCAGGTGCAGTCATCAACACGATTCTTGACCCACTGTTCATTTTTGTATTCAAGTGGGGCATCGCAGGTGCAGCATGGGCTACTATTATTGGACAGTTTTTCTCAGCAATGTTAGTGCTTGGTTATCTGCCAAAATTCCATACAGTAAAGCTTTCGCTGCAGGATTTTATGCCAAAGCCGCGTTTCCTTAAGATGGTTATGGCACTTGGTGCAGCAGCCTGCTTTAACCAGCTGGCAATCTTTGTGACGCAGATTGTTATGAACAACGTGCTTCGTTACTACGGTGCGCTGTCTATCTACGGAAGCGATATTCCGCTTGCAGTAGTTGGCGTTGGCTCTAAGGTAAACATGGTGTTCTTGTCAATCGTCATAGGTATTTCACAGGGTGCACAGCCAATCATTGGATTTAACTACGGTGCAGCTCAGTACAGCCGTGTAAAGAAAACGTATCGTTTGGCAGCAACAGTGGCAACCATAATTGCCGTCATTGCGTTTGCAGGATTTCAGATATTTCCGCGTCAGATTACGGCGCTGTTTGGAAGCGGTGATGAGCTGTATGAGCAATTTGGCAATCACCCTACTTCCGCATTTTCATGTTCTGTACGTTCTTAAATGGTATTCAGCCGCTGACAGCAAACTTCTTCACTTCAATCGGAAAGGCACCGATGGGAATTTTCATTTCCATGACAAGACAGATCATCTTCTTGATCCCACTTGTACTGTTATTGCCGCTTGCATTTGGAATCGAAGGTGTCATGTTTGCTGGCCCGATCTCGGATGGTGTTGCAGGTGTACTTGCTATCATACTTGTGCTTAGGCAATTTAAGAAAATGCCGGCAGAAGGACAGGCAAATTAAAAGATTATTATACAACAAAATGGGTATCCACAGGAAAATGAAACCTGTGGGTACCCATTTTTAATGACGTTTTATTCATCAATCTCGATAACTTTTTGAAGCATAGTTCCGACAAATTCAATGACTGGTCCAAGTACAAAAGCCATGAGTACTGTGACCACTCCAAGCTTGCCGCCAAAAATCAATGCGATTATTACGACAAATATGTCGAAGCCCATGCGCACAAAGCGAAATGGAATAGAAGAAGCTTTCTTAAAGCAACTTGAAGATGCATTAGAAAAAAGAGAGTTAATAAAGATAAAAGTTTTAGAAAACAGTGGATTAGATGCAAGAGAAGCATCAAATGAAATTTGTGAAGCAATAGGATGCGAGGGAGTTCAAGCCATTGGAAGTAAGATAGTATTATTTAAACAATCAAAGAAAAAGCCAACAATAGAATTACCTGTAGCAGGAAAGAAGTAATACTATGAAGAAGTATGGTATAATGGGAGGAACT
>ERZ827496.4517-NODE-4517-length-10720-cov-2.916174_pt1 | contig 10720 bp, 8 predicted proteins | sample MGYA00519769_ERZ827496 | MGnify/ENA primary metagenome ERZ827496 (study PRJEB31778, sample SAMEA3449327) | human gut metagenome | biome: human gut; feature: human-associated habitat; material: faeces | place: United Kingdom | collected 2010/2012 ...
TAATCTACCAGCTTGTTCTTCATCGTCATACGAGTCTTCCAGATTTCTTCATCGGGCACATTATAGATTGCTTCCCAAATCTTAGGATTCGACTGGTCGAACCAGAAGTTTTCATTGAAATATTTAAAGTACAGTTCTTTCCACTCCGTAGCACTCCATGTAGGGAAGTGAACACCGTTAGTCACATAACCTACGTGCATTTCTTCGGGGAAGTAACCTTTCCAGATAGTAGAGAACATCTCCTGAGAAACTTTTCCATGCAGCCAGCTTACACCGTTTACTTCCTGAGCAGTGTTGCAAGCAAATACTGACATGCAGAAACGTTCGCCCTTATCCCCCGGATTATTACGTCCAAGGTCCATCAGGTCATCCCAGCTGATACCCATTCTTGCAGGGTAACCGCCCATGTATTTACCGAACAAACCTTCGTCGAAGTAGTCGTGACCGGCAGGAACCGGAGTATGAACTGTATAAAGAGAAGAAGCGCGAACCAGCTCGATAGCCTGATCAAATGTCAGTCCGGTAGCTACATAGTCGCAGATACGCTGAACATTGATCAATGCAGCGTGTCCTTCGTTACAATGATAAACGTCTTTTTTGATGCCCAATGCTTTCAGTGTCAGGATACCACCGATACCCAACAGGATTTCCTGTTTCAGACGGTTTTCCCAGTCGCCACCATAAAGCTGGTGAGTAATAGGACGGTCGAATTCGCTGTTCATTTCATTATCCGTATCCAACAGATACAAAGAAATACGTCCTACGTTTACGCGCCATACGTTAGCATGTACATAATAGTCCAGATAAGGAACATCCACTACCAACGGCTGACCATTCGCATCCATCACTCGGTCGATAGGAAGCTGACCGAAGTTTTGTGCTTCATAGTTAGCAATCTGCTGACCGTCCATAGACAACGTTTGAGTAAAGTAGCCGTAACGGTACAAGAAACCTACTGCACAAAGATCTACATTGCTGTCAGAAGCTTCTTTCAGGTAGTCGCCAGCCAATACACCCAAACCACCGGAATATATTTTCAGGACGCTGCTTAAACCATATTCCATGCTGAAATAGGCTACAGACGGACGATTCTCATCCGGCTTCACATCCAGATAATCTCTGAATTTTGTATAAACATCATTCATTCTTCTCAGAATTACCTTGTCTTTTGCCAAAGCTTCCAGCTTCTCATAGCTCATACGTTCCAGCAACAACACAGGATTCTGTCCACATTCTTTCCAAAGTTCCGGATCTAGATCTCTAAATAGTTCTGTCGCTTCAAAATTCCATGCCCACCAGATGTTGCGTGAAATTTCGGACAATTTCTCCAACTCAGCAGGGATACGTGATTTCACTGTAACCTCTTTCCAGTTCGGAGTATTCACATTACTAACTTTAATTTTCATAATGTTTTTGTTTACTTATTGATGAATAAAATGTTTTTTAGCTTAACTGACGCTTCAGAGCATTGCGCAGAGCAATGTCATAAGCCTCATAATAATATTGAATGAAGTGCTTCCACAGTGCCTGCTCTGCAACATCTGCCGCACGTTTGCGGATTTCCTTCACTTCTTTTTCCGATTTATCCGCAAAGAGCGTAATCGTATCCTTGATACCATCCGCCACTTCCGAATCATTATAGTCCGAACGATGCAGCACTTCTACTCCATCATTGATGCCATGCTGATTCTTCAGACTGTTCACCCAAAGGCCAAAGCCTGCCAGATCAGTAGTAATTGTAGGTACACGGAACGCTACACTTTCCAAAGGAGTATATCCCCAAGGTTCGTAATAGGAAGCATAAACGCTCAAATCCTGTCCCAGCAATATATCATAATACTCTTTGTTCATAATACCATCACGACCGTCCAGATAGCAAGGTACGAAAATCACCTTTACTTTATCTTCGGGACGATTGCCCATTCCTAAATACTTCAGCATATCCAATACCTGGTCATGCGTCATATTGTGCAGCCAGTGAGTGATGAAAGGAACTTCAAGCGGTGTGTCGAACTTTTCTTTGCTTTTCAATCGCGCCTGCAAATCCTCACGGGGATCTCCCACCCAACCGGGTACATTGATGAATGCCAATACATTCTTATGCAGGTTTTTATCTCTGTTCAGACGGTTCAATGACTCCAGAAAGACATCGATCCCCTTGTTCTTGAATTCATAACGACCACTGGTTCCGATGATTAACGTATCATCATCCAGATTTGTTCCCAACAATTTATTGGCTACGTTCAACATTAATGAGCGCGCACGCTTACGTTTTCCGGTAAATGTATTGCCTTTGGGTACGAAATCGTCTTCGAAACCGTTCATCAGTACTACATCTGCCGGTTTGTCGAGCAATTCCTTGCACTCGTTATTGGTGATTTCACTTACTGTCGTAAAACAGTCTACATGATGCGCCGTCTGCTTCTCGATGGAATGCTTCGACTGCATATTCAATTCCTGTGCCATCTGATCGCCATTATACGCAAACAGATAGTCATACAGCGGCTTATGATTGCCGGCTATCGAACGTCCGATGGAAGTAGCGTGGGTTGTAAAAATAGTAGCAACTTCGGGGACAGCTTCCTGTACATAAAGTGCTCCCATTCCGGTCATCCATTCATGTGCCTGATATACCACCTTATCCGTTTCTGTCAGGTTGTAGCGGTAGAAACTTTCTACTACTCTTCCGGCAGCGTACGAAAACATAGAAGCCTCGTCGTAATCGCCATAAGCGTGCAACGAGTCTACTTGAAAACGATTCCACATTTCTGTGTATATATCGTTCTTCTTTTCAAAAAAAGGTTGGAAATCAACAAGAATGACAATGGGTTCACCGGGGATATTCCATCGTCCTATACGGACGGAAAGATGATCGTTTTCAAGTGCATGCTTTTTCCAGGCAGCGCACAGATTATCCGACTCGATGAATAGAGGGTTCTCTTTTCCTTGCCACACATCAGGACCTATGAAGAAAATTCTGTCGCGGAACTTTTCCTGCAATGTATTTGCCCGTGTCGACAAGACGGTGTATATTCCTCCCACTTTATTACATACTTCCCAGCTGGACTCGAAGATATAATCGGGGGTTAATAAATCTTTTACCATATAATATATTAAAACTCTTTTTAGTATGCGAGTGCAAAAGTACGCATTATTCTTTGAAAAATAATACTTTATGCGAAAAATATGAGTTAATAAGAGGAAAGAAAGGTTAGCCCGCCATGAAAAAAGAATATCCCCTTGCGAACGCAAAGCTGCATTCACAAGGGGATTGAAAGATCTTTATTAAAAAATTTTTTCCTTGAAAAATTTACGCAAGTGCACTACCGATCAAGAAAGTGGCAGCCAAAGCAACGATAGCGTAAAGTTCCGGGAATACGGCAAGAATCAATGTATTACTAAACACGTTGTGTCCCTGACCGATAGCTGCGATACCATTTGCACAAACCTCTGCCTGACGGATAGAAGAGAACAGACCAGCAAAACCCAACACCAGACCTGCACCGAAAATAGCGGTCGCATTCAACATTGTGATGCTATCAACTAAAAATTTCTGCATCATGAAGTAACCTACAAATCCATACAATCCCTGAGAAGAGGGCAACGCGCTTAATGCGATGTAAGTACCCAGTGCATCGGGATTTTTCTTCATCGCCCCAACAACGGCGTTACCGCAGATTGTTACACCATAACTACTGCCGATAAAGGTTAGACCTGTCATCAACGCAATACCCAGATAAGCTAATAAAATTGGTTCCATAATGAAAATTGTTTTTAATTTATTCTTTTGTTATTATTTAATTTCTTTTTTAAGGGAAACACTTCCACTTTTGTTTTTATGCTTTTTTGAACGGCTTGTATTCTTTTCCACCGCCTTCGAACTCTGCATTCTTATAATACTCCACGAAAATAAGACGCAACGGGTGAACCAGCGAACTGATCGTACAGAGACCGATATTGATCGCATGACCGACCAGCAGGATCAGCAACGGGAACATCACGATGAAGTAGAGTTCGTCGAGGAATGAGGTGAGCATGACGATTGCCGAACTGCGTCCGACGCTGATCCCCTCTTTGTGGACGTAGATGATCGCAACGCTGGTTCCGCCTACGGCCGACGGGGTGATGGCCGAGGTGAACTCCCAAAGCATGATGACGCGAAAAGCCTGATACCACGAGAGCTGATTGTTGCTCAGGATGCGGATCCGGATGATGTAGCCGATGTCTCTGCCGAACATGAACAATACGGCCATAAAGAGCCAGAACACCGTATGCCATGTAAAGGATATTCCGGCAAAAACCTCCTTGTCAAAATCCTTCCAGAACATGTAGCCTACGACACCGAGTCCGATCAGAATCGGGTAGATGGCATTGGATATCCGGATTTTTCCTAATGGATTTTTGGCGGATTCAGACGTCTGTGGTTTATGTTCGGTATCGTTCATGTCGTTCAAAAACGGTTAATCTTCTTTTCCGGATGGAACCATTTTATACAATTTGTCGCCTCGTCGTACGGGAACCGGAGTTTTGACCGAGCAGTAAACTCCTTGCGGGGCCATCTCTTCGGGTTTCAGTGCCACGCGTATCTCTTCGACATCGAATTCGACCACACCAGTGGTCTCTCCTGTGATGAATACCGACTCCCCTACGCGTAGCGGCGCGGCTTCGACATGGATCTCGGCAACTCCGATCCGGGCGAAAAAGTTCGTGATCTTTCCGACGTACATCTTCTTCATCGTGGCCGATGAACCGTAGTGTCGGCTCCACTCTCCGGCCCGTTCACCCATGTAGTATCCGTGCCAGAATCCCCGGTTGAAAACGGTTCTCAGCCGCTCTTTCCATGCAGCGGCACGTTCGGGGGTGTAGGTTCCCGCTTCGATCGCCCGCAACGCTTCGTCGTAGCACTCGACGACCCGTTTGACGTATTCGGCCGAACGGGCCCGTCCCTCGATCTTCAAAACCCGTACGCCGGCGTCCAGAAACAGGTCAAGAAAGTCGATCGTACAGAGGTCCTTGGGGGACATGATATAGTGGTTGTTGATCTCCAACTCCTCGCCGCTCTCTTTGTCGCGGACGATGTACGAGCGGCGGCAGATTTGTCGGCAGCTACCTCGGTTTGCCGAGCAGGTATTGTCGTGCAGGCTCAGATAACATTTCCCCGAGATTGCCATACAAAGGGCGCCGTGAGCAAACATTTCGATGCGCAGCAGCTCTCCGTGTGGACCGCGAATGTCGCGTTCCCGAATCGCACGGCTGATTGCTTTGACCTGTGGAATAGTCAATTCCCGGGCCAGAACGACGACGTCGGCGTATTGGGCGTAGAAAGCAACCGATTCGATGTTCGACAGATTGAGCTGCGTCGAGATGTGTACCTCGAGCCCGATCGAACGGGCATACAGAATGGCGGCTTGATCGGAGGCGATCACGGCATTGATCCCCTCGGCAAGCGCCCGATCCAGCACACGGTGCATCTCTTCAAGGTCTTGATCATAGAGGATCGTGTTGACGGTCAGGTAGGTTTTTACTCCGTGTTCCCGAGCGATGGCGACGATCCGGGCGAGGTCGTCGAGGGTAAAGTTGGCTGAAGAGCCTGCCCGCATATTGAGCTTCTCGACTCCGAAGTAGATCGAATCGGCGTGTGCCTGTATGGCGGCCATCAGGGATTCGTAGCTCCCTACCGGCGCCATGATCTCTACTTCGCTGCGTCTGATTGTCTGTTCCATGTGTATCTCGTCTCGTTGAGGCGATTCGTGTTGTTACTCTCTATTTTTTTCGTTTCAGCATTTTTTCGGCCAATTCGTGCAGCGGAACGATACGCTCCTCGGGGAGATTCAGGTGGTGCAGGATCAGTTCCGCCTCACGGAAATACCCGGAGATCGCCTTCTCGGTCGTCTGACGGATGCCGAGCCGATCGTATATGCTTCGGACGGAGTCGATTTTTGTCGCTGCGTCGATCTGTTTGTCGTGGATAAGGGCAAGAATCTCGTTACGTGTCGGTTCGTCTGCGGCTTTCAGAGCGGAAGTCAGCAGGTAGGTCTTCTTGCCGGCAAGGATATCGCCGCCGATCGGCTTGCCGAATACGGAAGCATCGCCGTACGTGTCGAACAGATCGTCTTGTAGCTGGAATGCAAGCCCGACCTCGATTCCGAATTTGTACAGCAGTTCGGCCTGCCACTCTTGTGCGCCCCCGCAAACGGCTCCTATTTTCAGCGCTCCGGCCAACAGAACGGAGGTCTTCAAGCGGATCATGTTGAGGTATTCGTCGACCGATACCTCGTCGCGCGTTTCGAAATCCATATCGAACTGTTGGCCTTCACAGACTCCGATTGCGGTTTCGTTGAAGATGTCGAGCAGTTGGGGCTGGATCTGCGTTTCGCACGAACAGAGCAGGCGGTAGGCGTAGATCATCATCGCATCGCCCGAAAGGATGGCTACATTATCGTTCCAACGGGTATGTACGGCAGGCTTACCGCGCCGCAGATCGGAGCGATCCATGATGTCGTCGTGGAGCAGCGTAAAGTTGTGGAACACCTCGATGGCCAATGCGGCCGGTTTGGCCTGTTCGATCCCTTCGGAAAAGAGGTTGCATGCCATCAGCAACGATACCGGACGGATCCGTTTCCCTCCCTCCTCGAGCGAGTAGGCGATCGGTTCGTACAGCAGGCGAGGCTCCTTGGGGTATTTCAGGTGTTTGATTTCGTTCTCAATGATGTCGGTTAATTCGCGAAAAGAGTACATGTCGAATATTTTTTATTTACCGAAATTTGTGGGGGATCGAACCCCATTGAAAGTAAAATCCGATCCCGATAACGGAAGTCACAAAGGTAACAAAAAAGCGTTATTCATTCAACGGCTTGGATTACAATTCTGTTTCTATGTGTGATTTAAAAGATAAAGAGACGGGATAGACCTTCGACTTTCTGAGTAGGACGGTGTCAATGACAGGAGAACGAATGAGGATCTGTTGTGTGTTTTAGTTTTAGCCTAAATTTGAATTATAGAAAGTAATTTTATCGGAGCGTATATTGGGTGACGGAAAAATTTTCGTATATTTGAAAACAATTTAAAAATCGAGTAGATTAATCATTTTAAAACAGATTGAACGATATGAAAAAAGTAGCGGTCGGTATCGATATCGGAGGAACCAATTCAGCCTATGGTTTGGTAGATGAACAAGGTAACATCTTGTGTGAAGGAGTTTTCCCTACCCGTAATTTTCCGGATGCGGATCTTTATATTGAGGAACTTTATATCGGAATCCAGAATTTGTTGAAAACGTCGAACCAAGAGTTCGAACTGATCGGTGTAGGTATCGGTGCACCGAACGGAAACTATTATAAAGGAACGATCGAATTTGCTCCGAATTTGCCGTGGAAAGGAACCATTAATCTGGTTGAAAAGATGGGACGTTTCTTCCCGACACTGCCGGTAATTGTTACCAACGATGCAAATGCCGCCGCTGTGGGTGAAATGGTGTATGGCGGGGCCAAAGGTATGAAAGATTTCTTGGTCGTTACTCTGGGAACCGGGCTCGGCAGCGGATTCGTGGCCAATGGTCAGCTGATTTACGGACACGACGGTTTTGCCGGAGAGTTGGGCCACGTGACGGTGAGCCATACGGGGCGTGTGTGCGGCTGTGGTCGTAAGGGCTGTCTCGAAACTTACGTTTCGGCAACGGGAATCAAACGTACGATCTTCAAACTGATGGCGGACAGCATCGCCGACAGTGAATTCCGTCATATTACGTATAACGATCTGACGGCCGAGATGATTACGAAAGCCGCTCTGAACGGAGATCCGTTGGCTATTGAGGCATACGAGTATACCGGAATGCTGCTGGGTCGTGCTTTGGCTGATGCGGTTTCGATTACCAGTCCCGAGGCCATCTTCCTCTTCGGAGGTCTGGCCAAAGCCGGAAAATACATTTTCGAACCGACCAAGAAATATATGGAGATGCACATGATGCCGATCTTCCGGAACAAGGTGAAACTGTTGCCTTCGGGAATCGACGGAAAGAATGCTGCTGTGTTGGGTGCTTCGGCACTGGCTTGGCAACATATGAATGAAAAGAAATAGTTGAGCCTCCGGACCGGCTGTTTGACGACGTGATCCGGCGAACCGTAAGGGGGGGGGGAGGAAACAACTTGGAAAAAGTTGCTTCCTCCCCCCCCCTTTCGCTCTTAAAAAGCGAAAAAAGCATTGGGGACGGAAACGCGGCATATGTTCCCCGTTTCTCGCGATCTTCTACGGATTGAAAAGTATGAATTCGGGAAAAAGATGTATCTTGCAAAATTCGTAGGAAAATATGGAAATGATTGGCATCCGACTTGCGAGTCGGTGTCGTGTGGATTAAAAAACGAGAAGTCATGAAAAGTGTGAAAGAGACATTGTTGGAGCGTCGGTCGATTCGTCGTTACGAACGTCAGCAGATCGAGCCCGAAAAGATGGAGTTTATTCATCAGGCAATTCGTAATACGCCGACCAGTTATAACGGGCAACAGTTCTCCGTCATTGAGGTTTCCGACCAGTCGGTGAAGGAGCAGCTGTATGAAATTACCGGACAAAAACAGATAAAGACGTCGGCCGTGTTTATGGTGTTCTGCCTGGACTTTCACAAGTTGCGGGTTGCCGCACGGCAGAAGGGTGTCGAATCACCTGCTTTCGAGTCGACGATCGACGGCTACACGGTGGGGGTTATTGATGCTTCTTTGGCGATGATGAGTGCACTGACGGCGGCCGAGTCGATGGGTTTGGGCTGCTGTTGCGTGGGATATATCCGGACTGCAGATCCGGTGAAGGTCTCCGAAATTCTCGGATTGCCCGAGGGTGTCTCTATCGTTTGCGGATTGACGATCGGTTATCCTCGTGAAATGCCCGATTTGAAGCCGAAACTTCCGTTGCCGGTCGTAGTGCATGCGGATCGCTATTCGTCCGATCAGGAGATGGAACCGCAGTTGAGAGCTTATGATCAGGAGGTACAGGACTTTAATCGGAGTCGGGCCGGAGAGCAGACCGATAACGATTGGGCTGAGCATATTGTTGGCTACCACCGGCACTCAATGGAACACGGGATCAAGGCGTATTTGCAAAAGCAGATCGGCCTAAAGGTGGAGTAGAGAGAACGCTTCGTACGCGTCCTTTTTGCCGGGGAAAAGATTGGAACGAGGTTCGGATTTTCGGATTGGGTTCCGATTTAAGGAGAAGTTACACGAACAGGACCGAGCGGCAGAACGGATCTTGTTCAGGGATTCATGTAAGTTTCTGGGGGCGAGATGATGATTGAATGGACCGGATTGGGGGAGGAACTGGAGACGGTTTGCGTATCGGGATAGCTTTCTCGTCTGATTAGAAAGAGCTTGTGTTGCAGTCCGGAATATTCGGTTCTTGGGCAAAGGACAAAACGGAGCGTGAAGAGAGAAATACAGACCAAGAAATAAGAAACGGGAAGAATACCTTCCCGTTTCTTATTTCTTCTGCTTTTTCTTGAAAAGGATGTGTATCCAGATCGGTTTTCGAGCTCCGTATAATTTATATTGAATCTGATTCAGCGCACGTGCGATAAAGCAGGCTGCCCACTCAACTCGGTTGATCGAAGGGCGAATCAGTTTCGCTCCGCAGTGAATGCACCCCTCCTCCTGATCGTAGCTTCCGTATGGATAGCCACACATCCGATAGATCCATACCGAGAGGGGGTTGGTGACGGCCTGACCTTTGCCTACAAGTCTTAGGGCGCAGACCTCCATGTCGGGAAACAGCGCGATAAGGGTTTTCCGGTCGAAACGGTTGAGGTGTCCGGTCGTCGGATTGACTTTCCCGCAATGTGCGCAACGCGTACGGTTGGCACGAAGATCTTGCCGGTAGGGAACTCCGATGACAGCATAGCGCGAGGTGACTCGTTCGATCTCCCGACAGGCTTGTTCGAGTTTCTGTGGGGGAATGTGTTCCAGAACTTCCGTGCAGAAAACGGTGTCGAATGCTCCGTCGGTAAAATCGAGTGCCGTTACGTCTCCCTGTACCGGAGTGATGCCCGGCTCATCGATTTCGGGCCGGGTGAGGTCGAGGGCGGTGATGTGTGGATAGAGCGCAGTCAGCTTCCGGGTAATGTAGCAGTCTCTTGCTCCGATCTCGAGGAGGCGTTCTCCTCGTGGAGTAAGCTGCATCAGATCTGAGATGCGGAGCTGTTCATTGGCGCTGCTGCGCTGTCGGGCAAGGTCGAACATGGCTTTTAAATTTCAAACAGGGTGATTTGCAGGGTCCGACCGTCGATCGAAAGCAGCCGGCCGTCCAGCCCGCTCCCGATGCCGGTGAGCAACTTTATCGCTTCGAGAGCCTGAAACGAACCGACGATCCCGACCATCGGAGGCAGTACGCCGACTTCGCTTTTCTGGGCGGGGGCTGTCGGATAGAGATCGCGGTAGCTGCCGGCACGGCCCGTATTGAAAACCGACACCTGTCCGCTGATCTGTTCGGCAGTGCCATAGATCATCGGAATTCGGCAGTCCGAGCAGAAGTCGTCGATAACGTATCGGGTCGCGTAGTTGTCCGTACAGTCGACGACAAGTTGGCTTCCGGACAGTAAAGTTTCTGCGTTGTGGGTATCGAGCCGGTCGGTTACGGCATCGATCTGACACTGCGGATTGATTCTCGACAGCCGATCGGTTGCGGCCGAGACTTTGGCTCGTCCCAGATCGTCAGTCGTATAGAGGATTTGGCGTTGCAG
>ERZ827496.4521-NODE-4521-length-10714-cov-2.341120_pt1 | contig 10714 bp, 3 predicted proteins | sample MGYA00519769_ERZ827496 | MGnify/ENA primary metagenome ERZ827496 (study PRJEB31778, sample SAMEA3449327) | human gut metagenome | biome: human gut; feature: human-associated habitat; material: faeces | place: United Kingdom | collected 2010/2012 ...
CTATTTTTTTATTTTATGTATGAATTATTAACATTTTTTAATAATCTTTAAGATAATTTATAAATTAATTTTCATTTTATTGTTTTTTAGTTATTCAAAATTTTAGCAAGTTTTATATATTGTAAAGTATTATTTACAATTATAGTAATTTATAATAATATTGCTATACTTTTAAAATAATTAATTGGAACAGGGGGTGAAAAGATTAAAAGGTTAAATAAAAGTGCATTTATTATTTTTTGTCTATTATTAATGTTTATTATGACAATGGGCATAGTATCTGCGCAGGATGTTTCTAACAACGAAACAATAGTTAGTAATGATGTTCTAGGGGATGTTATAGGTGTTAGTGTAGATGAAGTTAGCAATATTTATTATACTGATGTAATTTCTGCTAATGCTGGAGACAGTAGTATTGATATTCATACTAAGGATTCTTATAATCCAACTACAAAAACCTGGGTTGAAGACGGAGTGGATTTAGTAGGTGTTAATATTACAGTTTTGGATTCATCAAATAATCTAGTATTTGCTGGTAAAACTGGTGCTGGAGGTGCTTATTCAATTGGTAATTTAGCTGCCGGCAATTATAAAGTTCAACTTAGCTATTCTACTTATGAGACTCACACAGAAAATGTAAATCTTGGAAGTCATTCTTCTGTTTTAGTTAATTACATGTTTGTTCCAGATATTATGCTTTTAGTATCTTATGAATCACACTCAGAAAAAGTAGACTATTTAATGAGTTTATCTAAAAGGGTTGCATATATAAGTACAACTGACTATGACAAGACTAGAGAATGGTTATTAGAGTATGCTAACTTCGTGCATGTTGATATGTTTGCTGAAGGTTCATATAGTCTTTTTACTTCTCAGGTGTTAAAGAATTTGTTAAGCTCTTCACCAGCTAATGCAAAATATAATGTTGCTTATACTTTTGGTGTTTATAATGATGAAATAATTAAGAATATAGGTATTCATTTTGTAGGAGCAAGTGCAGCAGATAATTCTTACAATACTGTTGAAAATACATATATAGGTTCTTATTTCCAGGCTCAGGATATTAATAATTCTGATGTTTTAAAATCAAACATGGAAAATTACTTGAAATATGTTTATTATTTAATTAATCCTCAAAAATACACAAATCCTACACTTCAGGAAGGTGGGGCTCCCCAATTAAGTCCTGAATGCGGTATTTACCATCCGGATTTTGGAATGTTTTCTGTAGTTCCAAAAGCCAGTGAAATTAATCAGTGGATTCTATCACATCCTGGATATAATGATGATAAAAAGGGAAGTTTAAATTGGATGACTGGAGAATATGAGCAGTGGATGAAAACTGAATTGAATCCTGCAGAATTGTTCAGACAATTTGAAAACAAATATATGAATATGAAAAATCCTGAAACCAAATTCATAGCTATTGCTTCTTACTACTGTGGTGGAAGTGTTGTGGATGCTTTGATTAGAACTTATGAAGCAAATGGTAGATCTGCTTTTAATATATTTAAAACAGGTATTACTCCATCAATGTCTTCAATTTTATTAACTCTTACTCAAACTTCTCAAATTGGTATATCAGCTATAGCTTCATTATACAGCTGGTCTCTAGATTATGGTAAAGGATCTGCTGAAGATGATTTGGTTAAAATTAATTTAACTGTTGTTAAAGGTTTGGTGGATATTTCTCAAACCAGTTTTGACAGTGAACTTGGTGCTCAAATGGAGTGGACATTTTCAGTTTCTATTCCTAGCTTTGAAGGAGTCTTTGGTCCTGTTATTTTATCATATAAAGATAATATGGGTAAAGTACATGTTGTGCAGTCCGGTATAGAAAAAATGGTCAAAATGACTACTGGATGGGCAGATTTAAAAGATATGGATAATTCTTCCAAAGTTGTGTCAGTTGTTTTGTACAATTATCCGCCGGGTAAAGCAGAAATTGGTGCATCTTATTTAGATGTTTTCCAAAGTGCTCATGATATACTTGAGCATTTAGCTGATGCGGGATATGATATTGGAATGGATAAGTCCGACATTCCGTCTGTTGATGATTTGTCTGATTTAATAATTGAAATGGGTAACAAAGGTACCTGGGCTCAAGGTTTGTTAAATCAGTATGTTGAAAAATATTGGAATCAGTTAATGGAACATCATCAGTTGATTACATTAGATGAGTTTTATAACTTGACTAAAGATATGAATCAAACATTGTATAAGCAAATGGTTGACCGTTGGGGTGCCGGTCTTGGAGAAATAATGGTATATAATAAGACATATATTGTAATTCCAGGAATGTGGTTTGGTAAGGTATTCATCACTTTCCAACCAAGTAGAGGTTGGGAGGAGATTCAAAATTATCACGATTTGACATTGCCGCCTCATCAGCAATATGTTACCTTTTATAAATGGTTAGATAAGACTATTGGTTGTGATGCAATTATTAATTTAGGTACTCACGGTACTGTAGAGTGGTTACCTGGTAGAAATATTGGTGTTCATGAAGGTGACTGGACATTTGAGTTAACATTAACTCCTACTATATATCCATATATTGTATCAAACCCTGGGGAAGCTATGGTAGCTAGAGATAGGATAGGTTCTATGATGATCACTCATATGACTCCTGCAATGGTAATTTCAGAGTTATATGGTAATTATACTACATTATCCAATTACATCGACCACTATAATGAACAAGTAAAAAATAATGTTTCAGCTAATGCAGAGGCTTATAAAAAGTTAATTTTAGAATTAGCTCCTACTTTAGGTTTTGACAAACCTGCTGATGGTCAAAAATTTGATGATTGGCTTGAAGGATTACATAATTACTTGGATAGTATGGCAGAAGATTTCAATACTTTCGGTTTACATACTCTTGGTAAAGTTTTAAATGGAACTGAACTTGTTGAAGAAGTTATTACAATAACAACTTCAAGAACTGATGTATATACTCAAATATTGCATCATATTTATCCAGAATTAAAAAATAAGGATTACTATGATGATATTAAAGGTGACCGTCAGTATGAAGGTCAAAAATTAGTTGTAATTAACTGGTTTAGGTCATTTGTTGAAAATCTTGTAAATGGTACAGCTAGTGTTGATAAATTAGCTGGAATGGATGAGTTTAAAGTTTATAACAAATCTTCTGGCTTATATGAATCATTAGTATTTGCTTCAAAAGTAATTTCTCAAATACAAAACAATAATGAATGGGATGCATTGTTAGCAGCATTATCTGGTAGTTATACTACTGCAGGTTTGTTTGCAGATCCTGCTTATAGTGATTCAATACCTACTGGACATATTGGTCACAGTTCTGATGCTTCAAAAATGCCTTCTAAAGCAGCTTATGAGTCTGCAGTAAATGTTGTAGATTTGCTTCTTGCAAATTATTATGAAGAACATGGAAGCTGGCCTGAACTTACTGCTTTAATATTGTGGGGTACTGAAATATTAAGGACTGAAGGTATTGGTGTTGCAGAATTTATGTATTTCCTCGGCTGTAAACCGACATGGTCTAGATCTGGAGACATTACTGGTGTTGAGTTAATTCCAATTAATAATTTAACTGTAAAATTAAGTAATGGTTCAGTGGTAAACAGACCTAGAGTTGATGTATTTGCAAGTATGGTTACAAGTAATACTAATTGGATTAAATTAATGTTAACAGCTGTTAGTTTAGCTTTAAATTCCACTGATGATGATGTTTCAAACAACTTCCTGAAAAAGCATTATGCTGAAAATCCGATGACTGATAGGTTATTTGGTCTTCCTGGTGCTGTTTTGGAAGGTACTGGTATGAATTCTCTTATACCAAATACTGCAAACTGGAATATCACTACAATTAATTCGGATTTAGCGGATATTTATCTTAGCAGAGTATCTTATTCCTGGACTCTTGATGAACATGGTAATATCGTAATTAACAACGAAAGGAAAAACTATGAATACTTGCTTGGTAAAGTTGATTTGATTACTCAAAACTTCGATAGTACTTGGAGATTCTTCGATTCTGATGATTACTATGATTGGTTTGGTGGTTTATACAATGCAGCTAAACAGTTAGGTGCTAAACCTGACACTGCATTTGTAGATATAAGGAATAAAAATGACTATATTAGTAGAACTTACGATGAAGAGCTTGAATTTGAAATTCGTAGTAAAATATTAAATCCATTATATTATAATGCATTATTCAGTACACGTGCAGGTTCATTATCCTATGCTGCTCAAATGCAAAATTTATATGGTGGTTTGATTGTAGCTAATAAGAATTTAAACACTCAATTAGGTAATGAAATAGCTAATACTTATTTGGGTCTTGCAAGTGGTGTAGGTAATGTTGCTCAAGCAGCTGCTTGGCAATCTATGGCTGCATGGATGATGTATTTAAATTATCAAGGTAAATGGGATGCTAGTCCAGACATGGTGACTAAATTAGCAGATAATATGATTCAAATGGCTATTCAGTATGGTGTTGCTTGTTGTCACCACACATGTAAGAATTTGGATTTCAACATGAAACTTACACAGTCTAGTTCATTATCTTCTGCTGATAAAGCTAAGTATTCTCAAATATTGGCTCAAGCTACATTAACTGATCCTCTTTACAAAGATGACAGTAGCTCTGATAGTTCTAATCCTGATGATTCAAATGGAGATACTTCAGATACTGATGATAATAATAATGACCAAGTCTTGGTAAATGGAACTACTAATAATGATCAAAGTGGCAGTGGTGAAGCTGGTGGGGCAACTGCGGCGGGATTAGATACTTCTGTTGATCCTGCTGATGCAAAAATTGCATCACCTCAATCTAAAGATGCTTCTTCACAATCAGATTCATCTAAAGGTCAATCTGGAGCTACTGCTCATGAAATTTCTAAAAGTTCTGCATCTAAATCTGCAGCTGGTCAATCAAGTACTCCTGTTGTACTTATTATTGCAGTAATCTGTTTGATTGCAATATTTGTCATCGGGTATGCTAGAAACAAACACGAAAACGATGAAGATGATTATTAAATCATTCTTCATTTAATTTCTTTTTTTATAGTAATTTTTAAATATTTTCCCTTACCATATCTTTAATTATAATGTATTTTTTGCAAGGTATACTTTATTGAACTTTGCTTAAATTATATTTAATATAATTAATGATGTGATATAAAATGGTAAAAAATATTAAATTTTCTTTAATTTTATTATTATTGATTTTTGTATCTCTCGGAGCAGTTAGTGCTGCTGAAGATGTTAATGCAACAGTTGATGATAATATAAATTCAGATAGTATGGTATCTTATGAGCCAGTTAGTTATAATTACTATTCTGATAGTGGTGTTATAGCTGCACCTGCGTCTCATACAGTAAGTTCATCTAATTATGGTACTTATTTTGATGATGAAGGTAATCTTAAATCTTCTTCTGTTAATTCTGGAGATACTATGAGTTTAGATGGAACTTTCGCTGATAAAAAATTTATTTTAAATAAACCTTTAAATGTTGTAGGTACATCAACTAATAAAATGCAGGATTGTACTGTGGTTCTTTTAAAAGAATCCTCTGGAAGTAGCGTATCTAACTTAAATATTGCAAATAAAGGTACTGATATTCAGGGAATATTCCTTAATGAGGCTACCAAATGTAATATTTTCAATAATAAAATAAACAATTCCGGTCCAAGTTCTTTCCCTATTACTTTAAATCCAGGTTCTAATTATAATAATATTACAAACAATGTATTAGCTACTTATGGAGCAACTTATGGGCATGGTTCCAGGTCTACTTCTTTAATTGTACTTGGTGGTGCTCATTACAATTACATAGCTGATAATTATTTATACACTGATGATGCAAATGGAATTTATTTGTCCAGTTATGGTGGGGGAGCTTTTGTTGGAGCTATATCTAATTATAATGTTATTTTCAACAATACTATAAAAGCAACTGTTCTTCCAACTTCCTGGAATTATGCTATCCAGCTTATGGGAAATTATAACAATGCAAGTTCCAATACTATCATCGGTAATTACAGATCCATTTCTTCTACTGGTGTAGGTACTATTGTAACTGATAATAAAATTATCAATGCTACAGGTAAAGATTTCAACACTAATGAAACTGTAGGTGGGGACTATGCAATTGCTGTAGGTAATTCCTCTTTAGTTTCCAATAATATAATTCAAAATGCATTACTTATGGGTGCTGGAATTCTTGCAGGAGATTATTCCAATGTAACTGATAATGTTGTTGACGTTCATGGTAAAGGTTATGGAATTCAGGCAGAAGGTAATTATATTTCAATTAAAAATAATAATGTAACTACCAATACTTCTGCAGGTATTTTTCAAATGGGTAAATATGATTATTTAACTGTTACAAATAATAATATAGTTTCCAATACTGGTGTTGGTGTTTTACTTAAAAAAGTGTCCAGCACTAAATTCCCTGCAAATATTGTTATTACAGGTAATGACATAACTACTACTAATAAATATGCAATTGATGCTGCTGAAGCAGATAAAGATACTTACACAATTTCAAACAACAACTGTCATGGTTCTTTAATATTAACTCCTGAAGGGGCTGTAGATCCATCAAAACCTGTGTATGTTTTTAATGGTACAATTTACACAGTTACGGAAAGTAATTATTCTAGTTTCTTTGATGAAAACGGTAATTTAAATTCAGCTATTAAAATGAGAGATACTTTAAACTTTGTTGGAAACTTTAACAATAAAATAATGCTTATTACTGAAGGTATTAAAATCCTTGGTAAAAATGCTGTTTTTACTGATTCAATGTTTAAAGTAACTACAAATCATGTATGGATTGAAAATGTAACTATCATTAATAAAAACTCTTCTTCTTTAAATAGATGGGGAGTTAATGTAGTTGATACTAATCAGGTAATGATATTAAACAATAATATTAGTGTTGTTGATCCGAATGCAGCATATTCTATTTATATTTACAGATCAGGTAATGTTGAAGTGGTAAATAACACTCTTTACTCTCACGGTAATTATTTAACTTACACAGTTCTCGGATATGGTGCAGAAAATTGTGCTATTTCTGGAAACGTAATTAATACTTTAGGAACTGGTGAATTACATTTATATGAAGCTTCAAAATGTATTGACGGTAAAAATGATGTTAAAGAAATTTTCAGAACCTATGGTATTTTAATGATTTATTCTTCTGACAATGAAGTATTAAACAATAATGTAACTGTTAAATCTTTAGTAAATCAACCTAGAGCTACTGTTAATGGTAATTTTTCCACTAATTCATTAGTAGGTATTGATTTCTACTTTGATTCAAGTAACAATATTATTTCTGGAAACAATATTCATGTTGAAGGAAAAGACAATTATTTATATGGTATGGGTGTAATCGGATCTGAAACCGGTTCAGGATCTTCTAAATATTCTTCAAATAATAAATTTGTTGACAATAATGTGGAAGTTATCGGAAATTATTTTGCAACAGGTATTATAGCAGGTTATAATTCAAAAAATAATTTAATTAAAGATAATGATGTAAAAATTTCAGCAGATAATGTAAATTATGGTATTACTTTAGAATTATCTCAATCTTCCACTATTGTAAACAATAAAGTTAATGCAGCTGCAGAAGTTATTTATGGAATGGAAGCTTATTCTTCCAACAACAATAAAATTTCCGGAAATATTATTTCTGGAACTGGAAATATGGTTTATGGATTTGCAGGTTATGCATCAAGTAATAATGTTATTTCCAATAATAAAATAACTTCCAATGGTAATGGTAAAGCAATTTCATTTAAAAATTATGATTCAATTAAAGAAGGAAATGCAGGAATTCGTTTTGTAGCTATTTCAACTGGTAATATAATAGATAATAATGAAATTGTATCTAATGTAGGTTATCCTGTAGATTTAGATACTAAATCTGTTAACAATACTATTACTAACAATTACTTGGTTGGAAAAGAAGGCAGTGGAAATGACGGTGTAAATAATAGTAAAAACAATATTGTCAACAATAATTACAGATATATCTTTGAAAATGTTGTATTTGCAGATGTAACTGTATCTTATTTAGACAATGCAACCATTAAAATAACTGCTAAACTTCCATACACCGGAGGTCTTGCAGCTCAAGCAGCATTCTACATAAATGGTGTAAAAATTGGAAGTGCTGTTTTCAATGATGGTGTTGCTACTTTAAAATATCAATTAAATGAGTCCTATGTTCCTGGATATTACTCAATTACTGCTGTTTTATCTAAAGTTAATTATAAATCAGTTAATGCAACTGCTAATTTAATTGTAACTAAAGGAAAATTAAACATTAAAGTAGATGAAGTAATTGGAAAAGCAGGTAATAAAGTTTATTTCACAGCTACTGTTAAAAATGTTTTAGGCAATGGTGTAAGAGGAATTACTGTTGAATTCTTCACTGATGGAAGATATGCCGGAAAAGCTGTAAGTGATGAAAACGGAATAGCTAAATTTGTTTATGAAATACCTAAATCTTTCACAGGATCACATCCAATATCTGCCAATGCTAGTGAAAATAATTACTACTTAGGCAGTTCTGCTACTTCAAAATTAACTATCGGAGATATGGTTTACACTGTAATTTCAGCTAAAGATGTTGTAATGTATTATAAAAACGGAACCCGTTTAGAAGGAACTCTTAAAGATTTAAACGGTAATGCAATTGCAGGAGCTGATGTAAAAATAACTATTAATGGTGTAACTTACACTAAAACCACAGATAAAGATGGTAAATTCTCAATGGGTCTTAATTTAGTAGCTGGTGAATATTCAGTTTACATCAAATTTGATTCCAATGCTAAACAGTGGGGCAGTGATGCTAAAGTAAATGTTTTAATAAAATCTACTATTTCAAGTAGGGATGTTACTAAAATGTTTAGAAACGACACTCAGTATTATGCTATATTTACTGATTCACAGGGTAATCCTCTTAAAAACAAAGATGTTCAGTTTAATATCAATGGTGTCTTTTACACTAAAACCACCAATGATAAAGGAATAGCTATGATGAGTATTAACTTAAATCCAGGCAAATATGTTATAACAGCAATCAATCTGGTTACTGGTGAGCAGTCAGGTAATAATATTACTGTAAAATCACTGATTGTTCAAAATGATTTAACAAAATACTACTTAAACGCTTCCAGATTCCAGACAACAATCTACAACAAAGACGGATCATTAGCTGCAAACAAGGAAGTAACCTTTAACATCAACGGTGTATTCTACCACAAAAAAACAGACGAAAACGGTATTGCAAGCCTGGGAATCTCTTTAAGACCTGGAGAATACATCATAACCACAATGGTTGACGGATTAAGTATAGGAAACAAAGTCAATGTATTGCCGACATTAATTACTAAAAACTTAAACATGAAATACCTGGACGGAAGCAGCTTCACTGCACAAACATTAGATGGTCAAGGCAATCCATTAGCTAACCAAAATGTTTCATTTAATGTAAACGGAGTATTTTACCATAAACTCACAGACAATAACGGTATTGCCAAATTAGGAATCAGACTGATGGCAGGTGAATACATCATAACTTCCTACTGGAACGACTTCCAAACAGGAAACACAATAAAAATAGAATAAGAGAATTAACTAATTCTCTTTTATTTTTTTAAACAAAACAGATAATCTTTAATAGCTTCTTTATAGCTTCTTAAAGGTTCAAAACCATTATCAACCCATCTTTTATTATTTAAAACTGAATAGCTAGGTCTTGGTGCAGGTCTTGCAAATTCACTAGCTGTTACCGGAGTGACTTTTACATCTACTTCTGCTACTTCAAAGATATATTTTGCAAATTCACACCATGAACAGCTTCCGGAGTTTGTAATATGATAAATACCATAATAATCAGTTTCTATTAATTTTCCAATGGCTTCTGCTAAATCCAGAGTGTATGTCGGAGTTCCTACTTCATCATAAACTACTGTTAATTCATCATGTGTTTTAGCCAGTTCCAGCATTGTTTTTGGGAAATTGCCTCCATTAATTCCATATAACCATGCTGTACGAACAATAAAAAATTTATCGAGTATTTCCTGAATAGCCTCTTCACCTTCAAGTTTACTTTTTCCATAAACACTTATAGGACCAATTTCATCATCTTCAACCCATGGAGTGTCATTTTTGCCATTGAAAATATAATCTGTACTGATATGGACTAATGGACAGTCAGCTTCTCTGCATCCAATAGCCAAATTCCTTACACCTTCCCCATTTACACTGAAAGCCAGTTCCTGGTTTTCTTCACATCCGTCAACATTGGTGTATGCTGCAGAATTTATAACTATATCAGGTTTATTTTCTTTTATAAATTCAACTGTATGCTCTTTATCAGTAATGTCCAATGTTTTAGATGTTGTAAGTATAAGTTCATGTTTGTCATTTAAAACATCTGTCAAATCATGACCTAACATCCCATTAGATCCTGTAATTAAAACTTTCATAATTATTATCCCCTTTCTATAGTTAATTTAATTATAATCAAAAAAAAATTGAGATACATATATCTCAAAACATTAAATATCATATTATTTTAAATTTATAGTTATTATTCATTTTTTATTATTTAATATCTTCAAATATAACTTCTCCTGATTCTATATCGTACATAGCTGAAATGATTTTTAACTTATCTTGCTTTTCTAATT
>ERZ827496.4527-NODE-4527-length-10703-cov-4.732720_pt1 | contig 10703 bp, 13 predicted proteins | sample MGYA00519769_ERZ827496 | MGnify/ENA primary metagenome ERZ827496 (study PRJEB31778, sample SAMEA3449327) | human gut metagenome | biome: human gut; feature: human-associated habitat; material: faeces | place: United Kingdom | collected 2010/2012 ...
CTTAATTCTCTCAACGAAAGCGAACTGCGGCTCGTCGAGGGTATTATCAATGCAATCATAGAAAACCGTGAAACGGAGGGAGCGTAAGGAACGGCGCTGCCTCCGTTTTTTCGTGGGGGTTCCGGGGGAGCGCGTTAGCGGCAAGCAAGGCAAGTGTATTGACACTTGCAATTTCCGCGCTGCGGAAATGCTTGTTGGGGTGCCCCCAAACCCGCTGGACTTCTGGCCACCGTGACCAGAAGAAATATTGTCTGCGTCGCCGTCCCTAACGGGCCTGCTCCTTATTGCGCTGGTTGTCCGTCAGCCCGCGCAGGTGATCCACGCTGCCCTTGACCGCCACCAGCTCCCGCATATCCTGCTGGGCCTTGCGGTATTCCAAATAAAGAGCTTTTTTCCGCGCTGCCAGTTGGCGGCGTTTTTCTTTTAGCACGTCCATTTTGGGGAGCTTCTCGCCGCCCAGCAGCTCGGCCATTGTCGCCTTGGCTGCCCGGTAGTCCGCCAGCTCCGCCTCATGCTCGGCAAGGTATTTCCGGCTGTACTTGGCGGCCTTGTACCCATCGAACGCAGGGCGGGTCTTTGCGTACTGCACCACGGCGGCCATCAGATCGGACACACGGGAAAGCTCGGCCTCGGTCTGCTGAATGTCCCCGGCCAGCGTGTGAAAACGCTCTGTGGCGGCGTCGGTCTTTGCGGCCAAATCGTCATATTCAAATAGCTGGTGCTCTTTCAGATATTGCAGCGCGGCCGCCATCTGTTTAAGGTTATACACCTTGGCCCAGCGTTCATAGGCAGGGCCTTTGCCCTGACGCATCCGCTCCTGAATATCGATCAGCAGATTGACACGGCGGGGTGCGGGCGCTTTCCGCGCCGTGGCCGTTCGTGTGGGAGCCTTGCCGTCAATGACGGCCTGCACGTCCTCGGGGCCGTAGCCGTCCCCCAGCGTGGCCGCCCGGAAACGGGCCGCCCGCTGTTGTCCTGGCACAAGGAACGAGATCACGCCGCCGCGCCCGTGCTTGACCTGTATGCCTGCCGTTTCCATGCGCCGGAGAAAGTCTGCAAAGTCCTTGGGGCGCTCGGTCAGAGCCGCGTCTATGGCAAAGCGGATCTGTTCTTTCTGTGAGAGCTTTTGATTTTCGCCCAGCCATTGACCGTAGTGCAGATACCGTCCCTTGCTGTGGAGCTTGGGATTTGCAATCACGGACAGATCGTGCTCCAGACATACCCGGTCAGACAGCCGCCGCAGGGCGAACGAGGAGCCGATGAAGTTGCGGAACTTCCGGGAGCGGTCATAGGCGGTGGAATTGTAGTAAATGTGATTATGAATATGCTCTTTGTCTATATGGGTACAGACGAAGAATTGATACTTGCCCTTTGTCCAGCGCATCGCCGTTTCATAGCCGATGCGGTTGGCCTCCTCCGCCGTCACCTCGCCGTGAGGGAACGCCTGCCGGATCTGGTAGCACAACGCCCCGTGTCCGGCCCTGCGGTCAGTTTCGCCCTGATACTGATTTTTGACCAGCATGAACTCGGCGTGTGCTGTGGCCGGATCGCAGAGGTAGGAGGAAACGGCCCCCAGCTTTTCCGGGTTCAGGCCATAGTCAAAGCGGTCTTTCAGGCTTTGCAGGGCCGTCCGCTTATCGGCCCGCTTGTGGGATTTGAGATAGGTTGTGGCCGTAGGCATCCCTCCTTTCCATACGACAAACGGCGGATGGGATCAGCCGCCGTTTTCTGCATCTTCTGGCCACCGTGACCAGAACTCAGCCCATGATGAAGCCCCGCAGGGAGCCGTTCAGCTCGTCCAGCTTGGCAAGCAGCCATCCGGCCAGCGCAGGCAGGCCAAAGGGTGAAATGGCAAACGCCATCAGCAGCCCCGCGATCCCCGTGGAAATGTCTTTCTCCACAAACAGCATCAGGACACTCAGCAGCCCCAGCACCGACGCGAGGATGGAGAGCAAACCAGCGGAAAGACTCAGCAGGAACGAGAGCACGGCCACAAGCAGGGTCAGCACCAGCACAAAGGGAGCGGCAAGAATTTTGAATATGATCCGCATAGGGGGTTCCTCCTTTTTCCTGTATATGTCTATTATAACTCTGAAAAAATCGGCACTCAAGGATGTCCCGGCCCTCCGCACTTCTGGTCACGATGACCAGAGGTGCGGACAGCCGGGGAACGGCGCGGGGCCGTTCCCCCTGTGTCACATCGTTACAATGGCAGAGAGCTGGGCCAGCAGATCAGACAGCGGCTCCCACAGGTCGGCGTAGTCCTTTTGCAGACGCTTCAGCTCGTCCGGGTACAGGCCGCCGTAGCTGTTGGCATGGATGGCCGCCTGATTGAGATTGTTTGCACAGCGCCGCTGGAGCGACACAAGCTCCTTGACGGGTTCAAGGTCAACGTGGAGCACATAGCCGCCCAGCGCCATTTTTCGGATATAGGCGCTCATGTTGCGGATGCCCGCCTCGGCCATGCGCTCCCGAATGACCTCCAGCTCGTCAGGCCGTACCCACACATAGATGGGGACGCTGCGGACGCGCTTCTTTGTCAACGCTCCTCACGCTCCCGGCTGCGGCGCTTGGGCGGGTGTTCCCGCACCTTGTCCAGCGGCTTATCCTCTGGGGGCGGCGCAGGCAGATTGTTGATGATACCGTCAATCTGATTATAGTTCTGCTCCATAGAAAGCTCGGCGTTCTTGTTGGGATTGCGTTCCTGATCCATAAATGTCCTCCTATCTGTCGCCCCGGTCAGGGGCATTTTTCTTTGGGGCGGATTGCCCACGGTCAGCCTCGGCCTGTTTTGCGGCGGTTTTCATCTGCTCCCGGATGGAACGGGGTCTGTCGGGATTGTCGGGCGCAGGCCGCAGCTCATAGTCAGACGCCTGCCGCTTGGTCAATGGCCGTGTGTAGGTCAAATGCCCCCACGCCAGAAACGATCCGTTTTCAACCGGGACGCGCTGATCGTAGTTGACAATTTCATCCGGGGCGTTGCGGGGCGGCTTGGGAAATGTCCCGATGTCCACGGGACGCTGGGTAGAATAATACTTGTAAAGGCCGGGAGCCTCGGTCTGCTTGACACCGACATTGTAAAGGCGCTGGTACTCCTGCACCCGCGCCGCAAAGTCCTGTTCCAGAGCGGCACGGTCGCTGCCGTAATGCCCCCATTCATACTGCCGCTGGCCGTCCTTGTCATCATAGCAAGCCCATGTGACATAGGGCGAGGGAGCGGTAGGATGATGCCCCAGCGCAAAGCCCCTGCCGTTTTCCAGCATGACGGCCTTGATGATCTCATAGCCTTGGTTTTTGTCCATAAACCCTCCTCACCGTGATACATCTTTCTCCGCCCGTTTCGCAAAGGGCTGAAGCTGATAGGGGCTTTTGCCGTCCTCCGGGCGCAGGAAGTCCAACCTTGCGGCGGCGCGGATGGCGTTCTGATTGAGCTGCCGCTGCCATGCCCCTTGGCTGGGCGCCCACTTGAAGCCCTCGCTTTTGAGCGCCTGCCGGGTGTCGGCGTCCGGCTTTTCCTCAAAAATGAGCTGCAAGCGGTTCTCCGCCTCATTGACCTTGGCCTCACCGCCGGGGAATGTCCAGCCCACAAACTCCGCCTTATGGCTCAGCTCCTCGATGCGCTGGCGCACACGGCGGATATTGGCGTTATTGTTGGTGAGCAGATAGGACGGAAACGGAACGGGGTCTTTGCGCCAGTCTTGGGACATGGACGCCTTGACCTTTTCCACCTGCTCCGCCGTCAGCTCGGGACAGCCCTCCAGCGTCTTGTGCTTGCGGTAGTAGGCATTGACCGCCTTCATCATGGCCTGCTGGGACTCCATCCCCTCCAGCTTTTTTGTGAGCTTTTCCACGGCAAGGTCATCGTCGGCGCTGATACCGCCCCGGCCTGTGGAGCGGATCTTGTCCAGCAGCTTTTCAATTTCGGCGTACTCGCCGTAGTTGCGATCCCGGGCGGCGTTCTGCTTGGCCTTTTTCGCCACGGGGAAATTGCCGCCCCCGGTGATCAGAATGGACGGCACACGGGCGTCAATGGCGTTGCGCTCATTGAGGTTTTCCGCCAGCCTGCGGGCGTAGCGGTCAACAAGGGCGTCGATCTTATCATGGTACATGGGATCGACCTGCGCCTTTTGTTTCTCTGCCAGCGCATAGGCTTCATCCACCATCGCCCGGTAGCCCGCCGTGGCCGAGCCGGGGGCATAATCGGAATAGCTGTTCATGTCCTTTGCCCGCTTTGCCGCCGCCTCGCTGATCTCATAATATTTAGGCATTATTTCTCCTTTCAGCCGGGACTTCGGGACAAAATGTCCCAAAGCTCCGGCGCTTGGATGTGGAAAGCATTTCTGCGAAAACAGGGGCAGACGGAAAACATACCGCCCACCCCGAAAGCACCCCGGAAAAGCCTTGTAAATACAGGCGTTTTCCGGGGCTATTTTTCCACGCGCTACCTCCGTTTGCGGCGCATATACGCCCGCTTCTGCTCCCGCAGGGCAGCCCCGGCGCAGACCGGGGAGCAGTACCGCTGCCGCCCATCCGGGAGGAAAGCCCTGCCGCATACCGGGCAAGGCCGGGTTTCTGTGATACGCTCCACGGTCAGCGACCTTTCCAGCACAGGATCAAGGGGCAGCACCGCCGCGCGGAAATAGCGGCAATAAGCGCCCGTCCAGCACTTGCCCAGCATATAGCAGGGACAGTCCAGCGGCAGGCAGCCATAGTCTTTATCGTAGTTGGCGCACCATTTTGTCACCAGCTTACGAATCGCCGTTTTTTCCTGCCGAGTCAGTTCACGGCTCATGTTTGCCCCCTGTCTTGGGCTTGAGCTGTTCCCGGTAGCAGAACACGCAGCCGATCCCGCGCCAGTAGGGGCAGCCGTCGCAGCGGGAGCCTTTGGGCGGCAGGTTGGGCGGAGCACCCTTAAAGTAGCTTTTTTCTTTCATAAAGTCCTCATAGGGGCTGTTGGTAAATCTCATTCCTCTCCCTCACTTTCCGTTTCGTCCTCGTCCTCCCAAGGCGGGGTATCGTCGTAATCGTCACCGTAGTCCTCCGCAGCGTCGGCGGCCTGCTGCTTTTTGGGGCGGTAGATCTTAAAATACCAGCCAGCCACGCCGCCGATGACCGCCACGGCCAGCACCAGCAGGATCGTCCCGCCGCTGTTCTTGGGCTGCTCCGGCTCGGGGTCAGGCTCCGGCTCCACCACGGGCGCAGGCTCCGGGGCCTTGCCCTGGCACTCGCCCATGTTCACGGCGCAGACGGCGCAATCCGTGTTGATAGCGCCCACGGCGCATTTGTCGGCGCAGGAACACTCCGGCAGCTCACCGCCCGCCGCCTGCATCGCCGCCAGCAGGTCGGCCTCGTCCACCATGTTCAAAAAGTAGGTCTGGTACTGCTCACCGTCCTCGTCGGTGGGCTTGTCATAGTCGATGACGATGTAAAAGGTGCTGCCGCCGCTGGTCTGCACCGTGATGAACTGCTTGTTGGTGGCCTTATCGTAGAGCAGGTCACGGGTCACAAGGTTGCCGTCCTCGGTGAAGCCCTCGCCGGGGTCAACGGTTTCCATGGGCGGCGGCTCCACAGGATCAAGCCCGTCCCATTCCTCACCGCCCCCAGCGTAGGCCGTGACCGCCATGCCGCACATCAAAACAGCGGCGCAGAGCGCCGCCGTCAGCTTCTTCATCCACTTGTTCATTCGCTGTCCTCCTTATCCGCAGACTTCGGGACATTCTGTCCCAAAGTGCCGCCGCTCTTGATGGTCTGAAGCAGCACGGGCAGGTCGGTGAGCGAAACGCTCATGCCGCGCACGATCTCCACGATCTCGCTGTTCTCGGCCTCCAGCTTTTTCTGTTCCAGCTCCTTGAGCCGTGCCTGCTGCTCGTTGATCTTGGCCGTGACCTTTTCAATCTCGGCCTGAATTTTTGCGCTTTTGGAGATAGCCATAAAAAACCTCCTGTCAAAACAATTTTCCGTAGGCGTAGAAATGGGACTGCCAGTAACTCGTGTTGAGGTTGGCATAGCTGATGGGGTCGCCACAATGAAGCATCCAGCCGTCGCCCACATAGATGCCCACATGAGAAATACCCGCTGTGTCATAGGTGCCGACAAAGAACACCAGATCACCGGGCCGGGGGCTGCTCGTCCGGGAACAGATGTTATAAAGGCCCTGCGCCCCCAGCCGCCCGAAGCTCCAGCCGCATTGATTGTAGACATAGCTGACGAAGCCGGAGCAGTCAAAGGATGTGGACGGACTGCTGCCGCCCCACACATAGGGGAAACCGAGATATTTTTCCGCTTCTTTCAGAATGGCGGCAAAGGTTTCATCATCCAGATAGGACTCCGGGACTTCATGCTCCGGCGGGCGGTTGGTGATGTATTTCCCGATATAGCCGGACGAGGGGAACAGATTGGGCCGGTTTCCCAGCGTGGACATATACAGGGCGTACATGGAAAGCTGCTCCTCGGACATCATGTAAACCGGGACGTGGGAGAGATTGAAGTTTTCCAGCGTGACATAGCAGATGTAATAGTTGTACGGCACCTCCACCTCATAGTCGTTGCCCTCGCTGTCCGTCCGGGTAACGGTACGGTAGCGCACCTCCACCACCACATCCTCGGTCAAAATGTACTGGCGGTCAAAGAGCATTTGGAGCGTCCCCCGCACCTCGTCCAGCGTCCACTCGCCCTCATGGAGCGCGCAGACGATGGACAGCAGCACATAGGGATCGTGTTCGATGGTGTCGAGGTCAAAATGGTATTCGTCATAATCGTGGGTGCGGGTGTAGGTGTCGAGGTAGCGTTGCAGCTCGTCCTCCAGAGCGCAGTAGGCGGCCTCCGCCCCCAGCAGGTCAGCGTCCTCGGCGGCATAGGTAGACGCGCCGATGGCTCCGGCCACGCCGTTGCCCACCGTCACCAGCGAGGACATACACGATTGCAGCACCACCAGCAGAAGAAACGCCGCCAGAAGCAGGAGCAGCCCGCCGGGGTGTTCCTTGATGTAGGCGGACACCTTTTCCGTCAGCTTGCCCGTGACGGACGCCGTACCCTCGGCGGCCTTGGCGGTCTGCCTGGCAGCCTCCCGCGCCTGCTTTGCGTACTGGCGCTTGATCTTCTGCTTTTGCAGATACCGGGACACCGCGCCGCCCTCCTGCATTTCCGGGTGTTCCTCCACGGTCTTGCGGTAGTAATAATCCGCTGTGGCCTTGATATGCTTGCTCTCGGCACGCTCCACCGCCTTTGCCGGGTGTTCCCGGATGGCCTTGCGGAGCTTGCGCCTGCCGAAGCGGTACACGGACTCCGCCGCCAGCTCGGAACGGTGTGCGCCCTCCGTGCCGACATTTTCATGCTCGACCTCATAGAGCTTGCCATGCACAAAGCCGTGGACGCCGTGTCCGGCGGTATGGGCAAGGCGCTTGACCGCACCGGGCTTTTTCGGCGGCTTCTGCTTTGCCAGCTTCTCCCGGGCGGCGTCCAGCTTCTCGCCCCGGCGCTCCATCCGCAGCTTGGACGCCGCCGTTTGCTCCTGCCGGCTTTTCCGCCGAAACTTGGACTTCGGGACATTTTGTCCCGAAGTGGGGTTACTCGTCTGTTCGCTCATGGGCAAGATCCTCCGGGCGGGTCGTCAGCAGGTCATAGATCTCTCCACGGGGGAAACGGTCTACAAACGGGATGGTGACATTTCCATAGAACAGCAAGCCCTCGCCGGAATTGGAGTGCGTGATATAGGAGAGCTGATGCTCGGAAATGCCAAGCTGCTTTGCCAAGATCGCACGGTCGCTCTGCGCCTGCGACAGCAGCACCATGAAATCCGTGTTGTCCAGAATGTTCTCGATCTCCCGGCTGGCCAGCAGGTCTTTCACATTCTGCGTCAGCGCCGAGGGGACGCAGCCCTTTTTGCGGAGCATTTTCCAGACCGCCACAAAGTAGCTGGCCGTCAGCGGATCACGGAGCAGGATATGGAACTCGTCAAAGTAGCACCAAGTCGCCACGCCCTCGGCATGGTTGGCGTTCACCGCCGCCGTGACAAATTCATTGGTGGTGTGCATGGCGATCTTGCGGAGGTTTTCACCCAAGCCCTTTAGGACGATGCAGACCACACGGGAATTGAGGTCAACATTTGTGGGATGGTTGAAAAGGTTAAGAGAGCCTGTGCAGTAAAGCTCCAATGCCGTCGCCACACGCCGCGCCTCCGGCTCAGGCTGGCGCAGCAGCTCCTCATACAGATCTTGCAGCAGCGGCGTTTTTGCCGTTTCCAGCCCCAGCGCCATCTCCCGGTAGACCAGCCGCACACAGCGGTCAATGACGGTTTTCTCGATGGGCTGCAAACCCTCCTTGCCGCCCACGATCAGCTCGCAAAGGGACAGCAAAAAATCCGCCTTCATGGAAAGCGGACTATCCTCGTCGTTGATATTCATTTGCAAGTCCATAGGCGAAATGTGGTGCGGGCTGTCCGGGGCGATCTCGATGACCTGTCCGCCCAAGCGCCGCACCAGCGGGGCATATTCGCCCATCGGGTCAACCACGATGATGCGGTCATTGGTGGCGAGGAACACATTGATCAGCTCACGCTTGGCGGCAAAGCTCTTGCCGCTGCCCGTAGAGCCGAGATACATTCCGTTGGCGGACTTCAGCTTTTTGCGGTCAGCCATGATGACATTGTTGGAAAGAGCGTTCATGCCGTAGTAAAGCGCCTGTCCGTCCATACGAAGCTCACGGGTCATAAAGGGAATGAAGATGGCCGTGGAGCTGGTGGTCATACCCCGCTGAATTTCAATGCCGTTGTAACCGAGAGCCAGCGAGGACACAAACCCCTGCTCCTGCTGCCAGTCCAGACGGCGCAGGGCGCAGTTGTATTTCTGGGCGATGCCGCTCACCGTGAACACATCGTTTTCAAGCCGCTGCCGGGTGGGAGCGAGGTTTACCACCGTAAAGGTCAGCAGGAACATTCGCTCGTTGCGGCTTTGCAGGTCGGAGAGCAGCTCGGCGGCGTCCTTGGAAAAGGTAATGAGGTCGGGCGGCAAAATCTCCATGTCATACCCGGCACGGACGGCCTTTTTCTGCTCCTCCGCTTTCATACGGCCAATGTCGGAGATTTTTCCCTTGATCGTCTTAATGGCCTTGAGCTGGTCTACCGTCTGAATGTGCATGGTGACGGTCAGCTCGGCGTCCAGCTCCAAAATCTCCGCCAGCAGCTTATCCGAAAGCTCCGACGCCATGATCTGCAAATAGGACGCCGCGCCCCACATCTGGCCGACACGGAAAGTCCGGCTCTGCCGGAAGTCGAAGCTGTCCGGGGCGATGTAGTCCTTTGTCCCCATGCCCGTCTTGGGAATGTCTTTCCACGCAAAGCGGAACGGCTCACGCCCGCCGGGATGCATCTGCCCATGCAGCACCGCCAGCCGATCCCGGCCATCCAGCGGGCGGGACTGGACGCCCAGCCGTTTCAGATTGCCCATGACATCCGCCTCCACGCGCCCCAGCCGGGGACGCGCCTCCACCGCACCCTCGGCGGGCAGGCCAAAGGTGATGTACTTATACCGCTCAATACCGTTATTGCTCTTGGCGATCTGGCCTTTGAGCATTTCCACATACTCGCCCCGGATGCTGTTGAAGTCATCCTCCTGCGCCGGGATATTCACTTTGTAGCGGTTGGCATTGCGGCTGCGGCGGTTGACAAAGGAAAGCTGGAACGGCAGAGAGCTGTCAAAATAATTCAGGCACGCGCTCCACCCGCTGATAATGGCAGTCTGATCCTCCGTGGACGCCACGGCATAATTGATGTCCTCATATTCCAGCGTCTTTGTGTAAAGCCCGCCGGGGAGCTGGCAGATCCCGTCCGGGTGCATGGCGATATAGGGAATGGTCTGCTGGGCGGACAGCGCCCGGTGCTTATTTGCGTTTTTCTGCTTTTTTGCTTTGCTCAATAGGCTCCTCCTTTCGCGCAAATGGGGCATAGATATTTTCCGTTCGGTACGGGCGGATGCCGGGGCGGGTAAACTTGACCCGGATGATGTTGCGGATCACCTTTTCAAAGGGTAGACCGTCCTTTTCGTACATCGCCAGCAGGAAGAAAGGCAGCATCACGAACATCATGCACAGGGCTGCCGTACTGTTCCCGGCAGAGCCACGGAGCAGAAAGAACAGCGGTACGCCCAAAAGCGCCCCTCCGCCGAAGCAGACTAACTGCCGCTTGGTTAAGTTGAAAGCAACCTTGGTTTTGACTTTCGTCAGGTCTTTGGGTACAGGTACATAGGCCATAGAAACTCCCTCCTCCTTAATGAGCCTGGAATACAGCTTTTGCAAGGCTTCCGGTCTTAAAGAGGGTAAAGCACAGTAAAACCGTATAGCCCACACAGCTCCAAATCGCCATAATCACATCTTCCTCGGTAGCGATGCCCTGCACCAGTACAGCATAAATCGCCACACAGACAATGATAAGAAATGCCTGGAATCCCAGCGCCAGCAGGGAGCGCAGATAGTTCTGGCCCATGCCGCCCCATTCCTTGCCCATCATGGCAGCCATTGGAACGGGAGCCACCGAAGTCACAAGGTAAATCTCGATCATACGGCCATAAATGACGATAAAGATACAGATATACAGCGCCCACATGGTAATGCCGATAAAGAGGGATTGGAACCAAAGCCCGAACAGCGGCCCCAGATCCATTTCCATCAGCCTCGGTTCCAGATCGGTCATAACTGAGGAAATGTCAATG
>ERZ827496.4529-NODE-4529-length-10696-cov-4.464806_pt1 | contig 10696 bp, 8 predicted proteins | sample MGYA00519769_ERZ827496 | MGnify/ENA primary metagenome ERZ827496 (study PRJEB31778, sample SAMEA3449327) | human gut metagenome | biome: human gut; feature: human-associated habitat; material: faeces | place: United Kingdom | collected 2010/2012 ...
TGCAGCAAAATTTGCCGAAAAGACACGTGTATACGCTTGTGAAGACAGGTTCTTATTGTGCTCCGTCGTTGCTGTCGCCCTTGTTGATGTCGCCGAGATTTTCCTGTGTGTCATCATAATCTCTTGCCAGATATTCGCCCTCCGGCACCAGTTCCACAATAGTGCTTTCCTCCGGATAGATCTCGTTCTGATAGGGGCGGAAATACTGGTTCAGCAGATCCACAGTTGCAGACTTGTGAATAGAATACACCGACTGGGGAGAGCCGTCCCCCGGATAGTAAGTTGCTCCTTCTCCCGGCACCATGAACACGTTGACATTGTCCATAGTCAGACGCTGTGAGGCAAAGTCTGCCACCATGCTGATCTGTTCCAGCGACAGATCGGTAGCAATCCACTGATTCTTATAGATTTTCTGCATGGCACTCATCAGTTCCGTCTGGCTCATGTTCAGCATTTTCTCCATTGCTGCTGCAAGGAAGATCCGCTGTGCCTTAACACGTCCGATGTCCCCTTCGGCATAGCCGTGGCGGAACCGGACAAACCATTCGGACTGCTGGCCGTTCAGGGTCTGTTCTCCTGCCGGCAGGATCTTATCTGCTTCATAGGTGATCTGCTCCGGCAGCGTAATGGGAATGCCGCCGACAGAATCCACGATATTGGCAATATCCACGCAGTTCAGTTTCACATAAGCATCGACATAGATGCAGAAGTTTTCCTGAATGGCATTGACCACACGCTGGATCGGTGTTACGCCGGTTTCCTGTCCGCTGTGATAAATGCTGTTGAACTTTGTGGTAGAATAGGAAGCATAATCCGGCATGTAGGAGTCACGGGGAATTTGCAGAATGTTCATGCTGCCTGCTATCAGGTCGAACTGCAATACCCAGTCTACATCAGACAATTCGCCGCTTTCGTCCATGCCCAGAAACAGGATGGTATACTGTCCCTCAATGGTCTGCTCCAAATCCAGTCCGTCATTTACATCCGAATCCAGATCGCTTTTCAGGTTCAGTGCCGCATCGTTAGAGTCCACCTTTGCCAGCGTACCCTCCTTATCTACCAGCGGCTGCCACAGTTTCCAGTACTTCATGATCGAAACCTGCTGGGTGGTCAAGGTCGTTCCTTCCAGCTTTTTAAAGTTGATGATCGGTGCATTCAGGACCATCAGCAGGATCAGCACAACGCTGACTACGATTGCCGCAACCATAACAGCAATATCCCGCGGGCTGTTTTTCTTTCGTTTTTTGGGGGCATAGTAGCCGTGTTCATCTGAGTAGTTTTTTCTGCTCATCTGCAATAATCATCCTTCCTGCTGTTGCAGCTCCGTTAAAACTTCGTTGTAGGCTTCTACTGTGTGATGCGGGATCAGTGCTTCCCGCCGCACCAGCTTTATCAGGGAATATTTCAGGGCATATGCCATGCCTGCATTGAGGCTTTCTGCTGCCTTTTCCCGCATCACGTCCACATCGGGATAATCCCGTTCCGCAGAGATCATATCTGCCAGATAGACGATCTTTTCCAGATTGGACATGCCGGCTCTGCCCACGGTGTGAAACCGTACTGCATGCAGCACATCTTCATCAGTCACACCGAATTTCGTCCGCAGCAGCTCCGCACCGGCGATGCCGTGCCAGACCTTGAATGCCTTGCGTTCTTCCATGCACACGTCCATAGAGGACTGCATCATCAGCGTGTACTGTACGTCTTCCGGTTCTTCCTTGCAAATATCGTGTACCAGACCGGCAAAACGGGCGGTTTCCACATCTGTGCCGCCGAATTTCTTTGCCAGCATCACACTGGCCTCCGAAACATTTTTGGAATGGATATAGCGTTTTTGCGAAAGACGGGCTTTCAGATACTCGTCATATTGCTCCAGTGACTCCATGAAAAATGTGAGCTCCTTTCCTCGGGAACATCTTATGCATATAAATTATGAGATACTATATATTGTACTACTTTTTGCGGTAAATAGCAAGAAAAATCTGCATGATTTTTTCGATTCCTGCGAATTTTTGTAGAAGATACCGTGCAAACCTCAGCAGGACACAAAAAAATTTTGCCATATTGCAATAAAAATGCTCTCTGTGCCTCCAGTTCCGCCATGTCCCCGTCCATGCGGGACACCACGCCCAGTGCTGCCATTTCCAGAATTTCCTGCCAGCAGTGCCACTTCGGAAATGACAGGAACATATCGCTGCCCACCAGCAGCACCAGTTCTGCTTCGGGATACCGGTTCCGGAACAGCCGCACGGTGTCCACGGTATAGCTGACACCGGCACGTTCCAGTTCGCAGCCGTCTACCGTGCAAAAGGGCAGCGTTTCCGCTGCCAGACGGCACATCGCCAGGCGGTCTGCACCGGAAGCCATGTCCGGATTCTGCTGCTTGAACGGTGACACATTGGCGGGGATCAGCACCACCTGATCCAGCCCCAGACTTTCCCTGGCAGTCTGTGCCAGATGCAGGTGCCCGTTGTGAATGGGGTTAAAGCTGCCGCCAAACAATCCGATTCGCTGCATCAGAATTTAATGACCGGTTCTTTCGGATTCCGCTTGAACAGAACCAGCCGGCTGCCGATGACCTGTACCACATCGGATTCTGTCTTTTCCGACAGTTCCTCTGCGGCTTCACGGGCACTCAGCGGACAGTTGTCCAGTACGTGGATCTTGATGAGTTCCCGTTTCCGCAGGGCATCGCTGACCTGCTGCACCAGTGTATCGCTGATACCGCCTTTTCCCACCTGAAAAATGGTTTCGTATGTGCTGGCGATGCCCCGCAGAGTCGCCCGTTGTTTACTTGTCAACATCAATTTTTCTCCTTAATCATTTTTAAGCTTTGAATTTATAAAGTTTTGAAAAAATCTTCCAGCTGTTCCAACGCCTTGCCCCGGTGGCTGATCTGGTTCTTCTCTGCATCAGTCATTTCTGCCATGGTCTGTTCGCCTACGCAGAAAACCGGATCATAGCCGAAGCCGTTTTCTCCTCTGGGAGAAGTTCCGATCACACCCTCGCAAACGCCGGAGAAGAACTGCTCCTCCCCTGCCGCGTTCACATAGCACAGTACGCACTGGAACCGTGCAGTACGTTTTTCTGCGGGAGTGTCTTTCAGCAGTTCCAGCAGCTTTTCGCAACGCTGGGCATCAGTGGCATTTTCGCCGGCAAACCGGTGCGAGTATACTCCCGGTGCTCCGTCCAGTGCGTCTACCAGCAGTCCGCTGTCATCTGCAATGACGGCACAGTGCAGGGCTTCGTGAACCGCATGGGCTTTCAATGCCGCATTCTCTGCAAAGGTAGTGCCGGTTTCTTCTACTTCCGCATCAAAGCCGGCTTCTTTCTGGGAAATTGCGTCCAGCCCGAAGGGGGCAAGGATCGCACGGATCTCCCGCAGCTTTCCGGCGTTATTCGATGCAATGACAATCTTCTTCATAGTGATTCCTCCGTAGGTTCAAACAGGGCACGGACAAAATCCTGTGCGTGGAACGGCTGGAGATCGTCGATCTTTTCGCCCACGCCGATCAGCTTCACCGGAATGCCCAGTTCGTTGCGAATGGATACGATGATACCGCCCTTGGCAGTACCGTCCAGCTTGGTCAGTACAATACCGGAAATGTCTGCCACTTCCTGAAACAGCCGTGCCTGATTGACCGCGTTCTGTCCGGTGGTAGCATCCAGCACCAGCAAAATTTCCCGATGGCAGCCCTCTGCCTTGGTTTCGATAATGCGGTTGATCTTCGCCAGCTCCTGCATTAGATTTTTCTTGTTGTGCAGCCGTCCGGCGGTGTCGCAGATCAGCACGTCACAGTTCCGTGCCTTGGCGGCATCAATGGCATCATACACCACCGATGCAGGATCAGAGCCTTCTGCATGCTTGACAATGTCCACACCGGCACGCTGTGTCCAGACTTCCAGCTGGTCAATTGCCGCAGCACGGAACGTATCCGCCGCAGCCACCAGCACCTTTTTGCCCTCGCCTTTCAGCTGGTGGCAAAGCTTGCCGATCGTGGTCGTCTTTCCGGCACCGTTGACACCAATTACCATGACAATGGTAGGCTGGGTGGGATATTCCAGTGTCTGATCCTCGCCCAGCATCTCGCCGATGATCTCCTGAATCATGCCCATGATCTCCTGCGGATCCTTGACACCCCGTTCCTTGACGCGTTTCCGCAGGGTTTCACAGATCTGTACAGAAGTTTCCGGTCCCAGATCGCTGGTGATCATGGTTTCTTCCAACTCGTCAAACAGGTCGTCGTCGATCTTGGTAAAGCCGCCCAGCACTTGCTGCATACGGGAAACCATTGCGTCCTTGGTCTTTCGCAGACCGTCCCGAATCTTCGCAAAAAATCCTTTTTTCTTTTCCGGTTCCGCTTCTTCTGGCTGGAGTTCGTCCTCGGATTCCACTTCTGCTTCCGGCTCGGATTCTTCTGTCAGTTCTGTTTCTGGTTCAGTTACTTCTTCTGATTCCGGTTCCGTTTTTGATTCTGCTTCTGCTTCCTGTTCGGATTCTTCAACAGGCTCTACTTCTTCCGGTTCTTCTGCTTCGGGTTCAGTTTCTTCCTCCGGTTCAGTTTCTTCCTCCGGTTCGGCTTCTTCCTCCGGTTCGGCCTTTTCTTCGTTTTTCAAAATGCCGGCAGCTTCCAGAGCCGCCTGCCGTGCCAACGCAATTGCAGCCTGATGCTGTTCAGATTCCTCCACAACTTCCTGTGCGGCAAGGCGAGCCTTTTCGATCTCGTCCTGCTCCTGTGCCGCCAAGTCATTGAGGGCAGCCGCGGCAATGTCTTCTTCTGCTTCTGCATCAGCCGTTTCCGCAGTCTGTTCCTCCGGTTCCAGTACCGTTTCTTCCTCTGCCTGCTGCTTGTTCCGCCGCCAGAACGGCACACCCTTTTCCTTGTTTTTATTTTTTTTTCCGAATAAGCCCATCTTACACCGATCCTTTCCTTGAAAGCATAGACATCGCCGTACAAAGCGGACTTTGTGCGGTATTGCCTTATTCCGTTTTCTCGAGTTCTTCCTGTTCCATTCGCAGCAGACGGGAAATACCGTCCTCCTGCATGGTGACACCGTAGAGTACGCTTGCTTCTTCCATGGCACTCCGGCGGTGCGTCACCAGAATGAACTGGGTGGTATCTGTAAAGTTTTGCAGATACTGTGCATAGCGGCGGACGTTTCCCTCGTCCAGTGCCGCATCGATCTCGTCCAGAATGCAGAACGGCGACGGCCGCAGCCGCAGAATGGCGAAGTAAATGGCGATCGCCACAAAGGACTGCTCCCCGCCGGAAAGCGAGATCAAATTCTTGATGACTTTTCCCGGCGGTGCGACCTTGATCTCAATGCCTGATTCCAGTACATGTTCCGGATCAGTCAGTTCCAGCCGTGCTTCTCCGCCGCCGAACAGGTCTTTGAAAATTTCCTGAAAGTTCCGGTCAATGACAGAAAAGCTTTCCGAGAAGATTCGCTGCATCTCCTCTGTCAGAGAGGTAATGAGGTCTTCCAGTTCCCGCTTGGCAGTTTCCGCGTCCTGCATCTGCTCCGACAGGAACTGATATCGCTTGGAAACCTCTGCATATTCCTCGATCGCCGCCACGTTTACCGTGCCCAACCCCCGAATCTGTGCTTTCAGGCTTTGCAGTTCCCGCTGTGCCGTCTGTAGGTCTTCCAGCGGCTGTGCCTGTGCCTGTGCCTCAGAGAGGGAAAGTTCGTACTGCTCCAGCAGCTGCCGGATCACGCCGTCATAATCGTTCTGCACGGAAATTTTCCGTTCCTCCAGCCGGCTGATCTCGCCGGAAAATCGCTCCCGCACGGCGTTGGTTTCCTGCAAACCGCTTTGCAGTTCCCGAATCTGCTGCTCCTGTGCATCATGCACCTGCTGCCAGTGCCGGATCTCTGCCTGCCCGTCGGTACGGCTGTTCTGCATCTGTTCCAGCCTGGCTTGATTCTCGGTGATCTCCGTCTGCTTCTGACGGATCAGATCTTCCTGCACGGCAATATCCTTGTCGATCTGCACCAGTTTCTCCGCCATGGAATCCTGCTGGTCGCTCTGCTGCTGCATTTCCTTCGCCAGCGTGTCCATGTCCTTTTCCAGTTCCATCATGCCGATCTTCAGCTGTGAACGGCGTTCTGCCAGCCTGGACTGCTCCTGTTCCAGAGCCGTCCGCTGATCGGCTTCCTGTGACAGCATTTCCTGTCCCTTTTGAATTGCCTTTTCTACTTCCTCCGCTTCTTCTGCGGCGGCAGTGTGCCGGTCAACGGTTTCCTGCAAGCGTTCCTGCAACGCCGCCTGTTGTCCGGCAGCTTCTTCGGCACGCTCGGTGGTCTGTTTCCGGAGATACTGTTCCTTTTCCAGCTGTGCAGCTGCGGCAACCTGTTCAGATTCCGCCTGCCGGCACTGCTGCTGCAACGCTTCCATTTGCTGCTGTAACTGTGCGGACTGCTGCTGTGCCTTTTGCAGGGCAGCAGTAGCCGCCTGTTCCTGCTGTTCCAGTTCCTGTATCTCGCCGGAAAGAGCCGTCAGCTCTGCCCGTCTGGTCAGCATGCCGCCGGCACGCATGGCAGAACCGCCGGTGAAAGAACCGCCGGCATTGATGACCTGCCCGTCCAGCGTGACGATACGGAACCGGTACTGATAGGCTTTCGCCAGAGCCGTCGCCGTGTCCAGATCTTCCGCCACGACGATTCGCCCCAGCAGGAACTGTACCACGCCGGAAAACCGTTCCTCATACCGCACCAGATTGCACGCCAGATCTACAAAGCCCTCGTGCTGTTCCAGACCGGTTTCGTGCAGCGTCTTTCCCCGCACGGAAGTCAGTGGCAGGAATGTGGCACGTCCGGCGTGTTTCTGCTGCAAAAAGCGGATCCACTGCTTGGCAGCGTTTTCGTTTTCCACGATCAGGTTCTGCATGGCACCGCCCAATGCGGTTTCCAGTGCCACGCCGTATTTCTGGTCGGTGGTAATCAGCTGTGCCACCGTGCCGAATACGCCGCGGGGCTTTCCGCCATCTGCCCGCAGGACTGCCTTGACGCTGCCGCCAAAGCCCTCCATGTTTCGTTCCATATCCTGTAACAGTCTTTGACGCTGCCGTTTTTCCCGCAGGGCGAATGCCGCCTGCTCCTGTTGCTTCTTGCCGGCTTCCAGTGCCTGCACTGCATGAGCGTAGCGTTTCTGAAAACCGTCCCGCTGGTTCTGCACCTGTTGGAACTGTTCCTGTGCCTGCTGTGCCTGTTCTCTGGCGGCATCATACGCGGCATTCTGCTCCGTACATGCCTGCCGGAGTGCACTCTGCCGCATGCCCTGTTCTGCCAATTGGGCTTTCAGTTCTTCCTGCTGTCCGGCAGCGGTCTGCTGCAAGACACGCAGTTCACTCTGCCGCACCAGCAGATTTTGCAATACCTTGTTTGCCTGTTCGTATTCCTGTCCCCGCCGTGCAGCCTGCTGTTTCAGGGCGTTCCAGTTCTGTTCGGTCTGTTCCGCTTCTACCTGAATCGCTTCCCGCTTCTGCCGCAGCTGCACCACCTGTTCAGACAGGGACTCCATGCGGTTTTCCATGCTGCGGGACTGCTGAGCCGTTTCCTGTTTCTGCTGCCGCAGGCTCTCCTGCATCTGCCGGCTGTGGAGAATGTCGTTTTCACAGACTGCCACCGCAGATTTCAGCTGGGTGGTTTCTTCCTCTGCCTGCTGCATCTGCTGGCGAATTTCCTCCATTTTCAGCGTGCTTTCCTGCATACGCCGATAGCCGTCCTGCACCTGTGCATCTGTCCGCTGGATCTCCCGTTCGGCGTTCTGGTATTCCGCCTGTGCCTGTAACAAGCCGTCAGACAGCCCCGTCAGCTTTTCCCGCAGAGCACCCAGCCGCCGCACCCAGAGGGAAACCTCCAGCTGTTTCTGCTGACTTGCCAGTTCCACGTACTGTTTCGCTTTTTCCGCCTGCTTTCGCAGCGGTTCCACGCGGGATTCCAGTTCAGAAACAATATCCTGCAAACGCACCAGATTTTCCTGTGCCGCGTCCAGCTTTCGCTGTGCCTCCTGTTTCTTATAGCGAAACTTGGAAACCCCTGCAGCCTCCTCAAAAATGTCCCGCCGGTCTGCACTCTTGGCACTGACGATTTCTGCAATGCGTCCCTGTCCGATAATGGCATAGCCGTCACGGCCCATGCCGGTATCCATGAACAGTTCCGTCACGTCCTTCAGCCGGACGTTCTTGCCGTTGATGCGGTACTCACTGTCACCGCTGCGATACAGCTTTCGGGTAACACTGACTACAGCACCATAGGCTTCTCCCAACTCGCCGGCTTCGTTGCTAATCTCCAGCGTAACTGCCGCAAAGCCCATGGCCTTTCTGGTTTTCGTGCCGGAAAAAATAACGTCCTCCATCTTGTTGCCGCGGAGCGTCTTGGTGGACTGTTCCCCCAGCACCCAACGCACGGCATCGCCGATATTGCTCTTGCCGCTGCCGTTCGGTCCCACCACGGCGGTCAGACCTTTGTCAAAGTGCAGCTTGATCTTGTCAGGGAACGACTTGAATCCCTGCAGTTCCAGGGAGCGTAGATACATGTTTGCATTTCACCTCTTTTTCCGGCGGCGTATCCCGCATTCTTTACGATTGCAGCACACGCACTGCATAGATTTTCCCGCCGAAGTCCGACAGCGGCACTGTCTGTTCTTTGGTTTGCAGCGGATCCATGCAGAGATACGTTCCGTCAGCACTGCCCACCAGCAGCACATAGTGATAGCTGCCGGACTTGGGCATCTTCACCCGTACAATGGGGTATCGTCCTGCTGCCAGTTCCTGATCCAGTTCGCCGTCCTGCAATTCCGCCGCGTCCTGTTTCCGGACAGAAACACCGGCAGTCTGTTCCAGTATCTCCCACAGAAGATTGCCCGCACCGTCGTACACACCGTGTTCCGAAAAGAACTGATTCACCTCTCCGGCATCGGCATTTTCCGGCAGACCGTCCACAGAGATCTGCTGCATCTGCAACGCCGCCGCTACGCAGCAGGTCAGACAACCGGAATCCGCCATGTGATAAATAGAATCTCCCAATGCATCCGATTTCCAGCGGTCATCTTTCTGCCGAAAAAAGACCACCTGTTCCGCCGCGTTTTCCTGTGTGGTTTCCACGGCAACAGAAGTCGCCCCACGGTGTCTGTTCCAGAAAACTGCACCAGCTGCGGCACCCAGCAGCAAAACCGCTGCCAGCACCGCCGCCAGACAACGTCTGGTATGTTTTGTCCTCATCGTTGATTCCTTTCCGAAAAGATCTCATAGACCTGCTGCTCCGCCAGAATCGTTCCCGCAGCAACGGCAACATTTTCCCGTACACGAAGCAAAACGCCCTGCTCCGCCAGTGCCTTCCGGTTGCAACCGTGCTGCCCCAGCACCTTGCTCATGGTACGGGGAGCCGTTTCCACAAAAAGTTCCGGTTTTCCACAGTCTGCTGCCGCCGCTTTCAGCTGCCGCAGATACAGACGGGATTCCGCCAGTTCTCCATAGGCAGGGTGAAAATACCCCGCCAGCAGATGTTCCCGCAGGGACGGCGTATCATGCAGCCCCAGCCGGATCACCCGCACGCCGGCATGGTGACAGCGGCACAGGGCATCTGCACAATAGTCCAGCACTTCTTCCTGTGACAACTGCGGATAGCCGCCGCGGAAATAATACGCCGCCAGCTTGGTGCCCTCCAGCACTGCCGTGGGATAGATTCGCAAGGTTTCCGGCTGACACGCCAGAAGCTGTTCCAGCGTGTCATATTCGTCCTGCAATGTGCTGCTGTATAAGCCCACCATTTGCTGCAAACCCAGCGAAAAACCCCGTTCCCGCAGCATGGCACTTGCCTGCCGGACTGCCTGTGCATCGTGTCCCCGTTCATTCTGATACAACACACGGTCACACATGCTCTGTGCTCCCAGTTCCACCGCAGTGACATGATAGCGTTCCAGCCGTTCCAGAACCGCACTGTCTACCGCGTCCGGTCGGGTGGAAATGCGGATACCGGAAAACATACCTTCTCCCAGAAACGGCTGTGCCGCATCCAGCAGGGCGATCTGATACGCCGGTTCCACTGCTGTGAAGCTGCCGCCGAAAAAGGCGATCTCCGCCGATTCCAGCGGCCCGCTGCGTTCCAGCATCGCCTGACAGGTCTGTGTCACTTCTTTCGGCGTGGGAGCCTGCACTGTGCCGCTGATCGTTCGCTGGTCGCAAAAGCTGCACTGGTGCGGACAGCCCCGATGGGGAATGAAAAATGCCAGCGTCTTATGTTTTGTCATAGCCCATCAGGGACAGTGCTTCCTTGGCAGCCAGCTGTTCCGCAGCCTTTTTGCTATGTCCCACGCCTCTGCCGATCACATTGGAATTCAGGCAGACAGCCACTTCGAATGCCTTGTCATGATCAGGACCGCATTCGCTGATGAGCAGATACTCCACCTTTTCCTCCGGATTTTTCTGTACAACTTCCTGTAACTGTGTCTTATAGTCGTGGAAGCCGGCAGGCTGCTGTCTTTCTGCAACCGGATTCTTCGGAATGAACCGCATGATATGCCGCTTTGCCGCGTCCATACCGCCGTCCAGAAAGATCGCTGCAATCACTGCTTCAAATGCATCTGCCAGAATCGACGAACGGGAACGTCCGCCGGTGTGCTCCTCACCCTTGCCCAGCAGGAGGAATTCGCCCAGATGAATCTCCTTGGCGAACACATGCAGTGCCTTTT
>ERZ827496.4530-NODE-4530-length-10695-cov-3.872368_pt1 | contig 10695 bp, 10 predicted proteins | sample MGYA00519769_ERZ827496 | MGnify/ENA primary metagenome ERZ827496 (study PRJEB31778, sample SAMEA3449327) | human gut metagenome | biome: human gut; feature: human-associated habitat; material: faeces | place: United Kingdom | collected 2010/2012 ...
GGAAGATCTTCCGGCAGGACAGCATCAAGGTCCCTCTGCGCGAGGAGCTTGAAATCGTCCGGTATTATCTGTATTTACAGGGCCGGCGGTTTGCCGACTGGCTGAGCTATCGCTGCGAATGTGAGGACGAGCCGCTGCTGGACTGCCTGGTCCCGCGGCTGTGCGTCGAGCCGCTGGTAGAAAACGCGGTGGTGCACGGCATCGAGCCGAAGGCCGCGCCCGGCGAGATCCGTGTGCTGGTGCGGCGGGAGGGAGAGGCGCTTCTGATCGAGGTCAATGACGACGGCGTAGGCTTCCGCGCCGGAAGCGAGAGCGGAAAGCGCCATTCGCACGTCGGCTTGCACAACATTGAGCGGCTTGTGGCAAATCTCTACGGAGAAGGGTACGGACTGACGATCGAGAGCGCGGAAAACCGGGGCACGCGCGTATTGCTGCGGCTCCCGGTCGAGGAGGGGTGAACGAAATGTGGAAGGTCATGCTGGCGGACGATGAAAAATCCATCCGGACGGCGCTCGGCACGCTGATCGACTGGCAGAGCTTGGACTGCGAGGTCGTCTACATGGCGCGCAGCGGGCAGGACGTGCTCGATCACATCGGGCAGTACCGGCCGGATCTGCTGATCACGGATATCCGGATGCCCGGCGTGGACGGCGTGGAGCTCGCGAACCGCCTGTCCGGGTCGGAGCTCCCGATCCCCATCATTTTTCTGACTGCTTATACCGATTTCTCCTACGCGCAGGCGGCGGTTCGGTATTCCGTGGCCGATTATATCGTAAAGCCGAACGTGCTCGAAGAGCTTCCGCAGGCCATCCGCCGCATCCAGGAGCGCTTCGGCATGCAGCCGGCGGAGCAGCGCAGGCGCATACAGCAGGAGGTGCTGCGCGCGCTTCTGGACGACACGTTCACCGTCGAGGAGCAGCCGCGCGCCAATCTTGCGGCGTATGCGCAGCTGAAAAGCGGCGGCGGCCCGTTCCAGCTGATCGTGGTGCAGGATCTGTCCGGCCAGCTGCGCAGGCTGGCGAAAACCTGCTTTGCGCAGTGGGACGCCGTGATGTTCTCCGTCAGCGCGAATGAATTCGCGTTTCTGCTGCTGCGCGCGCTGCCGGAGCGTGCGCAGATCGAGCAGGCGTGCGGCGCGCTGCTCGGCTTTTCGACCACAAACGGCGAGGCGTTCGGCATCTTCGCCGGCACGGCCATCAACGACACGTCGTCCGTCACGGCGGCGGCCTCCACGTGGGACTCGCTCTATGGGCTCGGCAGTCAGACGCTCGACAAGGCCGTGACCGTCAAGCTCACGCGCACACTGGCCATCATCCCGATCACGCTCGTGCTCGCCTTCGTGCGCACGAAGCGCGCCAAGACCGACGGCACAAAGGTGGATCTCAAGAAGATCTTCCCGATGTTCATCCTCTACTTCCTGCTCGCGTCCGTGATCACGACCGTGTGCGTGAGCGTGGGCGTGTCGGCGGGCGTGTTCGCCCCGCTCAAGACGCTCAGCAAGTTCCTGATCGTGATGGCCATGTGTGCCGTCGGACTGAACACGAACATCGTCAAGCTCGTCAGGACCGGCGGCAAGCCGCTCATCATGGGCTTTTGCTGCTGGGTCGGCATTGCGGGCATGAGCCTGCTGATGCAGCACCTGCTCGGCATCTGGTAAGACACAGGCAAAAACGGGCGGCAGCCGGGGATGACCCGGCTGCCGCTTTGAGACTGTCAAAAAGTATTCCTTTTTGACAAAGAGGCCGCAGTCTGCTGCGCGCATAATTTGAGCGCCGCCGGCGCACAAATTCCACACTTGCAGCCTGAGCGGTATTTTCTCCGCCGCACATGTCGCCGGAGAAAATGATCTGACCTTCTTTCGCCACTGCGGCGGCGAAACTCTACGAGGTTTTTGGACAAGCTGTAGGCGGCAACCGGAGCTATCCGGCTGCCGCCTTTGTTTTATGCTTCTTTGCCGTCGCGCGGCAGCGTCACGAGCATGACCGTTCCGTCCGCGCCGCTGTGCTCGATCTGCACCGTGCCGCCGTGCAGCGCGGCGATCTCCCACACGAGCGACAGACCGAGCCCGACACCGCCGTGCGCCCGGCTGCGCGACTTGTCCACGCGGAAAAACGGCTGGAAAACGCTCTCCCGGTATGCCTCCGGGATGCCGGGACCGTGGTCGCGGACGCGGATCTGTACATTCCCGTCCGCCTCGCTGACCGCGATGTGCACCGCCCCATCCGGCCGGCCGTAGCGGATGGCGTTTTCGGTCAGGTTGAACAGCAGCCGGTACAGCAGCGGGTCGCTGCCGGTGAGCACAGCGCCGCCGTCGGCCTCCAGCGCGATGCACTTGCGCTCTGCAAGCGGCGCGAGATCGGTGAAGATCTCCTCGATCATGGGCGCGAGCTCGACCCGGTCGTCACAGGGCACGGTGCGCAGTTCGCTCATCTCCAGCAGGATCTTCGTCATCTGCGCCATACGCTCCGTCTGCTCCTGCAGCAGGCTCAAAAACGCCGCCGTTTCGGGCGTGACGTCCGCGTGCTCGGCGGAAAACAGCTCAAGCTGCGCCTGCATCAGCGCAAGCGGTGTGCGCAGCTCGTGCGCGGCGTTGCCCGTGAACTGCCGCTGCGCCGCAAACCCCGCATCCAGGCGGTCGATCATGCCGTTGAACGAGCGGCTGAAGCGCTGAAACTCCGGCAGCACGTCCTCGCTGACCTTGCACTGCGCCAGATTGCCCGGCTGAATACTTTCCACCTGCGCTGCAAAGCTGCGCAGCGGACGCAGCGCGCGGCCGCTGACAAAATACGCGAGCACGCCGCCGGCGAGCGTCACCGCCGCCGTGATGTACCAGTTCGTGACGCCGAAGGCCGCCTGCGCGCCGCTGATGATGATCGTCAGCTCGTCATCCGGCTGTTTGCTCTGCGGGTCGAAGGCATCGGGCGCACCGGACTCGATCTCGCCGTATGCCGAGATGCCGCTGCCGATCGCGTCCATGTACCGCTTGCCGGAATAGCCGATCAGGCAGTTCATGAGCACACACGTCACGCCGATCAGCGCCGCCGTCATCAGCGTGATGCGCCACTGCAAAGATAGCCGCTTCATGTCTGCGCCTCCATAACATAGCCCTCGCCGATGCGGTTGCGGATGGGGTCATAGCCCAGGGCGGCGCGCAGCTTTTTCCGCAGTGCGGAGATATGCACGCGGATGGAGTTGCCGAAGCCGTCCGCCCCGCTGTCCCACACGTGCTCCAGCAGCTCCTCCTGACTGACCGGCCGCCCCTGATGCAGCAGCAGGTATTCGAGGATGCCCGTCTCCTTGCGCGTGAGCGACAGCACCTCGCCGCGCACGGACGCCGTGCGCGCCTTGGTGTCAAACGACAGCTCGGCGCAGGTCAGGACCACGTCGCTCTGCGTAAAGCGGCGCAGCGTCAGGCTGCGGATGCGCGCCGCGAGCTCATCGAGGTGAAAGGGCTTGGTGAGATAGTCGTTCGCGCCTGCATCGAGCCCTGCCACCTTATCGGCGACCTCGCAGCGCGCCGACAGGATCAGCACTTTGGTGTCGCGGTCGCGCTCGCGCAGCGTCCGGAGCACCGTCATGCCGTCCTCGCCGGGGAGGTTCAGATCCAGCACGACCAGATCAAAGCGCTCGACGGCGAGCATCTCCGCGGTGCTCTGCCCGTCATAGCAGCAGTCCACGCTGTAGGCAAGCCGCCGCAGACTGCGCGCGATCGTGTCGCAGAGCACCCGTTCATCTTCCACAACCAAAATATGCATACCATTCTCCTCGTGCGTATTTACGAATGTTCGACTTTGTTATTTGTTATATGATAACACAAAGGCATAAAATCTCTGTTAAGTTTCCGTTCTTAACGAAGATTTTATCTGCGCCATGGTATCATGGCAAACAGAAGGGAGTGATCCAAGTGTTTCGTGCAAAAAAAGCCATTGTGCAGGGCTTGCTGATTGCTGCGGGCATCGCCATGGTGTGCTTCGGCGCGCTGCGCGGCGAGGCCGGCGCCGTGCTCAACAAGGCGATCCGGCTGTGCTTGGAGTGTGTCGGCATTGGATAAGAAAAAACAGTCTGTTTCCCTGCTCTTGAGCCGGTTTCGCGGCTGGATCCAGGCGGCGGCGACGCTGCTGACCAACATCCACCTGCCGAACTTCTTCAAGGGCGGCATCTATCAGGGCAAGGGCAAGACCGTCTGCGTACCCGGTCTGAACTGCTATTCCTGCCCGGCGGCATCTGGCGCGTGCCCGATCGGGGCGTTTCAGGCGGTGGTCGGCTCGTCCAAATTCCGCTTTTCGTATTATATCACCGGCATTCTGATCCTGCTCGGCGTGCTGCTCGGGCGGTTCATCTGCGGCTTTTTGTGCCCGTTCGGCTGGCTGCAGGAGCTGCTGCACAAGATCCCGGGCAAAAAGCTGTCGACAAAAAAGCTCAGGCCGCTGACCTATTTGAAATATGTCATCCTGCTGCTGGCCGTGGTGCTGCTGCCGGCGCTCATCGTCAACGACGTGGGCATGGGCGACCCGTATTTCTGCAAGTATATCTGCCCGCAGGGCGTGCTGGAGGGCGCGATCCCGCTTGCCGCCGCAAACGAGAGCATCCGCGCGGCGCTGGGCGCGCTGTTTACGCGCAAGCTGATCATTCTGATCGCGGTCGTCGTTTTGAGCGTGCTGTTTTTCCGCCCGTTCTGCAAGTGGATCTGCCCGCTCGGTGCGTTTTACGCGCTGATGAACAAGGTCTCCCTGCTCGGCATCCAGGTCGACACGAGCAAGTGCGTCTCCTGCGGCAAATGCGCGCGCACCTGCCAGATGGACGTGGACATCACCAAGTCCCCCAACGACACGGAGTGCATCCGCTGCGGCAAGTGCATCCGCGCCTGCCCCACGCAAGCCATCCACTTCCGCTATGGCTTCGGCCTCACCGGAAAATCCGCCAACGGCGATCAGAAGGTAAAAGACAACCAACAAAATACAACGGAGGAATCATGATGAAGAAAATCACAAAATTTGTGACGCTCCTGCTCGCGCTCGCGCTGGTGTTCAGCCTCGCGGCGTGCTCGTCGGGCAAAGACAAGGACAAGGCGGACGGCAACGCCGACATTGCGACCCTGATCGCAACCGAGCCGAACAGCGCCGACGAAGCGGCAAAGCTCTATCAGCAGCTCATGCAAAAGGAAAACGACATTCTCGCCGCAAACTCCGACCTCTGGAACAAGGTGTTTCTGTCTGCCAACAAAAACAGCACCATGATCGAGGACGGCACGAACTACGGCGACTTCCTGCTCGCCACGATTGAGAGCGCGAAGGACGGCTTCTCGGCCGACGAGCTCAAGACGCTCAAGGCCGGCGCCGAGCAGATCAAGGAGATCGAGGGCAAGCTCACCATCCTCGAGCAGAAGTATCCCGGCTGCGGCACGGCGCCCGGCGCAGGTGACAGCGTGAGCGCAGAGGAGGCCGGCATGACCGCCTCCGGCAGCAACGCGATGAAATTCCCGAGCTTTCAGGGCAAGGACCTCGACGGCAACGACGTCGACAGCAGCAAGCTCTTTGCCGGCAACAGCGTCACGGTCGTGAACTTCTGGTTCACCACCTGCAACCCGTGCGTCGGTGAGCTGGCCGACCTTGAGGCGCTCAACAAGGACCTTGCCGCGAAGGGCGGCGCGGTCGTCGGCATCAACTCCTTCACGCTCGACGGCGACAAGACCGCCATCGCCGAGGCGAAGGACATTCTGGCGAAAAAGGGCGTGACCTACTCCAACCTCTGGTTCGCCTCCGACAGCGAGGCCGGTAAGTTCACCGCCGGTCTGTACTCGTTCCCGACCACGTACGTCGTCGACAAAAACGGCAACATCGTCGGTCAGCCGATCGTCGGCGCGATCACCTCGCCCGATCAGGCAAAGAAGCTCAACGAGCTCATCGACCAGGCGCTCGCAAACAGCAAATAACGACCCGAGACAGCATCCGCCTCGGCGTGCCTTTCTGACGGAAGGTGCGCCGGGGCGGATATTTGCTTTCTGTCAGAGCCTGACGTCCTCGAGCCGGTGCAGCTGCTCGAGCGCAACGCTGCCGCCGCTGATGACAAAGCAGACCTTGTCTGTCCTGCGCAGCGGCAGCTGTCCGCGCAGCGCAGCGCCCATGCCGATGGCAGACGACGGCTCGCACAGAAGCTTGCCCTCCAGGAGCAGCAGCTTCATGGCGCACAGAAGGTCGGCATCCGCCACATCCGCAAAACCGTCGGTGTTTCCGGCCACATACGGGAAGCACACATCCCCCGGCATCTGCGCGACGAGCGCGTCCGCGACCGAGCGCTGCTGCTCCACCTGCACCGGATGCCCGGCGCGCAGGCTCTCCCGATAGCGCGGCAGCGCCTCCGGCTCCGCGCCGTAGACGCGCACGTGCGGCGCGAGCGCCTTGACCGCCGTGGCGACGCCGCCGATGAGCCCGCCGCCGCTGACGGGGACGACGAGTGCATCCAGCGCCGGACACTGCTCCATGATCTCAAGCCCGACCGTGCCCTGCCCCGCCATGACGAGCGGGTCGTTAAACGGCGGCACCATCGTCGCACCGCGCTCGGCGCAGAGCCGCGCCGCAACGTCAAAGCGCTCGGCAGCATCGCACAGCACGAGCTCCGCGCCCAGTGCGCGGATGGCCGCCTGCTTGACGGCGGGCGCGGTCTCCGGCATGACGATGCAGGCGTGCGTGCCGAAGCGCTGCGCGGCGTAGGCCACCGCGCGGCCGTGGTTTCCGGACGAGGCCGCGACAAAGCCGCGCGCACGCTCGGCATCCGTCAGGGCGAGGATCTTGTTCATCGCGCCGCGCAGCTTGAACGCGCCCGTGCGCTGCATGCACTCGGCCTTGGCATACACCTCGCAGCCGAGGGCATCGTCGAGCGCCGGCAGGCGCAGCAGCGGCGTCTGGAAAATATAAGGGGCAATGCGCGCATGCGCCGCCCGAATGGTCTCCAATGTCAGTTCCATGGGAACGCTCCTTTCTCAGCGGCTCCATTGTAACGCAGCGCAAGCGCGTTGTAAAAGAAAATCTGCGCGGCCGCGCGCTTGACAATTCCTATCAGGAAGGGCATAATCAAAAGAAATCTTCAAAATATTTGATTTGGGAGAAATCGCACGTGAAACGAGCCGATCAAGACAAACATATCCGCGATCTGTACAATGCGGTCATGCTCTGCTGCGCCGCGCTGGTGCTGTTGGCCGGACTCGGGCGCACACTGCTGCGGCCGAAGGACGTGAACCACTACGAAAACCGCCCGGCCAACACCGTCGCACCGCTGACTGTGTCAGGCTGGCTGGACGGGTCGTTTCAGGATGCGATGGAGGCTGCGCTCAGCGACCAGGTCCCGCTGGCACAGACGATGAAAAAAGCCTACAACGACGCGCAAAACGGCATCCGGTACGATGCGATGCTGCGCCTGTCGCAGGCACACCCCGACCTGCCGGTACAATACGGCTCTTTCTACGTCTATGGTGGGAAATACCTGACCTATCCCTACCATGCCCCGGACGCGGTAAACGCGGCGCTGGAAGCGCACAGCGAGAACATCAACCAGATCATTGCCGCGCACCCGGACGTGTCGTTTTACATCTATATGGTCGAGGGTGATATGGACAATTACTTCCCGGCCGGGGTCAACAACGGCGCGTTCGAATATCTCAGCAGCCGGGTAAACCTGCCGGCCGCGCAGATGGGCAGGTTTGCCGCAGACGATCTGGCAACATTTGAGCGTGATTTTTACCAGACCGACCACCACTGGAACAACATCGGCTCCTACCGCGGCTACTGCGAGGCGGCCGCCCTGCTCGGCTGCACCGACCTGCTCGAGCCGCAGGAGACGGTGCGCGTATCCGATCACTTTTCCGGCTCCAAGGCGCTGTCTATCGGCGCGCAGGAGCAGTTTTTTGAGCCGATGGATGTCTACCGCTTTGCTTTCCCGAAAATGTCCGTGACAATCGCCGGAGAGCCGTCGGCCGATTACGGCCGACAGGACGCCGCACTCAGCGGCCAGCTCACGGACGCCAGCTATGGCGGCGTTTACGGCTGGGACGACGGCGAGGTCATCCTCGACACCGGCACGACCGGGCGCGGGAATCTGCTGATGCTCGGCGAATCGTATGACAACGCCATCCTCAAACTCATCGCTTCACACTTTGACCGGGTCTACAGTGTCGATCTGCGCAGCTATGAGCAGGACATGGGCAAGCCGTTTCGGCTGGCGGAGTATCTGCGCGAGCACCGGATCACGAAGGTGCTCTGGATCGGCAGCACGCCGTTTTTCACGTCGGACGACTTCATGGTGGAGGACTGAGCGATGGTATTCAGCAGTCAGACATTTCTGTTTTTCTTCCTGCCGCTGGCAGGGCTGTGCGCGCTCATCCGCTCGAAGCCCGTGCAGAACGCCCTGCTGCTCATCGCGTCGCTGATCTTCTACGCCTGGGGCGAGCCGAAAATGGTCGTGCTCATGGTGCTCGTGACGCTCGCAGCCTACGGCAGCGGCTTTGCCATCGTACATTTCGAGGCGCGGCCGCGCGCAAAAAAGGCCGTGCTGATCGCGACGGTCGTTGTCATCCTCGGCAATCTCGTCGTGTTCAAATATTTCAACTTCCTGTGCCGGACGTTCTCGTTTCTCGGCCTGACGGACCCCGGCATCGCACTGCCGATCGGCATCAGCTTTTACACGTTTCAGATCCTGTCGTATGTCATTGACCTCTACCGCGGCAAGATCGCCCTGCAGCGCAACTTTTTCTACCTGCTGATGTACGTCAGCTTCTTCCCGCAGCTCATCGCCGGCCCCATCGTGCGCTATGAGACCGTTGAGCAGGAGATTCGAGCGCGCAGCGTAACTATGGACGATCTCGCGCAGGGCTTCCGCCGCTTTGTCGTGGGTCTGGCCAAAAAGCTGCTGCTGGCCAATCAGGTCGCGCAGGTGGCCACCATCGTCTACAGCGGCGACCCCGCCAATTACGGCTCGCTCATGTACTGGCTGGCCGCCGTCGCCTACACGCTGCAGATCTATTTCGACTTCTCCGGCTACAGCGACATGGCCATCGGCCTCGGCCGGATGTTCGGCTTCCACTTCCTCGAAAACTTCAACTACCCGTATATTTCCCTGTCGGTCACGGAGTTCTGGCGGCGGTGGCACATCTCGCTGTCCACCTGGTTTCGCGACTATGTGTATATCCCGCTCGGCGGCAACCGCGTTTCCCGGGGAAAGTGGGTGCGCAACATTCTTGTCGTCTGGGGCCTGACCGGCCTGTGGCACGGCGCGGACTGGAATTTCCTGCTCTGGGGCCTGTACTACGGCGTGCTGCTGCTGATCGAAAAGCTCTGGCTCGGCAAGTATCTCGAGCGCCTGCCGAAGGCGCTGCGCTGGCTGCTGTGCATGGTCATCGTGTGCATCGGCTGGGTAATGTTCAACCTCACGGACTTTGCGCAGATGCGCGCCGCGCTCGCGCGGATGTTCCGCTTCACACACGTGGCACTGCCGCAGTCGCTCGCAGCGGATGTGAGCATCGTGCCGCCGCTGCTGTGGATGCTGCCCGCGCTCGTGTTCTCCACGCCCGTCTGCCGGCGCGTGCACCTCGGCGAGAGCTGCGGCGCCGAGATCGTGCGCAACGTCGTGTGTCTGGCGCTGCTGGCCGTGTGCATCGTCTTTTCCGTGAGCGCGACGTTCAATCCGTTCATCTATTTCCGCTTCTGAGGAGGTTTCACCATGTACGATCTCAACCGCTTTCTCTCCGCGCAGCGCCGGGACTATGCCGCCGCTCTGCGCGAGATCCGCAGCGGCCGCAAGCGCAGCCACTGGATCTGGTATATCTTCCCGCAGGTCGCGGGTCTGGGCATGAGCAGCACGTCGCAGTTTTATGCCATCTCCGGGCTTGACGAGGCGCGCGCTTACCTGAGCGAACCGACGCTGCGCGCGCACCTGCTTGAGATCAGCGGTGCCCTGCTTGCGCTCGAGGAAAGTGACCCCACGGCCGTGTTCGGTTTTCCGGACGATCTGAAGCTGCGCTCGAGCATGACGCTCTTCGCTGCCGCCGCGAGCCGGTGTTTTCCGCCGTGCTCGACAAGTTCTTCGGCGGGCAGCCGGATACGCGCACGCTGCAGATCCTCGGACTGTAAGGAGACACTGCCATGGAAAATCTGACCGAAACACAAGTCACTACCGACAAAATCTACAGCGGCTGCATTCTCGACTTCTATCGCGACACCGTGCGCCTGCCCAACGGCGGCACCGCGCCGCGCGAGCTGTCGCGCCACGTGGGCGCGGTGTGCATCGTGCCGCTGCTCGACGACGGCCGCGTGATCGTCGAGCGGCAGTTTCGCTACCCGGTGAATGAGGTCATCACGGAGATCCCCGCCGGCAAGCGCGACAGCCGCGACGAGGCGCCCGACGACGCCGCGCGCCGCGAGCTGCGCGAGGAGACCGGTATCACGGCGCGGGAGCTCATCCCGCTCGGCCCGTTCTACCCCGCCGCCGCGTACTCGGACGAGGTCATCTGGATGTACCTCGCCCGCGGCCTGACCTTCGGCGAGCAGCAGCTCGACGACGACGAATTTCTCAACCTGCAGGCCGTGCCGCTCGAAGAGCTGGCGCGCGACGTGCTGGCCGGGCGCATCCCGGACGCGAAAACGCAGGCGGCCATCCTGCGCGTGTACTGTATGGAGCACGGCTTTGAGCCGAAATAATGAAAGC
>ERZ827496.4537-NODE-4537-length-10687-cov-4.554552_pt1 | contig 10687 bp, 8 predicted proteins | sample MGYA00519769_ERZ827496 | MGnify/ENA primary metagenome ERZ827496 (study PRJEB31778, sample SAMEA3449327) | human gut metagenome | biome: human gut; feature: human-associated habitat; material: faeces | place: United Kingdom | collected 2010/2012 ...
ATTTCGGTGGTTTGTATGCTTCTAACTTCAACCGTTTCGGTAAGATGTATCGTGTAATGATTCAGGCAGAACCCGAAGCAACCAAGAATCTGGAGTCTTTGAATAGTATTAAGATACGTAATGGAAATGAGATGGCTCCTATTTCCCAGTTCGTTTCTATCAAAAAGGTGTATGGACCGGACGTTATCAGTCGTTTCAACCTTTATACGTCTATCAAAGTGATGGTGGCTCCTGCCAGCGGTTATACTTCCGGACAGGCTTTGCAGGCTATTGCAGAGGTAGCAAAAGAGAATTTGCCTGCCGGTTACGGTTATGAGTTGGGAGGTATGGCTCGTGAAGAGGCATCTACCAGTGGCAGTTCTACAGGTATTATCTTTATCTTGTGTTTTGTATTCGTTTACTTGTTGTTGAGTGCACAGTATGAAAGTTATATTCTGCCGTTGTCCGTATTGCTTTCAGTACCGTTCGGTTTGTTAGGTAGCTTCCTGTTTGTAAACGGATTTGCAGCTTTGGGAAGTATTCCGGCACTGAAGATGATTTTGGGAACCATGTCAAATGACATCTATATGCAGATTGCATTGATTATGTTGATGGGTCTGTTGGCGAAGAATGCCATTTTGATTGTAGAGTTTGCTTTGGATCGCCGTAAACAAGGTATGAGTATTTCATGGGCGGCTGTATTGGGAGCGGCAGCTCGTTTGCGCCCGATTCTGATGACTTCATTGGCCATGATTGTCGGTTTGATTCCGTTGATGCTGGCTATGGGAGTAGGTGCGCACGGTAACCGTACTTTGGGAGCCTCGGCCATTGGTGGTATGTTGATTGGTATGATTTTCCAGATATTCATCGTGCCGGTGTTGTTCGTGGTATTCCAGTGGTTGCAGGAAAAATTCAAACCGATAGAATGGGAGAATGTAGATGATACAGAGGTTGAACCCGAAATAGAACAATACACCCGTAAATGAATAGAAAAACAATGAAAAAGATAATAGGACTGTGTTGTGCAACGCTTTTGTTGAGCAGTTGTCACATCTATAAATCATATGATCGTCCCGAGTCGATAGATGCCAGCGGTATCTATCGCGACCCGGCAGCAGTTAACGATACGTTGGCTGCTAATGATACAACTAATATGGGCAACCTGTCGTGGAAGGAAATTTTCCGCGATCCGAAGTTGCAGGCTTTAATTGAAGAAGGATTGGCAAATAATGTGGATATGCAGGCTGCCGTGTTGCGTGTGAAAGAATCGAAAGCACTTTTGAATTCTGCCCGCCTGTCTTATCTGCCTTCGTTGGCACTTGCTCCGCAAGGTTCGTTGACCAGTGTAGATAAAGCTACTCCTGTAAAGAACTATACTTTACCCGCTTCTGCAAGTTGGGAAGTAGATTTATTTGGCAAGTTACTGAATGCACACCGTGGGCAGAAAGCATCTTATTTGCAAAGTAAAGCTTATCAGCAGGCTGTACGTTCACAGTTGATTGGAGGTATTGCCAATGCTTACTATTCATTGTTGATGCTTGACCGTCAGGTGAGTGTAACTGAAGAGAATGTAGCTCTGATGAAAGAAACAGTTCGCACCATGGAGGCTATGAAAGAAGCCGGTATGACTACTGAATCTGCCGTAGCACAGAGTAAAGGGGCTTATCATCAAACTGAAGCTTCGCTGGCCGACTTGAAACGTCAGGTGCGCGAAACGGAAAATTCTATTTCCGTATTATTGGCCAAGGCTCCTCAAAATATAGAGCGTGGAACATTGGAAGAACAAGTAATGCCGACAGAATTGGCAGTAGGTGTACCCTTACAGTTGCTTGAAAACCGTCCGGATGTAAAAGCGGCTGAACTGGCGTTGGCAAGTGCTTACTATACCACTAATCAGGCACGTTCGGCTTTTTATCCGGGGGTTAATATAACCGGAACATTGGGATGGACGAACGGTTCTAACGGAACGGTCATCTCCAACCCGGCTGTAATGCTTTGGAATGCCATTGGTTCGTTGACTCAGCCTATTTTCCAGCGCGGAAAACTGGTTGCCAATTTGAAAGTGTCGAAAGCAGAAGAACAGATTGCCAAGATGAACTATCAGCAAACTATTCTGGAAGCAGGTAAGGAAGTAAGTGATGCTTTGTTCCTTTATGACACGGCAGACAAGAAACTGACTGAACATCAGGCACAGGTTTCGGAAATGCAGAAAGCAGTAGAAATGAACAAAGATTTGTTTCAGGCGGGTAAAGCCACTTATTTGGAAATCATTACTGCCCAGCAATCATTGCTAAGTGCTCAGTTGAACGAAGTTTCCGATACTTTCCAGCGCATGCAGGCTGTTATCAATTTGTATAGCGCACTAGGAGGTGGACGAGAATAATTAACCTTAAAAACGATACGAATATGATTAGTCCGTTGGCTTATGTAGACCCGTCAGCAAAGATTGGGAAAAACGTAACAATTCACCCTTTTGTCTACATTGATAAGAATGTGGAAATAGGAGATAATAATGTCATCATGCCTAACGCCAGTTTAATGAGTGGTGCACGCATTGGTAACGGAAATACGATTTATAACGGAGCTGTAATAGCAGCAGCTCCGCAAGATTTTAACTATAAAGGTGATGAAACTATTGCCCGTATAGGTGATAATAACACGATTCGTGAGAACGCTGTGATTATTCGTGCCACTTTTGGCGGCGATGAAACAGTGGTCGGAAACAATAATTTTATCATGCAGGGAGCGCGTATCTCGCATGATGTGATTATTGGTAATGGTTGCATTATTGGTAATGGTTCGCAGGTATCGGGATGTTGTGTCATCGAAGATTATGCTATTTTGACTTCCAATGTGTTGATGCAGGGACACACTCGTTTGGGCACTTATGCAGCTGTGCAGGGCGGATGCCGTTTTACTAAAGATATTCCTCCTTATTGTGTGGCAGCTCACGAGCCGACTTCATTTTATAGTATCAATACAATGGTATTGCAGCACGAAGGATTTTCGGAAACGGTGCTTAAGCACATAGCCCATGCTTTTCGCATTTTGTATAAGGCGAATACCTCTGTTGAGGATGCATTGCGCCGTATTGAAGAACAAGTGCCTTCCAGCCCTGAAATAGTGCATTTGGTGGAATTTGTTCGAAATTCGAAGTTGGGTATTATAAAATAAGTGTATCTTTGTCTCCTCTCTATTTATGATGAACAGTGTTAAGAAGAAAAAAGCAGATAAAACGATAGTAAGAGAGCATGTTGTTCAAGCGGCTGCAAAAGCATTTACCCGGAAAGGGGTAAAGACAGTCAGAATGGATGATATTGCTGCCGATTTGTCAATATCGAAAAGAACGCTGTACGAGTTATTTCATGACAAAGAAGACTTATTGCTTGATGTGATGAGATTGCATCGGGAGGAGATGAAGAAATCAATGGAAGAAATAGCTTCCAAGGCAGAGAATGTCTTGGAAGTTATTCTTCGTTTTTATCAGAAGAGCGTACAGGATTTTCAGAATACAAATCGGAAGTTCTTTGAGGATATGGAAAAGTATCCTAGAGTTGTGGCTTATATTGCCGAAAGCCGTAAAGAAAACCTGGATGCCGCAATGGAGTTTTATCAAAAGGGGGTCAATCAAGGAATATTTCGCAAAGATGTGAATTATGCTATTGTTCGCGTTATGGTAGGTGAGCAGATGGATATATTGCTTCGCTCTGAAATATGTAAATCCTATTCGCTGGCTGAAATATACGAGACAGTTGTATTTATGCATATGCGGGGCATTTCTACGGAAAAGGGATTGAAGATTGTAGATAATTTCCTTCATAACCAGAAAGGAGAGGAGTATAACAAGAATGGATAGAACTAGTTAGTTACCTAATAATAAAGAGTAAACAGTAAATGAAGTTTTTTTTAAAGCCTAAGTTAGCCTTGTTGTTGCTGGCAGTGGCAGCAGCACACAGTGCACAAGCACAAGATACGTTAAAAGTTACTTTACAGGAAGCGGTCAGGATAGCGTTGAGCGAGAATCCGACTATTAAAGTAGCTGGTCAAGAAATCAAATTAAAGAAGGAAGCCCGTCGGGAAGCCTATTCAGGTCTGTTTCCCGAAGCCAATTTAGTGGGTAGTTATTCACGAGCCATCAAGAAGCAGTCTTTCGCTATGGAGGGGAAGGTGATTGAAGTGGGAACAGACAACACGTATAGCGGGGGGCTGTCTGTGAGTCTTCCTGTCTTTGCACCTGCACTTTATAAGAGTATCAGTCTGACAAAGACAGATGTGGATTTGGCTGTGGAAAAAGCGCGGTCTTCGCGTCTCGATATGGTAAACCAAGTAACAAAAGCTTTTTATCAGTTGCTTTTGGCACAGGATAGTTATGAGGTGCTGCTGAAAAGTTATAAGCAGAGCGAAGACAACTATAATGTGGTGAAAGCCAAGTATGAGCAGGGCTCTGTCAGCGAGTACGATAAAATCAGTGCAGAAGTGCAGATGCGCAGTCTGAAACCGACGGTTGTGTCTGCCCGTAACGGTGTAAATCTGGCTACTCTGCAACTGAAAGTTTTGATGGGAATGGAAGCAGAAGTAAATGTAGCAGTGGATGGTAATCTGAAAGATTATGAAATGTCTATGTTTACTCGCCAGGCAATGCCACGACCCAATAATCTGATAAACAACAGCACTTTGAAACAATTGGAACTGAATGCATTGCAACTGAAACAAAATCTGAAACTGCAATATACCAATTTTATGCCTACACTGTCTGCCAACTTTCAGTACATGTACACTTCTATGAATGATAACTTTAAATTCAAGGAGTATGACTGGCGCCCTTATTCAACTCTCGGTTTGAATCTGACTATTCCTTTATTTAAGGGAAGTAACTTTACCAAGTTGAAACAAACCCGTATTCAGATGAAACAGCTTGAAGAGAATCGTATTAATACAGAACGTCAACTTACCATGCAGGCTACCAGCTATCTGGATAATATGGCAGCAAGTTCTGAACAAGTTGTTAGTAATAAAGAAGCTGTGTTTCAGGCAGAAAAAGGACGGACTATTGCTGAAAAAAGATATGAAGTGGGCAAAGGGACTATCTTGGAATTAAATAGTTCGGAGGTAGCTTTGACAGAGGCAAAACTTACATATAATCAGTCCATTTATGACTACTTGGTGGCAAAGGCTGATCTTGATTTGGTGATGGGTGAAGAAGTGGTAATGGAATAATAACAACATAACATAAAGATAACAGTATGAGAAAAACTTTTCAAATAGCAGCTTTGCTGGTGGTGGCTTTACTGAGCGCTTGTTCAGGCGGAGAAGAGAAGAAAGAAGGAACACAGGAAGAGGCTGCGCAGCTGAATAAACCGGTGGTGAAATTGGCATCAGTGACTTCACGAGAGGTTGAACAAATAGAAGAATACACTGCAACAGTGGAAGCTGAAGCGAAAAATAATATAGCTCCGACTTCTCCGGGACGTATAGATAAGATATTTGTCGAAGTAGGAGATTATGTTTCCAAAGGTCAAAAGTTGGTGCAGATGGATGCTGCTAGCTTGAAGCAGTTGAAACTGCAATTGGAAAATGAGGAAACGGAGTTTAAACGTGTGGATGAATTGTATAAAGTGGGAGGTGCTTCCAAGTCGGAATGGGATGCCGCTAAGACTACATTGGATGTGCGTCGTACTTCTTATAATAATTTGCTCGAAAATACTCAGTTGCTGAGTCCTCTGAATGGTGTAGTGACTGCGCGTAATTTTGATAATGGTGATTTATATTCTTCTGTTGCTACTCCTGTATTGGTGGTTGAGCAGATAACTCCGGTCAAACTTTTTATCACTGTATCCGAGCCATATTTTCCAAGAGTAAAAAAGGGAATGGATGTAAGTGTAAAATTTGATGTTTATGGTGATGAAGTATTCGAAGGAAAAATAAGTTTGGTGTATCCTACCATCGATGCGACGACCCATACTTTTCCGGTTGAAGTGAAATTGACCAATACCAACAAGCGGGTACGTCCGGGAATGTTTGGACGTGTGACACTTAGTTTCGGTACGATGAATCATGTCGTGGTTCCTGACCGGGCTATCGTGAAACGTGCCGGTTCGGGTGACCGTTATGTATATGTATACAAAGAGGGTAAGGTGTCTTATAATAAGGTAGAGCTTGGACGACGTATGGGTGCCGAATATGAATTGCTTTCGGGAGTAGATGATAACTCGCAGGTAGTCATTGCAGGTCAGACCCGCCTTGCCGATGGAGTGGAAGTTGAAGTAAGTAAATAATTTAAGAGTATAATTATATGAGTTTATACGAAGGAGCAGTCAAGAAACCGATTATGACCTCACTTTGCTTCCTTGCGGTAGCAATCTTTGGTCTTTTCTCACTGTCGAAACTTCCGGTAGACTTGTACCCGGATATTGATACCAATACCATCATGGTAATGACGTCTTATCAGGGTGCCAGTGCTTCCGATATAGAAAATAATGTGACTCGCCCGTTGGAAAATACGCTGAACTCGGTGAGTAATCTGAAACATATCACGTCAAAGTCTTCCGAAAATATCTCTGTGATTACATTGGAATTTGAATATGGCTACGACATCGATGTGCTTACCAATGATGTTCGCGATAAGTTGGACATGGTGAGTTCACAGCTTCCCGATGAAGTGAACACACCTATTATCTTCAAGTTCAGTACGGACATGATTCCTATCCTGTTGCTTTCCGTTCAGGCGGAAGAAAGCCAGCCTGCACTTTATAAGATTTTGGATGATAATGTGGTGAATCCTTTGGCACGTGTTCCAGGTGTGGGTACTGTATCTATTGCCGGTGCACCCAAGAGAGAGGTGAATGTCTATTGTGACCCGAATAAACTGGATGCTTATAATCTGACTATTGAAACAATCAGTTCTATTATCGGTGCCGAAAATAAAAATACTCCGGGAGGTACGTTTGATGTGGGTAGTAATACCTATTCATTGCGTGTGGAGGGAGAATTTAAAGATCCTCGCGAGATGGCAGATATTGTAGTGGGTACACACAACGGTGCATCTGTCTATTTGCGTGATGTGGCAAAGATTGTAGACTCGGTGGAAGAGCGTGCGCAGGAAACGTATAATAATGGTGTGCAGGGTGCCATGATTGTTGTTCAGAAACAGTCGGGAGCCAATTCGGTAAATATTTCCAAAAAGGTGATGGAACAGCTGCCTAAGCTGCAAAAGTCACTTCCCAGTGATGTGAAACTGGGGGTAATTGTCAATACATCTGATAATATTTTGAATACCATCGACAGTTTGTCGGAAACCATTATGTATGCCATACTCTTTGTGGTGTTGGTTGTGTTTATTTTCTTGGGGCGTTGGCGCGCCACGGTAATTATTTGTATTACCATTCCGATGTCATTGATTGCCTCTTTCATTTATCTGGCGATAACAGAGGGTGGGTCTTTGAATATTATTTCACTTTCCTGTCTGTCTATTGCTATTGGTAATGTGGTGGACGATGCTATTGTGGTTTTGGAGAATGTGACTACTCATATCGAACGTGGTTCCGAGCCTAAGCAGGCTGCTATTCATGGTACGAATGAGGTGGCTATTTCTGTTATTGCATCTACGTTGACTATGATTGCCGTGTTCTTCCCGTTGACCATGGTAAGTGGTATGTCGGGAGTCTTGTTCCGTCAGTTAGGTTGGATGATGTGTGTGATTATGACCATTTCTACCATTTCGGCTTTATCGTTCACTCCGATGATGTGTGCACAGATGCTTCGTTTGCAGAAAAAGCAAAGTAAGTGGTTTATTACTTTCTATAAACCGATTGAGCGTTCGTTGGACGGGTTGGATACTTGGTATCAGAACCGTTTGGACTGGGCAGTTCGTCATCGTAAGACGGTGATTTCAGGATGTTTGGGATTCTTTGTGCTCAGTTTGATTTGTGCAAAAGGTATAGGTACGGAGTTTTTCCCGTCACAGGATAACAGCCGTATTTCCGTGCAGCTTCAGTTGCCTATCGGTGCACGGGTGGAGCGTGCACAGGCGTTGGCTCAAGAGTTAACCGAGAACTGGTTGAAAAAGTACGATGGAGTGATGCGTGTCTGCAACTACACGGTGGGACAGGCAGATGCTGATAATACTTGGGCTTCCATTCAGGATAACGGTAGTCATATTATTTCGTTTAATATTAATCTGTATAACCCTGCTGACCGTGAGATGACACTGGCGGAAGTTTGTGACGGTATGCGTGAGGATTTGAAAGCATATCCCGAATTGGATAAAGCTCAGGTGATTTTGGGCGGAAGCAGTGGAGGTATGGGCGGGCAGTCTACAGCCGATTTTGAAATTTATGGCTACGACTTTACGGCGACCGATAAGGCTGCTGCTGACTTGAAAGCGGCTTTGCTGAATGTAAAAGGCGTATCAGAGGTGAACATCAGCCGTCAGGATTATCAGCCGGAATATCAAGTGGATTTTGACCGTGAGAAGCTGGCTTTACAAGGACTGAATCTTTCTACGGCTGCCATGTATTTGCGTAATCGCGTGAATGGTGCTTTGTCATCCTATTATCGTGAGGATGGCGACGAATATGATATTAAAGTGCGTTATGCGCCCGAATTCCGTACCAGTATTGAAGATTTGGAGAATATCCTTATTTATAATAATGCCGGGAAAGCTGTTCGTGTAAAAGATGTGGGAAAAGTAGTCGAACGTTCGGCTCCTCCTACCATTGAACGTAAAGACCGCGAACGTATTGTTACTGTGTCTGCGGTAATATCGGGGGCTCCTTTGGGAAGCGTGGTGGCAGAAGGTAATGCCATTATTGACAAGATGGACTTGCCCGGTGGAATTAGCATTCAGATAGCAGGTTCGTATGAAGACCAACAGGATTCGTTCGGTGATTTGGGTACGTTGGCAGTACTGATTATTATCTTGGTATTTATTGTGATGGCGGCACAGTTTGAATCACTGACCTATCCGTTTATTATCATGTTCTCTATCCCATTTGCATTCAGTGGTGTGTTGATGGCACTCTTCGGAACGGGAACGACACTGAATGTTATGAGTTTGTTGGGTGGTATTATGTTGATTGGTATCGTAGTAAAGAACGGTATCGTATTGATAGACTACATTACTCTGTGCCGTGAGCGTGGTATGGCGGTTATCCATTCGGTGGTGACAGCCGGTCGGAGTCGTCTGCGTCCTGTGCTGATGACTACATTGACCACTATTTTGGGTATGGTGCCAATGGCTATCGGAGGTGGAGAAGGTTCTGAGATGTGGCGTCCGTTGGGCGTTTCCGTAATCGGTGGTCTGACTGTATCAACGGTGTTGACATTGATTTTAGTTCCTGTGCTGTATTGTTCATTTGCCGGTACAGGCATTAAGCATGCCCGTAAGAAGATGAAGTCAAATCGTGAGCTGAACGATTACTATCAGTCACACAAAGAAGAGATGACTAAAGGAAAAAATATATAAATCATAAATTTGAAGATATGAAATCAGTATTCATCACATTCGACCAAGCCTTTTATGAACGTATTTTGGCATTGCTCGACCGTCAAAACTGTCGTGGGTTCAGCTATTGGCAGCAAGTACAGGGACGTGGAAGTGTCAAGGGCGAGCCTCATTACGGCAGTCATGCATGGCCGAGTATGTGTTCGGCTATTATTACTGTTGTGGATGATGCGAAAGTAGATTCTTTACTTGATGCTCTGCACAAAATGGATAAGGAGACCGAACAATTGGGACTTCGTGCTTTTGTGTGGAACGTAGAAAAGACGATTTAAATATCCATAGAGGGAGGTGTCAAAAGTAATCTTTGCTATCATATTACTTTTGACACACTTCCTTTTTCTGTTCTCCTGCCGCCACTTTGTTTTTCCTATGCTCCTCTCTATCTTCTATATGTGGTATTCTAAACAAAAAGAATTCCCAAACGCTTCCGTTCTTCATGTTATAACAATAAGTTGCATCCACTTATGCGTACTCTGCCGGTATGCAATGTTTCTGTATCTTCTTTTATTCATGAAAGCAAAATATCTGTTAACCACGGTCGTGGTTAACTTTAACCACCCCCGTGACTAAGTCTAACCACCCGGGTGGAGAGGTTTAACCACCCCCGTGGTTAAGCAATCACAATCTGCTTTCCGGCAAACTATGTATTTGCGCTATAAGCACAAGCATTATTGGGCTGAGCAATCTTTTTTTTCTTTTTCATAAAGGCTCTCGTCTAAAAAAATATTACTTTTGCGTCTGATTCACAAATAACATAATATGAAAAATTATATATCAGCCACATTCTTTCTCACATTACTGACGGTGGGAGCTTTATTGGGGCTGTATTTTCTTCCGTCGATGAAACTGGATGGTGAACAGCTTCGCAAAGTTGACCTGCTGGCCGATATCCGTCCGGATGTGGAGGAAGTGGCGGATTCTGATACCATTCTAGCCCAACCAGCCAACGACTTTGTGGCAGATTTGTTTGGAGGTGCTCACCATGTCTAAACTACTTACAACCTTTCAAGAGCGTTTTGGAGACTGGCTCACAGCCCTTGGCCAACACTTGCAACTGTCGTTACTGACCTTGCTCCTTGCTATTTTTCTAGCGGTCCCTCTGGCTATTTATTTAAGTACACGTAAGAGAGCCAGCAACTGGGTTTTACAGGTAGCTGGGATCTTCCAGACCATTCCTTCCATGGCCCTTTTGGGGCTCTTCATTCC
>ERZ827496.4543-NODE-4543-length-10678-cov-2.879130_pt1 | contig 10678 bp, 9 predicted proteins | sample MGYA00519769_ERZ827496 | MGnify/ENA primary metagenome ERZ827496 (study PRJEB31778, sample SAMEA3449327) | human gut metagenome | biome: human gut; feature: human-associated habitat; material: faeces | place: United Kingdom | collected 2010/2012 ...
TCGCTGATGAAATACACGCGCGACGACTTGAAGCGCTTCGTGGCGAGAACATACAACACGGACCAGATGGTCTTCTCGGTGATCGGAAACGTATCGCCCAAGCGCTTCCGCGAAATATGCGACCGATATTTCGCCTCGCAAACGGCTTCGGCGCGAACGTTCTCGCGCGAACGGACCGCCCCGTACGAACCTTTCTCGAAAACGCTGCACCGCAACTGTCACCAAGCCCACTGCCTGCTCGGCGGCCGGGCCTACAGCCTCCGGGACGACCGGCGCGTCGCGCTGTCTCTGTTGAGCAATCTGCTCGGAGGGCCGTCGGCCAATTCGTTGCTGAACCTGGCCGTCCGCGAGCGCAACGGACTGTCGTACAGCATCGAAGGCAGTTACACGCCCTACGGCGACGCCGGCATCGTGGCGATCTACTTCAGCTCCGAAAACGGCAATACGGCGCAGTGCATCGACCTGATCGAAGGAGAACTGCACAGGCTGCGCACGACGCCGCTCACCGCACGCCAGCTGTCGATGGCGAAAAAACAGTTCATCGCACAGCTGGCCATATCGAGCGAGAGCAACGAAGGGTACATGCTGGGGGCCGGAAAAAGTTTCCTGACGCACGACGACGTGGATACCATGGAACAGGTCTACGCCAAGGTGCGCGCACTGACCGCCGCACAGCTCACCGAGGTCGCCGAAGAAGTTTTCTCCGGCATGTCGAGACTCATCTATAAATAATAGGGATATGGAAAAGGAGATCGTATTCGTCCTGCTCGACGATTTCGCAGACTGGGAGGCGGCATTCCTCGCCCCGGCGCTGCGGGCGGGCACGATGCCGGGACGCCCGGCATCCTACGGCGTGAAATACATGACACCCGACGGCCGGCCCGTCCGGTCGATCGGCGGGTTGCGGGCCGCGGCCGACTGCGACGCCTCGGCGCTGCCCGAAGCGTGCGCAGGGCTGATCCTCGTCGGGGGTATGCAGTGGCAGTCGGAGGCGGCGCAACGGATCGTGCCGCTCGTGGGCGAGGCGCTGGCACGCGGGATCGTCGTCGGCGCCATCTGCAATGCCGTGTCGTTCATGGCCGCACACGGCTTCCTGAACGGTATCCGGCACACGGGCAACACCCTCGGAATGCTGCAAAAGTGGGGCGGGGCAAACTATACGGGCGAAGCGCTCTACGAGGAGCGGCAGGCCGTGCGCGACGGCAACGTCGTAACGGCCAACGGCACCGGACAACTGGAATTCACCCGCGAGTGCCTGCTCGCCCTCTCGGCCGACACCCCCGAGGCCATCGAAGCGTCGTACAAGTTCAACAAGGAAGGGTTCTGCAAGCAGTAATGGACGCGCTCGAACAATACATCCACGACCACACCTCGCCCGAAGAGGAGTTGCTGCACGAGCTCGACCGTGAGGCCAACCTGCGGGTCGTACAGCCCCGCATGTTGTCGGGCCATATACAGGGGCGCCTGCTGGAGATGCTCGTGCGGATGCTCCGGCCACGGCGCATCCTCGAGATCGGCACCTTCACGGGGTATTCGGCGCTCTCGATGGCCGCAGGGCTCGAAGAGGGCGGGGAACTGCACACCATCGAGGTGGAGGACGAGCTGGAAGAGCTGGCGCAATCCTTTTTCGACCGCAGCCCGCACGGCGCGAAGATCCGGCTGCACATCGGCTCGGCACTCGACATCGCCCCGGCGCTGGGCATGGAATTCGACCTGGTATTCATCGACGGGGATAAACGCGAGTATCCGGACTACTACCGGATGCTGATGGGGGACGGCGGCACCGCCCCCCTGGTTCACAGCGGCTCGGTGCTGATCGCGGACAACATCCTCTGGTCGGGCAAGGTCGTGCAGCCCATAGCCCGCAGCGACCGCCACACGCAGGCCGTGGTGGAGTTCAACCGCATGGTCTCCGAAGATCCGCGGGTCGAAAACGTGATCATCCCCCTGCGCGACGGGCTGAACCTGATACGGGTAAAATAAGCCGGGAAATAGCAGGGAGCGGGATTTTTTCGTACCTTTCGGGAAAAATCAGCAACGATGGAACTGAGTGAATTGCAGCAACGGGTAGACGCATGGATCAGGCAGTACGGCGTGCGCTACTTCAGCGAGTTGACGAATATGGCCGTGCTCACCGAAGAGGTGGGGGAGCTGGCACGCATCATGGCACGCAAATACGGCGACCAGTCGTTCAAGGAGGGGGAGAAATGCAACCTCGCCGATGAAATGGCCGATGTGTTATGGGTACTGGTATGCCTTGCGAACCAGACGGGTGTAGACCTCACGGCGGCAGTGGAGGCGAATTTCGCCAAGAAAACCTCGCGCGACAAAGAGCGGCACCTGCACAATCCGAAGCTCTGACCCCGAAAAACCGCCTGTCCCAGGAGTCATTCCGAAACCACGGCCGCACCGCGGCACAAAACACCCCGCACAGGGCCAAGGCCTCCGTACGGGGTGTCCGCTTATGGTAAATCGGTAAACCGGCCGTTGTCAGCCGTGCGTTGGCTGGCGTCGGTCTGGGGTGGCGATCCGGAATAACGGAGGACGGAAAGCGGTCTGCCGGCGGTCTGAGGCGGCGATCCGGCATAACGGATGCCGGGCGGCTGGTGTCCGTCTGACGCGGCGATCCGGGGTGCCGGATACCGAACACCGGCCAACTGCCAACTGCCAACCGGCGGCGGTGGGGTGTCCAACTACCGGGAAACGTGGGGTTCGGCTTCGGAAATCTTCAGCGGGACGGCCCGCATGACCACCTGGCGCTGGGCATCGGAAAGCTCTCCGTAAGGCTTCCCGAACTGCCGCTGCGCCAAGTGGGTACGGATATCGTCGAATGCCTGCGCAATGCGATTCTGAACATCGAGATAACTGTCGAACGGGGTGTCGCTCGCCGTCTGCAACGATACGATCCCCTGGCTCACGGGGTATTCCATCTTTCCGCCGCCCGGTAGGTCGAATTCCGTCACCACCTTCTCGGCCAGCCCGGGGTCGTCGGACACATTGCGTACAAACGCCCCAACGCGCGACGTGAGCTCACGGGGGTCGATGAGCTCCAATGCGTCAGCCGTCCCGACCATCATCTTCCCGTTCCCGTTTAGCAGCACCAGAAAAACATTGCGCTCCTTGACCCGGATCTCAGGCCGTACCGTAGAGCTATCTTCCCCCGCGGCACTGCCGGGCACGACCGCCAGCACGTCGGCAACCACATTTACGCCCGGGGAAGAGGCGGAGCGGGGGGGCAGCATGCGCATAACCATGCGCTCATCGGTTCCGTTATACATGACACGCAGGATATTGGCAGCACGCAAAGCTTGTTTTATGTCGGTCACAACGCCCATTTTCGCCTCTTTCCCTGCTATAATCCAGGCCCCGACATCGGCGGGCGAACGGTCGCCGCGCCAAGCCACGAGCTTCGGCTCCAGCTCGGCAACGGATACGGGGCCTCCGTTCAGCAGGATATTGCCGTCGGGCAATACCTGTATCAGGGCGGTATTCAGCGATGTTTCCACAACATTTTCCATCTCGCGGCTCCAGCCGAGGCCGGAATCGCCGGCCAGAAAACGATACCATTTACCGAAGGAAAGCATGGACGCATTGCTGAAACCGGCATCGAAGCACTCGAAGTTCCGGCCGGCAGGGTTCACGACCAGGCTGTCGCAGCGTATTTCCGTAAGCACCTCCTTCAAGGCTGGGTCGGGCGTTCCATCCCGGAAGCGGGCTTGTACGTTACCGGCGAATATCATTGTCCGGACATCCGACGGATAGGCCCTGTCAGAGCGGAGCACCTCCAGTTGCCCCGCGGCACCGAAGGTCACGGTCTTGCCGACGAGGGCAGCAGGGCTGCCGGATGCGTCGGACGTCAGGAGCACCTGCATGTCCGCACGGTCGGACTCGGAAAGTTTGGCGCGTTCGGCCGCGACATAGCCCGCCAGTCGGTCGATGGATACGGGACGCCCGTTGAACGTCACCGTCCCGTCGGCGGAGATATGGATGCGGGAGGCAGTGCCCGGCTCGGAAGATCCGGAGGTTTTGGTCGTAAAACTGCAAAGCATCATCATCCCGGCCACCACGGGGATGGCCGCTCCGAAGCGCACGAATGCGAACCGGCGCTTTGTGAATTGTGTCATCATGGCAAATCGGTTTTTTGTGAGTGAACGATTCAACCCGCAGACTATATCCGGATTATAACCGAAGAGTTGACGGAAAATGATCGTCCTGTATTCCGTGAGGCCGTACCCCGCATCGAGCACGTCGCGGTCGGCCTCCCACTCCTGCACCTCCGAAAGCCAGCGCCCGGCGATCCAGACAAAGGGATTGAACCAGAAGAGGCTGCGCACCAGTTCGAGCGCGATGCGTTCGGCGGAGTGGCGGTGGCGCACATGGCTCGCCTCGTGGCAGACCACGATCTCGCGGCGGCGGCCTTCGTAACCCTCACCCAGAAATACCGTCCGCAGAAACGAAAAGGGCGTCCCGACGCGAGGATTTTCCGCCACGGCATATGCGCCGCAATCGGTGATCCGCGAACGGCGGCGCAGACGTCTGATCCCGAGGATGCGCACGGCAAGGATCGCAAGCGACACCGCGGCGGTCAGCAGGTACAATGCGGCCGCGGCGATGCGTGCCACGCGTCCCCAGTCCGTGGCAAGGGCCGTTGTGCGCACAACGGCGGCCGGCTGACCCGCCTCCGCGACGAAAGGTTCTTCGGCAGGCGGGACGGCCTGTGAGGCAACCAGCGGCAGCGGATCGGCTTCCGTACGGGCGGGGTAGAGGGGGATATCGAGCGCGGGGATCGCCACCGAAAGCAGCATTGCCGCCACAAGATAACGGCGACAGGCCGCGAAAGAGACTTTGCGGACGAGCAGCAGCCGGTAGAATGCCAGCAGCAGGCCGCTGCAAAAGAGCACTTCGAGCAGATAGAAGGCGGGGGATTTCATCACTTACGGTTTTTGAGCATGTCCAGAATGGCATCGGTCTCCTCCAGCGAAATGGCCTTGTGTTCGGAGAAGAACGAAACCAGCCGGCTGACGGAACCGCCGAAAAAATTATTCAGCACGGTGTCCATATAGCGGCGCGCATAGTCGTCCTTCGAGACGACGGGGTAGTATTCATGGGTCTTGCCATAGGCCTTGTGTGCGACGAAGCCTTTTTTTTCGAGAATGCGGACGATGGTCGAAACGGTATTGTAGGCTGGTTTGGGTTCGTCCATCTCGTCGAGGATGCCGTGTACGACGGCAGCACCCCTGTTCCACAATACCTGCATGATCTCCAGCTCGGCACGGGTCAGTTCCTGCGGTCGGTTCTTTACTATTTCAGCCATAACTATACTTTTAGTTGATTTGTCTGCAACGAAGATAAAACTAATATTTTAGTTATACAACTATTTTTTTAATTATTTTGCCGGAAAACAAAAAACTGCCCGCAATGCAATGCGGACAGAGTATCGGGCGAAGGGCAGCCCCGGGGCTATTCAGCCAACTCGACGCAGATCGCACCGTATTTACCCGCCAGCCCGTAGATTTGCACGGCCTCGACGGGCAGCATGTAGAAATAACGCATGGGCACTGCGGCATCTACCGAAAAGGCATCGGTATGGCAGATTTTCAGCCACGATTCGATCGTCGAGGGCTGGCCGCCGAAGACCACCATGGGGATCCGGTCGGGGTATACATCCCCGATGACAACCCCCTGGTCGGTATCGTACCGTGCCATTGTCCCGCGGTCGGTATGGACTTCGAGCGTACGCAGGAACAGCCCGTCGATGAACTGGAAGACGCTGCCCGGGACACGTACCCCGTCGAGCACATAGACGGCTTTAGGAGACAACCGTCGCCACAGCTCCTCGGGCACCTTGAACATGGACACATCGCCGCCGCTGCGGCGTACCGAATCGTACTCGTCCCGCAAGGTATAGGTCGCAATGTGCTTGGGCACCGTGCGCCATGCCCGCGCGGATTCGTCATAGATACGGTTAGACCAGGTATACCCTGCGACATTGCCCAGCAGGTGGGGGCGGGCACCCTTTTTCCGGTCGCGCTCGATAAAAAATTTCAGCAGCCGCACCTTTTCACGCCGGGTGGAGTCGGAAAGTTTCATGCGGCGATCCCGGATCTTGACCTTGCGGACGTTCCACAGGGTCACGGCGTCGTAAGCCGCGGCCTCCGTAGTGCGTTTCCGGTTGAGTTTATAGGCAAAGGGGCGGCCTGAGACGGCAGAATCTACGGCGACGGCGGGGAAGGGCTCATCGGCAAGTTCCTCGCGCTGCGCCTGGTCGAAGCGCAGCTCCGCCTCGTGCTTCTGCGGCTCCTGCGCCGACACGCCATGTACGGCCATCGCGGCGCCCAACAGGGCGACCAGCCGGATAAACAGATTTTTCATGCTACAATCGCTTTACGCTACTAAAATTTTAGTAAAAATAAAACTAAAAATTTAGAAATACAAATTTTCGGGGCAAATAACGGCCTGGGAATAATTGGAAACGGCCATGAAAAAGCCCCGGCAAAATTGCCGGGGCCTTATGCAGCAGGGTAGCGCGGCTACTCCAGCTTGAGGTCTCTCTTGATGCCTTCGATCTTGGCGTCGAGCTCGGCCTGCACCTCATCGAAATCGGCAACCGACGCCAGGGGAGCCTTCACGCCGAAGTAGAACTTGATCTTGGGCTCCGTGCCCGACGGACGCACCGACACGGTCGTGCCGTCCTCGGTGAACCACTGGAGCACGTTGCTGCGATCCTGCACGATCGGGGTCATGGCGCCGCTCTTCACGTCGGTCGTTTCGAGCGTCAGGAAATCGTTGATCTTCACGACGGGCGATCCCAGGATCGTCTTGGGCGGGTTCGCGCGGAATTCGACCATCATCTTCTGGATCAGTTCGGCACCCTCCTTGCCCTTGCGGACGACCGACACGAGTCCCTCGCGGTAGAAACCGTATTTCACGTAAAGCTCCTGCAGCCACTCGTAGAGCGTCAGGCCCATCGTATCCATGGCCCATGCGGCGGCTTCGGCAGCCAGCGAGCAGGCCGACACGGCATCCTTGTCACGCACGTAATCCCCGGCAAGGTAGCCGAACGACTCTTCGCCGCCGCCGATATACTTGGCCTTGCCTTCGTTCTCGCGGATGATCTTGGCGATATACTTGAAGCCCGTGAGGCAGTCGTAACACTTCACCTTGAAATGCTCGGCCACGGCGTTGGCCATCTGCGAGGTGACGATGGTCTTCACGACGTACTGGTTCCCGTCCAGCTCGCCGCGCTCGGCCCAGCGGGTCAGCTGGTAGCTCATCAGCAGCACCAACGTCTGGTTGCCGTTCAGCAGCACGTATTCGCCCTTCTTGTTGCGCAGCGCGACGCCGATACGGTCGGAGTCGGGGTCGGTAGCCAGGACGAGGTCGGCCCCCTCCCTGGCCGCGAGGTCGATAGCCATCGACATGGTCTTGCGCTCCTCGGGGTTGGGCGACTCGACAGTGGGGAAGTTCCCGTCGATGACGGCCTGCTCCTTCACCATGATGATGTTCGTGAAGCCGAATTTCCGCAGCGACGCGGGCACCAGGCGGACGCCTGCGCCGTGCATCGGGGAGTAGACGATCTTCATGTCGCGGTGCTTCTTCACGCTTTCGGGCGAGAGCGACAATTCGTGCACCTTATTTAAATAGATCTCGTCGAATTTCTCGTCGAGGATCGTGATGTTTTCGGGATTCTTACCCGTGAGTATCATGTCCACGTCGGTGATCTTCTCCACCTCGGCGATGATGTTCTTGTCGTGCGGCTCGGTAACCTGCGCGCCGTCCGTCCAGTAGGCCTTGTAACCGTTGTATTCCTTGGGGTTGTGCGAGGCGGTCACGACCACGCCCGAATGGCATTTCAGCTCGCGGATGGCGAAGCTCAGCTCGGGCGTCGGGCGCAGCGTATCGAACAGGAAAACGGTGAATCCGTTCGAGGCGAAAATGTCTGCCACATGCTCGGCGAACATGCGCGAATTGTTGCGGCTGTCGTGGCCGATCGCAACCCGGATCTGCTCGCCCGCGAAGTTCTTCTTGAGATAGTTCGAAAGCCCCTGTGTAGCAGCCCCCACCGTATAGACGTTCATGCGGTTGGTACCCACGCCCATGATGCCGCGCAAGCCGCCCGTACCGAATTCGAGGTCTTTGTAGAAACTCTCGGTGAGTTCTTTCATATCGTTATCGATCAGGTATTTAACCTGCTTTTTGGTAGCTTCATCGTAGTGGCCGTCAAGCCATGCCTGCGCTTTTTTCAGCACCAATTGTTCCAGTTCGTTAGCCATAAGTTTTATTGGTTTTATTTATAACTTGATTATAGGACTGCCTAAAAAATTGATATGCAAATATACGAAATTTATTTCTATTATTCACTATCAGGGAGTTAAAATTGAATGCCCGGAAACCGTTGTTTTTCTATATATAAAAAAAGTGAAAATACAACACCTTTTTGGAAATCTTTTTGCAAAATTATTCACAACTTTGTCACATCAAAAACAGTGCAACCCTTATCATGTTAAACAACACGCAGACATATAGCGATATGTGGCAGAACTGCCTTGACCGGATCAAGGCACAGACCTCCGAAGAGGAGTTCGTGAAGTGGTTCCAGCCGATCGTACCGCTCGAATTCGACGGCACCAACCTGCGCCTGCGTGTTCCCAACGAGAGCTACGTACACCAGATCGAAAAGAACTACATCCCGTTCCTGCGTCCGATCATCTCGCAGCTCTACGGACAGCAGACCCGGCTGCACTATGCCGTGCCGCGTTCGACACCCCCGGCCGTACCCGTTACCGCCGATGCCGACACCACGGCCATTTCGCGTTTCAACACGCAGACCAACACCGCAAATATAAAGAATCCCTTCGTAATTCCGGGGCTCAAGAAGATAATCATCGACCCGCAGCTGAATCCGGGGCTCACGTTCGCGACCTTCATCGAGGGCGAATGCAACCGCCTGGCACGTTCGGCGGGCATGTCCGTGGCCGTAAACCCGGGCAACAACCCCTTCAACCCCCTATATATATATGGGGACTCGGGACTGGGCAAGACGCACATCGTACAGGCCATCGGCCACGAGGTACGCCAGCGCCATCCCGAGTTGCAGGTGCTGTATGTCTCGATGAACAAATTCCAGGCGCAGTTCCAGACCGCGTACAAGAACGGCGAAATCCCCGATTTCATCCATTTCTACCAGATGATCGACGTACTGATCATCGACGACATCCAGGAACTGACCGGGAAGACGGGCACGCAGAATGCGTTCTTCAACATCTTCAACCACCTGCAGCTGGCGGGCAAACAGCTGATTCTCACCTCGGACAAGCCGCCCGTGGAGCTGAAAGACATCGAACAGCGCCTGCTGACGCGCTTCAAGTGGGGATTGTCGGCACAGCTCAACACGCCCGACTACGACACGAAGCTCAAGATCATCCGCGTAAAGGCGCAGAAGTTCGGGGCGCAGATTTCGGACGACGTGGTGGCCTACCTGGCGGACAACATCTCGGCCAACGTGCGTGAGATCGAGGGAGCGCTCTCGTCGCTGGTGGCCAACGCCTCGTTCCTCGGGCGCAAGATCACCACGTCGCTGGCCAAGGAGATCCTGAAGGTCTACGTGCAGCTCTACCAGAAGGAGATCACCATCGACCACATCATCAAGGTCGTATGCGAGTACCTGAACCTCGATTTCGAACGCTTCAACTCGACGGAGCGCACGCGTGAGATCGCGCAGGCGCGGCAGATCGCCATGTACCTCTCCAAGCAGCACACCAAAGCACCGCTCACGACCATCGGTTCGGCCATCGGAGGGCGCAACCACGCTACGGTGCTCCACTCGTGCAAAGCCGTGTCGAACCTCATCGAAACCGACAAGGCATTCCGCCGCCAAGTCGAAGAGATCGAAAAGAAAGTACTCGCACAATAGTGCAGCACATACCGTAACACCCAATCAGAGGGCCGTGACAGGATATGTCACGGCTTTTTTATATCTTTGCGGCATGAGAAAAGTCTATCACTTCAAAATGCTCCGGACGGCGGCCCTGATACTTATAGGCGCCCCTGCATTCGGAGCGGCCGGCTTGCTGCTCATCCGCCTGCATCCCGGCAACCTGCCCGTAAGGATCGTTGGCTAGGCCGGCATACTCTTTTTCGGAGGCTGTTTCGCTGCCGGACTGCTCGTCCTCCGACGGTTGGCACGCAACAGCGAAGCGCTGACACTCACACCCGAAAAACTCACGGTCCGCCAACCGAACGGCAGAGAGTACGCGCTGAAATGGAACGAAATCCGATCCTTCCGTGAAGCAGACATCAACGGACAACCCTTTATCGCAGTCATCACCTCCGAACCGCAAAAGCCGGCCGTGCAGAGCCACAACAGGCTTCGCCTATGGCTGAGAAGGCTCGACGAACGGCTCACGGGTTCGGCGATCAACATTTCACCCTCCTCCATCCATTGCAGGCGGGACGAATTATACGCAACGCTTTGCGAATACCTCGAAAAATACGGACGATAACTCATCATGGACCAATCCAAACTCGAACGCCTGCTGCGGCTGATGAAACTGCTGACGGCAAACACCACATACGACATCGACCAACTGGCCGAGCGGCTGCAGATGTCGCGCCGGACGGTTTACCGCTACATCGACACCTTCCGCGAAGCGGGTTTCGTCATCAAGAAGAGCGGCAA
>ERZ827496.4554-NODE-4554-length-10659-cov-2.398906_pt1 | contig 10659 bp, 7 predicted proteins | sample MGYA00519769_ERZ827496 | MGnify/ENA primary metagenome ERZ827496 (study PRJEB31778, sample SAMEA3449327) | human gut metagenome | biome: human gut; feature: human-associated habitat; material: faeces | place: United Kingdom | collected 2010/2012 ...
TGGAATATCAGCTTTACTTAATAATTCATGTGCAATATCCAAGCTATTGTCAGTTGATCCGTCATCTACAACAATTATTTCATAAGTTTCACTAAATTCCTGATTTATTATAGAAGATATGGAAGTTTGTATATATTCCTCATCATTATACACTGGAAGAATTACACTTACTTTAATATTATCCATTTTTGCCACCATCATTTAATAAGAAATCAACTACTCTTTTAGATGCTTCACCATCAATTGAATTAAATTGTGTTTTTCTAAACTCGGAAATTTTATTTTTATCAAAATCATTATTTTTAACTTCAGCTATCAGCTCATCAGTTGTATAGACAACTGGACCTGGAACATTTTTTTTAAAATCAAAGTAAAATCCCCTGTCTTTAGACATGTATGTATCATAATCATAAGTGAAAAATATTATAGGTTTATTCAACAAGGCAAATTCAATCATTATTGATGAATAGTCACTTATTAAAATATCAGAAATTAACAGCAGCTCCTGTTCATTTTTAAAATCACTGCAATCAACATATTTCTGATTAACTTCAATTTTATCTTTAAAAAACTTTTTAATCTTAGGATGGAGCCTTAAAACTAAAATATACTCCTCACCTAACTCTTTATTGAATTTTTCCAAATCCAAAAAGTTAAAAACATTATTATCTTCAGGATTGTCCCTAAATGTAGGTGCATAAAGAACTATTTTTTTATTTTCAGCTATCGGATATTTTGAATTGAAATTTGACCTTAATTTGTCCAAGTCATGATTTTTAAAGTAATAATCTGCTCTTGGAAGACCTAAAGACTTAATTTTAGATTTGTTTATTTGAAATGCCTCACTATAATAATCTTCAATATCCTCTGAAGAGGTAATCAAATAATCTATATTCTGACTAATTTCAGCTAAAATATTTCTAGATTTAACATCACTTGATGCACCAAATTTTTTAAAAGCTCCTGGAGCATGCCATAGCTGAATTACCTTTGTATCCTTTTTAAAGTTCATAAAAGCTAATGGAAAAAAATTATCATTCAGAAATACATATTTGGAAGTGGCTAATTTTTTAAAAGCCAAAAAAGATAATTTGTCTTTATAAAAAAAGTTAAACTGGAAATCTCCTCTTTTTTCAAATTCCTGTTTAATACAATCCAAATTTCCTTTAAATGATTCAGCAGAATCTAAAATAAAAGATATCTGCTTATCATTAATTGAAAACTTTGTAAATAAATTGAAGAGTTTTCCATAAATTTTATGTTTAAGATACATACTTATACAAGCTCTAAATCTTTAATTTCATCTGCAGATGCTTTTTTAGCTGCTTCAATATATGCATCACAGACATAATCAACATTACCATCCATTATAAGCTTACCTTTATCTAACCAAATAGCTCTGGTACATAATTCCCTTATTTTGGCAGTTGAATGTGATACTAAAAGAACAGTAACTCCTGACCCCATCATAGATTTAAGTTTGTCTCCACTTTTCTTTTGGAACTTTACATCTCCAACAGATAAAATTTCATCTAAAATTAATATATCAGGTTCAACAACAGTAGCTACTGAAAAACCAAGTTTAGCAACCATACCAGAGGAATAATTCTTAATTGGAATTTCCATAAAGTCACCAAGTTCTGAAAACTCAACAATTTCATCATATTTGCTTAATAGAAACTCTTTGGAATAACCTAATATTGCCCCATTTAAAAATACGTTTTCTCTTCCACTGTAATTATGGTCAAAACCTGCACCAAGTTCCAATAATGGAGCTATCTTTCCGGCAGTGTATATTTTACCTTTAGTCGGTTTAAATACACCGGACAATACTTTTAAAAGAGTACTTTTACCTGCACCATTAAATCCTATAATTCCTACCCTTTCACCTTTGTTAATAGTAAATGATAAATCATTAAGTGCTTTGAAATTTGTTTTAGGTTTAAGTTCCCTTTTAACCCATTTAATACAATACTCTTTTAGATTATCCACTTTTTCTTGAGGCATATCAAATTCCATAGATACCTTGTCAACATCAATAGCTACTTCCTGATTTAATCTTTGAAATTCTTCATTATCTTCTAATTCAGAAGCCCAAACTCCGGAAGTTTCATCAAACATATTGGCCGGACTTTCAAATCCTTCAGGATGAACTTCAACATAAAAATTAGGAGTTGCACCATAATTTTTAGTATAGGCATTTATATGAGTAAATCCTTCACAGGTAGCTTTAAGAATTAATCTTAATCCAGACATTCCTTTTCCACGTGCTGAAGGAGTCCAAATATAATTTGTTTCATCAAATATATCTTCAGCTACCTCCACATCTTTTTCAGATAACTTATTAACTTTCCTAGGTTTGAAATAATATTTTACAAGTTCAAAACCTTCAGGAATGTTGATTTTAACTTCCTGAGGTTCTTTTGAAATACCATTTACATTTCTAAAGTAAATAGAATATCTTAATTCTTCACCTACAGCTATTTTTATAGGTTTTTCCTTTGTTGGGAAATAATTGTTAGTTTCACCGGAAGTTATAAGATATCTTTTAACCTCAAAAACTAATTTAACACGAATATAATCAAAATAAAGTACTCCATTATTTTCACTGGTGTTTTTAGGAAATTCTACTTTAATGGTGAAATTATTATTAATATCCTTACCTTCTATGTCATCAACAATTATTTTTACAGACCTGTCTGCAGGATAAACATCTGCATGAACAAAAGATTCTTTTTCAAATTCACTGTCTCCTATAACTGCTTTAATCATAGGAGGATCCATTTTAATGGGATTTTCAGAAGAATCTTTATGAAAATCATGCTCTACAATAACTTCTGATACTCTGGCATCATCAGGAATATTAAAATCAAAATGACTTGTACACATAACCTGAGGAGCTTCATTTGATTCAACTACTGTAGAAGCTAATTCATCCCAATCATCGATTTTAACATTATCTAAATCATTCCATTCAGATTTACTGGAATTTTCTTCTTGAGTAATAACTTTTGGATATCTTACTTGAATAGTCAAACTAAAAAACCTCCCTATATATTAAGTACAAATTTATCCTGATATTTGAAGAATATGTAAACACCAATGATAAGTGAAATTATTGAAGTTACAACCAAAAACAGGAATGGCCAGGTATCTGGGAAAGTCCCGCCAAGTATAATGTTTCTGAAACACTCAACAGCTGAATATAAAGGATTTAATTTATATGCAAATAGGTACTGTTGAGGAATAATATCTATCGGATAGAACAAAGGAGTCATAAATGATAAAAGCATTACAAGAACTCCGTATAAATATTTAATATCTGTAAAGAATGTTGTAGCTGTTGCAAGGATTAAACCTACCCCCATTGTTAAAACCAATAAGAAAAACAATGGAATTGGTGAATATATTAATGCAAAATGGAATGGAGCGCCGGTAACTATCATCACAGCAACCAATACCACCAGAGAGATTAAAAAGTTAATAAATTCTGAACAGACAATTCCTACTGCAAACATGTATTTAGGAACATAAATCTTTTTAATAATCTCAGAATTTGCCTTAATGGAATCCATGGCTCCAGTAGTAGCATTAGCAAATAAATCAAATACTAATTTACCACTTAACAAATAAACTGGGAAATTCTCAATAGTATTTGCAAATATTAAAGAGAAAACCATTGTTAAAACAATCATAGATAATAATGGATTTAAAAAACTCCAAAATAAACCTAAAGTAGAATCCTTATATTTTCCGCTTATATCTCTTTTAATTAATTCAGTAAGCAGAAAAGTATACTTATTAAAATTTTGTACATACACATTGTTTTCAAACATGAACAAGAACTCTCTAAAATAAATTTTTTTAAACTGTTAGTTATTTTTAATAAAAGAATTATAAAAAGATTGCTTATCCGAAGATTATTTAGTCTTATTATCTCCACACATTAAACACATATCTTTAATGGATTATCCCAATCCAAAAAAAGACTTGATTTTATCTTTCCTGGCTCTTGATTTTTTAATTTTAGTTATTTTTCTGACTGTTTCATCATAATCCCCGGCTAAAATAGGTTTAGTCAAAGGTGAATAAATTCTTTCATCAAAATCAGAAGTTATATTTACTTGTTTTCTAAGTAATGGATTAATAGCTGCTACTAACTCTCTTTTTTCAGTATCGGAAATATCACTAGCTACCAAACTTGTTAACCAATAAACAAAATGTCTTTTAAAGATATTTGAGAAGAATTCCTCATTATTTAGTTTATTTAACAAGTTATCTATCTCAAAATAACCATCAACCATGCTGGCCAAGTATTTTTTATTTCTAATATGAATTGTAGATTTATTTCCGTCAGCATCACGTATACTATAATTATAGCTATAAAAATCATCCAGATAAACTGTTCTTTTAGATTTAAGAAGTGCATAAACATAAACATACAAGTCTTCAGCAAGCATTCCTTCTAAAAATCTAATATTGTTTTCAGTCAGGAAGTCTTTTTTAAATAATTTTGTCCAGATACTCGGAGCAATATCAAATAACCGTAAATCCTCTCTAAAACTGTTTACAGCAATATTTTCCCTATTGAAAACTGTTTTTTCTTTAACAGATTCATTTTCATAAACTTTATAGAAGTTAGTAATTAAAAAATCAGCATTTTCTTTGGTTATTTCATTATACATTACTTCAAAAGCATTTTCTACATAGCTATCATCATGATCAGCAAAGATAACATACTCACCACTGGCCAAATCCAAACCCCTATTTCTGCCAGCTCCAGGAAACCCTGAATTTTCATCTAAAAATACAGCCAAAACATTAGAATACATTTCATCAAAATTATGCAACAACTCCAAAGTATAAGTATCAGTTGAAGCATCATCAACAAAAATAACCTCAATATCCTCAAAACCTAAACTCTGAGACATGATAGAGTCTAAAAACTCATTTAAAAAATCGCCAGAGTTGTAAGTAGCTACTATTACAGATATTTTATAATCCATCAGCTATTTCCCCATATATCTGATTGTATTCATCAGTCATTTCTTTAAGGCTTTTAAAGCGGATTTTAGATATGCTTTCTACTTTTTCCAGATAATCTGTTTCATCAATACTTAAAATCTTATCATATATTGCCTGAGGATCTTTATAGTCCACTAACCATCCCCCATTTGTCTTATTAATTCTTTCCTTTAGTGCTCCAAGGTTTGTAGCTATTACTGGAATTCCCGATTTCCAGCCTTCAGTTAATGTATGTGAGAATGTTTCAGGACATGTTGATAAAATAGCTATAAATGAAGGATTAATTTCAGCTATAACCTTGTTAAAATCTCCTCTTTTATATCTTCCATGATTTATTCCATATTTATTTAAGTTGGGAATTGCAGTTCCCATAAAATGCAGTTCCAATTCATTGTCTTTATCTAAATTTTTTATTTTTTTGATTAATAAAGATCCCTTATGCTGTGATATGTGACCTGGAAGAGCAATTTTAATTGGTTTTACAGATAATTCAGGTTCAATATCTGATTTTTTAATATCTCTACCATGTTCAATTAACTTAAAATTATTTAAATCCGAATATACATTTTTATAGATTTCAATTACTGAATCAGATGGCACAATATTTAAATAAGCATTTTCAAGTAATTTAAAGCCATGTTTTTGCCAATCTTTTAAAATATTTTCAAATTTGCAATTATTGCATTTGAACTCACAGTAACTGTAATTTTCATTGATTAAATGGATTGATGGGCAAATATAATAAAAATCATGTATACTTGTAATATAAGGAATTTCTTTTTTATTAGCTATTTCAACCAAATCAAAAGTATGATTGATTAAATGATTAATATGAATGACTTTAATATCTAATTTTGATAAGATTTCTTCGTAAATGCTAGCTAAATTGCTGTCCAAAAATTCATACTCTTTAGGATGATAATTAAAATTAGCTATTTTTTCTAAAGAGGAATCAGATTTCCATAATTCAATGTCTTCACCATCAGAAGTTAAAATAAATGCCTGAAATTTTTTATCCAAACTATTAATAATATCCAGATTAGTAAAACCAGTACCTCCAATAGTTCCTATTTTTTCATGTAGAACAAATAATATATTTACTTTATTTAAATCATTGAAAGTGGATAAATCTTTATTAGCTACTTTAATTTGGCGATTTTCATTAATTCCATATAATGCATAGTGAATTAAGGGATTAATCTCTACATCCCCATAGTGATGTTTATAAAATACTCCATCAAAATCCTTATTTGGCTTTTTTCCTTCATCAAATCCAAAGAAAATATAATGAAGCAAAGGATCCATCTCAGAAGCTTTAACTTTAGGATATTTATTTAAGTAAAATTCATCATCAAATAATTTATTTTTACGAATTGCATTATATCCTTTAATAATTGCTTTAGCTTCCGTTTTACTGGAGGATTTATGTAAAATATAGCTGGCTGGAATTTTACTCATTAACCTGTTTTTAAAGCTCATAAAAATCCGTCACTTTTCATTAGAATATCTTCCAAGTTATCTAAAAATTCTTTAACAAAATTATCTTTAATTACAAAATTATATTTGGAATCATAATCTTTATTTTCCTCAGATACTACAATGTCATAACCTTTCGGATTATCTTCACCGTTTTGTGAAATAAATACCCGAACAATATCACCTCTGGCTACCATATTTTCCAAATCATAATCCAAAGATAAAGAAAGTAAAATATCTGAAGAATTTCCAATATACAGATTTTTCAAATCAGAAATCAGTTCAACTGTAAAACCTAAGTCATTAAAGTCTTTAGAAATTTTAGATAAAAAATCAGAGTTATCCTGATAATTTTCATCAATTATTGTAATTTTAAGTTTCTTTTGAGTGAAAAATTTTCCATCATGGATTTTATCTAAAAGTAAGTTTTTAGAAAGATAATTTCCCCATTTAGACCAAAATACATTGTAATTATGTTTATCATTATCTGCATAATCTTTAGTTTTAACTCTAGTACTTGATTCATGATGAAAAAGTAAAGCATTAGAAGCTAAAAGGGTTTTATAACCATTTTTATGTAATTTTAATGAAAAATCAACATCTTCAAGTCCATAGATATAATCTTCATCAAGACCTCCCAATTCATCATAGACTTTTTTATCAATTAAATCAACAGCTCCTGTGACAGCAATACATTGAGTATTTTTTGTAAGTGAAGCATCAAAAAGGTCCAAATGAGTATTAGCCTTATTAATTGCATATAAACAGCAAGGATACATCCTTTCTGCAAAAATATCCCCACTATGTTGAATTTTAAATGACTTTCCTCTGTTATCTTCATAAAATGGAAAAACTAATTTTGCACCTACAGAAGCTACACCTTCATTATTGACAATAGCTCCCACCATCTCATTAAGCCATCCGTAAGTAGGTTCAATATCATTGTTTAAAAGCAATATATATTCTCCATTAACTATTTTAGCAGCATCATTATTCCCTTTTGAAAAGCTGACATTTTCATCATTTTCAATTATTCTAACAGGTAAATCCAGACTTTTTAAATAGCTGACAGATTCATCTGTTGATGCATTATCTACAACAATAATTTCATAATTTGAATAATTAGTTTTCTTATCAAAATCTTTAAATAATCTTTTTAAGTGACCCAAACCATTTCTTGTTAGTATAATAATAGAAACCAAAGGTTCTGTGTCAAATTCATAATTAGTTAAGAAAGCTAAATTTGTTTCACAAATTTCCTCTTTTCTTCTAATTGGATAAGCATATTGAAATATTTTACCTTCATCTTTCCCATGTGCAACATAATGAAGTAGAGGATTTAATTGGGCCCTGTGAACATCAGGATAATTATTATTATAAAAATCCGGATCAAAATCTCTGCTTGGAAGTTTACCTTCCAAATGTCCTTTAACTAAATAATGAGTTAAGCTGTCACCATTAACATCCTCATAAGTTTTAGAATAAAATTTTTCATCAAAAAGCCCTGATTTTTCAATAGCATTATAATATTTGTAATTTTTCATGGCTTTTTTAAAATCAAAATTAGATTTAAGTAAGAAATTAATCAAGTGTTTAGTCATTGTCTCCCCTATTTCGTGCATTACGTAATTTACTAGTTAATTTCCAGGAAGTTGAATTTCTAACTCCTCTGATTTGCCTACCCCAATGATCACGAGCCATGTTTAATGCATTAGCTTCGTCTCTTAGTGCATCAATATCATTGAATAACAAATTAATTTCTTCTTTGGTTAAAGTGTTTTTATCTTTAATATTGCCTTCCAAAGATTTGATTAAATTTCTACTAGTTATATAATCTTCAATTTCAAAATTATGCTGATAATTTCCTTCTTTAGACCAGTATTCATTAACCCAATAATAAACATCAGAAACTGATGGATGAAAATTGTTTTTCCACATGACATAAGGTAGGCTTAATTGATCCTGATTAGTGTAGTTTGCAACTTCCCGCCACCATTGTCTCATTATCGAAATAATTTCCGGATCATTATGTGCTCTAAATAATGCTCCAGTAGCTGGAAGACCATAATGTTCAGGCATTCCTTCAGAACGGTACTTTTCAACCTGTTTAGTCATAGTGTAATTGGAATATCTTGGAAATGGCATTGACATTACTGCCTCATCATAAATACAATCCCTTTCAGGATGAACAACAACGAGCATTTTAGACTTTGCATACTTGTAAATGTATTCTCTAATACTTCCAACTATTTTAAAAGTTCCATCTAACCAAAAACTGTATTTATAATCTTTTAAATATTTATGAGGAAGTAATTTGTACTGTTTGGCTTTTCTATTGTTATCTAAAGTGCTTTCATCCATTTGAATAATTTTCCATGTGTCAGATTCCAGATTAGGATTATCTGTAAAACATATGTAATCACAGTTTTCATCAATTACTTCAGGTTCTTTTAAAGTATCATAATCCCCTGTGAAAGCTGTATAAATAGCTATTTTGTTATTTTTAATATCTTCAATTGTTTTGGCTGCATCTTCTGAGGAATGATTAAATAAATCCCTGTTAATGTGCTCCTTTGCAACTTCCTGATATGTTTCATAAATTTCCTCATAACTCATAGTATCACAAATATTTTTCCTTAATTTTATCTAAAAGATTAAATTCAAAGTCATTTTCACTTAAAACCATGTCATAATCATTATTATTTTCATCAGATATTAAAATTTTTATTAAATTAAGTCTTGAACTTACATTTTTAATATCATATTCCTTTTCAGTTGATATTAAAATATCACAGTCCTGACCAATATCCAAATCATCAATATTGGGAATCAATTTAACATTATAGCATTCATTGTTTAATTTGGAAACTACTTTTTTTATCAAATCATTATTTTTACTTATAATCGAGAAATCCAGTTTTTTATTTGTGAAAAACTTATTTGCCTCAATTTTATCCTTTAAAATTTCCTTAAAAATAAAGTTTCCCCACTTATCGGCAAAATGCATTATATTGTGATAATTCAGCTGATTTTTCCTGTCATCATCTTCATGTCTGGTTGCAGATTCATGATGGAACAATAACACTGCAGGATTGTAAATTGTTTTATAACCTGCTTTGTATAACTTAAATGCAAAGTCAATGTCCTCATATCCATAAATATACTGTTCATCTAATCCGTCCAATTCGAAATAAACATCTTTTGGAACTAATAAACATGCTGCAGTATTTGAAATTACTTCTTTTTGATGATTTAACTCATCTGAAAAAAGCATTGTTGAATACATATGTTCATGATAGGGGCCATAAATATATGGAGTTCTTTCTTCTCTAAATTTTACACCTGCATGCTGGATTGAAAAGGATTTGCCCTGACTTTCCATATCTTCATAGTAAGGAAATACTAATTTAGCTCCAATAGAACCAACATTTTCATTATTTAAGGCTGTTCCAACCATTTCATTAAGCCATCCATATGTCGGTTCAATATCATTATTCAATAAAAGTAAATAATCTCCATTAGCTATTTTAGCTGCATCATTGTTTCCTTTTGAAAAGCTGACATTTTCACTGTTTTCAATAACTGTAACCGGCAAATCCAAGGAGTGCAGATACTCAACAGACTCATCGCATGATGCATTATCCACTACAATAATTTCATAGTTTGAATAATTTGTTTTTTTATCAAAATCTGCAAATAATCTTTGCAAATGTCCTAAACCGTTTCTGTTTAAAATTATAATTGAAACTAAAGGTTCGCTATCAAAGCTATAATTAGCTAAAAATAAAGAGTTGGTATCCAATATTTTCTTTCTGCGTGCAATAAAAGGATTTTCTTCTAAAGTAAAACCTTCATGATCATTGTCAATATAATGAACTAAAGGATTTAAACCCTTTCTTTTAATTTCAGGATATTCTTCCAAATATCTTTTTAAATTAAACTGAGCAGAAGGATTTTTATCTTCCTTATATCCATAAAATAAATAATGAACTAAAGGATCCATTCCTGATTTAGCAATGTGAGGATATGCCTTAAGATAATAATTTTTATCAAATAATCCTGATTCCATTATCTTATCATAGCTTTCCATGTATTTTTTTGCTTTTTTTGGATTGAATTTGGATTTAATTAAAAATTTTGAATATGAAATATCAGACA
>ERZ827496.4557-NODE-4557-length-10652-cov-5.526564_pt1 | contig 10652 bp, 9 predicted proteins | sample MGYA00519769_ERZ827496 | MGnify/ENA primary metagenome ERZ827496 (study PRJEB31778, sample SAMEA3449327) | human gut metagenome | biome: human gut; feature: human-associated habitat; material: faeces | place: United Kingdom | collected 2010/2012 ...
ACATAATAAGCAATATGTGGTTCGAACAATAACTTCCGGTATGGGAAGTTTGAGTTATGTGTTTATTGTACAACAGCATGCAGATGTTTTGCAATCCATGAATCTGACATCTTGACAGATAAAATGCACGGTTCTATAATGCTGTGAGAGTTTAGCATAGGAGGCGTTGAGGTAGATGAAACATTCTAAACAAATGTCAGAGTCAGTACGGCTTGGAATCTTATTAGCACTGTCAGGGGGTCTGATGGATGCGTATTCCTATATTGTGAGAGATCGGGTGTTTGCAAATGCGCAAACCGGTAATATGCTGTTGTTTGGTGTTAATCTGTCAGAGGGAAATATTCGTTTGGCAATACATTATCTTGTTCCTGTTGTTGCGTTTGCGATCGGCATTGCGTTAGCTGAATATGTACATACCAGAAATATTGAAAAACTGCATTGGAGACAGATGTCAGTATTGTTGGAAGCAGTGATATTATTGGGAGTTGGTTTCATTCCAACATCGTTTAATCTGCTGGCCAATTCTTTGACTTCGTTTGCTTGTGGCATACAGGTGGAAAGTTTCCGCAAGATTCATGGAAATGGTGTTGCGACTACAATGTGTATTGGGAATATGCGTACCGGTACGCAGAATTTATTTAATTATTTCCATAGTAAAGATAGAGATTCTCTTGGTAAGGCCGGATTGTATTATGGCATTATCGTCAGCTTTATATTAGGTGCTGTATTCGGGAATGGATTGATCAAATTATTCCATAAACAGGCGATTTGGTGCAGTTCTGTCTTATTATTCTTAGGTTTCTTTATGATGTTTATTGATTACGAAAAATCTAAAATATAAATAATAGGGATTGTTTCACGTCCATAAAAAAGTTATAATGAGAGAAATATTATTTTATGGAGGTAAAAATGATCGAGAAACTATTTCATTTGAAAAAGAACAACACAAATGCGCGCACCGAGGTGATCGCAGGATTGACAACCTTTATGACGATGGCGTACATATTGGCAGTCAACCCGACAATGCTTTCGGCAGCGGGAATGGACAGCACAGCCGTGCTGATCGCAACTTGTCTGGCTTCTTTTGTGGGAACCATGGCAATGGCACTTTTAGCAAACTATCCATTTGCTCTGGCACCGGGAATGGGATTGAATGCTTATTTTGCATACACAGTATGTGGCAATATGGGGTATTCCTGGAAAGTGGCATTGATGGCAGTATTTGTTGAGGGTATTGTTTTTATAGTTCTATCCTTAACAAACGTCAGAGAAGCTATTTTTAATGCGATACCAAGTACCTTGAAGAAAGGTGTAAGTGCAGGTATCGGATTATTTATTGCATTTATCGGACTGCAGGGAGCACACTTAGTAGTATCCAATAGTTCTACATTGGTTACCTATTGTGATTTTGCCGGCAATTGGCATACACAGGGAATCTGTGCGGTGCTTGCCCTGATCGGTTTGATCATCACAGTCATTCTTTATATCAAAGGCTTTAAGGGCGCGATCCTGATCGGTATTCTTGTAACTTGGATCTTGGGAATGCTCAGTCAGGCTCTTGGTATTTATCAGGTAAATGTAAAGGAAGGATTTTATTCGTTATATCCATCCATGCACATGACAGATTTCAGCAAGATCGGTGAGACGTTTGGACAGTGTTTCAAAGCTGATTTCCATGGCGTTGGTATTCTTAATTTTATTATTGTATTATGTTCTTTCCTGTTCGTAGATATGTTTGATACGATAGGAACACTCGTTGGTGTTTCTTCCAAGGCAGGCATGTTAGATGAGAATGAAAAATTACCGAACATTAAGCCGGCGCTTTTGGCAGATGCGATTGCAACAAGTGCAGGTGCGGTGATCGGAACTTCTACAACGACAACATATGTTGAGAGTTCTGCCGGTGTTGGTGCAGGTGGCCGTACCGGTCTTGCATCCGCAGTGACAGCAATCATGTTCTTATTAGCAATTTTCTTTGCACCGGTATTTACAGCAGTTCCGGGTTTTGCAACAGCTCCGGCATTGATCTTTGTAGGATTCTTAATGCTATCAGCCGTTGTTGACATTGATTTTAATGATCTGACAGAAGCAGTACCGGCATATTTGACAATCTTGGCAATGCCGCTTATGTACAGCATCGCAGAGGGTATCTCTATCGGTATCATTTCCTATGTTGTTATTAATCTGCTCTGTGGCAAGCACAAGAAAAATACAGTATTAATGTATGTGTTGGCAGTGTTATTTATCTGTAAGTATATATTCTTATAGGATGAATGATTTAGATACTATGAGTGCAATTGCTCATCATAGGAGTTTCTTCGAAACTCCGTTATGCACAATCATTACGAGATAACGTGAGGAGGTATGACCATGGAGAAGCAGGTGTTTACAAATGAGATCATTTTGTCGTGGCTGCAGTATTATGCAGGAAATACGACGATTGATCTGGAGCATGTGAAGATCATTGATATTACGCGTAAGAACAAAAATGTGATTCCAACGGTAGAGTCACACAAAACGACGTTAATCTTTACTAATGCAGGAATCAATGATATTTTTTACCGTCTTTGGAATGCCGGACTGGGGGAATGTGATGTCTGGTATAACGAGGGTTCAGAACCGAGCGGTCAGATTTACAACAAAAAAGTGAAGGACATGATCGATCGTGGAATCAATGCATCGGCAGGAATGCTGATCGTCAATCCTAATGCACGCAATACGGCTAAGATCGGTATGGGGAACGACATGTTCCGCAAAGGTTCGATCCATTATGTCGGCAGTGAGATCCGTGCCGTCATTTTGAATAAAATGATGGTGGATACGCAGGATGATGTTTGTGTTATCGGTGGAGAAAGCATTGCCATTGAGACAGCGTTGATCGCAGCAGAGGGAACGGTCGTGGCAGTTGAGTACAATGGTGCGGACCGAGACACGATGGAAGACAATGTAGATCATTTCGGTCTGCAGAATGTGACGATCATTGACCGGGTGGATGAAGAGAGTATGAAAGACTGTCCGGTACCGTCGCTTGTATTTATGGTGGCATCTGCAAGCATGGAGAAAGAATTGGCATACCTGACAAAGTTGAATCCACAGATCCGTGTTGTTATATACACCTTGGATTTTCAGGTGGCAGCAGGTGCGGCAGCGATTTTGGAGAAGTTTGGCATTGGCGATGTAGATACGATACAGATCGCTGTATCACGGCTCGGAAGCAATCATGCCTTTAAGCAGCAGCCGGCACCGTGGATCATTACGGGGCATTGTTCTTAAGCAATATTTGTGGTATAATCAAAGATAGCGATCTAAGGTCACGATGGTTTAGAACCGGATAGGAGATAAACCATCGTGATTTTGACAGAAAAAGTATGAAGAAAGGAACTAAGTAACATGGATAACAAGAAGATACCTTACAAGATTTATTTGAACGAAGATGAGATGCCAAAGCAGTGGTACAATGTTCGTGCTGACATGAAGAATAAGCCGGCACCGCTTTTGAATCCGGCTACAGGCAAGCCGGTCACTTTAGAAGAGCTTAGCCATGTATTTTGTACAGAACTGGCAAAGCAGGAGCTTGACGATACAACAGCATATTTTGATATTCCGGAGGAAATCCTGCAGTTTTACAAAATGTACCGTCCGGCACCATTAGTTCGTGCGTATCATTTAGAGCGTGCTTTGCAGACGCCGGCTAAGATCTATTATAAATTCGAGGGTAACAATACTTCGGGAAGTCACAAGTTAAATTCAGCAATCGCGCAGGCATATTATGCGAAGAATCAGGGCTTGAAGGGTGTTACGACAGAGACAGGAGCAGGCCAGTGGGGAACTGCATTGTCGATGGCTTGTGCATTTTTAGGCTTGGATTGTCAGGTGTATATGGTAAAAGTATCTTATGAGCAGAAGCCATTCCGTCGTGAGGTTATGCGTACATATGGAGCATCGGTAACTCCTTCACCATCCAATACGACCGAAGTAGGACGTAAGATATTAGCAGAGTTCCCGGATACCAACGGAAGCCTTGGATGTGCGATATCTGAGGCAGTAGAAGCTGCTACAACGCAGGATGGATATCGTTATGTACTTGGATCCGTTTTGGCACAGGTATTGCTGCATCAGTCTATTATTGGTTTGGAGACAAAGGCTGCATTAGATAAATATGATGTCACACCGGATATCATCATTGGATGTGCAGGTGGCGGATCGAATCTTGGTGGTCTGATCTCACCATTTATGGGCGAGAAACTTCGCGGAGAGAAAGATTATCGTTTTATCGCAGTTGAACCGGCATCTTGTCCATCACTCACACGTGGTAAATACGCATACGATTTCTGTGATACAGGAGCAATCTGTCCGTTAGCTAAAATGTACACACTTGGCAGCAGCTTTATGCCTTCGCCAAACCATGCAGGTGGTCTTCGTTACCATGGCATGAGTTCTGTACTTTCACAGTTATATGATGATGGTTTGATGGAAGCAGTTAGCGTAGAGCAGACTTCTGTATTTGATGCTGCAGAGAAATTTGCCAAGGTTGAGGGTATTTTGCCGGCACCGGAGAGCAGTCACGCGATCCGTGTTGCAATTGATGAGGCACTGAAATGCAAAGAAACCGGAGAGGAGAAGACAATCTTGTTTGGTCTTACCGGTACCGGATATTTTGATATGTATGCATACGAGAAGTTTAATGATGGTAAGATGGGAGACTACATCCCTACGGATGAAGAGATTGCAGCAAGTCTTGCTAAGCTTCCAAAGATGCAGTAATAGGAGAAGGTTATGCAAGCAAAAACAGATCATAAGAGGGGATTTGTATGGGGCTTAGCATTTGCAGTAACAATGACGATCAGCAGTATATGGGGACAGGCTGTTTCGTCAGGACAGTTTGTGCGTGCGGCGCAGGTTGAGGTTACACCTGTGCCGGCTGCACAGCAGACGAATACACCTCAGATAGATCCGACGGCGGTTCCAACATCGACGCCGGCATCTGCACAGGTAACCAAAACGCCGACGATGACATTCCATCCAACGACGACAGCCAAGCCAAACGCATATGGCACGATTAAGTTGGAACGTTATCGCAAGGTGTTGTCCAAAGGGTTTTTAGGAAAACGCTATGGCGCGGTTGTAGATGGAATACGCTGTGATTGCAGTGGATATGTACGTGCTGCGATTGGCCGTATGAAATCTGTTTCTGCGAAGACGGCATTGCCTTTCAAAAGTTATAAGGTGAAGGCATTGACGACCAGAGATTGGGTGAAGGGATCAAAAGTGGCGTATTTGTCCGGACAGAAGACAATGACCGGCAGAATTTTATGGAACAAGACACGCTCAAAGGGTGCGATCGGTCGTAATACACAGAATCATTCGGCTGTCAGTACTTTGGAATTTGGGGATGTTATGTTATATGGCAAAAATGGCAATCCAACCCATATCGCTTTATACTATGGAAAGTTTTCTTCCGCAAAGAAGGTAAAAAATTTTCTTGAAAAAAAGGGATATGTGAAAAAAGGAGCCATCAAAAAAGTAAGTAAAAACAAATATACTTACCGTGGAAGAACAATCATACGGGCGTATTCCAAAAGTAAATATTGGCGAATCCATTCAACCAATAGTGGAATCTTGCTCGATAATGATATACGAGGCGTTAATCCATTTACCAGAAGCTTTGGCAAATGGAGCTGGACCTTTGAAACGGGCCTAAAAACAGAATAAGTTTATTTGCAGCAGGGGAGACTGGTTCTTTTCTGCTGCATTTTTATTAAACGCAATCTTCGCAGACCAAAATGGTGGACAAGCCACATATTGCTTATTATGTCAGCAACAAATAAACTATTTTGCAGCCGGTAGTCTGACTTGTTCTGCCGGCAGCGAACTAAGATAATTGCCGCAGAACGCAGAGTTTTTGGTGATTTCTTATTTTGTTAAGTCTCTGATGAATACATGCCCGAAGGATTGTCTGAGATGTCCCGGTTTAGCAAGGTATCATCCATTTTTGGACGGGACGCTTTCGCTACGATGCGCTACGTCACGTTACTTAATGTCTCTGAAGTACGAGACATAAGTAACGACGAGCGCAAAGTCCCTTTCAAAAATGATGATTACCTTGCTTCCGGGACTTCGAGTTTCCGAAGGGCATGTAAATCAATCATCAGAGACAACAAAATCTAGAAATCACCAAAAACGTAAATGCGGCAAGGCAATTACTATAGTTCTCTGTCGGCAGAAACCGCTATGTTGTGGCTGCAAAATTCTTAGTATTCTTTGACATAATAAGCAATATGTGGGATGACGGTAACGGTTGGTCTGCGAAGATTGAGAGGGGAATTGGAAATTGCGGTTGGGGAGTGTGACGAAAGGTAACATGCTGGTTTTGCTCTTCTTTGATGGGAAAGGAATGTATGTTTATGATGGAAAATGGAAATGTGTGGACATTTGATAAGATTGCAGAGTGTGCCGGAGCTATTCGGGAAAATATGGGCCGCGTGATCATTGGAAAGCAGGATGTGATCAAATTGGTGATAGCAGGGCTGTTCGCAGGGGGACATATTTTGTTGGAGGATACGCCGGGTACCGGCAAAACAATGTTAGCAAAGTCCTTAGCAAGATCGATCGATGCGGAGTTTGGGCGGATTCAATTTACGCCGGATCTTCTCCCGCTAGATCTGACCGGGCAGAATGTGTATCATCAAAAGGAGGAACAGTTTGTATTTGTGCCGGGACCGGTCTTTTGTAATGTGCTGCTGGCAGATGAAATTAACCGTGCAACACCGAGAACGCAGTCGAGTTTGTTGGAATGTATGGAAGAAAAACAGGTAACAGTAGATGGCGAGACAAGAGTGTTAGAAAGCCCGTTTTTTTTGATCGCTACACAGAATCCAATTGAAACGGCGGGTACATATCCACTGCCGGAGGCACAGTTGGATCGTTTCTGTATGCAGCTTAAAATGGGATTCCCGACTGTGATGGAAGAACTGGATATTATGGATCGTTTTATACAGGATAGCCCGTTAGAACGATTGGAGCCGGTATGTACAGCGGCAGAAATTGTGCAGGCACAAGAGGGCTGCCGGCATATTTATGTCGATGAAAGTGTCAGACGTTATATTGCCCATATTGTCGAGGCAACGAGAAAGCATTCCGATATAGCATTGGGTGTGAACCCTCGCGGAACATTGGCATATTTGAGATGCTGTCAGGCATATGCAGCAATCGAAGCGAGAGATTTTGTGACACCGGATGATGTGAAAAAGTTATGTGTACCTGTTTTAGGTCATAGGATCGTGGCGTATCGTGCGGAGCAGAAAGAAACGATATTGCAAAGCATATTAGAGCAGGTAGAGGTGCCAACAGAATATTGGAAGCCACAGAACGAAGTATAATGACGTAGAGCTATCAGACAGAGATAGAAGCCACAGAATACAGAATTGTGGCAGGACGATTTTACGGGAAGGAGGAGTGCACAGATGACATTACTGATCGCAGTTTTCCTTGCACTTGTCCTATTTTTTGGACAGAGAAAGTTGTTTGATAAAAATTGGAAGCGAAAGCTGCACGTATCGCTGGCGTTTGGAGAGCAGGGGGTTTATCCGGGAGAACTCTGTACTTTAAAGCAGATTATTCAAAATAAAAAGAGGATGCCTTTGCCTGCACTACAAGTCAAATTTCAGGCCGACAAAAGTTTGCAGTTTCAAGATGAGACGGAGGCGGTCGTTACCGATCATTACTATCGAAGTGAAGTATTTATGGTAGGTGGACGAAAGCAGATCACCCGTACGCTGCCGTTTCGACCACAATGTCGCGGAAAATATTCGATAGGGCAGATTCAAATAGCTGCACAGGATTTTTTTATGAGCAAAAAATATGTGGCCGTCTTGCCGGAAAACACGATGATCTATGTATATCCAAGACAGTTATCCATGAAGCAGTTATTGAACCACAATAAACAGGTATTGGGGGAGATTGTGGAACGTCGGAGTTATCAGGAAGATCCGTTTTATTTTCGGGGAATCAGACCGTATCAGCCGTATGATCCGATGAAATATATTAATTGGAAAGCATCTGCAAAGTATGGTGAGCTGTTAGTGAATAGTTTTGAGTCAACCTATTCGCGAGATGTCTGCCTGTTGTCAGATGTGGAGACGGATTCTGTTTTTTATCGGCAGGAAATGCAGGAGGCGGCGATCTCTGTAGCCTCAACGTTAGCAGACTATTATTTGCGCAAAGGAGCGAGAGTCAGCTTTCGTACCAATGGCAGGGAAGATACTGACGAGGAGATCGTGTTGGAACAATGCCAGGGAATCACAGCAATCACAGCATTAAACCGCAGGTTGGCAGGTATTGATCTTGCGAAAGACAGTGCAGATTTTGCGCGGATGATCAGGCAGATCATACCGAACTGCAGACAGAGCAGGCAATATGTATGTATCACGACAAGACCTGTCAGGGACATTTTGGAAGCGGTTACATTACTACAAAGCAAAGCAGCGGAAGTGTTGCTGATCGTACCGCAAATAGCGGGCGAGGAGGTACAGATACCGGCGGGGGAATATATGATATAGGTGAGGATTTGGTGCAAGATGTTAGAAAGAAACTAGCGGATAGATATACAATTTTGTGTGGAGGTACGAGAGCGTATGACGGATATGGACCGCTTTACGGAGCAAAATGATCTTAAAACGACAAAATTGCAAAAGCTGTGGAGATTACCAGAGCAAAGATACCGTTATCTGGAAGATTTTTTTGTGTTGCTCATGGAAATGATTGGCTGGTGCGGAATATATATGGCTGTGTTATTGTATACGAAGCGGACAGCAACGGAGGATATACTGGGGATGTTTGCAGTGCCGTTTTTGTATGGATTTACGTATGCTTTGCAAAGAATGGAACTCTTGGTGCAAAGAAATGTGGATACCCGAACAAACGGAGCAAAGTATCAGGAATATACCGGTGCTATTGTCCTTATAATGGGACACTTGTTAGAAATTATCTTCCTTTATGGATTGCTTGGCAGATCGGCGCAGATGGCAAAAGATATCACTGTCCTTTATATGTTGATCGTTTTATGGAATATGGCTGTTTCGATCAAATGGTGGCGGATACACAGAGAGCATTTCAGTTATACCGGGAAATGGTATTTGGCGGTAGAAGTTGTATTTATATTTTTGTTGGGAACATTCTTAGAGAATCCACGTTTTCGACTTTTGGCAGTGATTTTGGGAGCCGCCCTGTTGATACTCCATATGTGGTGTGGCTATTTGGAGCGGCTCAATGATTACCTGAGAGAACAAAGCGATGCTTCGGATAGTACTAAGCATATGATATTTGACGGCAGTTCGAAAATGGTCGTGAGGGTGCTTAGCGTATTTTTGTTAGGTGTACTATTTGCAATTGCCTTGAGGGATGTTAAAATGGGGATACCCTTTGGCAGATATGTACAATATGCTGTCCGAAAAGTAGTACAGATGATCGTTGCTCTAGTACACTTTATCGCAAGCTTGTGGAAGGTATCACCGGAGAATGTGGCAGATCAGGCGGAAGAGATTACGGAGACAGTGGCTCCTGCAGTGACAGATCTGTCGCAGTTTGATCATCCGATCGTATTGTTGTTAGGTGCACTGCCATTTATTATTCTGCTTGGTTTTGCGGCAAAAGAATTGTTCCTTAAGTTATTTCGCCGGCAGGAGAAAATAACCGCAGCGCAGTCACCAAAGCTTATGATACCGGATGAGATTGTAGAAGTGGAAGAGGAAGATTCTTTTTGGACAAAACTAAAACGGAAAGTTTTTCGTACTAATCGTGAGAAAGTGCGGCATTTGTTTCGCAGACGGATCGTGAACAGCCTACAGGATAAAGTGCGAAGTACAGATACTGCCAGACAGTTAGCACATAAGGCGGAGGATGCCGGAACAATGTCGTTAACAGCACTTACCGGCCTTTATGAGGAGGCACGGTATAGCGAGCATGAGATCACCAATGAGCAATGGAAGTCGATACGACAAGAGAAAGGAAAAGGATAACATGACAAAGAAACAGAGAGCCTTAATAGTAATAGAACGATTGCGGGAAGCCTATCCGGATGCAGACTGTACCTTGGAATATGAAGAGGCATGGAAATTGTTAGTCAGCGTGCGGTTAGCGGCACAGTGTACGGATGCGAGGGTCAATCAGATCGTTCCTAAATTATATGAAAAGTATCCGGATATTGATGCGTTAGCAGCGGCAACGGCTGAGGAGATTGAGGAAATTGTGCGTCCCTGTGGTTTGGGTAAGAGTAAGGCAAGAGATATTAATGCTTGTATGAAGATGCTTCGAGATGAGTATGAAAGCAAAGTCCCGGAGGATTTTGATGCCCTACTGCGTCTGCCCGGTGTGGGCCGCAAAAGTGCAAATCTGATCATGGGAGATGTGTTTGGTAAGCCGGCTATCGTCACCGATACACATTGTATTCGATTGGTAAATCGGATTGGATTGGTGGATGGGATCAAAGATCCAAAGAAAGTTGAAATGGCATTGTGGAAGATCATTCCTCCGGAGGAAGGCAGTGATTTCTGTCACCGTCTGGTATATCATGGACGGGAAGTATGTACTGCCAGAACGAAACCTCATTGTGATAGATGCTGTCTGGAAGATATCTGTGCAAAAAATATATAACA
>ERZ827496.4566-NODE-4566-length-10635-cov-5.105955_pt1 | contig 10635 bp, 9 predicted proteins | sample MGYA00519769_ERZ827496 | MGnify/ENA primary metagenome ERZ827496 (study PRJEB31778, sample SAMEA3449327) | human gut metagenome | biome: human gut; feature: human-associated habitat; material: faeces | place: United Kingdom | collected 2010/2012 ...
GGTTTATGAGCACTATCCGGAGGGTGCACAGCGACACCTCCAGCACCTTACCAAAGAAAATTACAATATATACCCAGAAGCTGCCGCTGCTCAGGAACGCGTCAAACCATGTGAAAAATGCCTGCATATGTATCCTCCCTTTCTGTATGTTTTGTCCTTTCTCAGGCGAACGGCGCTTATTATATCATATTCCAGTAAAAAGTAAATGGACTAATTATGAACAATAGCTTTCGTTATGCCGCTGGCTTCCCCGCTCCCTTTCTTTTGCCCTGGCAATGCGTCTATTCCTGCCCTTCCACTGGCCAATACCTATGATTCCGCTAAGAAGATATGCGATACCTGTGGCTATCATTACCACATCTCCTGCGGAGCCGCCGCCTCGCACCAGGTGAGTTGCACTTATGTACAGGAAATACCCTACCAGTGTTATGCCCAGCACCATACACAGCACGTACAGCAGCAAGCGCCACACCGGATTATTCGGCTTGCCGTTCTTCATCAACGGCCTTATAAATCCGCCTATAACGCTGCAAAGCGCAAAATGCGCAAGACCTGTCATCACGGCTGTGAAGGCAAAATCAGCCACTGTGCCCAGTATTCCTTCCTCCTGAGTGAAATTGCCAAGAAGGCTGGAGTTGGTCTTACCAAGCCATATGGCGAACAGCACTCCCGCCCCCAGCGAAAACAATGCCGAGAAAAGACCCCATGGCCCGTTTTTGCCGCGCACCGCTATAAAGCTGAATATCAGCGCCAGCAGTGCCAACGCCGCCACTAATACTATGACTATTGTAAATGCGTTCATGTCCCTGATTCTCCCTGTTGTTATGAACTAACTATATCATATTGCAGACCGGCTCGGAAGGTGTAATAAGTTACTTTTAACTAAAAAAGCAGAAGCCCGAAAGCTTCTGCTTTTTGTTTATCTTTCTTCTCGGAAGTATGCAAGGCCAAGGCTTGCGGGGGGCTGATCCTCGCGCTTCTTGCGCAGCGACACGATGATCAGAACGACCAGCGTGACGACGTAGGGGAGCATCTTGTAGAGCTCCTTGATGGCAAGGTTGGTGCCGGTGGGGATGAAGATATAGAGGATGTAGAACCCGCCGAACAGGATGGAGGCCAGCACGCTGACGTTCGGACGCCAGATCGTGAAGATGACGAGCGCGATGGCGAGCCAGCCGCGGTCGCCGAAGGCGTTGTTGGACCAGACGCCGCAGGCGTAGTCCATGACGTAATACAGGCCGCCGAGACCCGCGATCATGCTGCCGATGCAGGTGGCAAGGTATTTGTACTTCGTCACGTTGATGCCGGCTGCGTCCGCCGTCGCCGCGCTCTCGCCCACGGCGCGCAGGTGAAGACCCGTGCGGGTGTGCTTGAGGAAGTACGACGCGAACAGCGCGATGACGATGGCAAGGTAGGCAAGGAAGCCGTAGGACAGGAAGACCTGACCGAACCAGCCGCCGACATTCAGGGATTTGCTGAAATAGGCGCTCGTCGCGCTCAGCGCGATGGAGGGGACTTCACTGTCGGTCAGCTTGATGAGCGAGCCGCCGAAGAAGTTGCCGATGCCGACGCCGAACGTCGTGAGCGCAAGACCCGTGACGTTCTGGTTGGCGCGCAGCGTAACGGTCAGCAGGCAGTAGAGAAGGCCCATCAGAAGCGAGCCCAAAAGCGAGCAGAGCATCGGGATACCGATGGCGAGGAACGCGTTCATGTCGGCAGCCGGGGTGGACTGCTCGTAGAAGAACGCGCCGATGACGCCGCAGATACCGCCGACGTACATCACGCCCGGAATACCGAGGTTGAGGTTGCCGGATTTTTCCGTTAAGATCTCGCCGGTGCTGCCGTAGAGCAGGGGGATGCCCTGCATGACCGCACGGGGAAGAAAAGCAGTTAGATCAAATATCATTGCTTCACGCCTCCTTCTTGCTCTTGCGCAGGCTGACCTTGTAGCTGATGAAAAACTCGCTGCCGATGATGAAGAAGAGGATGATGCCCGTCAGGATATCGGCGAAGGAGTGGTTCAGGCTGAACACGCTGGAGATCTCGCTCGCGCCGCGGCTCAGGACCACGATAAGAAGGCTCGTGAAGATCATCATGATGGGGTTGAACTTGGCCATCCAGGAGACCATGACCGCGGTGAAGCCGCGTCCGCCGACGATGGTGGTGGTCAGCGTGTGGTCCGTACCAGCGGTGAGCAGCAGGCCGATGAGGCCGCAGATCGCGCCGGAGAGGATCATCGTGCGCACGATGACGCGCTCGACCTTGATGCCCGCATAGCTCGCGGTGCGCTGGCTCTCACCGACAACGGCGATCTCATAGCCGTGCTTGCTGTAATTGAGATAGATATACATAACGCCCGTGAGGATCGCCACAAGCAGGATCGGGAGGAGATAGCGCTGGCCGCCGAGAACGGGGAGCCAGCCGGCCTCGGTATTCTGGTTGATGATACCGATCTTGCCCGAGCCCTTGGGCACTTCCCAAACGATGATGAAGAACGCGGCGAGCTGTGTCGCGATGTAGTTCATCATGAGCGTGAAGAGCGTTTCGTTCGTGTTCCACTTGGCCTTGAAGATACCGGGGAGGAAGCCCCACAGCGCGCCTGCCGCGACGGAGGCGACGATCATAATGACGATGAGAAGACCGTTGGGGATCTTGCCGCCAAGGCAGATCATGCAGGCCGCGGTGGCAAGGCAGCCGATGAGCACCTGACCCTCGGCACCGATGTTCCAGAAGCGCATCTTGAACGCGGGCGTGACCGCGAGCGAGATGCCGAGCAGGATCGCGAGGTTATGGAACGTGACCCAGCTCTTGCGCGACGTACCGAACGCGCCGTAGAGGATCGTGGAGTAGACCTTGATGGGATTTTCGCCCGTCAGCAGCGTTGTGACGATCGCGCAGACGATCAACGCGAGCACGATCGCGCCGCCGCGAATCAAAACGGTCTTGTACCAGGGGAGCGTATCGCGCTTGGCGATGTGGAAGAGCGACTGTTTCTTATTCATCCTTATTGCCTCCCCTCACGAGCGTCATCAGTGCGCCGACCTCGCGCTTGTCGGTCTTTCTGGCGTCGACCACGCCGGAGACCTGACCGCCGCAGAGAACGACGATGCGGTCACACAGCTCAAGCAGCACGTCGAGGTCTTCGCCGACATAGACGACGGCGACGCCCTTCATCTTCTGCTCGGTCAGCAGGTTATAAATGGTATAGGAGGTGTTGATGTCCAGGCCGCGCACCGCGTAAGCGGTCATCAGCACGGCGGGGGACTGGGCGATCTCGCGTCCGACAAGCACCTTCTGCACGTTGCCGCCGGACATGCGGCGCACGGGGAAGGACGTGCTGGGCGTGACGACGCCGAGCTCTTCCCAGATGCGGTTGGCGAGTGCTTCGGGATCTTTCCGGTCAAGGAACAGACCCTTACCCTTGCGCCAGGAGCGCAGCATCATGTTGCCCGTCATGCCCATCGAGCCGACCAGGCCCATGCCGAGTCGGTCTTCGGGGACGAACGACATCGAAATGCCGCTCTTGCGGATCTTCATCGGGTCGAGACCGACGAGTTCCTTTTCCTTGCCGCCGTCGGGCGGATAGAACGTGACATGGCCGGAGGCAACGGGGTAGAGGCCCGCAATGGACTCGAGCAGCTCGCGCTGGCCGCTGCCTGCGACGCCCGCGATGCCGAGCACCTCGCCCGCGTTGATGGTGAAGCTGACGTCATCCAGACGCTTGACGCCAAGCTCGTCGTAAGCCGTCAGGCCTTCGATGACGAGGCGCTTTTCAACGTCCTTCGGCTCGGGGCGGCTGATGTTCAGGCTCACCGTGTGGCCGACCATCATGTCGGTCAGCGATTGCTGGTCGGCGTCCTTGGTGGCGACGTCACCGACGTATTCGCCCTTGCGCAGCACGGCCACGCGGTCGGACACGTCGAGCACCTCGTGCAGCTTATGCGTGATGATAATGAGGGACTTGCCGTCGGCCTTCATGTTTCGCATGATGGCGAAGAGCTTGTCCGTCTCCTGCGGGGTGAGCACTGCGGTCGGCTCGTCCAGAATGAGGATGTCCGCCCCGCGGTAGAGCACCTTGACGATCTCGACGGTCTGCTTCTGCGAAACGGACATGTCGTAGATCTTCTGATTGGGGTCGATGTCGAACCCGTATTTGTCGCAGATCTCTTTGACCTTTTTGCTGGCTTCGGCAATGTCGAGCTTGCCTTCAAGGCCGAGGATGATATTCTCCGTTGCGGTGAAAAGATCGACGAGCTTGAAGTGCTGGTGGATCATACCGATGCCGTGTTCGAACGCATCCTTGGGGGAGGCGATCGTGACGGGTTCGCCGTGAATGTAGATTTGCCCCTCGTCGGGGAAATAGATGCCGGAGAGCATGTTCATCAGCGTCGTCTTGCCGCTGCCGTTTTCGCCGAGCAGCGACAGGATCTCGCCCTCGTGCAGCTCAAGGTTGATGGCGTTGTTCGCCACCACTTTGCCGAACCGCTTCGTGACATTCTCCATTTTAACTGCGCATGCAGTTCCCAAGGCGGTCACCCCTTTTTCCGCTGGAGGGCACAGGAAGAAAGCCCCGCAGCATTGTATTTGTACAAGTCATATATTAGCATAATTGAACGGCGTTGTAAATGTAAAACAGAAAAAAACACAAAAAAAATTAGAAGCGTACAAAAATTTTTAGCAAAATAGCGAAAAGTGCCATAAAAAGAAAAAAGATATCGGGCTGCCCGAAGGCAGCCCGATATGTAGTAGCAGAAACAATTAGCCGAAATTAGTATCCAGCAGATCAATGCCGTCGATCATGAGCTGGAAGTACGGGGCGGAACGGGCGGTGGACTCAGCCAGATAACCGTCCTGGACAACCTCGGTGTCGGGCGTGTAGTCGGGATCGGTGTCGACGTCAGCCATGTAAGAGGTGACAGGCTGGCCGTCCACGGTGAAGGTGGAGCAGTCGAAGACGTGGAGCTCGCCGCTCTCGAGCTTGGCGGTCGCATCGGCAATGGCCTCAGCGGTGCCCTCGGCAGCAACGTTCTCGTTCAGGTCGGTCAGCACGACGGAGCCGGTAGCAAGGGTGCCGGTCCAGTCGGCGTCGATGGCCTCGCCGTTCATGGCAGCCTTGATGGCATACTCATAGTAGGGAGCCCAGTCGATGCGGGAGGAGATCAGATAGGTGTTGGGGCAGGCGGCCTCGGTGGAACCGTTGTAGGAAACGTCGGGAACACCGGCGGTCTCGCAAGCGGTGGGAGCGCCCATGGAGTCGGCGTGCTGGCTGATGAGCTTGCAGCCGTTCTTGATGAGCTTCTGCGCGCCTTCCTTCTCGGCGGTCTCGTCATACCAGCTGCCGGTGAAGGTGACTTCCATCGTGGCAGTGGGGCAGACGGAGCGAGCGCCCAGGAAGAAGGAGGTGTAGCCGGAGATAACCTCGGCATAGGTGAAGGCGCCGACGTAGCCGATCTTGGCCTCGTCTGCGGTGAACTCACCGTTGGCGATCATCTCGTTGAGCTTCATACCGGCGGCGATACCGGCGAGGTAACGGCCCTCATAGATGGAAGCGAAGGCGTTGTGGTAGTTGGCAAGACCCTCGGTGTGCGCCTTGGTGCCGGTGGAGTGGCAGAACTGCACGTCGGGGAAGTCCTTCGCGGCCTGGATCATGTAGTCTTCGTGACCGAAGGAGTCGGCGAAGATGATGTTGCAGCCGGCGTCGGCGAGCTCAGCGGCCTTGTCGTAGCACTCCTGACCTTCGGGAACGTTGGTCACGATGGTGTACTCGACGCCGAGCGTCTCGCAGGCCTCTTTCGCAGCGTTGATGAAGTTGAGGTCGTAGGTGGAGTTTTCGTCGTGGAGCATGATGAAGCCGACCTTGAAATCGGTGACTTCGTTGTTGTCCTGATCGTCGGTGTTGGTATCGTCCTTCTTATCGCCGCAGGCGACGAGGGCGAGAACCATCACGAGACTCAGGAGCAGTGCAAGGAACTTCTTCATTTCGGTAAATCCTCCTTAAATTTTACGGCAATCAAAAGATTTGAATACCGTTATCACCATGATACATAAAAAGGGAAAATTTATCAACAGGAAAAACGAAAATCAACGATCAAACTTGACCAAAAAAGAATTGGTTCTTTTAGCCATAGCGGAGAAAGAAGCAAATATTGCGTGAAGAAAACGAAAAAAGCCCCGCTCGATGAGCGGGGCTTTTAAAGCAAAGATTACATCTGCACGCGGGTACCGGTCTTGCCCTCGATGCCCTCGGCTGCCTTTTCAAGCAGCGTGATGAGTGCGACGCGGCCGGGCTTGCTTTCGGCAAACGACATGGCAGCCTGGACCTTCGGCAGCATGGAGCCGGGGGCGAACTGCTTTTCGTCGATATACTTGCGCGCCTCGTCCGGCGTCAGGGTGTCGAGACCCTTCTGGTCGGGCTTGCCGAAGTTGATGGCGACCTTCTCGACCGCCGTCAGGATGACGAGCATGTCCGCGTCGAGCAGCTCTGCGAGCTTGGCGGAGGCAAAGTCCTTGTCGATGACCGCGGGCGTGCCGTAGAGCTTGCCGTCACGGCAAACGACGGGGATACCGCCGCCGCCGACCGTGATGACGACCGTACCATTGTCGACGAGCGCCTTGACAGTGTTCTTTTCAATGACGTCGATCGGCTTGGGGGAGGGAACGACCTGACGGTAGCCGCGGCCCGCGTCCTCGACCATCGTGTAGCCCTTTTCTGCGGCGATGCGGTCGGCGGTCTCCTTGTCGTAGAACGCGCCGACGGGCTTGGTGGGATGCTGGAATGCGGGGTCGGCCTCGTCGACGAGCACCTGCGTCACGACGGTCGCGACGTCCTTGTTCATGCCGCGGGAGGCGAGCTCGTTGCCGATGGCGTTCTGCAGGTGGTAGCCGATATAGCCCTGGCTCATCGCGCCGCACTCGGGGAAGGGCATATCGGACTTGATGGCCTTGGCCTCAGCGGCGGTGGCCATGCCGAGGTTGATCATGCCGACCTGCGGGCCGTTGCCGTGGGCGATGATGACCTCGTTGCCCTGCGCGATCAGATCGACGATGGGCTTTGCGGTCTCGGTGACGAGGGCGAGCTGCTCGTAGGGGGTGTTGCCCAGCGCGTTGCCGCCCAGGGCGATGACGATTCTCTTGCTCATGATGACTATCTCTCCTTGATTTTTTAAAAACTCTCTTCTCTCAAAAGCGGCTGTGCCGCCTTTTTACAAATGAAATGCGCGATGTTAGAACATCTTGCGCTCTTCGCCGGACTTGTCCATCTCCATCAGCGCGCGGACGGGGTCTTTGACCTGCGCGAGGAACATCATTGCGGCGATGATATACGGCTTGTAGGAAGCCTGCTTGTACAGGGGGACGATATAGCGGTCGAACACGCTGTTGTCGACCTCACCCTCGGGGCAGGAAAGACCGGTGATGTCGGCGGGCAGGCAGTGGAGATAGAGCGCCTTGCCGTCCTTGGTGAGCTTCATCATCTCTTCGGTGCAGGCCCAGTCCTTGTGCTCGGCATTCTGCGCGAGCAGCTTCTTTTCGAGCTCGTCGATGCCGTCCTTGTCGCCGGCCTGATAGAGCTTCGTGCGCTCCTCCATGGCCTTGAACGGCGCCCAGGACTTGGGATAGACGATGTCGGCGTCCTTGAAGGCTTCCTTCATGTCGTTGCACTTCTTGAAGCTGCCGCCGGTGGCTGCCGCATTCTTTTTTGCGATCTCCTCGACCTCGGGCATGACCTCGTAGCCTTCGGGGTGAGCGAGGGTGACATCCATGCCGAAGCGGGTGAAGAGGCCGATAACGCCCTGCGGGACGGAGAGGGGCTTGCCGTAGCTCGGGGAATAGGCCCATGTCATGGCGACCTTCTTGCCCTTGAGGTTCTCCACGCCGCCGAAGTAGTGGATGATGTGGAGCATATCGGCCATGCACTGCGTCGGGTGGTCGACGTCGCACTGGAGGTTCACAAGCGTCGGGCGCTGTTCGAGGATGCCGTCGCGGTAGCCCTCTTCGAGCGCGTCCATGAAGGTCTTCTGATACTTGTGGCCCTCGCCGATGAACATATCGTCGCGAATGCCGATGACGTCGGCCATGAACGAGACCATGTTCGCCGTCTCGCGCACGGTCTCGCCGTGTGCGATCTGGGACTTCTTTTCATCGAGCACCTGCTCCTCAAGACCCAGCAGGTTGCACGCGGAGGCAAACGAGAAGCGCGTGCGCGTGGAGTTGTCACGGAAGATCGAAATGCCGAGACCGGAATTGAAGATCTTCGTGTTCTTGTTGCGCTCGCGCAGGTCGCGCAGCGCGTCGGCCACGGTGAAGACCGCGTCGATCTCCTCGTCGCTCTTGTCCCACGTCCAGTAGAAGTCGGTCTTGTACATGTTATTGATGTGCAGCGTCTCAAGGTGGCGTGCCAGTTCAACAGTCTTGCTCATAGATAATTTTCTCCTTTATTTTATAGTATATTAAAAATCGTTTGAAATATTTGCGCCGTGCATGGCGCAAATGATCTTGATCCGTTTTTTGCCGCGACATGCGCGTGGCAAAAAACACTTCTCACGCAGCGCGCGTCGAGCCAAAGGCGAGGCGCGAAGCGGAGTGCAGCCTCTTAATATCAAATGACGGGCGAAGCACGTTATTTGATATTATTGCCCGTTAACTCCTGACGGAAGGAGGTGGCAGAGCCGTCCTTATTCTCGGGCTTGTAGAGACCGGGGACAGCCGCGTACAGCGCCGCGCAGGTGACGAGGTCCTGCTTCCAGGTGATCTCGTTGGGCGCGTGGGCCTGAGATTCAGCGCCGGGGCCGAAGCCGACGCAGGGGATGCCGTAGCGGCCCTGAATAGACACGCCGTTCGTCGAGAACGTCCACTTATCCGTCAGCGGGCGGCCCGTGCGCGTGGACATGGCCTTTTCGTCCGCGCCGATGCGCTCGGTGCCCCAAAGAGCGTGGTGCGCGTCGACGAGCGCCTGCACGTGGGGCGCGGTCTCCTTGTTGATCCATGTGGGGAAGAAAGCCTCGGTCTCGTAGACGTGGCCGGTCCAGGACGGACGGTCGTACATGTACATGGAGACCTTGATGTCGTTCGCGTACTTTTTGCACGCGGGCAGGTCTTCAATCTCCTTCAGGCAGGACTGATAGGTCTCGCCTGCGGTCATGCGGCGGTCGATGGAGATCGAGCAGCTGTCGGCGACGGCGCAGCGGGAGGGAGAGGTGAAGAAGATCTGGCTCGTGGTGCAGGTGCCGCGGCCAAGGAAACGCGCGTCCTCCCAGTGCTCAGGATTATACTTTGGATCGAGCATCTTGACAAGGCCTTTGATCTCCTTGTCGTCAGCGGCGTCGTTCTCGTTGAGGTCGCGTACGTTCAGAATGACCTCGGCCATCTTGTGGATGGCATTGTCGCCGCGCTCAGGCGCGGAGCCGTGGCAGGAGACGCCGTGCATGTCGACGCGGATCTCCATGCGGCCGCGGTGACCGCGGTAGATGCCGCCGTCGGTCGGCTCGGTGGAGATGACGAATTCAATCTGGTTTCTCGCGTCCTCGGGGCCCTTGAAGTATTCGTTGACGATGGACTGCCAGCACATGCCGTCGCAGTCCTCCTCCTGCACGGAGCCGACGACCATGATCTTGTAGCCCTCGGGGATGAGGCCGAGGTCCTTCATGATCTTCGTGCCGTAGGCCGCCGCGGCCATGCCGCCCTCCTGGTCGCTGCCGCCGCGGCCGTAGATGACCTTGTCATCCTCATAGCCCTCGTACGGGTCGTGCGTCCAGTTTTCGCGGTTGCCGATGCCGACGGTGTCGATGTGGGAGTCGATGGCGATGATCTTGTCGCCCGTGCCCATCCAGCCGATGACGTTGCCGAGCTTATCGAACTCGACCTTGTCATAGCCCAGCTTTTCCATCTCGGCAGCGATGCGCTTGACGACGCCCTCTTCCTCGCAGGACTCGGACGGAATTGCGATCATGTCGCGGAGGAACTTCACCATATCAGCCTTGTAGCCTTCCGCTGCCTTCTTGATTGCATCATAGTTCATAAACGCAGGGTACCTCCCATTTATTTATTATTCTTTCTGATCTGCGGCGCCTGCCGTGCAGACGTCTTCTGTTACCATCATACCACATGAACAGCAGATGTCAAACAAAATTTTTGCTTGCCTAAAATTTTTTATGAAGGCTTGCTTTTTACGCATGTTTATATAGGAATATATGTATTTCAAGGGAAAAGAAGGCTGCCTGGCGGGCGGCCTTCTCTGCAAATCAAAAACCGATTTTCATAAAGCGAAGCAAGTACACAGCGTCTGTAGGGGCCGACGACTCTGTCGGCTCGCTGGAAGCAGTGGCTTTTTCCGGAAACCCAAGGCGAATCCGTATGCGCTTCCCAACACGTTTGTAGGAGCCGATGCCCACATCGGCCCGGCAGAGCGCACCGTTTTTACGAAAATCTTCGGCGAATTCGTAACTGCCTCCCGGGCCGATGTGGGCATCGGCCCCTACAGTCAAAGTGGAAGGCGCGTACGAATTCGCCGCAAAACTCCAGCCAGCGGTTGTATTCCGTGCGGGCGGACAGAGTCGTCCGCCCCTACAGGCAAGCTGGAAGCGCTGTATCATAAAACACAGCCTGCTTCTCCTGTTTTACCGGATCATATCCAGCAGC
>ERZ827496.4567-NODE-4567-length-10635-cov-2.767108_pt1 | contig 10635 bp, 10 predicted proteins | sample MGYA00519769_ERZ827496 | MGnify/ENA primary metagenome ERZ827496 (study PRJEB31778, sample SAMEA3449327) | human gut metagenome | biome: human gut; feature: human-associated habitat; material: faeces | place: United Kingdom | collected 2010/2012 ...
CCATCAAGCTGTAACATTAAATTTAATATCAAGGGAATGGTCCTTTGATGTTGTTCCTTGCTTCCATACTGTCCCAGAGTTGGATGGGCGTTCTTACTATTTAATTCCTAATGGAGAGGGAAGATGGATGAAGACTGATCCTAAAATTGATAGAAGTTGTGTTACAGAAGCTAATAAATACAATGATGGAAATTTGCTTGAAGTGATTCGCCTGATAAGAAAATGGAACAAAGTAAAAAATGCTACGACAATAAAATCATATTTATTGGAAACAATGTTGGTAACATATGGAAAGACAAATAATTTCTGTTCATATGGTATCAAGCGTTCTTTTATTTCAGCTTTAGAGTGTATCGAGCGAAATATATATTGTCCTGTGTATGATTTAAAAGGAATACAGGGAGATATCAATACGTTAGAATTTGATGATAAGGATATTCTTTTTGCAAAAGCAGGTGCAGATGTCCAAAAAGCGAGAACTGCATTGCAACTTGAAGCTGATGGAGAACATAAGCAAGCTATTCAAAAATGGGGTGAGATTTTTGGATCGACTTTTCCAAAATATGAAGACTGAGCACATTTACGAGTGCCAAAATGATGAAATACTACAAAAATGTCTGTATGTTCAAAGGGAAAAATATACTTTGGCTAAAAGCAGAATGAGTTGGAAAAGAAATATCGTTTTTGTTTCTACAGTTATATCGGTTGTTTTAGCAATTTTCAACTGTAGCGAATTAGCAACAATACCATCATTCGTTGCCATATGGGTTTTATTTATAGGTAAATACCTAGATAGGTGTGTAAATACTAAAAAAGAAGAAGCTGCTGAGATACAACAGTATTTTGATGTTAGCCTATATTCTAGAGCATGTGCTTTTTCATCTGGTAAATGGGGAAACATATTAACAGATTCGCAGATAGTTGAACATATTAAAAGTGTTTCTTCTATGAATTTAGCACCTTTTAGAAATTGGTATAGTGATCACTCAAGCTGTGAACCATGTAAAGAGATTTTTAAGTGCCAAAATGAAAACATTTGCTGGGATACAGAGTTAAGGGAAAAATATATTTGTGGAGAATACGGAATCATAGTAGCATTTTCTCTGATTTCTGTTTGGTTAGCTTGGTACAGTAATAATAATATCTTTATAGTTATTTCGTGGATTCTACCAATATTTGATTATTGTTCTTCAAATATATTTTCATTGCAAAATGATATAAAGAGGTTAGGAAACATAAGGAAAAAGATAATATCATATGAAAGCAAATATAAGTATATAAAGAAAACAGAAAAAATAAGCAGCCTGGTAGAGATTCAATATATGATTAAAGAGCATAGAACAAATTGCTTCTTAATACCAGATTGGTTTTATAAATCCAATAAGGAAAAGCAGCAAATGGAAGCAGATAATTCTTCTAGGTATTGCTAAATATAATTAGTTGACAAAGATTTCAAATTTTTAAGATGGGGAGCTTTGCTATTGGTACAATATATAGTAAATTAAAAACTTAAATTTGCTATATATGAAAGTTGATAAGTGAATGTGAAAAGCGAGCCTCTAGAGATGCTGTGTTTGAAGGATTGATAGAATCAAGGCATGTTTTAGCAGTATCAAGGTGAGTGTTAAGATTATTTGGGAAAAAGACTATGGACATAACTAGAGATGAGAATGGTTTTGAAAATTTGAAAGACCTCTTTTGGGAAGCCAACAGAGCATTTATTGAAAAAGATTTAGACTTGCTATATGAAGATATATCTGAACGCTGCTTGTGTGGTGCTTTAATGCACGAACTTAATAAGCAATTGGAGAAAAACGATTGTAATAACTATTATGCTGATGTTGAATTCAATAGGAATAAAAAGAGAATTAAGCAGTTACATAATGACGATGGCTTTGTTAGTAATATTTTGCCGGATATTATAGTGCATAGTCGTGGCAAAGAGATTCCTGATAATTTATTTGTTCTTGAAATGAAAAAGAGTAGTGCCAATCAGCAAGATAAGGAAAATGATAGGAATAGACTTAAGAAGATGACAACCCTAAATTACCAGGGAAGCCATCATAGTTATGAATATCTATTAGGAATTTACTACGAGATTGATTTCGGGAAAAAGCGAATTTTTATTGAGTTTTATAAAGATGGAGAAATAGTAGAAGAAAATAATTTGAGCTATGAAGATATCACCAAAAGGAGCTGAATGGCAATTGAATATAACCGAAGAATACAACCTGTGGTTGCAGCATACTGCAGATAACCAAGAACTTCATCAAGAGCTTGTTGCAATGCAAAATAACAAAGCACAAATAGAAGACGCCTTCTACTGTGAGCTTGCCTTTGGCACCGCCGGACTGCGTGGTGTAATGGGTGCTGGTACCAACCGCATGAACAACTACATCGTTGCCAGAGCATCGCAGGGCGTAGCAAACTACCTGAAGCAAAACCAGGCGCAGCCTGCAGTCGTAATAGGCTATGACAGCAGAAACAACAGTCGCAAATTTGCTGAAATAACAGCAGAGGTCTTCGCTGCCAACGGCATCAAGGTTCATATCTGGCCTGAGCTGATGCCAGTGCCGACAGTATCCTTTGCTACACGTTATTTAAAGGCCGCTGCAGGCATCATGATAATAGCATCGCACAATCCTGCAAAATACAATGGCTATAAGGTATATGGCGCAGATGGCTGCCAGATAACTACAGAAGCAGCCAACAGCATCCTTGCAGAAATCAATAAGCTGGATATTTTTAAAGATGTAAAAAAAGCAGACTTTCAAACCGCACTTACAAGCCAACAAATCAGCTATATAGATGATGCTGTCTATAAAGCCTTCTTAAAAGAAGTAAAGCAGCAATCCGTATTGTTTGGCGAAGAAGTGCAAAAGGACGCTGCAATAGTATATACACCGTTGAACGGCACAGGATTAAGGCCAGTTACCCAAATATTGGCAGAAGCAGGCTACACCAACATCAAAATAGTACCGGAACAGAAATTACCGGATGGTAACCTGCCCATATCCTAATCCTGAGCTTGCGGAAGCACTGAACTTAGGCATAGAATACGCCAGAACCAACAACGCTGACCTCTTGCTGGCAACCGATCCGGATTGCGACCGCGTAGGCATTGCCGTAAGAGACGAGCACGACGAATACCAGATTCTGACAGGCAACCAGGTAGGTGTACTCCTCTTAGATTACATCTGCAGCCAAAGAAGCAAGCATCACCAGCTGCCAGAAGCTGGAGTCATGATAAAAACTGTTGTAACAACAGCAATGGCAGAACAAATTGCCCAAAGCTATGGTGTAAGAACCATCAACGTATTGACAGGCTTCAAATATATTGGTGAGCAAATTGGTATGTTAGAACAAAAAGGCAAGGCAGGCAATTATATCTTTGGCTTTGAAGAAAGCTGCGGCTATTTAAGCGGACCTTATGTACGCGATAAAGATGGCGTAAATGCTGCTTACTTGATTTGCGAAATGTATAGCTACTATGCAACGCAGGGCGTCAGCATCCTGCAAAGGCTGGTAGAGCTGTATAAAAAGCATGGTTATAGCATAAATTTAACCTGTAGCTACGAATTTGATGGCAGCACTGGCCTGGCGAAGATGCAGCAGATAATGAACAACCTGCGTCAGGGAGTGGCGGAGCTTGCAGGCAAAAAAGTAACTTCTGTGCTTGATTATGCAGGAGGCATTAACGGCCTGCCTGAGGAAAATATGCTACAATTCACATTAGAAGATAAATGCTCAGTGATTGTGCGTCCTTCCGGTACAGAACCCAAATTAAAGACCTACATTTACGCCATTGGTGAAAGCAAAGCGCAGGCAGAACAAATTGCTGAAGACCTGATTGCAAGCAGCAAAGAACTGCTTAAATAAAAATAGATATAAGAGTAATTGTAAAAGAAATGGAGCTGTTTAAGATGAAAAAAATAACCAAAGCTGTAATCCCTGCTGCAGGCTTAGGCACTCGCTTTTTGCCCGCAACCAAAGCCTGCCCGAAGGAAATGCTGCCAATCGTAGACAAACCCACAATCCAATACATCATTGAAGAAGCACTTGCTTCCGGAATTGAAGACATTTTGATCATCACCGGCCACAACAAACGCTCCATCGAAGACCACTTTGACTATAACCCTGAGCTGGAACAAAACCTGCGTGAGCATGGTAAGGACGAGCTGCTGGCAATGGTCAAAGCCATTGGCAACATCAACCTGCACTACATCCGTCAAAAGGAACCAAAGGGACTGGGACACGCCATCCTGTGTGCCAAATCCTTCGTAGGTAATGAGCCTTTTGCAGTCCTCTTAGGCGATGACGTAGTATATAACGATGAATATCCCTGCTTAAAGCAGCTTATGGACGTATATAACAATACTGGAGCAAGCGTATTAGGCTGTCAGACAGTACCGCAGGAGAAGGTATCCTCCTATGGCATTGTAGCAAGTGAAGCAACGGACGCAGAGCGTATCTTCAAAGTAAACGACATGGTAGAAAAGCCTGCTGTAGAAGAAGCACCCAGCCGTTTGGCGGTATTGGGACGCTATGTAATCACACCGGAGATATTCTCCATCCTGGAGCACACCGAGCCTGGACGCGGCGGTGAAATTCAGCTTACTGATGCATTGAAAGTGCTGGCGAAGGAACAGGCTATGTATGCCTATGACTTTATTGGCCGTCGTTATGACGTGGGCGACAAGCAAGGATATCTGGAAGCGACGGTAGAATATGCGCTGCGCAGACCGGACCTGAAGGACAAGTTTTTGGAATATCTGAAGGGGATTGTAGAGTAAGATTGAAAAAGCGCTTGTCTAAAAAAACAGGCACTACACTAATTCAAAATGTCCTTGACAAAGGGGACAGTTTAGGTAGCAATTATTCACAAGCATGTTTAATATTTTATAGTTTGTAGTGCGCTTTGAGTACTTGTATAGTGAGGTAGAATACAATGGTAGAAAAATTTATTGAAAAATGGCCTCAAATATTGCCTACATTAGTTGGGTTGGTTGCTCTTTTAGTCTATTATTTACAAGAAGGTCAAAAGAGAAAAGAAGCTGCTTCTTTAATAGTATTACAAATAAATGAATTAACAGAAAGAATAAGAGAGATTTCAGGATATATAACTGAAGGTGGTATTGATTCAGTGTCTTTTTATGAATCGGTACCTATTTTGGAAACCAATTATTGGAATAAATATAAGCATTATTTTGTTAATAGCATGGATGGCAATAGCTTTACAGCTATTAACCAATTTTATAGTTATGCTTTAGAAATACAAGAACAACAAATGTTTGCCAAAGAATTACAGAAAAAAAGTCTTTTATTAGTACAACAGGCTATAAATAATTTAGAGTTTGAGTTTATAAAAAATGGGATTAACAGTAATTATGGAAAGATTGATCTAAATAGTTTGCTGTCATCACTTGCTAAATCTATGCCAGCAGGCATGAGTGAGGAAGATAAAAACAATTTACTTAATTTGAGTAAATTGGTATTAGATCAAAATCCAGGATTCGATATAAATCAATTTTGGAATGTATTTGATAAACAAAAGGTTCGCATTAACTTAATATTTAATAGCAGAGGAAATATAATTACAAATTACTCACCGATACAAGTAGCTGTTAGTTTAAAGAAAATTTTTGTAAAAATTTCGTTACTTACGATTATAGGGCGTAGTGGATATACAAATTTAGAAAAAATTGCCAATAGCAAGGCATGGCTATTGTATAAGATATGAGATACTTATATACTTTTGTATATAGCAAGCGTTAAACCAATCACTGAGAGATACATACAAGTGCATACTTTAATTATAATTTGATTAAAATTTTGTTGCATCAAAGTGTCTGGTTTACTAAACGATATTAAAAGAGAGAGACAAAATTAACTTTGCAAAACGGAGTGCAAATTTTGCATTTGATGAGGTGAGATTTATTGGTATCCAAACTCCTTATAGTAGGCGCCGGTGGCTTTGGCCGCGTGACGCTGGAGCACGCCAGCAGGCAGTTTGACTGTGCATTTGTCGACGATGGCCGGGCAGCTGGTGCAGTAGTCGATGGTGTGGAGGTAGTAGGCGGCATCGGCGACCTGCAGCATCTGCATGACGAGGCCGGCACCAGCTTATAGTGACCATTGGCAACAACAAGCTGCGCGAAGAAATTTATAGCAAGGCCCAAGCGCTTGGCTACAGCTTTCCCAACATTATCTGCAGCAGCGCTTATATCAGTCCACATGCCAAAATAGGCTGCGGCTGCGTGCTTTTAAACAACGTAGTAGTGCAAAACGGCGGGCGCGTTGGTGATGGCGTGCTGCTGAACCCCGGTGTAGAGGTACACAATGACGCCTTTGTAGATGATTATGCGCTGATTTACACCAACTCCGTAGTACGCGCGCTGGCACATGTAGGCAAGCGAGTACGTATAGGCAGCAATGTAAGCATCAGCAACAACGTAAACATAGCAGATGACAGCGATATTCCCAATGGGACAACGCTGTGAGTATAAAAGAGAAAAGATAAAAACTAGGAGGGTTCATAAATGACCGCATTTTCTGGAGCAACATTGATGATTACTGGTGGCACCGGTTCCTTTGGCAACACGGTGCTGAAGCATTTTCTGGAGACCGATATTGGCGAAATCCGCATTTTCTCCCGTGACGAAAAGAAGCAGGACGACATGCGTCACAGCCTGCAGGCGACACATCCTGAAACAGCAGGCAAGGTGAAATTTTATGTAGGCGACGTGCGCGACTACCGCAGCATTCGCGATGCTATGCCTGGTGTTGACTACATCTTCCATGCAGCAGCACTCAAACAGGTACCAAGCTGTGAATTCTTCCCCATGCAGGCGGTAAAAACCAACGTAGAAGGCACTGACAACATGCTGCATGCAGCCATCGAAGCTGGCGTAAAACGTGTAGTCTGCCTTTCCACAGATAAAGCTGCTTATCCCATCAACGCCATGGGCATCTCCAAGGCCATGATGGAGCACGTAATCTATGCCAACGCCCGCGTAGCTGCTGAGCGCGGTGGCACTGTAATCTGCTGCACCCGCTATGGCAACGTAATGTGTAGCCGCGGCAGCGTTATTCCTCTGTTCATTGACCAAATTCATGCAGGCAACCCTATTACCATCACTGATCCTGATATGACACGCTTCCTGATGAACCTTGATGAAGCAGTAGACCTGGTAAAATTTGCCTTTGAGCACGCTAACCCCGGCGACCTCTTTATCCAAAAGGCAGATGCTTCCACCATTGGTGACTTGGCCAAGGCAGTACAGGAATTGTTTGGCGATACCGGCACCAACATCATCGGCACACGCCATGGCGAAAAGCTTTATGAAACATTGATGACTCGTGAAGAACGCTTGCGCAGCGAAGACATGGGCAACTACTTCCGCGTAGCAGCAGACAGCCGCGACCTGAACTATGATAAATTCGTAGTCAAGGGACAGGTACACACCATGGCAGATGAATCTTACACCAGCCACAACACTACACGTCTGGATGTTGCAGGTACCGTGAAAAAGATTCTTACTACCGACTACGTACAAGAAGAGCTTAAGGGTATTCGTCATTATTAAGCGGGGGTCAGGCAAATGAAAATACTTGTAACAGGTGCTAAAGGCTTTGTTGGGCAAAACCTTGTAGCCAACCTCAAAAACATTCAGCAGGGCAAAAACCGTACACGTCCTGCACTGCAGATAGATGAAATTTATGAATATGATATTACCTCCACACAGCAGGAGCTGGACACATACTGCGCACAGGCAGACTTCGTCTTTAATCTGGCTGGTGTAAATCGTCCCAAGGACCAAAGCGAATTCATGCAGGGAAACTTTGGCTTTGCCTCCACTTTGCTGGATACACTCAAAAAGCACGGCAATACCTGTCCGGTAATGCTGGCAAGCTCCATTCAGGCAACACTCATAGGACGCTACGGTGAATCCGACTACGGTAAATCCAAGCTGGCAGGCGAGGAGCTGTTCTTTGCCTATGCCAAGGAAACAGGGGCGCAGGTGCTTGTGTACCGCTTCCCAAATCTTTTTGGCAAATGGTGCAGACCAAACTATAACTCCGTAATTGCCACCTTCTGCAACAACATCGCCAACGACCTGCCGATTCAGGTCAACGATCCCAATGTAGAGCTGGAGCTTTTATATATCGACGATTTGGTAGAAGAAATGCTGGACGCACTGGAAGGTAAAGCACATCGCTGTAATTATGATGGTCTCGCAGCGCAGGCAGCAGCAGACGGACGCTATTGCTATGCGCCGACAACGCACAAGGTAACGCTAGGCGAGATTGTAGAGCTGCTGGATTTGTTCAAAGCACAGCCGCAAAGCCTTGTTATGCCGGAAATTCCCTACAACAGCTTCGCAAAAAAGCTGTATTCCACCTATCTTTCCTACCTGCCGGCGGAAAAGACCATCTTCGACCTGAAGATGAACCAGGACGAGCGCGGCAGCTTTACTGAACTTTTAAAAACACTGAGCTGCGGCCAGTTTTCCGTCAACATCTCCAAACCGGGGATTACCAAGGGCGAGCACTGGCATAACTCCAAGTGGGAATTCTTCATCGTTGTCGCAGGACATGGCATGATTCAGGAGCGCCGCATCGGTTCGGACGAAATCCGTGAATATGAAGTCAGCGGTGACAAGATTCAGGCAGTACAAATGCTGCCTGGCTTTACGCATAACATCATCAACCTGTCACAGACAGAAAACCTGATAACAGTAATGTGGGCCAACGAACAGTTTGATCCGCAGCATCCTGATACCTTTGGCGAGAAAGTAGAGGCAAAGCATGAGTGATTATAGCAAGGTAAGCTTCCAGAACAACGGCAAGCTTAAGCTTTTGATTATCGTAGGCACCAGACCGGAAATCATCCGTCTGGCTGCAGTTATTAAAAAAACACGCAAATATTTTGACGTAATCCTTGCACATACAGGACAAAATTATGATTATACACTGAACGGCGTCTTCTTCTATGATTTGGAGCTGGCAGATCCTGAAGTGTATCTGAACGCTGTAGGCAGTGATTTGGGCGAGACCATGGGCAATATTATCGCTGAATCCTACAAGCTGATGGCAGCAATTAAACCGGACGCTGTGCTCGTTTTGGGCGACACCAACAGCTGCCTTTCCGTTATCGGTGCTAAGCGTTTACATATACCAATTTTCCATATGGAAGCAGGCAACCGCTGCAAGGATGAGTGCCTGCCGGAGGAAACAAACCGCCGCATTGTAGATATCATCTCCGATGTAAACATGGCCTATTCTGAGCACGCGCGTCGTTATCTGGCAGACACAGGCTTGCCGAAGGAGCGTACCTATGTTACCGGCTCCCCAATGGCCGAGGTGCTGCATATGAATCTGGCGAAGATTGAAGCATCTGATATCCATGCACGTCTGGGATTGGAAAAGGGTAAATACATTTTGCTTTCCGCACATCGTGAGGAAAATATCGATACAGAAAAGAACTTTACCTCGCTGTTCACCGCAATCAACAAAATGGCGGAAAAATATGATATGCCGATTCTGTACTCCTGCCATCCCCGCAGCAAGCATCGTCTGGAACAGAGCGGCTTCCAGCTTGACCCTCGTGTCCGGGTCAATGAGCCGCTGGGCTTCAACGACTATAACAAGCTGCAAATGAACGCTCTGGCAATCGTCTCCGACTCCGGCACTCTGCCTGAGGAGAGCAGCTTCTACCTCTCCATCGGTCATCCCATCGCCGCTGTGTGTATCCGCACCTCCACCGAGCGCCCCGAGGCACTGGAAGCCGGTGACTTCATCCTGGCGGGCATTACCACCCGGGAGCTGCTCAACGCCACCGATATGGCGATTGAAATGAAGAAGAAGGGCGTCCTGGGCAAGCCCTGCCCCGACTATGTGGACGAGACCGTGTCCATGAAGGTGGTTCGCATCATTCAGGGTTATGTGAATGTAGTTAATAAGATGGTGTGGAGGAAGTACTGATTACTAGGTTTCACGGAGAAGAAATTTGCGCTTCTGATAGTCGTCTGTTTTAGATTGAAATTAAAAGGGAGAGAAGGAAATCATAATGCAGGCACTCATTTTAGCGGATCGAGAGATAATAGGACTGACTGGATTGGGAAATAGCAATGAACCATGGATGGTTGAAATCGATGGAGTTCCAATAATAGAAAGAATGTTGACTCAGCTAGATAATAGTATTGTTTCAAGAATAATTCTCATTACTAGGGATAATAAAGAAAGTCTAATTGAATTCACCGAGAGATTAAACTTAAAGACTGAACTTGTGTTTTTAGAAAATAAGTTTTACAAAGAGTCAAAGAGTATTTACTCGATATTCTTGGGAAGAGAATATTTGTCAATGGACGATACGGTTATTCTAAATTCTCAGCTTGTGCTGGAAGATAATCTTCTCGAATCTATACTTGAAACGGATGGTGAATGTGTTGTATCAGTAGATATTTATAAAAATTGGATGACAGGAAAACCAGTATTTGTTGACGGAAATGCTCGTGTTTTGTCAGTTGGACAAGAACCTCAAATGGCTTCGACTCTTCAGTTAAATTCGTATCGGATGGTTGGGATTTGCAAATTTGATATGAATTTTACAAAAAAATATTTTGTTCCGGTATT
>ERZ827496.4575-NODE-4575-length-10615-cov-3.823769_pt1 | contig 10615 bp, 10 predicted proteins | sample MGYA00519769_ERZ827496 | MGnify/ENA primary metagenome ERZ827496 (study PRJEB31778, sample SAMEA3449327) | human gut metagenome | biome: human gut; feature: human-associated habitat; material: faeces | place: United Kingdom | collected 2010/2012 ...
CGAGCAGCATGGTCGGCACCCCCGGCACGCGCGCTTCGTAATAGGCGCGGTTCCAAAGCCCGCGGCGGCTCCATGCCGGTTCGTACGTGCTGCGGATATCTTCGACGATCTGGGTCATGACGATATCCGTGAGGTCGCGCGAACGGTAGCGGTCGGCGCCCCCTTCGAACTTGCCCTTGTTCTCGCGCGTATAGAAGATGCCCAGCGTGCCGATGATGTCGTCATTGAGCCGCACGCCCACATCGGAGTGGAACGCCAGCGCCATATCGACCGGAATGCGCAGCCCGGCGCTGTCGGGCATCCGCTCCGAACCGCCCGTCAGGGCATTGACCCAATGGGCGCGCGACATGTAGTCGTCCTTGTAATCGTCCCGGTTCTCCTTCGGGGAGTAGACCTTTTCGTCGAATCCGGCCCACTGGAGCCAGTAGCGGGCGCCCTCGCAGAAACGGGGATAACCGCTCGTCTCCAAATGGCACACCATGCCGGGCCGGCGCAGCGAATCGCACACCGTGCGGGCTATGTTGCCGTAACCGCCGCCGATCTTCACGGCGTCGGCCGAGACGATGCGGCCCGCCTGACGCGAGCGGTTGGTAAGCGTCACGACCTCCTGCGAACCGGCGTCGAGCAGAAAGCGGCCGAGGTAGATCCACGTTCCGCCGCCCATGGTCTGATTTACGGCGAAGCTGCTGTCCCCTCCGAGGTGATGCACCGTATACTGCGCGTCGTCAGCGTTTTGCGGAGTCGAATCGTAGCTCACGTAAACGGCGTATTCGCCCCGTTCGGGAATGTCGGCCGTCCACACGGCGCGGCTCTCCGCCCCGCCGGTCACCGATCTCACGCGGCGCGTCGTGCCGTCCCGGAAGGGATTCTGTCCCGTCGTGTAGACCTGCTGCACATGCGCGAAGCCCATGCCGCCCGGCTGCCATTTCTCAGGCCCCTCCTCCTCGCGGTACTGCCCGGCGGCATCGTTGTCCGCCAGTATCTCGTACTTCTGCACGTCGCGTTCGCGGGGCAGCATCACGCAGGCCCCGGCATTTTCGAGCATCGGAACCAGATACGGCAGCACGTAGCTCTGGGTATAGAGGTCCTCGCAGGTCTGCCACAACTGCGAACGCTGCCATTTCCAGCGGTTCTGGGGCTGGTCGAAATAGCGGCCGTGACTCTGCCACAAGGCGATATGCCGCCCGGCGAGTCCCTGCGACGGCACCACGGGCGCCGAAGAACGGGTCACCAGCGGCCGCTCGGAGCGGTTGGTAAAGGGTACGATCTTCTTCTTGCGCAAAAGTTTCCGGTATTCCGCCCCGGTTCGGCAGGCCATCGGAATCAGCTCGCCGACCTCCCGCTTGTCGGAGTAAAGTTCGATGGCCGCCTTGCGGAACTCCGGCGGCAGGAGCAGGCGCACCGAGTCGCGCATGGCGCGCAGGTTCTCTTCGCGGAACGGATAGTACGAAAGGCCGACCGAGGTGTAGTTCCGCACCCGCTTGCGCGAGGCGTCCACCCCCTCGATGCGGACATAGCCGCCCGACACTTCGCGGGCGACGATGCGCGTCAGCGTGCGTCCGATTTCGCGGCGCGCAGGGCCGTCGATTCCGGCGGCCGAGACCTCCTGCCCGCACAGACCGAGCAGCAGGAGAATATACAACAGTCTATTTTTCATGTCGTTTGACCAGTAAAAGCATGCCGGCCATCGTAAATGCGGCATTGTAAATCAACAGTTCGAAACCGATCCGGTAACCCCACGCCTCATACGCCCAGTATTGCAGCAGGGCGCTCAGCAGCGGAGCGGCGAGCGCCACGAGGGGCATCCAGCCGTCGCGCACCCTGAGACGCGTGAAGATACCGAAAGCGAACATACCCAAAATCGGGCCGTAGGTGTAGCTGGCGACCTTGTAGACCAGATTGATGACGCTGTCGTCGGCCCAGTACTCGAAGGCCAGGATCACGCCGGCCATCCCGAGCGCCATCGCCACGTGGACCCCGCGGCGGATGCGCGTGAGGCGTGCGTCGCCATAGCGTTTCGTGCCTTCGAGCATATCCACCGTGAAAGAGGTCGTGAGAGCCGTGAGGGCCGACCCGGCAGCTGAATAAGTACTTGAAATAAGTCCTACAACAAACAGAATGCCAACGATAAGCGGCAATCCACCTTCGACGGCGACCAGCGAAAAGACCTGATCGCTCTTGGCGGGTGCGGCCATGCCGCTGCGCTCCATGTACAAATAGAGCAGCACGCCCAGCACGAGGAACAGAAAGATCACGAAAATCTGGCTCACAGCCGTCAGCACGATGTCCTTCTGCTAGTCGCGCGGCGTGGCGCAGCTCAAGTTGCGCTGCATCATGTCCTGATCGAGTCCGGTCATGGCCACCAGCAGGACGATACCCGCGGCGAACATTTTCCAGAAATAGCGGCCCGAAGCGGGATCGTCGAAGAAGAAAATGCGCGACATGGGCGAAGCGGAAACCTCGCGGGCCGTATCGGCGAACGAGAGACCCAGCCCCCGCATGATGAAGACGATCGACAGCGAGACTTCCCACCAGACACACCGTCTTGAGCGTATCGGTCCAGATCAGCGACTTGACGCCGCCCTGCCGGGTGTAGAGCCAGACGAAAAACATCGTGACGAGGGCGTTGCCCCAGAACGGGAAGCCGTAGTGCGAAAAGACCAGCAGCTGCATCACGGCACAGACCACATAGACGCGCAGCGCGGCGCCCAGCATCTTCGAAATGAAGAAAAACCACGCCCCGGTACGGTGCGACCGCACGCCGAAGCGGTCGTCGAGGTATTCGTAGAGCGACACCACCTTCAGGCGGTAGAACGTGGGAATCAGCACGAAAGCGACGATCAGCTGTCCGACCGTGAAGCCCGCGACCATCTGCATGTATGAACGTCACGCCCGACATGGCGGCGCCGATCATGGCGAAGGCGGCCATGTACCACGGCGTGCGGCGGTTGCCGGAGAAAAACCCGGCGTTGTCGGCGCGGCGGCCGGAGACCCATGCTACGGCGAAGAGGACGGCTATGTAGCCCAGAACGGTAGCGATAACGGCGGCGGATGTCATAAGCGTAAGTTCAGATTCGAATTACAAATATACGAAAAGAGTCCCGAAAAAGCGGGCAAAAAAAGCAGAATAATGCGGGGACGGGCGGGATGAAGCATCCGGAACGGCGAAGGGTTCGGAGATTTTTTTCGAGGGGGGGGGCCGGTATCGGGAGACAGTCCCGGCGGGAATCACTTTTTCAGTATCCGTTCCAAGGCAGCGGCGTCCAGCAGATTCACCGTTTCGAATTTTCCCTTGTAGAAGACGCCCCAGTTATTGAATACGCAGGGCAGCTCCTTGGCCTTGCGGAGCGTATCCACCTCGATGAAATCCGCCGGGACACCGTGCGCTTCGCAGTGTTGTCTTATCATATCCAGATTGCCGGGGATAAAGGGGCACTGCATATCGTAATAGACGGTCAGCGTCTGACTTTCGATAGTCATTTTTTTCGCATTTTCCGCGAATTTCGGGGTCGTTCCGTCGAAGGAGAGCGCCAGCAGCTCGTAGCCGTTGTCGGTCGTATCGACGACCTCGAAGCCGAACTTCCGGGCAAAAGACTGGTCCGAAAGCCACGCTTTCTGCTTTTCCGCACCGAGCATGCAGACGCCCGATTTTCCATGCGTCCGCGCATCGGCCAGACAATGTTCCATCAACGCCTTTGCATAGCCCTTGCCTTTGTAAGGACCCGCAACCCACAAACAATAGATATAATAATAGTTGTCGCCAATCACGGGCACCCATGCCGTTTCGAGAGGCGCGTATTCGATAAAGACCACGCCCTTCGCATTCAGCTTCCGGAAGACGTGCCCCTCGCGGAGCCGGTCGGAAAGCCACCGCCGCTTCGCCTCTACGCCCGGATGGGCCTTTTTCGTGCGGATAATGCAGCACAAATGCTCGTCGGCAAGGTTTTCGGCCGTCAGATCGACGAATTCAGCATCCATGGGCGGCTTTTCAACGGGATGAGCGGGCGTCACGCCTTACGATAGGACAACGCTCCCGAAGGGCATTTTTCGACCTGCGCGACGATCCGGTCGGTCGTGGCGTTTTCCAGTTTCACCCACGGCCGCTCCTGCGGGTTGTAAACTTCGGGAAGCATGCGGACGCAGACGCCCGAATGGATGCAGAGGTGCGGCTGCCAGACCACGACGATCTCGCCGTTGGTATATTCGATACGTTTCTTTTCGGTTTCCATAACAACAATATTTTACTAAAGACTGCTTAGGCAGACCTCCAAAGATAAGCATAAAATCCAGATTCCGAACCGGACTCCCCCGCCTTCGACTCCCCGGAGCCGCCCCGAAGCGGTCGTTCGTCTCCGTCCGGCGGAAAATCGCAGGCGCGCGGAGCGGAAAGGAGCGGCAAGTCTAAAAACGACGCAAACGGCTGGAAATCAAAATAAACAAACGACTGCATCCCGGAAGGAAAGAGGGTTTGCGGCGGCGCCGGCGGAAGATTATCGAAAACTTTTCGGCAGAAATTTTGATTTTTCATCCAAAAATACATACATTTGCCCCAACGACATTGCAAATGACAATATTCAACCATATCCATCATCATCATCACTTTCACCGAAGGGGCGAATCGATCGTGTATATGCGTTGATATTCCGGCAAATACAAAAGAAGCTCACCCCTTGCGGGCGGGCTTTTTTTCATGTCTGCACGCCGGGGTCGGGCGGTTGAAACGAAAATTCAAACCAAACGACTTATGTTAAGAATAGCCATTCAAGCCAAAGGCCGGCTCAACGAACAGAGCCTCGGCCTGCTCCTCGAAGCGGGAATCGCCGTTGCGGAGGGCAAACGCAGGCTCATCGCCCGCGCCGAAGGATTTCCGCTCGAAGTGCTCTTCCTGCGCGACGACGACATCCCGCAGGCCGTCTCGATGGGCGTCGCCGACCTGGGTATCGTCGGCCAGAACGAGGTGGCCGAAAAGGGATACGACGTCGAACAGGCGATGCCGCTCGGATTCGGCGCCTGCCGCCTCTCGCTGGCCGTCCCCAACGCGGCCGACTACACGGGCCCCGACTACTTCCGCGGACGGCGCGTCGCAACCTCCTATCCCAACATCCTGCGCGGATATTTCGCGCGGCAGGGCATCGAAGCCGAGATCCACACCATCGAGGGATCGGTGGAGATCGCACCGGCCGTAGGGCTGTCGGACGCGATCTTCGACATCGTTTCGTCGGGCGGGACGCTCGTTTCGAACGGCCTGCGCGAAGTGGAAACCGTTCTCCGCTCCGAAGCGGCGCTCATCGCCTGCCCGTCGCTCGACGCCGACAAACGCAGCCAGACCGAGCAGCTCGTCTTCCGCTTCCGATCGATCCGCGAAAGCCGCGACATGAAATACGTGCTGATGAACCTTCCCGTCGAAAAGGTCGCCGAAGCCACCGCCCTGCTCCCCGGAATGCGCAGCCCGACGATCCTGCCGCTGGCGCAGGAGGGGTGGTGCTCGCTGCACGCCGTGATCGGCAAGGCGCAGCTCTGGGAGCGCATCGAACGGCTCAAAGCCATCGGCGCCGAAGGCATTCTGGTGCTGGCGCTCGAAAACATGATCCGATAGAAAACAGCGAACGATATGGAACCGATCAGAGTTTACGACAATCCCCCGCGCGACGCGTGGCCTGCGCTGACGGCCCGCGTCACCCGCGACGACGCCGAGATCGACCGCCGCGTGCACGAGGCCGCAGACTTTGTGGGTCTGGACCCGGCATTGCTGGAGCGCAGCCCCTTTGAGCTGTCCGGCGGCCAGAAGCGCCGGGTGGCGGTGGCAGGCGTCATGGCCATGCGGCCCCGCATCCTGGTGCTGGACGAGCCCGCCGCCGGTCTGGACCCGGAGGGCCGGGACGACATCCTCTCGGAAGTGAAGGAGTACCACAAAAAGACCGGCACCACCGTGCTGCTGGTGTCCCACAGCATGGAGGATATTGCCAAGTATGCCAACCGCGTGCTGGTGATGAGCAACAAGAAAATTGCCATGTATGACACGGTGGAAAAGGTCTTTGCCCGCGCCCCGGAGCTGCTGGAGCTGGGGCTGTCGGTGCCGCAGGTGACTAAAATTTTCCTCAAGCTGCGGGAGATGGGGGTGGACGTCCCGGCGGACGTGTACACCATTCCTTACGCGGTCAAGACCCTGCTGGAAGCAAAGCGCCGCCGCGATGCCGGGGAAAGCCTTGTGCTGCCCCGCAGCGCTGCACAGAAAGGGGGTGCTGTCTGATGCTGCGAGATATCACCATCGGTCAGCACTTCCCGGGCAACAGTCTGGTGCACCGGTTCGACCCCAGACTGAAGCTTGTGCTGACGGTCGCCTATATCGTGCTGCTGTTTGCAGCCTCCAACCCCTTGGGGCTTACTTTGTCCATCCTCTTTTTGGGGGTCATGTACAAGGTGGCAAAAATCCCGGTCAAGATGATCGGCAAAAGCCTGAAGCCCATTCTGCCCATCGTGCTGTTCACGGCGGTGCTGAACCTCTTCTTTGTCTCCGGCGAGGGCGACCCGCTGGTGCATTTCTGGTTTTTGACCATCTACGCCGAGGGCGTGCGCTACGCGGTGCTGATGGCAGTGCGTGTGATGGCGCTCATTGCGGGCACCAGCCTGCTTACCTACACCACCAGCCCCATCGTGCTGACCGATGCCATTGAGCAGCTGCTCAAGCCCTTGGGCAAGCTGCACTTCCCGGTGCACGAGCTGGCGATGATGATGAGCATTGCGCTGCGCTTTATCCCCACCCTCATCGAGGAGACGGATAAGATCATGAACGCGCAAAAAGCGCGCGGCGCGCAGCTGGACACCGGCAAGATGACCGACCGGGTCAAGGCGCTGGTGCCGGTGCTCATCCCGCTGTTCATCTCGGCGTTCCGCCGCGCAGACGAGCTGGCTATGGCCATGGAGTGCCGCTGCTACCGCGGCGGCACAGGCCGCACCCGCCTGAAGGTGCTGCGCTGCGAAAAGCAGGACTATATCGACCTTGCGGTGTGCATCGCCTGCTTTGCCGTCATCCTTGCCTCCCGGCTGGTGTTCCCGAATTATTAAAGAGGAGAAACCTCTCAAAAGGAGGAGAACCCTCTCAGTCAAGGCCTGATGGCCTTGACAGCTCCCCCGAAAGGGGGAGCTTTTGGTACGGAACTTCTCTGATGGGAGAAAATGCCGCTTCCCGCTGCGGCCCCTCCGGTGAAAGTGTGTCTGTCGCGGTCCGCAGACCGCGACAGACACGAAATAAAAAACGTTTTTCCGCTGAAAATGGCCGCAGCGAAGCGGAGGCCATTTTAAATCAGAACTATGAACTTTTTACTTACCCTTGCCTACGACGGCACAAATTACTGCGGCTTTCAGGTGCAGCCCAACGGGCGCAGCGTGGCGGCCACCTTTCAGGATGCACTGGAAGCGGTGCTGGGCTCACGGCCCGATATCAAGGGCTGCAGCCGCACCGATGCCGGGGTGCACGCGCTGGGCTTCCGGCTGAATTTTCACGCCGACACTCGCATCCCGCCCCAGAAGCTGCCGCTGGCGCTCAACCAGCATCTGCCGCCGGATATCCGGGTGCTTGCGGCGCAGACCGTGCCGGAGGACTTCCACGCCCGGTACGCCGCCCATACCAAGACCTACCTGTACCGCATCCATAACCACCCCATCGACTCGCCCTTTGACGCCGCCTACCACACCCGCGTGCCCCGGCGGCTGGACGAAGCCGCCATGCAGGCGGCGGCGCAGCAGTTCGTGGGCACCCACGATTTTCTGGCCCTGTGCGCGGCGGGCAGTTCTGCTGCCGCCCACGGGGACACCGTGCGCACCATCACGGACTGCCACGTTACCCGGCGCGGGGACGAGGTGGACATTGAGGTGACCGCCGACGGCTACCTGTACAATATGGTGCGCATTCTGGCGGGTACTTTGTGCGAGGTGGGCGCGGGGCGGCTGCGCGCTGCCGACATCCCCGCCATTCTGGCAAGCCGGGACCGCAGCCGGGCAGGCCCTACTCTGCCCGCAAAGGGCTTGTTCCTGAAGTGTGTGGATTACCCGGAAAGGAAGGAAGAGCAACCATGAAAAAGCTTCATCGCGGCGGCAGCAACCCGGACGGAGAGCCGCTTTCCGCCGGGCGTGTGGAATATCTGGAGGCAGCGCGCCAGCGGGTGCGCCGCCGCCGTCTGCGCCGTACCGCCATCATTCTGGCGGCGCTGATACTGGTCACTCTGTTTGCCACCGGTGCGGTGGGGGCGTCCATCGCCCGGGTAAAGGATCTGGTGGATACGGTGCACATCGCCCTGTCCCCGGCGGTGGGCTGGCCGCAGCAGACCGGTCTTGGGGAGCTGACGGCCGTGCAGCCCATGTCCGGCAGCTTTGTGGCCATGGACGAGGATGCCTGCGCGGTGTACAGCTTGGGCGGTACCCGCCTTGCCAGCATCCAGAGCGGCTATGCCCGCCCGGCCATTGCTGCAGGCAAGACCCGCTTTGTGCTGTACAACCGCTCCGGCAACGAGCTGCGGGTGGAAAGCCGCACCCAGAACCTGTACAGCAAAACGCTGGAAAACAGCATCTATCTGTGCGCCATGTCGGACACCGGCACGCTGGCAGTGGCCACCGATTCGGCCGACAGCACCGCCCGGCTGACCGTGTACACCTCCACCATGAGCGAACAGCTGCACTGGGATATGACCAGCGCGCAGGGCACCCCGGTGCGGATGGCCTTTGCCGCCGACAGCCGCCGTCTGGCGGTGGCGGCGGTCACCTCCAGCGCCGGACAGTTACAGGCAAACCTCTTTGTGCTCAGCCTTGCGCAGGGCGACCCGGTACAGCTGAGCAGCGGGGACAGCGTGCCCCAGTGGCTGGGCTGGCTGAACAACGACACCGTGCTGGCTGTGTATGAGAACTGTGCCGTGGTGTACGGTGCGGACGGCGGCGAGCGGGGGCGCTTTGACCTTGGCGGCGGCAGCCTTGTCAGCGTTTCGCAGGATGGCGCAAACGCCGCTCTGCTGCTGGAAAACGGGCAGGTGTGCACCGCCGTGCTGCTGGATAAAGATCTGAACGTGCAGTACAGCGGCAACGTGCCTGCGGCAAATCAGATCCTGCGCCGGGGTCAAAATTTTTATCTACTTACCGACAGTGGTGTGGAATGTTTTGCCGCAGATGGGGTGTATCAGTGGGGACAGGAACTTTCCGTCCGTCCGCAGGCACTCATCGCGGGCAAGCAGCTGCTGGTGCTGTGCGGCAACACGGTGCAGCAGATCGCTCCGCCGGAGCAAACGGCTTCCAGCGCCCGGTGAACGAGGGGAAAACCAGTATTTTTGCGGGGAAAGTGATCTTTATAACAGGGAAAACAAGGTATGTTCAAGAATCCGTCATTTCTTTTTGATATCCTATGTACGGTGGTCTGGCTGGTGCTGATGGTGCGCTACGCCCGCAAGGGTTTTCTGGCGTCCATCGTGCAGCTGTCCGGCAACCTCATCAGCCTGCTGGGCGCACGGCAGCTTTCTGCCGCCTGTGCGGGCTGGGTGTTTGAAAATCTGCTGGCCGGGGGCTTCCGTACCCAGATCGCCGCCCACCTTTCGGAGGACGGCGTGGTGAACCTTTCCGGCATTGCGCAGCAGTACGCGGGCTTTCTGCCCGAAAGCTTCCGCGCCTCCATCGTGGCAGCCTGCGAGCGCAGCATCAACGCCGTGCTGGCAGATAATGCCGTGGTGCTGGCCGATACCATCGTGGAAAAAGTATTGCAGCCGCTGCTCACCCCGGTGATCATGCTGGTGCTGTTCTTTGTGTTCTACGCGGTGCTGCGGCTGCTGGTCAGTATGCTGGTCACCGTGCTGGGGCTGGTGAATAAGCTCCCGGTCATCGGCACGGTCAACCGGGGTCTGGGCTGGCTGACCGGCGGCATGACCGCTCTGCTGGACTTATACCTCGTGCTGTGCGTGGTGTGGGGGCTTGTGGTCATCACCGGCGGCAACTTAAATGTGCTCAACGACACTGTGATGCACAGCAGTCTTTACTATAAAGCGTTTAATATGTTCAACCCCTTTTTGTAACAGGGGCGACAAGGAGGAACTATGGTCTGTATTCGATGCCAGAAGCGTCCGGCGATCATCTTTATCCAGCGGATGGAGAATGGTCAGATGAAGCAGGAGGGGTACTGTCTGCACTGTGCCCGGGAACTGCACATCAAGCCCGTGGACGATCTGATGAAACAATTCGGGATGTCGGAACAGGATCTGGATAACATGGAAAACCGCATGGAGAGCATGATGGAGGAGCTGGGCGACTCCAACCCCCTTTCCATGCTGATGAATATGTCCGGCGCCGGCGAGGATGCCGATGCGGAGAACATGGACGAAGATCTTGTGCCCGGCAGCAATGCCACCTTCCCGCTGGGCTTTACCGGCACGGAGAAGCAGGACGGCGAAAAAAAGGCCGACCGCAAAAACGGCAAAAAGCCGCCCAAGCGCAAGTTCTTGGATACCTACTGCGAAAACCTGACCCGCAAGGCGCGGGAGGGCAAGCTGGATGATATCATCGGGCGCGACCGCGAAATTTACCGCACCATCCAGATTTTGAGCCGCCGCCAGAAGAACAACCCCTGCCTCATCGGCGAAGC
>ERZ827496.4580-NODE-4580-length-10613-cov-3.319663_pt1 | contig 10613 bp, 9 predicted proteins | sample MGYA00519769_ERZ827496 | MGnify/ENA primary metagenome ERZ827496 (study PRJEB31778, sample SAMEA3449327) | human gut metagenome | biome: human gut; feature: human-associated habitat; material: faeces | place: United Kingdom | collected 2010/2012 ...
CAGCACGTTTCGGACTTGCAGATGCAGGTAACATTTACGGACGTCTTACAAATCCGACAGAGGACGTATTCGAGAAGAGGATCGCAGCACTTGAGGGTGGTTCTGCAGCACTTGCAGTAGCATCCGGTGCAGCAGCTATCACATACACGATCGAGAATCTTGCACAGCAGGGAGATCACATTGTAGCAGCCAAAAATATTTACGGCGGTACAACAAACCTTCTGGAGCATACGCTTCCGGCATACGGAATCACAACAACATTTGTTGATGTATTCAATCTCGAGGAAGTGGAGAATGCGATCCAGGAGAACACAAAAGCTGTTTATATTGAGACTCTTGGAAACCCAAATTCTGATGTTGTAGATATTGAGGCTCTTGCAAAAATCGCTCACAAACATAAAATTCCGCTTGTTGTAGATAATACATTTGCAACACCATACCTCGTAAGACCAATTGAGTACGGCGCAGATATCGTAGTTCATTCCGCAACAAAATTCATCGGTGGCCACGGAACTACTATCGGTGGTGTGATCGTAGAGAGTGGTAAGTTTGACTGGGAGGCATCTGGCAAATTTGCATCTCTTACAGAGCCAAACCCAAGCTATCATGGCGTAAGCTTCACAAAAGCTTGCGGACCGGCTGCATTTGTTACAAAGATCCGTGCGATCCTTCTTCGTGACACAGGTGCAACGATCTCTCCTGTAAGCTCCTTTATCTTCCTTCAGGGACTTGAAACACTGTCTCTTCGTGTAGAGCGTCATGTAGAGAACGCCCTGAAAGTAGTTCAGTACTTAAATAATCACCCACAGGTAGAGAAAGTTCATCACCCATCAGTATCCACAGATCCAAGCCAGCAGGAACTTTACAAAAAATACTTCCCGAACGGCGGCGGTTCTATCTTTACATTCGAAATTAAGGGTGACGCACAGAAAGCAAAAGACTTTATTGATAACCTTGAACTGTTCTCACTGCTTGCTAACGTAGCTGATGTTAAATCTCTTGTTATCCATCCGGCTACAACAACACACAGCCAGTGCACAGAAGAAGAACTTCTTGACCAGGGTATCAAACCAAATACAATTCGTCTTTCTATCGGTACAGAGAATATTGACGATATTATTCAGGACCTTGACGAAGCATTTAAGGCAGTGGCCGAATAATTCTCAGAATAATTGATTTTGGGGTACCGCATCCCCCGCGGTATCCCAGAAAACGAAGTTTCTCAATCAATCATAACATATAGCCTCCTTTATTATTGTATGAAATAAAACGATGTGAACAGGGCCATTTTCCGGTATCCCCCAATTTTTCCGGAAAGTGGCCTTTTTTTGTTTGCATTTAGGTCTTGACAAATAGTTGAAATGCGATATAATACAGAAATGCAAATAACTTGCAAATACAAACAACTTGCAAAAACAAATAACTTGCAAATATAAAAACCAATAAGTGTATATAGTTATAAATGCAGAGAAATAAGCAAACAAAAAAGGTCTGTAGAAAAGTAAAGAACAGAAAGCATATATAGTTTGTCAGGGAGTATAAGGAGGTAAACATGTCAGAGATTATCATAGATTCAGTAATAGACAGTATTAAGTTGCTGCCGTTTCTTTTTCTTACATATTTGTTTATGGAATGGCTGGAGCATAAAACAGGTTCTGCTGCGCGTAACAGAATTCGTACAGCCGGAAAACTGGGTCCTGTATGGGGAGGACTTCTGGGGGTGATTCCGCAGTGCGGATTTTCGGCTGCTGCGTCAAGCCTTTTTACAGGGCGTGTTATCACAGTGGGAACATTGATTGCTGTATATCTTTCTACTTCGGATGAAATGTTTCCGATTATGATCTCTAATGCAGTACCGGCGGTTACCATTATCAGGATTCTGGCGTGTAAGGCTGCGATCGGAATTATATCAGGTCTTATAGTGGAGTACGTTTACACACATATTTTGAAGAAACAGGAGGGAGATCTGGATATTCATGAGATATGTGAAGAAGAGCGTTGTAACTGTGAACATGGACTGATCTCATCGGCAGCGACCCATACATTGAAAGTTTTTGTATATATTTTCTTGATTTCTTTGGGGTTAAATATTATCATTGGATTAGTGGGAGAAGAAACACTGGCGGGACTTTTTACAGGGGCACCGGTAATCGGTGAGTTGATTGCAGCTCTTGTGGGACTGATTCCCAATTGTGCTTCTTCAGTAGTGATCACTCAGTTATATCTGGATCATATTATCGGAGCAGGGGCTATGATGGCAGGACTGCTGGTGAATGCAGGTGTAGGACTTCTGATCCTGTTTCGTCTGAATCATGACCGGGTACAGAATCTTAAGATTATCGGAACCCTTTATGGATTAGGTGTATTCTGGGGAATCATTATTGAATTATCTGGAATTGTATTTTAGGAGGAATTATGGCGGGAAGCAGTTATGCGACAGCAAGCCGCAGAAAAATACTTGAATATCTGAAGAACAGTAATGATCACACTGTGACAGCTGCAGATGTGGATGAATATCTGAAAGAACATGACAGTGAGGTGAATATCACAACAATCTACCGTTATCTGGATAAACTGGCAAAGGATGGTACAGTGATTAAATATGTTGCAGAGAAGGGGTGTCAGGCTGCTTATCAGTATGTGGAGCCTGGTCGTGGATGCGAACAGCACCTGCATCTGAAATGTGTGAAATGTGGCAGGATTATTCATCTGGAATGTCATTTTATGGAGGAGATTTCTCATCATATTGAAGAGAGCCATGGATTTACGCTGCAGTGCAAGAATTCTATTTTGTATGGAATATGTAAAGAGTGTAAAAATTGTTTAGAAAAGTAAATACAGCTGGGTGAAATAAATTGTTTTGTAGTTTGACGGAGAATAGATTTCATCTGGATGCAGTGAGTATTTATGGTTAAAATTATCTAATCTTACATAATTGTAAGCTTCCACATTGATTTGTAACTCAGGTCGATGGCTGGGAGCTTTTTCTTTCCTTATAATAGAATCAGACATTAAGGAAGCCCGGGAAAATGGGAAATATTTATACAGGGCTTCGGAGATGGAAGTAATCCGGCGTACTGAAAAGTGACAAAAAGTACGCTGCAATATATGAGAGGAGAAAATCATGTCATTATTGGAAGTAAACAATGTAAAAAAGATATACAGTACACGGTTCGGAGGAAATAAGGTGCAGGCTCTCAGAAATGTCACTTTTTCTGTACAACAGGGGGAATTTGTGGCAATTATGGGAGAGTCCGGAAGCGGTAAGACCACACTGCTGAATATACTTGCATCTCTGGATCGTCCAACAGAGGGGGAAGTACTGCTGGAAGGAAAAAATATTGTTCATCTTACAGAAAAAGAAATCTCCGCATTCCGCAGAAAAAATCTGGGATTTGTGTTTCAGGATTTCAATCTTCTGGATACATTCAGTCTGAGGGATAATATTTATCTTCCGCTGGTGCTTGCTGGAGAAGATTACCGAGAGATGGAACAGAAGATCCGTCCCATTGCAAAGGCATTATGTATTACGGAACTTCTGAATAAATATCCTTATGAAGTATCCGGCGGACAGAAGCAGAGAGCAGCAGTAGCCAGAGCATTGATCACAAATCCGAAGCTGCTGCTGGCTGATGAACCGACAGGAGCACTGGATTCTAAGGCAGCATCTGCTCTGCTTTCTATGTTTGGCGCTATTAATCAGTCCGGACAGACCATTCTGATGGTTACACACAGTGCACAGGCTGCCAGTCATGCATCCAGAGTTCTGTTTATCAAGGATGGTGAAGTTTTTCATCAGATTTATAAGGGAGACAAGTCCAATAAAGAGATGTATCAGATGATCGCAGACACATTGACAATTCTTACGACGGGTGGTGAGACTTATGCGTAGAGGACTGTTTGCCAGATTGGCAGCTGATAATATCAGAAGAAATAAAAGTACCTGTATTCCTTACATTCTGACCTGTGTGTTCTGTATTGCGGCTACATATATGATGTCATTTGTCAAAGACAGTCCGAATCTGGATGCAGCCATGCGTGACAATGGTGCTTACATTCAGACAGTTCTGGCAATGGGAATTGGGATTATCCTTATTTTTTCTGTGATTTTTCTGCTTTACAGCAATAGTTTTCTGATGAAGAGACGGCAGAAAGAACTAGCTTTATACAATGTGCTGGGAATGGAAAAAAGGCATATTGGAAGGTTTATGGCTCTTGAAACAGTATTTACTTCAGTGATCAGTTTTGCATTAGGGATTATTGTGGGAATTCTTATGAGTAAACTGGCATTGCTGCTTTTATTCCGGCTGCTTCATGTTCCTGCAACTTTGGGGTTTTATATAAGCATAAGCGGAATTTTAAATTGTGGCTGGAGTTTTGGGCTGATCTTTCTGCTGACTTTGTTTAAAAATCTCCGGAGAGTTTATATGGCAAGACCTGTAGAGTTACTCCATGGTGATCATGAAGGAGAGCGTGAGCCAAAAGCGAAATGGCTGATCGCACTGATAGGAATGATATGTCTTGTATGGGGCTATTATCTGGCAGTTACTACAGAATCACCGATCGATGCGCTGGAAGTCTTTTTTCTTGCAATCGTGCTGGTAATGGCAGGTACTTATCTGTTGTTTACAGCCGGCAGTATCGTAATTCTGAAACTGATGAAGATGAAGAAAAGCTTCTATTATAAGATACAGAATTTTACAGCTGTTTCCGGTCTGCTCTACAGAATGAAACAAAATGCTGTAGGACTTGCCAGTATCTGTATTCTGAGTACAGGAGTATTATTGGTGATCTCTACGACTATGTGTCTCAATATGGGAATTAATGATACGGTTACTAACAGATATCCCTATGATGCAGATTATAGCGTAACAGGAAGCTTTTCGCAGGAAGAGGGACAGGATCTGATAAAAATATTTCAGGAGTCATTGGAAAAAAATCAGATTCCGGTCACGGAGCAGATCTGTCAGGTCAGTGCACGAATGACTGTTTTGAATAAAGAGGATGAACTTCAGTTTGCTACATCTTCAGAAGCGTATTCGGGTGGTGCTTACCAGACAATCAGACTGGTAACTGACAATGAATATAAGCGTATCACCGGTGAGAGTGCGGGAATTTCAGATGGAGAAATTCTTGCATACAGGGAGACCGAAGAAAAGAATAGTGAAACGTTGACTATAGATGGAAAAGTCTATAAAGTTAAGCAATGGATGCATACATGGCCGCTGCTTCAGGATAAAGATATGGTTGTAAAAAATACCGATATCATTGTTACAGATAATGATTTCAGCCAGCTCTGGAAGAAATGGGGAGAACTCAATGGTAGAGAACTGCAGATTCAGACTTTTGAAATGGGATTTAATGTGGATGGAAATGCGGCACAGCAGATTAAGTGTGGAAATCTGGTAAAAAATGATTTAATTGCATATATGGAACAGCTGGGAAGATCAGATACTTTATCAGTGACCGGCGGCGTCCGTGAGGAAGAAAAACAAAGTTATTATGAGCTGAATGGAGGACTGCTTTTCCTGGGCATGTTTTTGGGAGCACTTTTCCTGACAGGAGCGGCAATGATCATTTATTATAAACAACTTTCAGAAGGATATGAGGATAAAGGCAGATTTGAGATTATGCAGAAAGTCGGCATGAGTCATAAAGAGGTGAGATCTACTATACGCAGACAAATTCTGATGGTATTTTTTCTCCCATTAATAATGGCAGTAATCCATATGTGTGCAGCTTTTCCATTAGTCCGCAGGATTATGTTGATGTTTGGCATGAATAATACGGCTCTGTTTGTCTGGTGTACAGCAGGAACGGTGCTGGTATTTGCGTTGATCTATGGGCTGGTATATCTTGCGACTGCCAGAACTTATTACAGGATTGTAGAGAGTGAGGACTAGTACTGACACTTTTTGTTTAGGAAGATGGTTGACTGTTTTTGCCAGATGTTGTAAACTGGTGAGAAGTGATACATGTGTAACCTGTATATAGAAGTAACAGTAAAAATGGGAGGATAATATGCAGGGAAAGAAAATCATATCTGTTTTGCTGACATGCATGTTGATACTTGTAAATGTGGCAGTACCGTCTGCAACGTGGGCGGCAGCATCAGATGGCCAGACAATAACAAAGGCGATTGGAAAGAAAGTAACAGTTACTATGGAAACTTCTGAGGGGACTGTTAAGAAGCGGATAAATTCAGGCAGTACCATAATTCTTCCACCGGATGTAAACGGGAATGGTTATACATTTCTGGGATGGTCAACCATTAGTAGGCAGAGTTGTAATCCGATGTATCAGGCATATGAGAAGCTGAAAGTTACAAGGAATATCCATCTGTACCCTGTGAAATATAAATGGAGTCAGGAACCGAATATTTCTGTTGACAGGCTGGCTGACAGTGTAAATAAATATTCCAGAATTATCTTTGTAGGGGATTCCCGTACAGTGATGCTCGAGGGGACTTTGCAGAGACAGTGCGATTCTTCAGTTTTTAATAAGGTAGGATTTGTATGTAAGACTGGTCAGGGACTTGCCTGGATGATGGAAGAGGGCGAGAAAATGCTGCTCAACAAAGTAGGCAGAACTGGTAAGAATACAAAACCGGTGGCAGTTATTTTTAATCTGGGAGTGAATGACCTGATTCATAGGAACGGAACTGGAATCAATTATGATTCGATTGCATCAGAGTATGCGTCTTACATGAACAGGCTGTCCAGAAAGCTGACATCCAGAAATTGCGAACTGTTTTATATGTCTGTCAATCCATGCAATACAGCAATGAAAACAACGAGAAAAGAGTCTGAGATCCGTGGATTTAACAGCAGACTGAAACAGCGGCTCAATAGCAATTTTACCTGGCTCAACAGTTATTCTTATCTGATGAAATATGGATATACCACCAGTTGTGAATTCAGGGGCAATGCAGATGACGGACTTCATTATTCCATGAAAACATACAAAAGAATTTATGCATACGCAATAAAGAGAATCAGGTGATACTGATTGAAACCCGGAGGACAAGGATATGTTCTCCGGGTTATCTGTGTCCAAAAGCTTTATTGAGTGTCATAACAGGAGGAGAGAGACATGAGAAGTGAAAGCTTCAGAAAAGGTTTAAAGGATGGTGTCCCGATAGGTCTGGGATATTTTGCCGTATCATTTACTTTTGGTATGATGGCGGTTGCCGATGGATTAAGTATATGGCAGGCTGTGCTGATCTCACTGACAAATGTAACATCAGCGGGACAGTTTGCAGGTCTGGACATTATGGTAATGAGTGGGTCTTACTGGGAAATGGCGCTGACACAGCTGATCATTAATCTGAGATATTGCCTGATGTCATTTTCACTTGCACAGAAATTCAGAAGGGATGAATCCCCGGTTCATCGTTATATTGCGGCATTTGGTGTGACGGATGAGATTTTTGGAATCAGTGCCAGCCAGCCGGGTAAGGTAAGTGCTTTTTATAACTATGGTGCTATGTGTGTGGCGATTCCGGGATGGGTACTTGGAACCCTGGCAGGGGCAATTTCGGGAAATCTTCTTCCTGATTTCATGATGAGTGCTCTGAGTGTGGCGATTTATGGAATGTTCCTGGCAATTATCATTCCGCCTGCGAAACAGAACAGAGCAGTTCTGGCAGTTGTTGTGGCTGCAATGGTAATCAGTACTTTGTTTAAAGTAATCCCTCTGCTGTCAAAAGTGTCTTCTGGTTTTGTGATTATTATTACTACACTGATCGTAGCGGGTGCGGCAGCATATTTTTGTCCGATAGAAGAAGAGAAAGAGAGGGAGAACGCTCATGAATCATAACATTTATATTTATATTCTGGTAATGGCAGGAGTTACTTATCTGATTCGTATGCTTCCGCTGGCTCTTTCAAGAAAAGAAATCACAAGTCCATTTATCAAGTCATTTCTGTATTATGTGCCTTATGCATGCCTGGCAGCAATGACGTTCCCGGCGATCCTCTTTGCTACGGACAGTGTAATTTCTGCTGCTGTTGGATTTGCAGTGGCGCTGATTGCTGCATACAAAGAGAAAAGTCTTCTTACAGTTGCTTTATTCGCATGTGCTGCAGTCTTTATTGTGGAAAGAATACTTGAATTTGCTGTATAAATGTGGAAAACAGGAAGGAAAGAATGTTTCAGAATATAGAACGAATAATAAAAACGGATATGTGCCATGATTTGGCATATATCCGTTTTATGTATATTGTCTTAAAAGTTATTTTGTAATACTTTTGGTAAATTTGCCTGCGTTTTTTTGAAGTGGTGTCTTTTATTTCAGAAAGCTGACATCAATTTCGCCATCAAATACAGTAGCAGCCGGACCTGTCATGTAGACCAGGTTCTCCTGTCTGTTCCAGAAAATCTGCAGATCTCCCCCAAGAAGTTTCACGGTAACTGGTTTCTCGCCGTCTACATGTCCATTTAAGATGGAAGCAACAGCAACGGCACATGCACCTGTACCGCATGCAAGTGTCTCACCTGATCCGCGTTCCCATACACGCATCTTCAGAGTATGGCTGTCGATCACTTCTACAAATTCTGTATTCACACGGTCCGGGAATGCAACGTGATTTTCAAAAGAAGGACCAATTTTTTCAATTTCCAGATTGTCAATATCTGTCATATATACAATAGCATGAGGATTTCCCATGGAGACTGCGGTTATATAGTAAGTTTCACCGTTAACTTTGAGAGGTTCGTTGATAACTTCCTCTTTTTCGGATACGACAGGAATCTGTCTGGCTGTCAGGATGGGGGAACCCATGTTTACTTTTACCTGAGATACTTTTCCGTTTTCTACAGTAAGGTCCAGATATTTGATACCACTTTTAGTGGCAACAGAGATATGTTCTTTGTTCACGATTCCGTAATCATAAGCATATTTGGCAACACATCGAATACCATTTCCGCACATGGCGCCCTGGGAACCATCCAGATTATACATGTCCATCTCACAATCTGCTACATCGGATGGTTTAATCAGGATCAGACCGTCTGAACCGATTCCAAAGTGACGGTCACTGACATATCTGGCAACCGCTGACGGGTTTGTTACAGTTTCCTTAAAACAGTTTACATATACATAATCATTTCCAATGCCATGCATTTTAGTGAATTTCATTAGCAAGTCCTCCTTATTTATATTTAAGATAATATTTATACACCTCTTAATTTCCAGTTATGCTCGCTTTCTCTGTCACATGTTACTATAAAGGAAAAATGTTATGAAAAAGTGAAATAATGGAAAGTTTCGGAACAGGATTAAAAAATTCAATAATAAAAGTTCTCCTGACCATAAGAATCATTATACATTATATGGAAAATGCTTCTGTCATTCAAGTTTTACCTTGCATTTTATAGAAAGTATGTTAAAATTAAAAACAAAAAATATACAACCGAAACGCATAATTATACGTTGCTGTTTTGTAAGGAAAAATGACAGCGGCAGTAACTATACTTTCGGATGCGAGGAGGAAGAAAGATGAAAGATCAGAAGAGATTTGCAGCTCTTGCACTCAGTGCGATCATGGTAGTTTCCATGGCTGGAAGCGTATCAGCAGCTCAGAAAGTTGAATCTAAGGATGACCTTGCAGGAGCAACTATCGGTGTTCAGCTTGGTACAACAGGTGACCTTGATGCATCTGACTATGAGAAAGACGGCTCTACAGTAGAACGTTACAATAAAGGAAGCGAAGCTGTTCAGGCATTAAAAGCAGGTCAGATCGACTGTGTGATCATTGATTCACAGCCTGCTGAGAAATTTGTTGAGAACAATGATGACCTCAAGATCCTGGATGAGCCATTCGAGGAAGAAGAATATGCTATTTGCTTAAAGAAAGGCAATGACGAACTTCTTGATAAGATCAACGGAGCTCTGAAAGAACTGAAAGATGACGGAACAATTGACAGCATTATGGATAACTACATTGGCGATGATGCAGGAAAAACTCCGTATGAATCTCCGGAAGATGTTGATCGTTCCAATGGAACACTGGTAATGGCTACTAATGCTGAGTTTGAGCCATATGAGTATCATGAAGGCGATGATATCGTAGGTATCGATGCAGATATCGCTCAGGCAATCTGTGATAAGCTTGGATATGAACTGAAGATTGAGGATATGGAGTTTGACTCTATTCTTCCGGCAGTACAGTCCGGTAAGGCTGACTTCGGTGCAGCAGGTATGACTGTAACAGAAGATCGTAAATCCAGCGTTGATTTCACAGATACTTATGCAAACGCAAGCCAGGTTATCATTGTAAAGAAATAATTGATACAATACAACGGAGCTGTTGACGATCTGCCAACAGCTCTCTTTACGAGACAGAGGTTTTTATGAATAATCCTATGATATTAGCAAGTATAAAAAATGATTTTTATCTGAACTTTATTAAAGATGACCGTTATCTCTGGCTTCTGGATGGTTTGAAAACAACTCTTATTATCACTGTATTTGCGGTAATTGTTGGTCTGATCATCGGTTTCCTTGTAGCGATCATTCGTTCCGCACACGATAAGTCAGGGTCTTTTAAGATTCTTAATGCAATCTGCAGAGTTTATCTGACTGTGATCCGTGGAACACCGACTATGATTCA
>ERZ827496.4584-NODE-4584-length-10605-cov-5.407488_pt1 | contig 10605 bp, 9 predicted proteins | sample MGYA00519769_ERZ827496 | MGnify/ENA primary metagenome ERZ827496 (study PRJEB31778, sample SAMEA3449327) | human gut metagenome | biome: human gut; feature: human-associated habitat; material: faeces | place: United Kingdom | collected 2010/2012 ...
CAATTAGTGCTCCTCGTGCTGGAATTACTTTACAAGATGCTAAAACAGCGGCTAACGCGCTAGTAGCTAACAAAGTAATCCTTGGTTCTGGTGATGCAGAACTTGTTGCATTTACTACGGCTCGTGAAGTAACAACTCAAACTACTGAATTGCAATAATCGTATACAGTTAAATGGTAAAAAGGCTTTCACCTGTGGTGAGGGCCTTTTTATTATGGTAAAATATAAGATATACCGAATAAGTATGGTAATGATGAAAATACTATGCCCAAAAATTTGTGCATAATAGACCCGGATGGTGATTAAAAAGGGGTAAAACAGTGGAATATATCATTTCATTTATGGAAACGTATGGCTATGGAGCCATGTTTATTGCAATGGTTTTGGAAAATGCTAACATTCCTATTCCTAGTGAAATCGTCTTAGGCTTTGCAGGATATCTGATTGCTCAGGGCATATTTGATTTACATACGACTATGGTTGTAGGTATTTTAGCAGGGATTGTAGGCTCTATCTTATCCTACTGGATGGGTGAGCATGGCGGACGTCCACTTCTTTTGAAATACGGCAAATACATATTCTTTAATGAACATAAATTTGAACTCGCAGAAAAGTTGTTTAATAAGTATGGTGGTGCCGCGGTGTTCTTTGGCCGTTTGTTGCCGGGGGTTCGTACATTTATTTCTTTCCCAGCTGGCATGGCTCGTTATCCTATGTGGCATTTTGTCATTTGGACTGTACTAGGTACGATTCCTTGGACAATCCTTCTTGTTTATTTAGGCAAAGTGCTTGGTGAAAACTGGAAGGATCTTATCCAATATAATCATGAGTTCTTGGTTGTTATGATTGTTGTATTCGTTATTATAGCGGCTGTATTGGGCTTTAAATACTATCGCAATCGCCGATAAGGAGGCCCTTATGAAACTTTCACGATTAACACCAGTCGTATTTATTGTATGGCTCGTTTTTTATCTGTTTGGCAATAATATGTTGCCTGTTACGGATCCTGTGGAATCTAACTATGCGTTAACTGCTAAGGAAATGATTCTCTCCGGAGATTGGTTGTCACCTCAAATTTACGGCACCTATTGGTACGATAAACCGATTATGATTTATTGGCTCATTGCCCTTGGATTTAAAATCTTTGGTGTTGCCGATTGGGTGGTTCGTTTACCAAGTGCTATCTTTGGCGCTTTATCTGTAGCGACTATGTATCAATCGACGCGTACTATGAGCGGCAAGTGGGCTCTCGGCTTAATTGCGGCCGGTGTTCTTGGTACATCCCTCATGTTCTGGACCGTAGCTCATGGCGTTATTACGGACATGGTGCTACTTTATACGACGATCATGGTCATGATTTATTCCTATAAGGGGATGGTGGAACAGAAACCACATGCTATGATTGTGGCCTATATCTTTGCAGCCCTCGGGGTGCTCACAAAGGGGCCTGTAGCACTCGTTTTGCCAGGTATGATTTTACTCGTTTTTGCCGGTATCAATCGTTCTTGGTCGATGGTGAAAGCTATCTTTGATTGGCGTGGCATTCTTGCCTTTTGTGTAGTCTGCTTGCCGTGGTATGTGTATATGTACAGCGTTCACGGTCAAGATTTTATCAATGGCTTCTTAGGGCTTCACAATGTAACACGGGCCACACAATCTGAACATCCTGAAGATAATGTGTGGTGGTATTATATTGCCATCTTCCTAGGTGCTTCTTTGCCGTGGACTGGTGCTGTTATTTACGGCATGATTGATGGTTTTAAACAGCGTCATACAGCCTTTATCTATAACATGACTTGGGGTGTTGGGGTCGTTTTGTTCTACACCTTAATGGCTACAAAATATCCTTTATATACATTCGTGAGCTTAGTTCCCTTTAGTGCTATCGGCGCTATGGGCGTTATGAAGATTATACGTAAAGGTAAATCTAGAGCGGTTAAATGGGTCATTATGGGACCTACCTTACTCTTATGGATTGCTTATGTAGCGGGATCATTCTTCGCTCCATGGGGCTTCTACTTCTTGCTCTATGTTGTGGCGGCCGTAGCCGTACTCCTTTTATTCCACGCATGGTATACGAAAAAAGGGTATCGTCTTGTTAGTGTCATTGTCCTAGGTACGATGGTTATTTCTTCCATTGTTGTGGTAGAAGGGTTAGAACCATTTGTAAAACAGCGTAGTAATATCGATGTAGTGCCTGTGGTAGACTCCTATGATGGGGATATCTATTACTACAACGGGTACAGTACATCCGCTGTATACTATACAGGTCATAAGATTATTAAAATCAACGGTGATGAAAGTCGCTGGGATGATCGAGATAAAATTAAAAAACGCAGTGCCGAGTGGTCAAAGAAATATCTTATGGAACAAGTTAACGAAGAGGAATTTAACAAGATAATCGCCTCTGGTAAACCTCTAATGCTCATCGTTCCAAAAGGTGAAATCAAGCACTTCCGTCAGTCTACTATCTATCCAAATGTATCTGAGTCTAGCGAAGCTGGTACAGCGGAAGTATATATACTAAATAAAAAGACACTGTTTTAAGTGAATCTTCACATACAATCTAACAATAAGTGAAAACATTAAAGCTGAAAATATTAAAGTTGAAAATATTAAAGCTAGTAGCAGGTAGTATCCAATGGATACTACCTGCTTTTTGTTTAGTGATAGAGTTCTTGTTTATAGTATTACTAAAGATGGAGTGCTAAATCGTTTTGTAGATATAGTAGTTCATATCCTTAGACTACTATACTTAGACTACTATATTTATTTGGTCTATATTGATGTATTTCGTACATAAATAATAATACATACAATATTACTATGTTTTATTGACACAATTAATACATATTGATATAGTAGGGTATAAATAAGTTTAGAAGACAAGGTGTTCTAGAACCAGACTTCATCAAGGTTTTAGAAAAGTGTGAAAAATGACATGTGTCAAAAACGCCCCTTGTTGTGAGGTAGAAAGAGGGGAAGTTATGAAGAAGACATGGTATCTAATCATCGGAGTGGTCCTCTTGGTTATTGGCTGCATAGCCTATGGTTATCATGAACACCATAAACCAAAGACGGCTCAAGAATTAAAGACTGTACGCGTAGCCTATTTACCAATTACCCATGCATTGCCGGTATTCGCTACAAAAGAATTAGAAACGGCAGATGGTCCTGTACATGTAGAGCTTGTTAAATATGGATCTTGGCCAGAGTTGATGGATGCATTAAATACAGGTAAGGTAGATGCTGCATCGGTACTCGTTGAGCTAGGTGTAAAGGCTCGTGAACAAGGCATTGATGTTCGTGCTGCTGCACTTGGTCATACAGAGGGTAATATTATTATCGTCAATAAGGATATTAACTCTGTACAAGACTTAAAAGGCAAATCCTTTGCCATCCCTCATAAACAATCTACTCAAAAAATTCTCGTGGACCTCATGCTTGAACAAGCGGGTCTTTCTGAAAAAGATGTACAAATCGTAGAAATGAGCCCGCCAGAAATGCCTTCTGCTCTATCGGTAGGACAAATTGCTGGGTATAGTGTAGCCGAACCATTTGGCTCTCTAGCCCTTGAAATGGGAACTGGGAAGGTCTTCGAAGATCCTGACCATCTCTGGCATGATAATATTTGCTGTGCTCTTGTGTTTAATGGTCAATTCGTCGATGAACATCATGACTTGGCGAAAGCTTTCACCAAGGCCTATCTCGATGCAGGTACATATTTAGACGAGCATCCAAAGGCACAAGAGGAGATTTCCTTAAAATACATGAAGTTTAATGACTCAGTTATTGAACGTTCCCTCAAAGTGATTGGGTTTAAAGATTTAGCCCTTACAGAGGACCGTTATAATGCGCTTGTGCATCACATGACACATATTGATTTAATCAAAAAAGTGCCGGCCTATTCAGAGTTTGTAGATCAATCATTGTTACCATAGGAGGGGGACCATGAAGAAATATACATATGTGCCAGGTTCATTTATCGCAGCTTGGCTAATTTGGGAGTTAATCGTTCGCCTCGGCGGTTTTAACGAAGCGCTATTGCCAACGCCGTATAAGGTGTTGATCGGCTTTGGGGAACTCATCGGAGATGGCGTTCTATTTAAGGATATTGCAGATAGTTTAGTACGCTTCTTTATCGGCTATCTTATTTCTGTTGTAGCCGGAGTATTCTTCGGCCTTATCTTGGGTTGGTACAAGGGAATTTGGAACTACATCAATCCAATCGTTCAAGTCATTCGACCAATTTCTCCTGTGGCGTGGTTGCCGTTTATCGTTCTCTTTTTCGGTATCGGTCAAGCACCGGCTATCGTTATCATCTTTATCGCAGCATTCTTCCCTGTGCTATTGTCCACCGTGTCCGCTATTCAAAATATTGACCCTGTGTACATCAAGGTGGCGCGCAACTTTGGTATTAAACAGCCAGAACTATTATTTAAAATCGTGTTGCCCGCTGTATTCCCTGGGATAGCATCCGGTCTTCACATCGCTCTTGGTACGGCGTGGATCTTCCTTGTAACAGGGGAAATGGTAGGCTCCCAAACAGGCCTTGGCTTCCTCATTATCGATATGAGAAATAACTTGCGTAACGATCTCTTGATGGTAGCCATTTTGACCATCGGTTTCGTTGGGCTTTTACTCGATTGGGGCGTATCCCTCATCGAAAAATGGATTTACAAACGTTGGGGTATTGAGAAATAGGAGGTGGCCTCATGGGTTACATTTCGGTGCGCAATGCACACAAGGAATTTATGAAAGATGGGGAACCACTCACCATTCTTGAAGATATTAACTTAGACATTGAAAAGGGCGAGTTTATTTGCCTCTTAGGCCCTTCTGGTTCCGGTAAAAGTACGCTATTAAATGCTATGGCAGGCTTTGAGCTCGTTACATCTGGTTCTATCACTATCGATGGTGAAGAAGTAAAAGCGCCTCAACTCAGATATGTAACGGTATTTCAAAACTATGGCCTGTTGCCGTGGCGTACAGTGGAAAGCAATATTGAGCTAGGCCTTGAAAGTAAAAAGGTGCCTAAAGAAGAGCGTCCTGCTATCATCGATAAATATGTTAAAATGGTAGGCCTTGATCATGCTCGCAATCGATATCCAGCAGAACTATCTGGGGGCATGCAACAACGTGTATCTATTGCCCGTGCACTAGCGGTGGATCCAGATATTATCTTTATGGACGAACCACTAGGCGCTCTTGATGCGTTGACACGCATCAACTTGCAAGACGAAATCTCTCGTATCTGCCGCGAAGAAGGTAAAACAGTTGTATTCGTTACGCACGACATTGAAGAAGCCGTAGTTCTTGCAGACCGCGTTGTAGTACTATCTGCAAATCCAGGTCGTGTACAAACTATCATCCCTGTGAATATCATCGACAGAACAGACCGTACATCGCCGAACTTTGTTAATATACGTAACCATATCTTCGAACAATTCCAACTAGCAAAAGAAGACAAAATCGAGTTCTATATTTAGTTTTATATATCAGTTATATACATCTCAAAAGAAACACCCAAGAACTTTTCTGCTTGGGTGTTTTATAATGGACAAAATCCTAAAATAATGTATACTATAAGTAGCTGAAGGATTGTAAGAATTCACTGTAAGCACAAAAAAACTCCCTCAAGAACGGCGAAATACTTGAGGGAGTTTTTTATTGCTTATGATCGTCTAAGCTAACGGGGTTAATCACCATGAAACTTCCTATCTAACCACTTGCAAATGAGATAGCTGGTCACATTTACCACGATAGGAATTAGAAGGATTATAAGAATATCTTTCACTGTTGCACCTCCTTTCTGTACCTGATTCCCCAGAATGGAGTGGTGACATCTTGATTGTAGTACATATAACTATATATTTCTTATGCAATTCGTGTAATTATCATGTATAGTAGATATATATCGGTAATAACGTATGAAATTTAAATTGGAGGCTGTATGTCTTTATTTGAGTTAGAGAAGACCTTGTCTTTTGATAAATATATAGCGTCCTTTGATGCAGAGCGTGTAGAGAAGGTGCGCGGTTTTGTAGATTGGCTCTCTCAGTATTCGGGGAGTCTTGTTCATAATCCGTGGGGTGAGGTTAATCCTGATTTAGAGATTGTCGCAGAGGGCTTTGATGCGGCACATGTGCGCCGAGATAATTTGGTCGCTTATTTATTGCCGCGCTTAGGTCGAGCTAAGGTCTTTGTGGTGGCTGAGGCAGTAGGATACCAAGGAGGCCGCTTTTCAGGGATTGCCATTACTTGTGAAAGAATGCTACTAGATAAGCACAAGACCATTCGTGCGAAGGATGTCACGACTATTCAGTTGGAACGTACTAGTTCACCTACTAGCTCTTTGTTAAAAGGAACACAGCAAAAGGATGGTTTTAATGAACCTACTGACACTGTGGTGTGGAGTGCTATTATTGAAAAGGGCATCAATCCTTATGATACATTGTTGTGGAACATATTTCCCTTCCACCCACATAAGGAAGGAAATCCACTGACGAATCGCACACCTACGGATAGAGAACAACAAGTAGGTTGGGAGTATACAAAACGCTTGTTAGATCTACATATAGAATTAGGCGGTGCAGAGCCTCTTGTGCTCGCCGTAGGGCAAAAGTCTGCTGATACGATGGGCAAATTTGGTCTATCTGCCATTGGGTTGCGCCATCCTGCAAACGGCGGAGCTAATCTCTATCGACAAGGATTTGCTGAGGCGGTAGATACCTATTTAAAATAATAGGTGATTGAGATTATTAAAATAATAGGTGATTGAGATTATTAAAATAATAAGTGATTTAGATAATTAAAATAATAAAAGATTGAGAGTTTCGGAGAGAAGTTTATGAAACGGTATTGTGATGCTTGCCGTCATTATTGTGATGAGGCGGCTATGTTTTGTCCTACGTGTGGGCAGTATACAGTGGCAACAGAGGTGGAGCGTATCGCACCAGAAGGCGATGTAATCTATCCTTTCGCCCATTACCAAATGAGTTATAAGGATACATTCCTCTATGTAATGGGGAAAAAGTTCATGGATACGGATGGACGTGCCTCTCGTAGAGAGTTTTTCCAGTTTCTATTGTTGTGGCATATTGCTATTGTCGGCTTGCTAGCAGTATTTTATGGCTTAACAGCCATATTCCATACAGGTCCATATCTAATCGGGTTAGCAGGTCTTATCGTTGCCATACTCAGTTTAGTTTCCTTGATGCCTTTGGCTTCTTTATCTGTACGACGACTTCATGATACCGGTAAAAGCAGTGCTACCTTGTTGTTGTTTCTTATTCCCTTTGTAGGGCCTTTGATCCTGTTAGGTCTATTATGCTTAAAAGGGCAAGCTCAAGACAATCAATATGGTAGTGCGTTACAGCATCTTGTTATAGACAAGCGCTTGGCATCTATTATGAAGGTATCTCCTACGAGTAGTGCTTTAACTACGCGTGTTCTGGTGGGATTACTTGTTGTAGTAATCTGTGTATTTGGCACATCTTTACGTGCGATGGGGCCAGCTAATGAGGTATTCCCTGACGGATGGTTTACAAATTCCATCGTTGGTGCAGGTAGTGTGGAAGCATCGCGCGCTTCTGTACAGAATTATTTTGATGCCGTAAATAACAAGGACTATGACAAGGCTTTCACCTATATCATTAGCCAAGCTAGTACAAATCCAGTGGAGAAGCAAAAATGGCTAGAGTCCATGAAACAGGCGCCAAAGGTGGATGTAGTATCCCTAGGTATTACACGGGTGAGTCGCACAGGAGACTTGAAACGTATTGTTTTTGAGGCGAACCTACAAACCACCAAGGTTGGCGCTGGTGTTGTAGAATCCACGCCGATGAAGCGCTATATTTCTGTCATTGAAGAGAATGGTGCGTGGCGTATCGAAGGCTTTTACAAAACTATGCCAGATGATGATAAATAGAATATGATATATCTAAATAGCGTTAACATGGGGGCTACCCTCTTTTGTTAACGCTATTTTTATGTTACAATAGACATAACGTATGAAAGCGAGGCTTTCATCAAAATCGATCGGATTATATTGTAAAGATCATTAGATTGGAACGAAGAGAACGTACCCGTCGCGGCTGACATGTCTAATGATGGCAATATACTCATTTGCTATGGCAAATGGTCACAACAGCACTAGGAACGGCAAAAATTGATAGCGCATCTTTGCGCCTATTTGACGAGACGCTAGTATTTTAGCGCCTTTTTCTTTGTGTGACCTCCGTAGCATAGATCAATTCAAGTGATAGGTGAGAAAAGAAACTATGTTAAATAAAATAATGAACAAAATTTTAGGAGGAACTGTGAATACAACAGATAATCAGGTTACTGCACAAGTGAAAGCAGAACCAACAGTAGCAAAACCTGCTACTCGTACAGTTGCGGCTGAAGGCGAACATAAACAGACTCGCCGCCGCACTAATACACGCCGCCCTGCTGGCGAGGGTCGTACTCGTCAACATGCAGCTGGTGAAGGTGAAAGCACAACACGTCAACGCCGTACAAATACTCGTACAAATGCAAATGGTGGTCGTACTAATACGACACGCCGTACAAATACACGTCGCAATGCTGAGCAAGGTGAAGGTCAAGAACGTACAGAACGTAAACCACGCCAAACTCGTACACCACGCGGTGAACGTAGTGAAAATACGCGTAACACGCGCTCTAACAATGGTCGCAATAGTCAAAACCGTAACAACAACCGTCCAAATAATCGCTCCACAAACCGCAACAATCAAGAGGCTCCTGTGGAATTAGTAGGTCGTACACCAAATGGCGCTAATAAAGGTAAATTCCAAATCATCCCTCTTGGCGGTCTTGGTGAAATCGGTAAAAACATGACCATCTTCCAATATGAGGACGAAATCATCGTTCTCGACTCTGGTCTTGCGTTCCCTAGCGAAGACATGCTTGGCGTAGATATCGTTATTCCTGATATGAGCTATATCATTGAGAATAAGGATCGCGTGAAAGCTGTCGTAATTACCCATGGTCACGAGGACCATATTGGTTCCTTGGCATACCTTATGAAAGAAATTAACTGCCCAGTATATGCAACAAATCTCGTTTGTGGTTTGATTGAAGGCAAGTTTAAAGAACATAAGGTATCTCCAAAATGTCTTCGTACTATTGCTGCAGGCGATGAAGTTCAAATTGGTCAAGTGAAAGTTGGTTTTATCCAAACAAACCACTCCATCCCTGACTCCTGTGCTGTGTACTTCGATACACCAATCGGCACTGTACTTCATACAGGGGACTTTAAAATCGACCAAACACCAGTTGATGGCAAATTGATGGATATTCATAAATTCGCAGAACTTGGCAACAAGGGCGTACTAGCATTGATGTCCGATTCTACAAATGTAGAAAAACCTGGTTTTACTGGTTCTGAAAGCTCCGTTGGACCTGCTATTAAACAAGCTGTAGGTGCTGCAAAAGGCCGCGTTGTATTGGCTACATTCGCATCTAACGTATCTCGTATCCAACAAGCAATCGATGCGGCGGTTATGTTCAACCGTAAGGTTGTCGTTATGGGCCGCAGTATGGTAAATGTTACAGAAATCGCTCAAGAACGCGGTTACTTGAACATTCCACCAAATACAATTATCGACGTAGATGTAATGCACAACTACACAGATGACCAAATCATGATCTTAACGACTGGTTCTCAAGGTGAACCGATGGCAGGCTTGTCCCGTATGGCTACAAGCAACCACCGCACTGTAGAGTTGGCACCGAATGATACAGTTATCATCTCTGCTACACCAATTCCAGGTAACGAAGGTGCTGTAGGTAGAACTATCGATAACTTGCTCCGATTAGGTTGTCACGTTGTATATGGTAAAGATCGTGGTATCCATGTATCTGGTCATGCGAGCCAAGAAGAGCTTAAAACAATGCTTAACCTTGTTCGCCCAGAATACTTCATTCCAGTTCATGGTGAGTACCGCATGTTGCGCCGTCATGGTGAACTTGGCGTTGCTATGGGCGTAGATCCTAAGAAAGTTCTTATCGGCGACAATGGTCAAATATTTGAATTCGATAAAGATGGTGGCCGTAAAGGTGGCCGTGTACAAGCTGGTGCTATCTTCGTTGATGGCCTTGGCGTTGGCGATGTAGGTAACATCGTTATCCGTGACCGTCAACAATTGGCTCAAGAAGGTATGGTTATCGTTGTAATGGCGATGGACAAAGCTTCTGGTACAATCGTAGCTGGTCCAGACCTCGTATCTCGTGGCTTCGTATACGTACGCGATGCAGAAGAACTTATGATTGCTGCAGAACACCGCGTAGACCAAGTTCTTGAAGAATGCGAAATGCAACGCATCAAAGATTGGACTACTATTAAGCAAAACGTACGCGACGCGTTGGGTAAATTCTTCTACGATAAAACTCGTCGCCGTCCTATGATCTTGCCGATTATTCAAGACGTATAATCACATATAATAAACAAAAGTACCGCACCCTATGGTGTGGTACTTTTAACATTTATTGTCTTTAGACTGGTTCGCGACGTAGTCGCGAATCATTAAACCACCCGCTATGCGGGTGCGGCAACGAAAGTTATACAAAAAAATCACCTTGC
>ERZ827496.4585-NODE-4585-length-10604-cov-3.775903_pt1 | contig 10604 bp, 7 predicted proteins | sample MGYA00519769_ERZ827496 | MGnify/ENA primary metagenome ERZ827496 (study PRJEB31778, sample SAMEA3449327) | human gut metagenome | biome: human gut; feature: human-associated habitat; material: faeces | place: United Kingdom | collected 2010/2012 ...
ATAAAACATACGGTATAGAGAACAATTGCATCAAATAGTATTATAATATTTAAGATAAAGTGTATTTGCATTAAGAAACTGTTAGGTTTTTATGTGCGACTACACTTTTCTTGTTTGTTATAAGGGAAGGTTTTAATATGACAGTAAATAACAGAATAAAAAGATTAAGGGAAATAATGAAGGAAACAGCAGTGGATGTATATGTAGCACCTACCTGTGATTTTCATGGCTCCGAGTATATAGGGGATTATTTTAAAACAAGAGAGTTTATAACAGGTTTTACAGGCTCTGCAGGAACAGCGGTAATCACCATGGAAGAGGCATGTCTGTGGACTGATGGAAGGTACTTTCTTCAGGCAGAAAATCAATTGAAAAATACTGAAGTTAAATTAATGAAATCCGGAGAAGCAGGAGTTTATACAGTATACGAATATATTAAAAATATTGCAAAAACAAGTATCACTGTAGCCTTTGACGGAAAAATGATGTCTGCTGATATGGCAGAAAATATAAGAAATATTGAAAATGTAACAGTGGATGGTCATTTGGCTTTAATAGATAAAATATGGGAGGATCGTCCGGAAATCAGCCATAAGCCAATATGGAAGCTGGATGATAAGTATACGGGAAAAAATACAGCTACTAAAATAAATAAAATAAGAAACATGATGGATGAGAGAAGGGCGGATGTTTTACTTCTTTCAGCCTTAGATGAAGTGGCATGGACTCTTAATTTAAGAGGCAATGATATAATGTATACGCCTGTATTTATGGGGTTTTTGATTATAACCAAAGATGAGATTAATTTTTACGTTAATAAAATTCAGTTACAGGACAACATAGAAGAATACTTAAAAGAATGTGATATCAAAATACGGGATTATGGCATCGTGTATGCAGATTTAGAAAAAATAAGAAAGAAAAGAATCTGGCTTGATAAATCCAGCGCCAATTATGCTGTCATAGAATCAATTAATAATGATAATAAAATAATAAATAAGCTGACTCCTGCCTTGCAACTTAAAGCAGTTAAAAATGAAGCGGAAATAGAAAATGAGAAAAAAGCTCATATTTTAGATGGTGTGGCAATGACAAATTTTTTGTACTGGCTTAAAACCAATGTGGGAAAGGAATATATGGATGAACTGAAGGGGCAGCAGAATTTTGATAATCCTACGAAAGAAGACGGACAGAAATGGAAAAAACTTCTGGAGGAGAATGCGAAATATCATAAGACATTACATTTTGACAGTGACAATGCAAAAAACTAATTGATTCAAAGAAAGATAAATAAGACATGAGACCAAAAGAAGTGATAGGGCATTCAATGAGAACCACAAAATCGGCAAGACCAGGTTCAGTTGTTTATGTGCCGATGGATAAATCGGAATTCAGATCCATTATATTTTCAGAAAAGAAGAAAAATAAAATTAAGAAAATCGTAATATTGATTATATTGATGATTTTTGTTATAGGCTGTTGTATGTATGCAGGTATATCTTATTATTACTCATATCACTTCTTTTATGGGACGACCATCAATGGGATTGATAGTTCAAATAAGACAGCATATGAGGTTGAGCAGGAGATTGCAGGGAAAAAGGATAACTATACTATTCAGGTAAGGGCAAGAATGCAGGACCCGCAGGCCATTACAGGAAAAGATATTGATTATAAATACGTATCCAGCGGTGCGGTTCTCCAGCTGCTGAAAACTCAGAAATCATGGGAATGGATCGGCAGTCTTTTTGAAACAAAAAACTATATGGTTCAAGAAGAGACTTTTTTCAGCCGGGAAAAGCTGGAGGAACAGGTAAGTTCACTAAATTGTGCCAAAAAAGAGAATCAGATAGCACCGGAAAATGCGTATGTAAGTTTTTCTAATTCAGAATTTACTATTGTGCCAGAGACAGAAGGCAATGAATTAAATGCCAGGGAAGCTTATCAGATGATAAGCGGAGCAATTGATAATGAGGCGGCAGATGTAGATCTGGGAAGCAATCCAAAGGCTTATAAGGAAGCAGATGTGACGAGAGATAGTTCAGAACTTCAGAATATGGTAAATATGTATAATAGCCTGGCAAAAGCAAATATCACATATACATTTGGAGATGAAATGGTAACACTTGACGGGAATACCATCAAAAACTGGCTGCAGTTTGACGAGAAAGGGCAGCTGCTTCCGGATGATGGAGCCTTCAGGCAGCATGTAGTGGATTATGTGGCACAGCTTGCAGCAGATCATGATACAGTTGGCACTGAAAGACAATTTGAGACCACAAGCGGAAGGACTGTGTATGTATATGGCTCAGCCTATGGATGGAAGATTGATCAGGACAAGGAAGCAGCACAGCTCATGCAGGAAATTCAGTCAGGAACCCAGACAACCAGGGAACCGGTATATTCTATGAGAGCAAATGCACATGGGATCAATGATCTCGGAGATACATATATAGAGGTAGATCTTACAGAGCAGTATATGTGGTATTATCAGAATGGAAATATTATTTTTCAATCAGAAATCGTATCCGGACTGCCAGGTGATCCGGACAGAAAAACCCCTCCTGGAATATTCACACTGAATTCAAAGAGCAGTCCGTCCGTGCTGCGAGGTGAAATGACAGCAAATGGAACCTATTCTTATGAACAGCCGGTAACGTACTGGATGCCATTCAATGGAGGAATTGGCTTTCATGATGCAGACTGGCAGCCGTACTTTGGTGGTGACAGATATCTTACAGGTGGTTCTCATGGATGCATCAATCTTCCCCCGGAAAATGCCGGACAGCTTTACAGCCTTATTCAGTATGATGTCCCGATAATTTGTTTTTACTAATTCTATATTCAGGATGTACAGGACAGGAGCTAAGTTGTAATGCTGTTGGCTCCTGTTCTTCATTGTCCTTTGTGTTTTGCCAGACAGCTTTAATTAATATGTTTATAATCTGCCGGAGGGAATTATGCCGTGTATTAAAATTAGGTAATGTAATTGAAGAGAAGATATGATATTATATGGGCAACAAATTGAATTTTGTGTGGAGGTGATGGTTGTGAAGAAAAAAGTGACAATAGTGTTGGGCATTATTAGTATTGTTGCTATAAGTACAATGATTATGTTTTCAATATATAAGTCTTCAGAAGCCTATCGAAAAGCAAATGCAGCGATACAGTGGGATTGTTCTGTAACCTGCGCGGAAGAGTCAACGCCTGATTCTTATGTAATTACATATTCCGATGCAAAAATTTTATCCAAAACAGGCGTGTTGACGGTTCAGAACAGAAACGATTTTAACATTATTGTGCATCTGCTCTGCGAAGGAAAACAGGAACTCGTATCTGGCAGTATTCCTGCGGGTGGCTGCTATTCTTTTCTGAACGTTACAGATAAAGAACACACGGTAGGTATTCATGCTGATGTTGGTGAAAATACGGATATAAAAGTATTTGTATATGACGGAAAAGACACCGAACCATATACAAGATAATTGATAAGACAAAGGAATATTGAAAAAAATATTCGCAGATATTTTGGGATATGAAGTTCAGGAATGGATAATGGATTTGGAAGCATTAGGAATTCACTCATATGACTTGGATGATCTGGCACAAACACAGAAAATATTCCACTGCCGATAAAAAAGGCAGCTTTTCCCTATATCTACACGCCATAGGTATCGAAAACCTATGGCGTTTTTTATAAAAATTTTTTCTTGAAAGCAAATGGCTGTTTTTCAAGTCTAATAATTATAAGAAGAAAAGGAGGTACTTTATGGATGCTTTAATAACAGAGGCTAAAAATGGAGATAAAGAAGCATTTGTCAGATTAATCCGGATGAATAAGCAGAGCCTGTATAAGACTGCCTGGATTTATCTTCGGGATGAGCAGGACATTGCTGATGCCCTGCAAAATACAATCCTATCCTGCTATGAAAATATACAGAGACTGAGAGAACCGAAGTATTTTAAAACCTGGCTGATGCGGATCCTTATAAATGAGTGCAAGGACATTCTCCGCCAAAAGAACCATGCAGCAGAACTGGATGATTTTGCAGAAGGTGTACATTGTGAAGAACTGAATCTCTGTGAATGGAAACAATTGCTTTTATGCCTGGATGAAGAAAGTAGGAAAATCGTGGAACTCTATTATTTTGATGAGTTTTCAGTTAAGGAAATCAGTGCCCTTCTTGAAATGAACAGCAATACCGTATCAACCAAACTTTCCCGGGCAAGAGCAAAATTAAAAAAGGTGATCAGGAGGTGAGACTATATGAGGGAAATCAGAAGGATTTTAAAAGAAGAAACTGCAATACCGGAAAATATTGATAAAGCCATGGAAGATGTTCTGAGTGGAATTTTAAATTCCCCAGACGAGAAAACAACGGGGGCTTTAAGTAAAAAAACAGATGGAGAAAGAACGAAAAATTCAGGAAATAAGAAAAAAATAATTCGGATTCTTCTTCCGGTAGCTGCTATATTAGGAGTTAGTACTGGTGTACTTGCAACAAATATCGGACGACTGTATAAAGAACTTGAACAACAGGGTGTCGCTGAACAGGAGGCAGCTCAAATGGTTGTCACAGAACCTGAGTCAACTGCAGAAAATGTGGAAAATATTACTTCTTATCCAATAACTCCCGAGGCGGTCGATTGGAATCAGTCCATGCTGACTGTTAAAGAAGCGTATTTTGATGGCGGCGGTTTAAGTTTTGTGGGAGAACCTTCCAATGAGGCAAAGAATTATATGATCACTTGCCGTGATCATGCAACGGTGAATGGAAAAGATGCACTGGCTTCTTTAAATAAGATAGAAGGACAAGATCTTTATTATGGGCATATTACTTTGTATGATGACGCTTTGATTGAGAAAATATTAAAAGAAGATTCTGAAATAGAACTTTCCATGACTATTCAGGCATATCCTGTTTATGACGGTAAGATTTATTATACCTGGAAAGACACTGAAGCTTACGAAAAGATTTTTAAAACTGGTTCTTTTACAGATTCAGAAGGAAGGGTTTCTTATGCACTTCCTGCGGAGGACGTTTACAGAGGATATACGCCTCAGACTCTTACGTTAACCCTTCCATTAAAGGATGAAGTAAGGGATATCATTGAAAAATATAGAAAAGAAGGGAAATTGCAGGCTGCTGACACCGGAATAGAACCATCTTCGGGTGAGAGTACGCAGAACACAACAGATTTGGATAGTTCGTCAAATACTACGAGTGTAAATGAAAAATATAATCCGGAGAAAACAATGTTACAGGTAAAGAAAAACTATGTAACAGCTTCTCTGCCAGGGAAATCAGGAACCCTTACAATAGAAGCTGATGTTACCGGGAATACTGATGACGTTTCAAAGGGAGTTCTGAAAAAATGCAATATATCAGAGAAAGACATCTGCTCCTGGTTTGGCGGGAAAGATGGATGGGAAAAATCTGTAACAGATGAAACGGTCTGGGAAAATAAAGAAAAAGGACTGCAGTTATTTATTTCGGATGGGATGATAGAGTGTGATGGATTAAGTGAAAAAGATCTGGGATTTTTAGGCGAGAATACGGAAGATGAGAAATTAAATATTATAAATCAACTGTTTTCCAAAGCTGATTTATCTGGAACTTCTGTAAGAAAATCAATTAGCGACATGACGGAAGGATATGATTATTACGACACAGAAGTTCTGTTGAATGGAATACCGGCAGGTGGACTTTCTCAGTATCATTATCAGGGAAGCACAGGATTTGGTCTCAAGCCTGAAGACTGCTATTTCAAAATACCAATCCCGCTTCAGGTGAAAGAGAAAGAAACAGTTACTATGCTTCCCATGGAAGAAATTATGAAATCGGTGGAACAATATGTAAAAGAAGGAAAAATCGGATTTTTTACGGAAGAGGACACGACGGAGAAAACAGAACCAATCACAATTCCAGTTACGAAAATCCGCCTGAAATATTATATTGATGAAACTGCAGATGGAATTGTTTACAGACCTGTATGGAGTTTTTGCTGTCCCTACCAATGGAAGGATTCACCAGAAGAACAGGAATTGTTTTATATAGACGGAGAAACCGGGGCTTTGATCCGGGACGCATTTGGATGGTAGACATGAAAAACAAATTTTATGGGGAACATGACCATGGATGATGCTATAGCTTCTAAGGCAAAGCTTTCGTCATAGGCCTTGCATCTGCTTGAAGATAGTTAAGAATAGTTAAGGTACAGTTAAATGAACAGGTAAGAATTAAATGTTATTGTATAAGTACATTCTAAGAGATAACTCTTAGAAAATAATACATGAGGAGAAAAGTAAAGGAGCATTTATGAAAATAAAATGTACGTTCCATATTGCAATAGCATTCATTCTTATTCAGCTTACGGATGAATTTAGTATAGCATTTGCATATGGGATATGTGAGAAGAATCCATATGTGAGAATTCTATATGTGACATTTGCGATTTTGAGCCTGCTGACCATGATATATTTATATACGAAGTATATTATAAGAATTCAAATGCAGGATTTGTTTTTAGGAATGCCGCTTCCGAAAAAAAAGTGGTGTATAACAGCGGTATTAATGCCGGTATTAATATGCCTTTTTTATATATTTTTTACAAAGGGAACATTTGAAAAAGGAAACCTTACATATAAAGAAATCATAGATGTAGTTACAATTTCTATTTTATCATCAGGTATTAAAGCGGCAGTAACAGAAGAAATTGTCTTTCGTGGTATGATTTTAAGATTGCTTCAGAATACTTTTGGAAAGAAATGTGCAGTGTTTGTTTCAAGTTTTTTATTTGCTGTTTATCATTTTGATGGGATTGATACTTCTGATATAAAAAAAGTAATTATGATGATTATTTCTGTTGAAATTGCAGGAATTGCATTGGCACTTGTTACAGAGCAGACAGGTTCTATATGGTCTTCGGTTATAATTCATTGTCTGTATAATATTCTATCAGGAGAAAGCCAGATTTTTCATATTGATGTGGCACAGAACTTTCCTGCAATATGGATGTATACTGTAAACAGTAAAAATATGTTGCTTACAGGAATTAATGGTTCGGTAGGGTTTACAGCTTCAATTCCAACAATGGCAGGATTTACCGGGATCATATTAATGGTGATTTATGATGAAAAAAAGAAAAAAACATATGGGAAAAAGTTGTAGTAAAATTATTCTTCTGATTTTAATTCTGGCAGCATGGATAGTTGTGACAGTAAGAGCGAAAAAAACTGAAGAGGGTATTATATTGACAGATGCTTACAAAAAACAGATAATGGAAAGTGCAGAGTGGAAGAAGATATTTTTACATACAGAAAATTATCCGGATATTCTTTTAGAGGATTTAAAAAGAAATCCGGAAATGCTGGAATTTGTCGAAGGATACAATGATGTACATAAGAAGTCTTCTGAAGGACTTACATTTGAGGAACAGAAGAAAAAAGTTCCTTTATTTATTCAATGGGATAAAAGATGGGGATATGAACCTTATGGAACAAGTGATATAGGAATTTCCGGATGTGGTCCGACGTGCATGGCAATGGTAATATACAGTTTAACCAGAAATACAGAGGCAACACCACCTGTGCTTGCGCAAAAATCCATGAACGAGGGATATTATGTAGATGGTATTGGAACATCCTGGAAATTCATGAGAGAAGCTGCTTTGGATTACGGTGTAATTGCTTCGCAATTTGATATGCTGGGAGAACAGGAAATGGCCGACAGACTTAAAGATGGAAATCTGATAATCTGTGCTATGGGTCCCGGAGATTTTACAAATTCAGGGCATTTTATTGTTATTTATGATTATTCCAGAAAGAAATTTTCTGTAAACGATCCATTCAGCTATACAAACAGTTCAAAAAAATGGGAATATACGACCCTGATTTCTCAATGTCAGCAAATATGGGTATATGCAGTTTAGAAGACGAAAGGATGAAAATGGATAATCATATTTTGGTTGTAGAAGATGATGCAGCAATTAGAGAAGGAGTGAGGATACTTCTTGAAGGTGAGGGATATATTGTTCAGGAAGCAGAGGATGGATATCAGTGTTTGAAAAAAGTATCAGATGATATTGACCTTGTTATTCTTGATATTATGATGCCGGGAATATCCGGGATAAAAACTTGTGAAGAAATTCGAAAAATCTCACATGTTCCAGTGTTGTTTCTGACAGCCAAAAGTCAGGAATCTGATAAATTACTCGGACTTATGGCAGGAGGTGATGACTATCTCGTGAAACCATTTTCGTATGCGGAACTTCTTGCCCGGGTTAAAGCGTTACTACGAAGATATCATGTATATAGTCAGACATTACAAGGTGAGAAGACAAAAGAACATTGGATTGAATATGGAAAAGTAAAAGTGAATACTCAATGTAATGAGGTATTCCGCAATGAAAAGGAAATCAGTCTCAGAGAAATGGAATACAGAATCTTATTGCTTATGATGGAAAACCCGAAAAAGGTATTCTCGGTAAAAAATCTTTATGAGAGTTTGTGGGAGGAGCCGTTCTTATATTCATCTGGAAATACTGTTATGGTACATATCCGAAGATTACGAATGAAAATCGAAGATGATCCACAAAAGCCAAAGATGATTCAAACCGTATGGGGAAAGGGATATCGCCTTGGATAAAATTTGCGGAAATAGTTTGACAGGCAAGATAATTTGCTATCTTATGCAGGGGTTATTAGCAGGTTTATTAGTGTTAAGCGTGACATATTTCGGGGGAAAGGGGTTACTGCAACGCTTTTTCTTTCGTACAGGATATGTTTATGCTGAAGAGACAGAACGTGCAGAAGAACTTCAGGAATATGTCACACAAAATAAGTTGAGTGCATCTGATTATAAAATGTTGAAAAAATGGGGTACAGAACGAAATATTGATGACTTCACGATTTCAAGGGGAAAATGGCTGTTGTTTGATATTTCCTACAACGGTAAAATTATGTATGGCAGCAGAGAAATACCAAATCTGACATGGAGAATGTACCACAGAATTTCATTTAAGGATGGAACGGCAGATGTATATATATATGAAGGAACAGCGGATAAATATTTTAACATATTGATGGTCTTTTCTGTTGTACTTGGAGTCGCGGCGTGTATTGGAATTGTTGTATCCGGAATGTATGAGAATGTAAAATATATACAATGCCTTATGAAAGAGGTAAATATAATCAGCAGAGGAAATTTGCAGGGGAATGTAACTGTTCAGGGAACAGATGAAATTGCACAGTTAGCCAGTGGACTGGAACATATGAGACAAACATTGGTGAAAAAAGAGCAGATAGAGTATGACCTGAAGAGTGCACAGGAGAAGCTGGTGTTAGGAATGTCACATGATCTGCGTACTCCTCTGACTGGTTTGATGGCATATCTTGAGATTCTAAAAAAGCAGCAAAAAGAAGGTGCGGTTACTCAGGAATATATAAATAAAGCCTTTGATCGTGTACTTCAGATCAGAGATTTGTCGGAGCAGATGTTTGAATATTTTTTTGTAAATTCACGACACCATATAGAACTGGAACCTGCAGAAGATATTATGTGTGCTTTTGGTGATTATCTTTCTGAACTGTGTGCTTTACTGGAATATGAAGGATTTAAAGTAAATACAGATCGGTTGGAGTGGAGACAGATATCTGTATGTATAAATACAGATTTTATCGGCAGAATTATGAATAATATTATTTCTAATATTGAAAAATATGGAAAACATGAAAATGAGGTATGTATACAGCTTTGTTATGGGAATGAAGAAGTAGGAATCAGTATTCAAAATAGTATTACCAGGTTTGATTCTGAGCATCAAAAAACAGGGATTGGGTTGCAGAATATTTCTATTATGATGGAGCAGATGGATGGGCGAATGGAAGTTAACGCAGACGATTTAACTTATTGTATAGTTTTGTATTTTCCAGAGAAAAAAGAGTATCATAAAATTTCAAAAGTATAGAGAAATCTGTTGGCATAGATGCCTGTTCAGGCAGACAATCATAAACAAGGTATCCGCAGAGTAGAAAATTATTTACACGCCATAGGCATTGGAAAAAACCTATGGCGCTTTTTATGTCCATTTCTGAAGGAGTACCGGAAATAAAACTGGCAAAAGTAAAAATGAAGATGGAGTTTCAGAGTGAAAGTGATGGAGCACCACTCTGAGTGAAATTTACATAACATGATTCACTTGAAAAATCACCTGTTCTTTGTAAAAAATATAAAATTTTGTGCATGTTTTGTATTATATCTTTTATGTAAATTCAGTATGAACAGAGTTATTATAATGACGTAAAATCCAAAAAAATCAGAGAAAATTGTTGAGGTACATAGCATGAAATCTAAGTACATGGCAGTAATACCGTTTTTGTTTGCTTTTGGGGTATTACTGATATCAGGATGTTCAGTTACAACACAGAAAAGTACATCTTCACAGGAAAACATGCCAGAGATAATCATTGGAAGTGACGATTTTCCACCTTTTAACAAATGTAGCAAGAATTCTCCCACCTCTTCAGGGACGCCACTGAAAAAGTGGTAAGTTTAGTATCACAGAGTGTAAAATATGTGCAAAAATGTTCCTTGATAATAAAA
>ERZ827496.4590-NODE-4590-length-10595-cov-3.799810_pt1 | contig 10595 bp, 7 predicted proteins | sample MGYA00519769_ERZ827496 | MGnify/ENA primary metagenome ERZ827496 (study PRJEB31778, sample SAMEA3449327) | human gut metagenome | biome: human gut; feature: human-associated habitat; material: faeces | place: United Kingdom | collected 2010/2012 ...
CAGGGAGCTGCGCGCCAAGGTCAAGTGGATGGTGGACGACATGATCAAGGGATACTCCAGAGCAGCGTCCGGAGAGCGCAATTTGATGACTCCCCTGGAGCGCAAGGACCTGGAGGCGAGCCGCTACAAGTCCAAGCTGGACGGCCTCTCCGACATTACGCCCAGCCTGCCCAAGGATGGGGCTGCCAGCAAGATTGTGGCGATCCTCAAGGACGTGGCCAAGTACGGCGTCCTCAACGAGGCCACCGTCAAGCAGCTCCAGTCCCTGTCCATGCGGATCAACGGAGACGATGCCGCCGGGCAGCGTGTCGTCTCCCTGGTCAAGGAGCTGGTCCAAGGCGAGCTGGGCCGGATATTGATGACCATGTCCAGACCGCAGCCGGTCAAACCCCGCCGCGTTACTCCGGAGGGCCGGGACCTGGACGCAGAGGATGCGGAGCGTGCGCGTATCCGGGCCGGAGCCCAGGCGCCACAACCTCCTCCGCATCCTGCTCCCCAGCCTGCAGCAGGCCAGGACTACAGCTCCATGATCGGCGAGTTTTCCCGGCAGATGTTTGGTCAGAGCGACACCTCTGGCCGCATCCTGGATGTCATGCAGCAGTTTGTCATCATCGCCAAGCAGGCGGCCGATAAATCCTCCCAACACAACGATCGTTTGAGCACGATTGAGCGGGAGGTGGCCGCCCTCAAGTCCCGCGAGCAGTACGGCCGCCATTAACCCCCTATCCATCACCGATTGATCCCCATGCACGTCATTGAGCTAACAGGTAGCGCCATCAAGGGCGCCAAGTATGACTGGCGCAATTTTGCGGCCGCCAAGGTATCCTGGCAGCAGCTGGCCCGTGACCAGGACGAGCCGGCTCCCTATGCCTACCTGGATGATGTGCGCGTAGTCTGGGACGGCGTCACCGTGCTCCAGGGCACGATCCGCAAGTGCGCTCTGGAGCAATCCGGCAATGCCTGGCGATGGTCCATGGAGGCATGCGATATCCTCCAACCCCTGGAGGCGGCCTTGTGTTTCAATCCTGGCGGTAAGCTAAGCGGCGGCTTGTCTCCCTATGTCTCCGGAGGCGAGAGCGATGTAGACGTGCCGCGCAAGATCAAGATCGCCGGCACGGTGCAGTGGATACTGGATGATGCCCGCAAGTACGGATTGCTGCCGGCAGACGTCGGCATTGAGATGGCCGTATCTCCCACGGCCTGGATGTGGGACACCGCACTTGGCTGTGACATGTATGCCGGGGTGCTACGCAAGCTGCTGGGAGGACGTCCCGGCATGGTGTGCTGGGTTGATTACTCCGGGGCCTCCCCCGTGATCAGGGTGGCCGACGGAGAGGCGTTGCCGCTGGCGACGCTGGACCGTGTACGCGATCGGTTGTCCGGTATCAACCTGTCTCCCCGCCCGGACTTGGTGCCTCCGGCCGTGGGCGTCGTACTGACGGCCGGACGGCAGGCTTACCAGTCCCAGGTCTGGCCCAAGGGCTCCGATTTGCACCAGGAGGGATGCGTCACCATCCAGGTGGCGCTGTCCGGCGGCTCTACCGCCGGGGAGGACGACCCGCCGTCCAGCGAGTCCCCCGTCTGGGATTTTGTCAAGCCAATCGTCGAGGTCAGAGGCGACAGGCTGCCCACGGGTACGGGAGCGGCCGACCTCAAGTGGTGGACGTCTCAAGTGCCGGAACTGTCCAAGGTAACGGGCGCGGGCCTGGGCGTGATCAAGAAGTCTCTGGTAGCGGACGTAGAGGGCAGCGACCTGTCCAATTACTCCACCGAGGAGACGGCCCAGCGATTCCGCCACACGTCCGGTCAGCTGTCCCCCAGCTGCAAGACCATCAAGTGGAGTTACATAGAGCTGCGCCAGGTTGTATACACCGACACCAAGCCTCCCAAGGGTACCGAGATGATCTTCACCAAGACCCGCAACTTTGGGGGCCGCGTCCGCTATTGGGGATGGCTCAAGTGGCGCGGGCGCACCATCAACAAGCAGCGCATGCGTTACCGCGCCAGCAAGACCGGGGATGCCGGTGGGGATGACGGCAGCAATCCGCCCATCAGCGGCGGAGGCACGCCGCCGTCATCCACGATGGAGTGGCCGGATTACACGTCCCTCTTGCGGCAGTATTACGAGATCACCCGTCCGTTGCCCTGGGAGGGCGCGGTTACGTCCCTGCGCGCCCTCTGTCCGTCCGGGCTGGTGGGCCGCCGGCTCGTCCTGGAGGGCGCTCGCCGTGCGTACCGGGACATGGCTACCGTCGTCCAGGGTGTCTCAGTGGATTTATCCGGCGAGACTACGTCACTCACGACGGGCGTACCCAGCCACCTGTCCCTGCAGGACATGGTAGACCGCATCCAGCAGATGGCTGCCGACCAGCAGGAGCTGGACCAGGAGCAGCAGCAGGACAACCCCATCCAGACATTGCAATATGACGACGAGGCCTACAAGTCACCGGATGCCCCGACCATCGGCCCGGAGGGCGGCATGGTCTGGAGCGAGGCCCCGGAGCAGCCTCCCGCCTACGGCTATCAGGTCACATTGGAGCGCGCCGAGGGCAGTGACGACCTCGCCGGTTGCCGAATTCGTCCGGGCAAGCTGATGCTCTCCGGCCGGTACATCGGTACGGTTCCCACGCCCAACAGCGGGGAGTGGTTTGCGTCCTCGTGCACGGCAGGCGAGATATGGCTGGACGTCAAATTCAGCGGTAAGGGCAAGCTGACCGGCACCTCCATAGCTTACGAGCAGGGGGCGGTCAACCCCCTCCGCCTCCAGATGGAGGAGGGCGACCCCTCGGAGGTGTTTTCCTATTCTTTTCATCTTGCAACGATCAAGGACAAGGAGGTCATCCAGCATATCCTGGGCACTATCCAGGTGCCGGTCTACGGAGGCACTTTCTACCCATACGGCCCCGCCATCTAAATTTTACCTTATATAATAGTATGATCAGGATTTTTATATTTTCATATTCAGGAGACGCCGCTGAGGCGGTGGCTTGCGTGCGGTGCGCCCGGATGGCCGTGCCCTATGCGGGCATAACAGTGGTGGACGATGCGTCCAATCCGGTACAGGAGGATATCGCAGATGCTCTCCGGTCCATGGGGGCTGATTACGTGCAATCCACCTGGGATCGCAACGGCAACCTGCGCGGCCCGGATTGCATCCGCGGCATGCTTTCCGAGATGTGCCGTGAGGCAGAGCCCGATGACATCCTGGTCAAGATTGACTGTGACACGGCCTTGCTGGATGACGGCTGGCTGCGCTGGATGGATGATCACCCGGCATGTCCGATGTACGCATCCGGCGATTTTATCAACGGCTCCTGGAGGATTTACGGCTGTTTGTATGCCTTGCGCGGCTGGATGGCCAGGCGTCTCTACCAGGTGATGGATTGGACGCTCTTGGATGATTTGGCCCCGGAGGACGGGAGGTTCTGGCCAGGGTGCCGGTGACCTTGTGCCGGATCGAGGAGCCGTGGCGGCAACGATCTCCCTGGAGCGAGTGGACGGCCTGGTGCTGGCCCAGCAGGACAGCGAGTGCCGAGAGCTATGCGGCCAGGTTTGCGATGGTGACCACCGGTTCCCCTCTCATGGATGACCGGCCGTCCAGCGAGCGGGCCAGAGTGATGCACCTGCTGGCCGACGCCAGGGAGCGGATGCTCCGGGAGGGAGTGGCCAGGGAGGACGATGAGGCGGTGGATTGGGGCGGCCTGCTGGCCGCTTGTAAGGGTGAGGCAGAGTCTATGCAGACACCCTGCACGGAGTAGGCAGACAGGCAAGTTATATCAGATACCTGTCATAGTTCTATCAGATGTCTTGGCGCGTTACAGGAGTCGCACCCTCACGGGTGCGTGGATTGAAACTCTCCATGGCGTTGCCAAGAACATTTTTCAGGAAGTCGCACCCTCACGGGTGCGTGGATTGAAACTAATCATATCCCTACTACAACGGTAGGAATTAGAGTCGCACCCTCACGGGTGCGTGGATTGAAACTGTACTCCAATTTCAGGGAGGATGTAGTTAACGTGTCGCACCCTCACGGGTGCGTGGATTGAAACAATCGCTTTCCCGCCTTTGGCCTTGCTTGCTCGAGTCGCACCCTCACGGGTGCGTGGATTGAAACTTGCAAATATAGATAAAGATTAACTATGAATAAGGTCGCACCCTCACGGGTGCGTGGATTGAAACAAGGAGCTTTTGTTGGTCCTTGTGGAGGGCAAATGTCGCACCCTCACGGGTGCGTGGATTGAAACATATCCAGGTGCCCGCGGATGCTCTCCGCCCCGGGTCGCACCCTCACGGGTGCGTGGATTGAAACGAGAAAGTCACCCTTGCGGGTATTTGCTCCGGCTGTCGCACCCTCACGGGTGCGTGGATTGAAACACAGGCCCGGCGCTGGAACGGCTCATTGACTACCGTCGCACCCTCACGGGTGCGTGGATTGAAACCACAGAGTGGATATTATAGATATAAAAGTATTAGGTCGCACCCTCACGGGTGCGTGGATTGAAACTCTTGTTACCTAAGAGGCCCCTACTATGGCACAGTCGCACCCTCACGGGTGCGTGGATTGAAACCGATAAAAAACAGATACTTTCCGTGTTACTGCAAGTCGCACCTTCACGGGTGCGTGGATTGAAACCCGGGAGCCAAGACAAAGCGGCTTGTCCATGTCAGTCGTACCCTCACGGGGTGCGTAGAATGAATAGTGCAGTTGTTTTTAATGATGTCTGCATGGTAAGGGAGGTGATTATTTTGATAAATGGTTTTAAATGGTTATTTATTTAATATTCTTTTAAGGAGGATTTTTATGTTGGGGAGGACGCCGGATGAACAACTTTCCGGATGGTTTATTATGGTTTCCGGACAGCCTGTCCGGAAAAGGGAAGCAGGCAAGCGGTGCATTTCCTGCGGCATGGGATTTTTTTCCGCGTTCACAGTTTGTGATGGATGAAGCCGGAGCAATCCAATATAAAGATAAGATGCATATAGACTGGTTGAATGATTTTTTGGAATGGACGCCTATTTTGCTGATGGTGCTGGTAGCGGTCGTTTTTCTGGTGGCGCTGAAATGGAGAAGCGGCAGGATGAAGAAGTTTCTGGAGGAGTGGAAACGTAAGATCGTCCGGCAGGCGGAAGCCGGGAATCCCTCCGCCCAGTTCCGTCTGGGGCGCATTTACCAGGAGGGGGACGGCGTGGAGAAGGACCCGGACCGGGCGGAGGATTGGTTTCACAGGGCGTTGCCCGGGTTGAAGCAGAAGGCGGATGCGGGAGATGCGGATGCCGCCTTTGACCTGTATGATTGTTTTCATGAAGGTCTGGGCGCGGAGAAGAGCGATACGCAGGCCCTGCACTGGCTGCAGCTTGCAGCGGAGCAGGGCAAGCCGGAGGCCATGTTTGACCTGGCCCTGGAGTACCGGGAAGGCGGCCTGGTGGAGAAGAATGAGGATTTATTCATGTACTGGCTGCGTAAGGCTGCGGAAGCGGACGAGAGGGACGCCCAGTACCTGCTGGCTGCCTGTTATGAACACGGCAATGGAGTTCCGCAGGATTTGAATCTTGCACGGGAATGGTATGACCGCGCGGCGGAAGGAAAGGATTCCGGTACGGAGGAGGATCCGGAGCGCGCACAGGGGAAATAGGAGGCGGCGAGCCTCTTTCGGCTGGACAAATGGGGAAGCGGGCGACACTCTAGGCGTTTCATGGAGGGCATACGCTATTACAACCGCTACACGGGCAGGGAAGAACGGGAACAGGTGCTGGGGGAGAAGTACCTGCAATGGATTTACGGCACTTCCACAGGCCGGGCTGCACTGCATGTCCTGATCAAGCGCGGCGTTTTTTCCCGTCTGCTGGGGTGGCTGAAGAACCGTTCTTCCAGCGCGCGGTCCATCCCCTCTTTTGTGGAGGAGTACGGCATCAATATGGAGGATTCCCTCAAGGGGATGGGAGAGTTCAAGCATTTCAACGATTTTTTCTACCGCCGCCTGAAACCGGGAGCTCGCCCTCTGGCCGGTGGGGAGGATACGGCCGTTTTTCCCGCGGATGCCCGGCACATGGGCTGGGAACGCGCTGACCGAATCAAGAGCGTTTTCGTGAAGGGGCAGAGTTTTGACCTGCCCTCCCTTATGGGGAGTGAAGCGCTGGCCGGACGGTATGCGGAAGGCGCCGTCGTTTTGTCGCGCCTGTGCCCCACGGATTACCACCGTTTTCATTTTCCGGTGTCCGGGGTGCCCGGCCCGTGGACGAGGCTGGGCGGTCCGCTGGCGAGCGTGTCTCCGTACTGCCTGCGCCGCCGGCTGGCGTGGCTATGGACTAATAAAAGGAATTTGACCCTGATCCGGTCGGAGTTGTGGGGAGAGGTCGCCATGCTGGAGGTGGGCGCCACCGGGGTGGGGCTGATTGAGGAGACGTATGTTCCGGACGTTCCCGCCGCAAGAGGGGGGGAGAAGGGGTATTTTGCCTTTGGAGGCTCCACGGTGATGTGCTTTTTTGAACCGGGCAGAATACGCCTGGCTCCCGACCTTCTGGAAAAGACGGCGGAAGGCATGGAGTTGTTTGCCCGTCAGGGAGATATGATGGGCGTCTCTGCGGAGTAGCTGCGGTCCGGGAAGGGGTGCGGCCATGATGTCTCCGGATTATGAATCCGGAGTCAAGCTTACAAAATTGAAAGAAAAAGGTTTTGGGGAATTTGAGCTTGTCCATATCATGGGAATTGTCAGAGGGTATTCCTGATGTAATGGGCTTTCTTTTCGTTCCAGTAATGGTTAATAACCGTCTTTACGCTTCAGCGGCGGCCTCCATCAGGGCGGGAGGCCCTGGCTCCCGGGAGATATGCGGCTGTGAAAGGGGACGGTGGAAGTGTTGATGGAGTGTGGCTTTGCGGCACTGGCGCCTGAAAGCGGCAGAGTTCCTGCTTTTCGTTGTTGAAACTCTTTCTGGAGCATAGCGGAAGTTTTTTTTAATAGCCGTCACTGCATTCCGGTGAGGGCATCCATCAGAGCCGGGAGGTCCTGGACTACCAGACGATATGCGGCCGTAAAAAGTGAATGTGGGAAATGTTGATGGAATGTCCATTTGGAGTTTTTTCCAGCCAAGCCGGGGTCTGGAGAAGGACAGCTTTTCCGGATTGTAGAATCTTTAACGGATTCATAATCCGCTATTTCCTTGGGCAACGGGTTCCATTCCGTATTTCACCCATTAATAAGAATAAATTTATGAAGTGCCTATGTATTCTTGGTGTTCTGGCCAGCCTGGCAACGGCACAGGCGGCTACTGTGTTGAGCACGACGACCAAAGACGATCCTTCCACCCTGACTTCCGGGGGATACGGAGCCTATTACGGTTTTTCCTTTGACCTGGACCACATGCTTCTTTCCTCCGGGGAAGGGATTTCACCGAATTCCACGGTGTTCCTGCAATCACTGGATATTGCCAAGGCGACGAACAGGACGGATGCCACCGACGGGCTGTACGTGACGATTTTTTCCTCCGCCGCCACCAAGGACGGAACGACGTTCGTGGGGCAGTCCACGACCACCATTGACATGGCCGGAGATAGCGCCGGAGACGGAGCGGCCTCCTGGGAGAAGGCCGTGTTCAATAATTTGCAGCTTGATAGCGGCGTAACTTATTACGTGGCTTTTACGACGACGCAGATTTCAGATGCCACCAGTTGGGGTGACGTGAGCTTTTCCTCCGCCAGATTGAGGCTTGGCAAGGAAGCCGACGGCGTGGACATCGGGGATGTGTATAAGAATGCGGGCTTTACCAGTACGGAGGGTTCCGTATGGGGACCGGCGTTGAGGGCGGAAGTGACGCTGGCCGCCGTGCCGGAACCGGCTTCCGCCTCCCTCGGCCTGCTGGGGCTGGCCGCCCTGCTGATGCGCCGCCGCAGGTTCTGATTAACGGAGCCATGAATGAAAGAGTCCGGCACTCCTCCCGGGAATGCCGGATTTTTTGATTTTCCGGAATAACGGGCTGGGTAAGGACCGTTCGCAGGTTACTTCATTTCCGCAATGGCGCGGGCCATGTCCGGAGCCTTGAAGGTGGAGGAGCCCGCCACCAGCACGTCCGCCCCGGCCAGGGCGCACTGCGCGGCATTGTCTTTGCCGATTCCTCCGTCCATTTGAATCAGGAAAGGGGCCTGGTGCTCCGTGCGCCATTCGGCGGCTTTTTCCACCTTGTCCAGCACGGAGGGCATGAAGGATTGTCCGCCGAAGCCCGGCACCACGGACATGACCAGCAGCAGGTCTATTTCCTCCAGGTAGGGAACTACGGCGTCAAAGGGCGTGGCCGGGTTGACGGCCAGACCGTTTTTCACTCCGGCTTTCCGGATGCGCCTGAGGGTGTCGCGGATGTAGTGGGGGTCCCCCAGCTCTACATGGAAGCAGATGAGGTTGACGCCCGCTTTGACAAAGCGGTCAAAGTAGTGGTCCGGCCGTTCAATCATCAGGTGGGCATCCAGGAAACGGTCCGGCCCCACCGCTTTTCTGACGGCGGCGCAGATTTCCGGGCCGAAGGAGATGTTGTCCACAAAGTGGCCGTCCATGATGTCCAGGTGCAGCCAGTCGGCTCCGGAGTCAAAGGCACGGCGCGCTTCCTCCCCGATGCGGGAGAAGTCGGCGGCCAGCAGGGACGGGGCGATCATGGTCATGATGGCAGAGTCTTTCCGGGGTGTCAGTTGGCTACGATGTTGACCAGGCGGCCGGGCACGACAATTACCTTGCGCACGGTGACGCCGTCCAGGAAGATTTTTACCTTGGCGGAGGCCAGGGCCAGCTTTTCCAGTTCTTCCCGGGAGATGTCCCTGGGCACTTCCAGCTTGTCCCGCAGCCTGCCGTTCACCTGGATGACCATGGGAACGGTGTTTTCCACCAGCAGGGCTTCCTCCCAGACAGGCCAGTTTTTCTGGCAGAGCTGCGTTTCCGCCAGGGCGGGGAATTTCGCTTGCAGGCGGCTGTGAATTTCTTCCGTGAGATGGGGGGCAAAGGGGTTCAGCAGCGTCAGGAAGGCGTCATAGTCCTGTACGTCCACCACGTCCGCGGAGGTCATGGCGTTGGTGCATTCCATCATTTTGGCGATGGCGGTGTTGAAGGACATGTCATTGATGTCTTCCGTCACTTTCCTGATGGTTTTGTGCAGTTCCTTGCGCACGGGGAGCACGTCGGCTTCCGGAGTGTCCGCCGCCAGCTTGGGGTTGATTTCCCATTCGCCTTCCTGGTTTTCCCGGAAGGCCACGCGCCAGACGCGGGCCAGGAAGCGGGAGATGCCTTCCACCCCCTTGGTGGCCCAGGGCTTCACGTCCTTGAGGGGCCCCATGAACATTTCATACAGGCGCAGGGAGTCCGCTCCGTATTCGCGGACGATGTCGTCCGGGTTGACGACGTTGCCGCGGGACTTGGACATTTTCTGGCCGTCTTCCCCCAGGATGAGGCCCTGGTTGACGAGCTTCTGGAAGGGCTCGCTGGTGGTGAGGTAGCCCAGGTCAAAGAGAACCTTGTGCCAGAAGCGGGCATAGAGCAGGTGGAGCACGGCGTGTTCCGTGCCGCCCACGTACAGGTCCACGCCTCCGGGGTTGCCGGTGGAGCCCATCCAGTATTGTTCCGCCTCACGGCTGACGAAGCGTTCCGTGTTTTCCGGATCCAGGTAGCGCAGGTAGTACCAGCAGGAGCCGGCCCACTGGGGCATGGTGTTCGTTTCACGGTGGGCCGTGGGAGTGTACGCAATCCATTCCGTGGCCCTGACCAGCGGGCCGCGGGGGTCGCCCGTGGGGGCGAAGTCGTCCAGATCGGGCTGGAGCACGGGGAGTTCGCTTTCCGGCAGGGCGCGGTGGCGGCCGTCTTCCCAGACGATGGGGAAGGGTTCCCCCCAGTAGCGCTGGCGGGAGAAGAGCCAGTCACGGAGCTTGTAGTTTACCTTGCGGCGGCCCTTGCCGTTTTCCTCCAGCCAGAGGATCATTTTTTCCTTGGCTTCCGGAGTGGGCAGCCCCGTCAGGAAGCCGGAGTTCACGCTGGCGCCTTCATAACCGCAGAAGCCGCGCCAGTCAATGTCTTCACTGGGCGGCTGGACCACCTGGAGAATGGGGAGGCCGAATACCTGGGCGAAGGCGAAGTCGCGTTCGTCATGGGCCGGAACGGCCATGATGGCTCCCGTGCCGTAACCCATCAGCACATAGTCCGCAATCCAGACGGGGACCTGTTCCCCGTTGGCGGGGTTGACGGCATAGGCTCCGGTGAAGACGCCCGTTTTTTCCTTGGAGAGGTCCGTGCGTTCCAGGTCGCTCTTGGAGGCGCACTGGGCGCGGTACTGTTCCACGGCGTCTTTCTGTTCCGGCGTGGTGATGGTGTCCACCAGCGGGTGTTCCGGGGAGAGGACCATGTAGGTGGCTCCAAAGAGGGTGTCCGGCCTGGTGGTGTAAACGGTGATGGTTTTCCCGTTCAGGGTGAAGTCCACTTCCGCCCCTTCAGATTTGCCTATCCAGTTGCGCTGGAGCAGTTTGATGGATTCCGGCCAGTCCAGCGGCTCCAGTTCGTCAATGAGGCGCTCCGCGTAGTCCGTGATGCGCAGCATCCACTGGCGCAGGGGGCGGCGTTCCACCCGGT
>ERZ827496.4593-NODE-4593-length-10593-cov-3.043936_pt1 | contig 10593 bp, 11 predicted proteins | sample MGYA00519769_ERZ827496 | MGnify/ENA primary metagenome ERZ827496 (study PRJEB31778, sample SAMEA3449327) | human gut metagenome | biome: human gut; feature: human-associated habitat; material: faeces | place: United Kingdom | collected 2010/2012 ...
TTAAACACATTTAACCATATTAAGCAATATATTTAGTTACTTATAAATTCCTCCTTTTTTCTCTCCGGCCCACTTGCCAATTACAAGTATTGATTAAGATCCAAATATCTTTTGATCTCAACATCTCATTATTTATTTCTGCTTCTTTAGCAGCTCCTGAAGTGCCTTTATGACTCCTTTTTCTTCGTAGCTTCCAACGATATGTTTTGCTGCCTCTTTGACTGCGGTTCTTGCGGTAGAAACTGCACATCCCTCTCCTGCTGCCAAAATCATTCCAAGATCGTTGTGATTATCCCCGAATGCCAGCGTCTCTTCTTTTTTTATCTGAAAATACTGCTGTACGAACTGAAGTGCTGCCCCTTTATCGGTTCCTGGCTTCATAAAATCAATCCACGGTGCACCTGCCACTACGGTGTTTAATCTGCCCTGCCAGTAATCTTCGATTTCTTTTGCATAAGGCCGAATCCCGCTTTCACAGTACAGAGACATTTTGATCACTTTCAGTTTGGTGCCGTCTTCGTCATCATCAAAAACCATGTCATTCTGATAGCCATCCACCATCATTTTCCGATAGGACAGGTCATCACTTCCGGTAGAATGCATCGCTTTTGTTGTCGATAAGGTCAGATGCATATTCGGGAAATGTTTTGCATATTCCTGCATCTCTTTTATCAGGTTCGGATCGATCGCGGAAGCATAAAGTTCTTCGTCCTTCCATACAACGTTGGAACCATTTTCACTGATAAAAAGCATCTGATCTGCCACCGGAGCAAACAGTCGTTTCAGTCCCATGTACTGTCTTCCGCTTGCTGCCGCAAAATAGATATCACGTTTTCGAAGTTCCCGGATCAGATCAAAAATTTCTTCCGGCAGCACAGAACTGCTCTCCCGTATCAGTGTGCCGTCAATATCGGTTGCTACCAGTTTTATCACTTGTTGTCTCCTCCGTTTATCTTTTCCAGGATCTCAATCAGTTCCTGTGGTTTTTCAATCACATATTCACTGTGATTTTCTTCTAATTCTTTTCGGTCGCGGAATCCCCACAGAACCCCTACCGGATGCATATGTGCCGCATTGCCGGTCTGCATGTCCGTGTTTGTATCTCCGACATAAAGACATTCTCCGGTCTCTACTGCAAACTTTTCTGCAATGGCAAACGCTCCGTCCGGTGCGGGTTTGCGTCGGATCGTTTCTGTCTGTCCCTGGATGTAATCAAAATAATCTTTTCCAAACAGACTCTCCACCACATCGATGGCCTGAGCATGCGGTTTATTGGAAAGTACGGCGATCCGGATCCCTCTTTTTTTCAGTTCTGAAAGCATCTCGCAAATACCCGGAAACGGCTTTACATGATACATGCAGTCTTTTGCAAAATACGCTTTGTAAATGCTTTTCATCTGCTCAAACTGACTGCAGTTCGTATCACCGGAATCCCGCAGGGTACGGCGGACCAGTTCATCTACGCCATCACCTGCATAATATTTATAGTTTTCCACCGGAAATGCTTGGTATCCGATATCCCTGAGGGCACGATTGCCACTGTAAGCGATGGATTCCACGGTATCTCCGATTGTACCGTCAAGATCAAAAATTGCTGCTTTTATCATAAGATCACTCCTCTTTTGTGAACGGTTTTCTGCTGCTACAGCATAACACGAAACTGGTTTTCCGTCAAATTTCTGTAACACTTTGCATGCAATCTTTGTCATCTCTACCGACATTTATCGGACAGAGGCACGGTCGCAACATCATATCTGCGAACTGGCTGCCGCAGTGTTCCACCTCTTTGAGCACCAGACAGATACCGTACTCGCTCTGATACCAGTTTTCTTTTGAAACACCCCTGGTAATGACCGGTGAGACGATAAATTCGATTTCCGGGAAAACAAACTGATAATACATCAGACATCTTCTGGCGTGATATGCCTGACAGGACAGGATCACTTTTTTTAAATGCAGCCCTTTTTTCTCGAGAAGATCCTTGGTAAATAATGCATTCTGATAAGTATAAGATGCTTCTTTTTCCTGCAGAATATCGCTTTTTTTTACCCCTTCATCCACAAGGATCTGCGTCAGAAAATCACTTTCTGTCTCAAAATATCTGCCTTTATATTTCTCCGGTGACTGTACCTCAGTAAATTTTCCTTCCACAATGCTGTACTTTCCTGAAGGCACGATAAGTGATGCAAAGCTCTGCCGCATGCTGTGCGATCTCACCATACAATCCGCCCGGAACAAAGATCGCATCTGCTTTTTCCGGTTTCTGTTCTGTGAAAATAAAATCTGTTAATGCATCATAAAATTTCATGCTTTTTTCTCCTGTATTTTGACATATTTCACCCACCATGCTATACTAATTGCTGATACATTTCAAGGAGGAAATGAACATGAAAAGCAAAGCATTCAGGTCTGCCTTTCCTCACACACTTCCGGTTATGGCAGGCTATCTTTTTCTTGGTATGGGCTTTGGCATACTGCTTGAAAGCAACGGATATTCTTTTATCTGGGCTTTCTTTATGTCCATCTTTATTTATGCCGGCTCGATGCAGTATGTGGCGATCGACCTGCTCGCAAGCGGTGCCAGCCTGATCTCCACCGCGATCATGACACTGATGATCCAGGTACGGCATCTCTTCTACGGTCTTTCCATCATCGACAAATACAAAGACACCGGAAAGAAAAAGCTTCTGCTGATCCATGAGCTGACCGATGAGACCTATTCTCTGGTTGCTACAACCCCGGTTCCGGACGGTGTGGACAAGGGATGGTTCTATTTGTTTATCTCCATGCTGGATCACGTTTACTGGATCATCGGCTGCACGTTCGGTGCACTCTTTGGTTCCCTGGTCAACTTCAATACAAAAGGTGTGGATTTTGTCATGACAGCACTGTTTATTGTAATCTTTACTGATCAGTGGCTGAACAGCAAAAATCATATCCCGGCAATCACCGGTGTGATCTGCTCTGTGATCTGTCTGCTTCTTTTCGGGCCGGACCGTTTTATCATTCCTGCCATGCTCTCCATTCTTACGATCTTGACACTGCTTCGTAAGCCGCTGGAGGAGCATATGGAAAGAGAAGATCAGAAAGGAGATGATTCACATGCGTAGTATCCCGGATTCTCAGGCAATCGCCTTGATCGCGATCATGTCCTTACTGACTTTTTTTGTACGCGGACTTCCGTTCCTTTTGTTTTCTGGAAAATCCAAGACACCTGCTTACATCATGTACCTCGGAAAAGTACTTCCTTACGCTATCATCGGTATGCTGGTGGTTTACTGCTTCAAGAATGTTTCCCTGCTGCAGACACCGTTCGGACTGCCAGAGCTGATCGCCGGCATCGCCATCGTTCTGGTACACTGCTGGAAGAAAAACACGCTTCTCTCCGTTGGAGGAGGGACACTGTTTTACATGTTTCTTGTTCAGATAATTTTTAAATAAACCCCTTTTCTTTTTTATAGAAAAGTATTACAATACCATATATAAAATATTATATAATGCCAGTGTCGAAATTTCAAAATATCGTTCTTACCTGCAAGCTAAGACATTGGGATCTAGGGCACTTGGTACTGACTGAAGCATAGCTCAGAATTGCGAAAATTACCTTATAACAGAGCAATTCGCAGACATCAGTCAGGAGTTTAAAACAGGAGAAAGGAGTTCGTTTATGTCAAAAAAATACAGCAAATGGCTGGTAGGTGCTGCACTTTTGGGAGCTGCCGCAGGTGCCGGACTTGCATATTTCAAAAAACATAAAAAAGAGAAAGAGAATTGGGAGGATGATTTTGAAGATTTCGAGGATGATTTCTTAGATGATGACCTTGAGGATTTTGATGGTGAAGATGCTGCCGATGCCCGCGAGTATGTTACCATTCCATCCTCTTCCGTACCGGAGGAAGCAGCGGAAAATGCCGCTGATACGGCCGAAGCCATTTTCGAAAAAGAAGCAGAAGAAGAGACCGTCAAAGCTGAGGCAGAAGAACCGAAAGAGACAGCTGAGGCTGTCCCTGAACATACAGAAGCAGAAAGCAAACCGGAAGACGCTGACGAAGAAGAAACTGTTCCGGAAGAGGCAGAAGAAATGGTTGCTGATGCTACCGAAGAAAAAGCAGAGGAAGAAACGCCGGAAGCTTAAGTTCTGATTTGCTTCTGTTAAAATTCAAGAGTGTGCAAATTGCAATTCCATCCCTTTTGCAGTTTGCACACTTTTTGTTTCTGTCTTTTTTTCAGAGATTTTTTTGAAAATCTATTGTTCTTATCTACAGAGGTATGCGTCATCCCACATCTGATATACAAAAAAGGAATATCCGATTTTTCATTGATCGGATATTCCTTTTTACACATTATCATTATTTCTATATTCTTTTTCCTTACTGCTGTTTCGGCAGTCTGAAGGAACTTTTCAGTGCCACGATACGGTTAAATACCGGTGCCCCTTCTTTGGAATCTCTGGCATCTGCACAGAAATAACCCTGGCGTACAAACTGGAAGCTTTCATATGGTTTTGCTTCTGCAAGTGCAGGCTCTACGAAGCATTCTTTTACAGTCAGTGAATTTGGATTCAGATTCAGGCTGCCGTCCTCGTTATATACGCCTTTGGATTCATCGATAATGTTCTCATAGAGACGTACGGTCACTTTTTTGGCAGTCTTTGCTGCTACCCAGTGGATGGTTCCTTTGACTTTACGTCCGGTAAATCCGGTTCCGCATTTTGTCTCCGGATCGTAAGTACAGTGGATTTCTGTCACATTTCCGTTTTCATCTTTTTCAAAACCTGTGCATTTCACGAAATATGCATTCATCAGACGCACTTCGTTTCCAGGGAAGAGACGGAAATATTTCTTCGGCGGATTCTCCATGAAATCTTCACGGTCAATGTAAAGTTCACGTCCGAACGGAACCTGACGTTTTCCAAGAGACTCGTTCTCCAGATTGTTGTCTGCTTCCAGGTACTCGATCTGATCTTCCGGATAATTGTCAATGATCAGTTTGACCGGATCAAGGACTGCCATCATACGCGGACGTTTCAGTTTGAGGTCTTCGCGGATGCAGTACTCCAGCATTGCATAGTCAACGGAGCTCTGAGCTTTACTGACACCGCACAGGTCAACGAACATCTTGATGGATTCTGGTGTGAATCCTCTTCTTCGAAGGGCTGCGATCGATACCAGACGCGGATCATCCCAGCCGTCCACGATACCTTCTTCTACCAGTTTTTTGATGTAACGTTTACCGGTAACAACGTTGGTCAGATACAGTTTTGCAAACTCGATCTGTTTTGGTGGATGCGGATACTCCAGTTCACGTACGACCCAGTCATAGAGCGGACGGTGATCCTCAAACTCCAGGGTACAGATAGAATGTGTCACGCCTTCGATTGCATCTTCGATCGGATGTGCAAAATCATACATCGGATAGATGCACCATTTATCTCCGGTATTATGGTGTGTCATATGTGCCACACGGTAAATGATCGGATCACGCATATTGATATTCGGAGATGCCATATCAATCTTTGCACGCAGTACCTTTTCTCCGTCTGCATATTTGCCATCCTTCATTGCTTCAAACAGCTCCAGATTTTCTTCGATGCTGCGGTTACGGTACGGGCTTTCTTTTCCAGGTTCTGTCAGTGTCCCTCTGTACTCGCGAATCTGCTCCGGTGTCAGGTCACAGACATAGGCTTTGCCTTTTTTGATCAGCTTCACTGCTGCTTCATACATCTGGTCAAAGTAATTAGATGCGAAAAACAGTCTGTCTTCCCAGTCAGCACCCAGCCATTTGATATCCGCCTTGATGGACTCTACAAACTCAACTCGCTCCTTGGTCGGGTTGGTGTCATCAAAACGCATGTTAAACTTGCCGTGATATTTCTGTGCAAGTCCATAATTTAACAGAATGGCTTTGGCATGTCCGATATGCAGATAGCCATTTGGTTCCGGCGGAAAACGAGTACAGATCGTATCGTATTTGCCCTCTGCCAGATCTTTTTCTATAATCTGTTCAATAAAATTTTTGGAAACCGTTTCCTCTCCCATGTTGTCCTCCTAAAATATCCATTTTTTCAACTGTGAAAATTCTACCATAAATCTCACAGAATTACAACGTCCTATCTCTGTCGCTTTTGTATCAGTTGAATCCATAAAATTTCTGTGAGATCTTATAGGCTGCAACCGAAAGTTTTCTTCCTCCTCTGCCCGGCAAATTCATCGTACGTCCAAACAGACCGTGACGCAGGCGGAAATACAGACCGCCGTCTTTTGCTTTTAAATACTGCCACAGTTCTTTTTTCTTTTCCAGATTTTCTTCTGTGCCGGAACGGATCAGCATAACGGAAGTAACCGTTGTAATGATATCCAGATAACTTGTCATATACTGGCGGATCCGCTTGTCTGCGATTTTATTGTCAGCCATGGTGTCGATCATGATTTTATTGACACGAATCTGCTGATCAATGCGGGAGATCATGACTTTTTCGTTGACGGACTGATCATCCCTGCCGATAAAATAATGATAGAAATTCACATTTTTATAATAAAGATTTTTTACATACGGAAGCGGCTGGAACACAAACAGATTGTCCACGTAAAAGGTATGTTTCGGAAGCTCCAGGTTGCATTCCCGTAGCAGCATGGTACGGTAGATCACGGAATGCATCAGAATGTAACGTCCGATGTGCAGTTTTTTTGCATGATCCCACTGGAATACTTCATTTTCAGGAAATGCCTTGTACCGCATCACTTTTTTGTGCTTCGCACCTGCCTTGTCGTAGACAAAATTGCTGATGAACATATCAACAGTCTGCGGACCTGCCACCAGTTCTTTCAAAGTTTTGATAATATCGAGATAAACATCCACATCTACCCAATCATCGCTGTCCACCACTTTATAGTATACTCCGGTTGCATTACGCAGTCCGGCATTGACTGCCTCTCCATGTCCGCCGTTCTCCTGATGGATCGCCTTTACGATCCCCGGATAATTTTTTTCATACTCATCTGCGATCTCTGCGGTATTGTCTTTTGTGGAACCGTCATCCACAATTAAAATCTCCACATCTTCTCCGCCCGAAAGCAGAGAATCAATACATCTTCTCATATAGGCTGCAGAATTATAACAGGGAATTGCTATTGATAATATTTTCACGTTTTTTCCTCCATACACGTTTCTGTTTTATTTTTCGTAATATTTTTCCTGTCCGAGTCTGATCTGAAGATAGGCTGTGTAAGCTGAAAAAGCTGCCGGGATCGGGTATTCTTCTTCTGTTCTTTTCGGCTCAATAAAAAGCATATCTTTTCCGGAATCGTTTTCCAGTTCTTCCACCAGGACCACATATCCTGTCATATGCCATTCAATATGACTGAAAATATGTTTCGCATCCGATAATCTCCGGATACGGATCGGTGACAGCCCTTCCTGTTTCAGCCAGTCCAGAACTTCATCCTGGCTTAACCATCCAGAGAGATTAGGAAGCTCATATAAACCTGCCAGAAGTCCTTTTGCCGGACGTTTGCGGATTGCTGCCCTGCTGCCGTCCCTTATCACCAGAACGGTCTTTTTTTCGATTTTACGCGGCTTTTTCTGTGCTTTTTTCGGATAGTCCATCTCTTTGCCGTTCTGATGTGCAAGGCATACGCCTGACAGCGGACATTCCTCACACTTCGGTGCCCCGTTTGGCACACATACAGTCGCCCCAAGTTCCATCAGTGCCTGGTTAAAGGCTCCGGATCTTCCTTTTGGCATTACTGCCAGAAGCTCCTCCTCGACCTGACGTTTGACAGACTGCTTCAAAATATCTCCGTCATTCTGCGTGATCCTTGTGATCACCCGCAGGACATTTCCGTCAACAGCCGGAACCGGGAGCTCAAAGGCAATGGAAGCTACTGCTCCTGCCGTATAAGGACCGATCCCGGGAAGACCCAGCAGTTTTTCATAGTCTGCCGGCATTTCGCCGTCATAAAATTCCACCATATTCTGTGCTGCTTTCTGCATATTTCGGACGCGGTTATAATAGCCAAGCCCCTCCCATAACTTCAAAAGCTTATCTTCCGGACATTCCGCAAGGGATCGAACGTCCGGCAGAGCCTGCGTAAAACGTTCAAAAAAGGGTTTTACCGCCTCTACACGTGTCTGCTGCAGCATAATTTCAGAAACCCAGACGCGATATGGCTGCGGCTGTTCTCTCCACGGGAGAATCCGTGCATGTTCCCCGAACCACCCAAGCAGTGGCTCTACAATCTGTTCGAGCATACATTTCCTCTTTCTTTTTTTATTTAAGAATGCCTCTGCCATTCTTGCTGCGAGGTGCACGTCATGCATCGCATGACATATGAATCATCTCACATCTAATATTTATACTCACCGTTCCGATAGAAGCAAATAACCAGATAGTCTTTTTCGATATTCTGGTAAATCGTCTGTGCGGCACTGTACGGAAGATTAATGCAGCCATGAGAACCGCTGTTCCAGAAGATCTGACCGCCGAAGCTTCCTCTCCAGGTGGCATCGTGGAATCCGATCCCGCCGTTAAACGGCATCCAGAAAGAAACCGGTGTCTCGTAACTGTCGCCCGGTTTTGTGCTTCGAAGAACAGCCGGTGATTTTTTATAGTATAACCGGAAAATGCCGGGCGGTGTCACACGAGCCGGTGTCATTGTTCCGGATACGAAATCCGATTCTACGATCAGTTTCCCTTCTTTGTACATCCACAGATGTTGTTTTGTCAGATCAACTTCCACATACGTGTCACCCATGTCACCATTTTCCCAGCTGTCTGCCTTCTGGGCAAAGATCGGTGTACGTTCCATGTGCGGCTCTTCTTCCATCAGCTTTGTCAGCTCTTCTGCCTCCGCTGTCTGGTCGATTTTCCATCCATATGAACCGCCCTCCACAGTCACATACGTTCCGTCACTTGTCTTGAACTTCCGTGGCTTGTCATAAGTATCATACTTGTCTGCCAGAGATGCGATATAGTCGCTGATCGCACCGTCTTTTACCAGCACTTTCCCTTTTTTATCATAGGTCAGCCAGTCTTTTACCACACTGCCGTCCAGAACCTCCTTCTGGTTTCCAAAACAGTATGTAATCTCGATATCCACATAATGATTGAGATTCTCTACCAGCTGGTTTAAGTCTTTGTCATCACTTGTCACTTTTGGTGTCTGATAACAGGATTCTTTCTCCAGATCCAGCAGACCGTCTCTTTCTGAAATTGTCTCTGTAAGCAGTTTCCAGAATTTTTTCTGTTTGAGCTTTGCACCCTGCTTCTCTTTTTTGATCACATACTTGTTTTCGCTTTCCTGAAAGACCATTTTCGCATCTTCCGGTGCTTTAGCTGTTGCTTTATCAAAACATTTAAGGCTGTCCGCTTTTTCTTTCAGCAATGTTTCATCATACTGCACTGCCGTCTCAAACGCATAAGATGCCGGTCGGAAATAACTTACAAACCACAGGGCGTATGGCTGGGATTTTTGGAAATTTTCGATTTCCCCATTGGAAACATAATGATAACCGATCTCTTCTGCCGTGATCGTCTCACTGTTATTTCCGCGTTCTTTTAACGTGATCTGATAATCTTCTACCTGCTCTCTGATCAGTTTCTCTGCCTCTTCCACTGTCATATCTGAAACATCCATGCCATTAATGTCCGTGTTCTTCAAGAATTTTCCATGAAAGGCGGCAATCCCACCGATATACACCCCCACGATAACCAGTGTCATAATTCCAAGTGTGATTTTTAACCATTTTTTCTTTTTATCCATACTCCACTCTCCGGTAATATTATTATTTACCCTATGTATGCTATGTTTACAGTTACTTTCTCCGTTTTACATCCAGGAAAACTCTGCTATATGTGCAGAGGGCAGACAGACATACCGCCCTCCTATGCACACCATAAAATGGTACCTTTCTTCCAAGCCCATTCTCTGCTCCTTAGTATACCTCAGGAAACAAAAAGTGTAAAGATTTACGTTTCTTGTTTTTTTCTTATTCCTTTACTGTACGATATAGGTGGAAAATCCTGCTTTTCGCAGTGTCTGCTCCATTTTTGCCGCATTATCCAGTTTTTCAAAAGATCCACTGTAAACCCGGTAAGTCCCATCCTCTCCAGGTTCGATCACAGCATCGTATCCCAAAAAGAGCAGCTGTGCCTGCAGTGCCCTGGCATTTTCTTCCAGATTAAAAAAACCAAGCTGGATGCGATAAGGTGTTTCTGCTTCTTTTTTGTATTCATAAGATTCGACTTCCTGTGCATAGATGGTTTGCAAAATACCGTCGGCGATCGCCTGTGCGACTTCCTCAAAATTTTCATCAAAGATCCGGTTGTCTTCTCCGTTGTTAATAAACCCTGCTTCCACCAGTACTGCCGGCATTTTGGTCCTGCGAAGGACGACAAGTCCCGGTCTTTCTTTGACACCGAGATTTTTAAAACCGGCTTCCTCCAGTTCCCGGTTGATGTTTTCTGCCATCTCTTCTTTGATGCCGCTTCGCTCATAGACCAGTGTTTCCACACCAGAATACTGCCCGGCAACCGGACTGGAATTGCGATGTATGGAAACAAAAAAATCGGCTCTCGCTTCGTTTCCGATCGTT
>ERZ827496.4600-NODE-4600-length-10580-cov-3.524846_pt1 | contig 10580 bp, 5 predicted proteins | sample MGYA00519769_ERZ827496 | MGnify/ENA primary metagenome ERZ827496 (study PRJEB31778, sample SAMEA3449327) | human gut metagenome | biome: human gut; feature: human-associated habitat; material: faeces | place: United Kingdom | collected 2010/2012 ...
CGTATATGGCCCTTGCTAACTTTTTCGCTTCATCGGTATTTCTATTATTCCAGCACTTTTTTACAGGACTCCACCACCAGCCACTTTTCCGGCGTCCACTGCATCAGTTATAGATACATCAGATTTAGCAATCATCCACACATCCCGATAAATACCTCCATGATATGAAAAATCCAACGTATACTGACGTTTGCCCGGCGGGTAACTTTTATCATCGCTATTATCCGCCATCACTGCTATTAAGCAAGAATCGCCTGCCTGTATCCCATTCGCAGTCAAATCGATATTGAAAGGAAGATAACCTCCCAAATGTTCTTTTACCAAATGGCCGTTTAAATAGACTTTTTGTTTACCCATCACCGCTTCAAAATGGATAAAAACCTGTTTCCCACGAGTAGCAGCAGGAATTACAAACCATTTCCGATACCAAACAGGGCCTTGATAATTGCGACAACCGCTGGCTTCGGCAGGCATTAGCTCTACTGAGTGTGGAGTAGCAACCACTTCCCAATCCGAATCATCCAATTCTACCGTTTCCGCTCTTTCCATATCTCCTTTATAATAACGCCATCCGGGATTAAAATTATAAATATCTCTTCCGCTGCCGGACAATGGGATAAAGCCAGCTACGGAAACTTGGGGACGATAAACAGTATTCCCCCAGAAACAAGAAGGAATAAGTAATAAAAAAATAGATAGTAAGAAATTCTTTATCATGGCGTTTTAAATTTTATGGGTCATCTAATAATCGTTAAACTTATGGATCATCCAATTGTTAATCTTAGGAACTATTTAATTGTTAATCTTATATAGATCATCTAACCTAACCCTGACTGTTAAACTTATAAATCGTCTAATTATCGACCTTATGGGATGTAAATTCCGGTAATTCAATATCTTTCCGCCGTTCTTCGGGAATTACTGTCAAACCCACTAATTCCCCATCTTTCAGTTCGGCCTCCACGGTTGTATTTCCGGGAGCATGCAGTTTGAAATGTACATTCCATTCTATAGGCCAAGCAGGAAAAAGATGTATTTTCTCTCCAACCGCCTGCAACAGCATTTCCTGTAAGCCGATCATTCCACTTCCTCCCCAGTTATGATCGGGAGCCCAGTCGTATCCGGGGCCCCAGAAAGCGGGAAAGCGAAAAGGACCATCGGCCAGTTTAAGAGCGGATAAACGGACGGCCTCATCGGTTAAACCTAAACAAGCTGCCCAAATATTGTCTTGCTTCCACCCTACATGAGAACGGAAACGAAGTGCATCCGGATCATAGAGATATGTATTACGGGCAATCTCCAAATCCTCCCGTGCCACTCCGTAAATACGCCAAGGAAATACCGGATAGAGTTGGGGAGTTTCCACATTATTGATACGTTCCCAAGTTTTGGCGGGCGAAATCATCTGCTTTCCCTCCAAGGTACGAAAAGGCAATGGAGGAATGATGGAGAGCATTTCAGGCTTCTTACCATACGCCTCAAGTACGGTACGAAGAGCGGCAATCGTGCTTGAGGCGTTGTTTGTCATTTTATAAGTCTCACAGGCCGAACCGGGAAAAAGAATCAAATGTCCCTCTCCATCCAATGCTTTGGCCCCTCTACGAGTGGCCAGATAACGATAATGTTCTTCGAAGAAAGTAAGAGTACTCTCTATCAATGGCAGATAAGCTGTTATATCAACTTTCCGGTAATTCCTTGTTTCCAGAATCATTTGACAGAATTCGAGTACTGTATCCCATTCGTATTCCAGCCAAGCATTATACTCTACCCCCTTATCAAAATAATCAGGACGTTTTGTTCCATACTCCGCCGGATTAGGCAAACCGTAGTTCTCGATCTGTTCGGCAAAACAGGCACCTGCATGTTGCCAATAGATCAAACTCCGAAGTTCTGCATTACGGAGCATCCGGTTATAAAAGTCAAATTGAGAGGTCATCATATCCAGATCTCCGCTCTTTAACATCGGCCAATAAACCAGACGCTGGTTCTGTGCTGTCATCGTTCCGCCTCCCCATTTACGGAAATCGGGAGTAAAAGCCAGAGTGGAATCTACCAGACAAGGGTCGAATGTAAATAACCCGCCATTGAATTTGGTAGGATAATCACCATAGGCATTGCATCCTAACATGTAACGGAAAAGGGTATAGTTACGCGCCCATACGCTTGCCTGTACTTCATCTGAACGGATAAAGCTACGCTGCCAGAACTCCTGCCACCAAAGACGTGTCCGCTTCTTATCCTTCGTAATGTCTACGGCAGCAAGCGTCCGCTTTGCATTTTGCAACCATTTTTCCAAATCAGTAGTTTGCTCCGTATGCAAAGCAATGTGTACCTTTTGATGTTTCATCGGCTTTATTGTCCGAAAAAGCCAGGCACGATAATCCGTCCCGGCATACACCCCATCGATAGTTCCGGCATAAGTATAGCCTTCGGCTCGGAGGACACCACCGGAAACAAGATTACTCAAAGGGTTCATCAGCAAAGTCTTCACGCCATCCAAACCTTGCTGCGACACGGTATAGTCAAAGACGGTCTTTGATGGATTCTGATGAAAAAAGACAAGGTGATTACTGGTTACAGAGATGGAATCGGCTGTCGTTACCTGACCTTTCGGAGTGGTCCATTTATAGGAGTTCTGTTGCCCTTCTCCTTTACGGATCACCCGGTCCCGATGACGCCAATTCTCATAATACAGTTCAGCTTGGCAGGCTATGCTACTATTTATTTCCAGATGAATTACCGGATGATATACATCTGCCCAGAGTTGTATCACAGTCTTGCCGGCGGCGATCTCTACATAACCGTCTTCCAGTTTGAGCTCTTGCCGGAAATTTTCTACGTTTAAGAAAGGATTGGGTGATAAGCGCAGGCGGATACGCCCTTGTTTCAACAAGCAATTATGCTCGTCGAAAGTACCACTCCGACTGATATAAAACAAGACATCTCCCTCCTCTACCCACACATTCATACCAATGTCCCCACCTCCACAAGGCATGGAAGCGGATGAGTCGGTACTGGGTGTTCTCCAAATGAGACCGGCATGCCCACTCACCTGAACGGACATGCCAATCATCCAACCAAACACAATCAAAAAAAATCTCTTCATAGGTTACCAGTTATCCGACCGAAAAGAAGATAAAGGTAATCCTCCGCAAAACAAGTCTCCTTCTACATAATTATCGAAGGCATAACGTACAGCCACAGGATGAGGAACCTTCTCACTTCTCACATACATTTTACTGCGGACGATCCATGCTTTTGCCGGATGGAAAATCCGATCTTCACCGGCTACGGAAAACAGTTTCGATTCGAAGCACTCCTTTCCGGATATCCACATATCCGCCCGTCCAAAACTGACAATCACCGTATCTCCCTGTATCTCCATTGATTTATAATAAGGGCTTTCGCCATTGACACCTTCGATGCCGTAGGTCTTAGTTAATGCTAATAAGCCCAAACGTTCGCCGGCCAGTCTTTTTTTGGCAGGATGAATACCTTTCTCCATACCGGCATCGAGCAGAACGGCCATGCCGGTGTGAGGAACGCGATGCTCTACCTGTGACTGCGCTTCGCGGATGAGTGCCGACTGTACCGGTTCCTGTCCGGGTGCGGTGATCAAGGCATAATCGTAAGGAGCAATCTGGCAATAATAAAAAGGAAAATCTCCCTGTTGCCACGCAGCACGCCAGCCATTGATCAGAGTGGTAAACATATCGGCATAGGAATGGGGACGATTCGTATTGTCTTCTCCCTGATACCAGATGACACCACGCATAGTGATACCGATGAGCGGATGCAACATACCATTGTAAAGGGTGGTAGGTGTACGGTTTGGAGAGGTAATATCGGCATCAGTACGGGGAATCCTAACTTCGGGGAAGGCACGCAACATCTCCTCCGTCATCCATGCTTCGGCAGCCGATCCTCCCCACGCAGTAACGATAAGCCCCACAGGGACATCCAAAAGTTCATTCAACAGCCGCCCGAAATAATAGGCAGTCGCGCTAAATTCACGCACAGTAGTAGGCATAGCTTCGTTCCACGTACCGGTAACATCATACTGCGGAAGCAGGGTAGAGTGCCGTTTCACTGTAAATAATCTCAAAGAAGGGTTGGTACTACGCAAAATATCCATATCAGCCCCTTCGATGGGTTGATTTTTATATCCCTTCATCGGCATTTCCATATTGCTCTGTCCGCTACATATCCATAGTTCTCCTATCAAAATATTATTCAGCACAGTTAATTCTCCATCAGAGAATGTCAAAGAATAAGGTCCACCTGCCGGCGGGGTAGTCACTGACATATTCCACTTTCCCTGAGTATCAGCAGTGGCACGGTATGTCTTTCCGTCCCAACCGGTAGTCAATGTAACAGTTTTTCTTGGGGTAGCTGTTCCCCAGAGATTGGCGGTGGCTTGTTGTTGCATGACCATACCATCGGAGAAAAAAGCCGGTAATTGCACTTTTGCTTGTGTAAAGGCTCCGCAAAGGCCCATAAGGGCAAGACTAATTGTTGTTATTCTTCTTTTCATGTCTAAAAGCCTCTCCCCGACCCTCTCCGGAGGAGAGGGAGAAGAGAGATACTATGGTTATTAATCAATTACAAAATAAACTTTGCCCCCTCTCCCACGGAGAGGGCTGGGGAGAGACCGGTTAGGGAGAGACTGAAAGCCTCATTTCCAAAGGTCCGAATAAGCCGGCCGGTACAAGTTCTGTTCCGTCCAGACGATACCGTGCATTGGTCCATATACCGTTAAAAGGGGGTTCTCCACGATCCATACCTCTAATGGCATTGGCCCAAGTGTTGATGATTTCTATCTCCAGCGTATTTTTGCCTTTCCGCAAAGCGGCAGTCACCTCTACCTGATAAGGAGCAGTCCATGCAGTACCACATTCCACTCCATTGACTTTTATTACAGCTATGTTCTCAACCCGTCCTAAACGAAGATACGCCACCGGCATCTTTCTGTCATCTGTCCAATTGAAGGTATTCGTATAAACAGCCCTACCCGAATAATAACGGATGGAGTGATCCTGCTCATCGGTCCAATCAAAAAGCGTATCCCGACGGATCGTTTTATTCAAACCGGCAAAATAGACAGACCAAGGCTTTTTAAAGCGAAGCGGCAGGATATCTGTCTCTTCCGATAACTCAGATGATAACTCCGATGACAGTTCGGTTGATGCCTCTTTCGATAAGTCTGTTGGCAATTCCGGTACAATAGTTTCGTTCTTCTGATCCGCCTTGAAATAACAGACTATAAATACAGACTCACCGGCTGCCAAAGTAAGTTCAACGGATGTACGCCCGTCCTTACATTTCCAGGAGCGTGCTTTATACATCTCACCCGACACCGGATTCCAACATTCAGGTTGCACTTCTTTTATTCCTCTCAAAGATGCTGTAAAATGACGTTCTTCCCCCCGTTGGTTAGACAGGAAATAAATCTCGGCTTCGGGGCCTTTGCGATGCGTCCAAGCTATATCTTCGGGTACGATGACATCGCGTTCCAGCCCATAAGCGGCAAAATCCTCGAAGCGGTAAGGCAATTCGGGAATTATTATACCGGCCTTCCGCCACTCGTCGACTTTGGCCTGAACCTCTGTAGATAAAGGCAACCCGTCCGGATCCATCGGACGCGGCAACGGCAGGACTAATACTTTATAAGAAGCGCCACCGGGCAGGCAAATCCGACCCTTATCAACCGAAGCCAAACACAGCAGAGCATCTTTATTGAAAGAATCATAGGCATAGCCACGCAATGGATTGACCCAATTTTCGGGATCGGCCATATTGGCGGAATGGGTAACGCCGACGATAGTACGAAGCGGTTGACCGATATTAGCGAGCCTGTTTTTTTCGCTCTCTACCCGCCGACTTCCGAAAAGCCCCGGCAGAGAAGGTACCAGACGTTCGGGTAGAACGGCACGACGCGGTATCTCTTCACCCGTAAACACAGCGATGTCTACCACCGGATGCCCATATTGCAACAGGGCCTGGCAACGCCGGGTATAATCGACAAAGGCTTTCGCCCCCTTTTCCCACCAAGTCTGATCGCGCTGGAAGAAAAATCCGATACCATCCAAAGTCATTCCGGGACGACGATCGAGCCACGGATTGTGCACATATACGTGAAAAAACAGGCGGTTGATACCTAATGCATAATTACGGTCGAGCAAGGGTTTCAGAAGGGCCGGATGCTCGTTCCATGTGCCCCTCACTTGGGTAAATCCTTCAGCCTGGATAATGTTCTTGCCATAGACATGCGCTCCACTGATGGCATCGAGCATGTCATTCGGTTTGTCGTGGGTAGGGCTATTGAACCAAAACTCCCCCATCGGGTAATCGACTTTCTGATAGTGTAGCATCCCGTCACTAACCATTGTGGGAGCCACACACTCGGCAGAAAAGCGACAATCATATTCCCGGGCACAAGTAGCCAATGTTTCATAGAAAACATCTTTTACCAGTTCGGCTATGGTTATACGTACGTCACGCAGAACGCGTTCACTCTCTTCCGCACTTTCCAACGGTATACCGGCAAACAGAGGAAGCCAATCAGACAGGCGATATCCGCGACGCTTCTGAAATTCATCGGGAAAGGAGACGCTCCAGTTCTGGCTTCCGCATTCCCAACTATCGACATGCATGTATTTTAATACCTTACGGGCCAATTCATCTCCAACTTCGGTGAAAGTACGCCCAAACCAATGGTCGAATTGCTTCTTCACTGCCTGCGGATTGAATTTATCGCATTCCAACCCACGGGCGGCTCCACCGGTAGCATTGGTATGCCCGGTGGAAGTGTGTCCCATCCGAAGCAGCTTCCACCGTCCGGCAGGCAAAGTAGTGGCGGTGAGGACTCCAGAGTTCATGTATCCAGTCAAGTCGATGATATCCTGCCGGTGCAGACAATCCTTTTGGGGCAGTTCGGTTTCAGTGGTAGCGGATGCAACCCGCCATACCAAGCCCGCCTTTCCTTCCCACTGGTTAAGACGCGGCCCGTCGTGCAGGCGTAATTCTTTGATTTTGAGATTCGGTTTCCATTTGGCGGCATCCATGTCTTCGCTGCCCGGTTCGGTCCCCTCCGGACTCCAAGTAAAGCGAAAATATCGTGCCGTCACAGGAGGAAGGGCATGAGTCGAGTTTTCATCAGTGTTCTGCCATCCCTGGCGGGCGGGCGTGAGTTGCTTTACGAACCGGAAATCAGTCCCGTTGTCACTGACAAACAGCTTTAACCGGTGGGCTTGATAATTATTGCCGGTAAGCACCACTTCTATATTGCGACAAGTAAACGGCTGTGAATATTCATATTGTATCCATGCCGTATCGGGATGAAGCGGCATCCATGCGGCAACGTCCGAAGCATTGGCACGGAAAAAACCGTCCGCCGTGTTTATCAGAGGGCTGGTAGTGATATTTGGAATATCAGGTTCCGATTTTCCAACCGGTAAGGCCAGTAAGGCAATGTCCTGATAATAATCCTGGTAAGCCTCAGGACGAGGTAATTGTAAACTCCTAATCTGCCCTCCGGAAACAATGGTGTCGCTCCATACCACCTTTTGCATCGACTCTTGCGGAGTGATCCAAGGGCCTCCGGCAAGTGCAAAACCATCGCAAATATGCATACCGAGTTTTAATCCTAACCGATCGGCTTCCTGCATACTGAAACGCAGCATTTCCCACCACTGTGGGGAGAGTTGCCGTACAGTCCCATTAAATTCTTTTCCCTGTTCCGTATCCTTGATCGGCATGAGATAGGCGCCTCCCAATCCGACCTGCTTCATTGCTTCCAGATCGGCCGTGATGCCTTCTCGAGACACGGCACCATACATCCAGTACCAGAAACACCAGGAATCAGCATCTTCCGGCGGAGAGAGAAAGCGGTTACGTAAGGTAGCATCCGACTGTGCTACCGTCCATTGAGGAAACTGCAAAAACAAGAAAAGCAGTAATAAAAAGCTTTTACTATAATATTTCATAGGGTAATGAGTCTGTTCTTTGAAAGAAAGACGCACGGATCTGCTTTTTGTACTCAGTCTTCCAAAATACTCATCTTTCCCACATATGATCCCTTATTCCCATCAAATTTATCCCCTTCCACTATCTTCACCTTTTTGCTCAAATGCCCTGTTCATCAGCGATACGAGGAGAAGGGCCTTACCGGTTCCTTAAGCACGGTGCTTATCGTCCGTAAGCAGGGTGCTCATCCACCGTGAGCACGGTGCTGACAAGTGGTATGCACGGTACCCGGAAACCGTATGTACGGTGCATAAAGAACAGGAAAGTACCTTTTCGCAAAGAGGGTAAATGTATCAAAACTCTCATAAACTAAAAATCACTCTCGCTACAGGCAGTTGTAACGAGGGTGATTTCGATAAAAGGGGAGTTTTGACATCCCCTTTGAAATTAGCATAGCAAACTTGTAAAACTCCAATAAGATTATTCAAAGCAGAGAATGATACTTCCTTTCTGCTCCCCATCCACCCATTTCGGTTGTGATGACGGACCGACAAGATCAGTCGTATTCACCTTATTGCGTACGGGAGGAATCACTTTCATCACACTGATACCGGTGCCCGGCAACGTATAGAGTAAGGCATCGCGTCCGTCACGAGGTTGATAAACCCCGATATAACTATCAGGCGTACGATTCCAGATACGTATTACCCCTTCCTGCGTATGCAAACTCATCCATTGCACATGAGCGAAATACCCCTTGAATTCCGGATAAACAAAACTCTCTCCGGGGACAGGATCGTTGTACTCATTCTCCCAAACACCCAATTGCGGGCCATGCAAGCGGTTCTGCCACACACGATACGGGCCGTCGCCCACCCAACGTTTACTTAAAACCAGCTCTTCGGGATAATCGAACATGACTCCCATCAAATCGACCACACCACTGAAATTGTAATGGAAATCAAGAGAAACCCTGCCGTCCGGTGTTATTACCCAGACTGCTTTATCGAAATTTCCCAACCGATAGCCGGCAGTTACCGTAATCTTTCCGTCCGCTTCCTCGACATCAAATCCGCAGAACCGGCCGGTATCCTCGAAAGTGGAATAAGTTGTCTTTTTCTTTTCTGCATCCGGATCGTCATGGTTATAGAACTGATCCAATGAACGGTCGGCACGCCGGGCAGCTATGAAACGCGGCCCATTCCTCAAATGAATCGTACGTTCACCTATCCGGACATACTTCAACCGTCCGTCACGCTTACTGAAAACAAATACCTTGCCGCCTGCATGGATCATCAAATCGTCCACCGTTTCTTCTCTTGACGGAACTGCCCCCATTGCCGGCACCGGGCAAGGAACCTCTTCCAATCGATAACTATAAGTAAACAGTTCACGCCCAAAAGTATCCGTAATCGTAAGCATCAATGCATTTGCTCCACGTACGGCAGCAGGAATACGGACCTCACCCGTTTCATGAGCAGGAATATCACCACCACGGACTTCTCCTTGTTCAAGAACCTTCATCTCCATTCCTGTATCTTCGGCAGTGGGCAACTGGACGTAACGGTAAGCAAACCGGCAACTGTTCAGATTCAGAAAATCATAGCGGTTTTCTACTTGCAGCTTGCCATCAAAAGTAGCATCGATGTGTCGATTCATCACCTGTACAGGACACCACACTTGCCGGACGGTGTAATAACTCCCCTCCTTCTCGTGATGCGGGCCTACGATGCCATCAGCACCAAAGTTTCCCACGTTGTCGATAAAACCGTTCTTATCCGTCCGTTTCACTCCTTCATCGGCTAAAACCCAGATAAAACCACCTACACAACGCGGATGTTTCCGCATCATCTCCCAATAATCATACAGTCCGGCGCCTGCACCACCGTCATACAAGCCGTGAAGGAACTCGGTAGGCATAAAAAGTTCGGGCAGGCGCATATAATTCTGGCTCTCACCGTAAGAACGGTAATGCATCGTTTCGTATCCTCCGAAATTACCTTGCGGATGCAATACCGGCCGCCGTTGCGGGTCATATTTATGAAACTCTCCGTCCAACTCCGTATTCCATCCTTTTTCATTGCCGTTGCTCCACCAGATAACAGAAGGATGATTCACATCGCGAATCACCATTTCACGCACCAACTTCTGCCCTACCACCGTTTCGTGCTTGCCGTGCCAACCGGATAACTCATTCATCACATACAGCCCCAAACTGTCACACGCCTCCAAGAATTCCGGATCGGCCGGATAATGACTCAACCGCACGGCATTCATATTCATGCTTTTTATTAACAGTACATCTTCTATGTTTTTTACCTTGCTCAAGGTACGTCCGCTTTCGGGACGAAAACTATGGCGGTTGACACCACGGATATTTACCCGCACTCCATTAATATACAACCCGTCACTTTCACGGGTTTCGATAGTGCGGAAACCAAACTTTTGCACCTCTTCATGAAGCACTTCACCCCCTCTGCCCGACAAGATGAAACGTGCAGTATACAGATTAGGGGTCTCGGCAGTCCAGAGATCGGGAGAGTCGGCATGCAGGCGGACAATTGCATAATCGCTTCCTGTACGTACGGAAGAAGTGGCTTCTGCTATTTTCTTCC
>ERZ827496.4601-NODE-4601-length-10578-cov-3.805854_pt1 | contig 10578 bp, 9 predicted proteins | sample MGYA00519769_ERZ827496 | MGnify/ENA primary metagenome ERZ827496 (study PRJEB31778, sample SAMEA3449327) | human gut metagenome | biome: human gut; feature: human-associated habitat; material: faeces | place: United Kingdom | collected 2010/2012 ...
ACAGTTGAAAGCTGTTGTCTGGATCAACGGTGAAGAAGTTCCTATACTCATGAAGCAGGAGATAAAAGAATATTTTGAAACAAATAAAAAAATATATCAATTTTTAGATAAACCACATAGCAATTTATTTTTTGATATTATTATCAATCAATTGGCATATCCAATGCATAATAATGTTCAATATAGTGAACGCTTTCGATATATTGCAAAAACAAATTGTATGTATACAGATGTTACCATATACGATGAGTGTAGATATATTTATGAATGGCTTCCAGGTTTACATCAAATAGAATCATCTTTTGAAAATATATCGTGGCAATATGTTTTTCGTTTTGCATTAGATGGTTTGGTAAAAATGAGACAAAACTATAATAATGAATTTTTTTTTCAGGGATCTATCGTTTCAAACACTGTACAAGGATTTTCAAGTAAAAAGTTAAAAGAGAGGATATTAATAAATTAGCAAATATTTTGTGTTAAAAGGAGAAAGAGGATATTATGTCAAATATACAGTTAGATTATTCTGATATTACGGATATTTTTAAAGAAAAATTAAAAATAGACAATATCGTAAAAAAAGTGTCTTCCATTTTTTTAAATCAAAGATATGCGGGAAAAATAAATTATAAGCCTTATTTTCAGCGGAATTATGTTTGGGATGAGGAAAAAGCAACATATTTCATTGAAAGTATTTTGTTAGGAACAGAAATTCCACCGCTTGTCTTATTTCAAACTAAAGATAAAAACGAGGTTATTGATGGACGTCAAAGATATGAGACGATAAAGCGTTTTTTAGATGATAAACTTGTTTTGAAAGCGAAGGGGTTACATAGTTTAAAGGCACTTTCTGGAAAAAAATATAGTCAATTAGATGCAGAGACACGAGAACTATTTGAAGAGACACGAGTTCGAATTTTGCAATTTAATGTAGTTGACGAACCAAAATTAGATGAAGAAAAAGAAGAAAAAATTAAGAAAGAGATTTTTAGAAGATATAATTCAGGAATTACACCTTTACAGAAGTATGATATTGATAGAGCAGCATTTATTGATGATGATTTGTCAGAACATTTGTATAATAAAATTTATACTAACAATGAACTGTACAATTTTTTATGTGAAATTATTCTTCCCAAGGGCAAAAAAAAAGCAAATAAAAGAGATAAAGTAAATATTATGGTTTCTCTGATAAGAAATTTGCTTACACTTTCTTTGATTCCGGTATATAGTTATGCAAAAGGAAGTTCAAAATCAGATATTATTTGTAAATATTATTATTCTATAGTGGTAAATAAAAACGAAATAGATGTACTAAATCAGTTTGATACAGTGATTAGTTATTTGATAAAATTTAATACGATATGTAAGACAGAAGGATTCTGTTTGCGCGATAATAAATTGTTTTATGAAGTTTTATATTGGGCAATAGATATTATTTTACAAAATGGTAAAGAAATTGGAGATAATGAAATAGAAACAATTTTTAAATATTTTACAGATGCAGATAAATACTCAGAATTATGGGAACATGTGATAAATAATCCACAAAAAAGCATAGAATTAGTTTTTGAGCCCACGGGAAGCCATTATTATTCGGCAATTAATAATAGGTACAATTTTATAGCTAATGTGTTTCATTTAGTGTTTAAAATGGATTTTCAGAAGTATATGAAAAATTCAGAGGCATTTACTAAAATGATGGAATCTACTAGTGAAAAAGATCAAATTCGTCATTATAAGATAAACAAACCTTTGCCAGAAACTTTAACTATTGAAGATATTATATCTGATATGAAAAAATCAAGATTTTTAATAAGACCTGATTACCAGAGATCAGAAGTTAAAAATATACAAAAAGCCTCGTATTTGTTGGAAAGTATTTTATTAGGAATAAACATTCCTCCACTTTTTGTTTACAAACGGAAAGATAAAATAAAAGAAGTAGTAGATGGACAACAGCGTTTGCTTGCAATTTTAGGATTTTTAGGAAAAACATATATAGATGAACGGGGAGAAACAGTATCTTCTGATAAGGATAAATTTAAATTGTCTAAATTAAAAATACTTGGAGAATTAAATGGGAAAACCATAGATACGGTAGGAGATAAATTTGAAGAAAAGATTTTGGAATTTCCGATGGATGTAATAGAAATTGATGCTGAACAAAATCCGGATTTTAGCCAAATTGATTTGTTTTTAAGATTAAATACAAAACCATATCCTATAAAAGAAAATACTTTTGAAATGTGGAATGCATATATTGATAAAGATATAGTAATCAAGGTAAAAGAAATAGCTGCTAAATATGAAAAAAAGGTTTTTAGAGCTAGAGATACAAGGATGAAATTGGAAGAATTAATAACATCATTAGCTTATATAGATTATAGAATGAATCAACCATATACGGAGATTGTGAACGTTTTAAATATATACAAGCGAAATGATAGAATGTGTGCACGAATAATGAGTAAAGATAATGTAACAAAAACATTGAGCGATTTATCCAATAATAATCCAGAAGCATTTTTAAAAGCACTTGAAAATGTAGAAGTGTTTATTAATAAAATATTAATATTAATAGAAAATGATTCTGAACAATTAAGAGCACTATTTAATCATTTGAGAAAAGGAATTCAATACAAAACAGATCAAAATTTTTATTTTTTGTGGGCAATACTTTTTAAGGTTCCTATTAATGAGTTAAAAGAAAGAAAGCACCAAGAATTTGTGAGAATAGCTCAGATTTTTTCCATTATACAAAAGACCCCGTCTGATTATACGACAGAGAAATTTTTATGTGAATTAAAAAGAACGGAGGTTTACCACGACGCTTTATAAACTATACCCTTTTTATGGTTGTTCAGTACAGGATACGATGACTGTTTATGCACCATTAGCTCTGTTTTGAAGGGTAATATTTAAAGAAAAAGCCCGTAAAATCAATATTTTAGGGTTTGACATTATAGGAAGGTTCTTAGAAATAAAAATAGTATTATTGTGCTAAAATATGAGATATATGATATTGGAGATGAAAAAATGGTAAGTTTAAATCAGAATAGTAATAGCTGCTATTTAAAAAGAATTAAACAGTTGTATTCTTTATATGGATTTGTAAAAGAAGAAGAAGCAGAAGGATATATTTTATTTAGCAATAACTATGGTTTCTTTTATAACTTAGAATGTATTAAGTTAATAGCTAGTGCGAACAAACCAAAACAGAAACGCCAGGAAACAGAACCTGCCATCTGGAATGAATTCTGGACATGGTTGGAAACCCTGGAGCCTGCTGGCGGGAGTAAGCTTGAAAAAGCGGTAAACTATGCCTTTAATCATAAAGAGACCCTTATGAATTATCTACTGGATGGAAGATGCGAGATCTCTAATAATGCAGCGGAACATCGGGCAAAAACCTATGTGACGGGGCGTAAAAACTTTCTGTTTCATGATACTGCTGATGGAGCAACGGCAAGTGCCATTGTATTGAGTCTCATAGAAACAGCGAAAGCCAATAACCTGAACATCTATCATTATCTCTACACCTTGCTGCTGTATATGCCGGACTATAAAAATGAGCCCGCAGGCATAAAACAGCTGCTGCCATGGAGTGACTTTATAAAAGAAAGATGTACAGGGATCATAGATATCGAAAAAGTAAGACCTGAAGAACGTGGGAACCTGAATATTTAAAGTTCCCTGAAAGTCGTGACCGGGTGATTATTCATCGCTTACCAGGAGTATTACAGGAAAGACCGATTGATCAGATTGAAGGGATTTCGGATGTAATTGATAAAATGACGGAAAATGTTGAATTTGCGGATCGTTTTATGAATAAAAATGGTTCATTAAGAAAAACACCATTAAAGAAAAAAAGAGCTATTTCAAAACTTGAATTTTTTATTCCGGAATATGAGTATCGGCGATTAAAAAAGATGAAGAATCCAATAGAGACATTGGAACGCCCAGTGGAACATATGACTGTTTATCGGAATGATGGTTCCAGTGTGACTTTGACAGCGGAGAATGGACGTGTGAGTATTGTTGACTCCAGGGAGAAGAATGTAAGGCATATTATTGAGGCAGATTATTTTGTTTCGAAAATTTTGTAATGATTTATTACAAATACCATTGATAGTGTCCGTATGTATGCCAACGGATATTTTAGGATATTTGATCCGTTGGTACAGTATTTGCTTGGAGGAAAGTAGACGATATGTTAAAGATTTTCTTTGGTGATATGTCAGATGCTGTGTATAATACAGCTTCTTATTTTAAATATGATTATGAAGATGAATGGATTATAGATCCATTTGTAAAGGAAATGATTCAGGATGTAGATAAATCAACTGTACTGGATAGCGGTGTAATAGACAGCCCGGTGTTGGGGAAAATACCTCCAACTGGGTTATCAGGCGGTGTAAAAACATTGATTCTAGTTAAATTTGATAAAGACAAAATTTTTAATGCGTCAACTTGTGGCGATAATTGTGCAAAGTGGCTGCTGAAAATCGCGGAATCAGAGGATAGAACAATTAATCTTTTACATTTGATGGATTTTGGACCAGAATCCTTTAGTATTCATATTTTGAATACAGATCAAATTGTTCATTCTATGGAAGAACTTGTGTCGATAGCGGGAGAATTTGTTTAGGTATTATAGCAATCCTCTGAAATAATGCATCTTAATCCAGCCCATCAGAGTGTGAAATCCTGCGTCAGATATCTTTGCCGTGCGTCAGCACGCCTGCAGATATCTTCCTTGTCTTTCGCACTCTGCTGAACTGTCTTAAATGCATTATTTACGAGGATTGCTATAGTTAATACTGTAAATTAAGCCTTGCGTAGGAAAACAAGTTATAAGTGTACAGAGTTTCCAAACATGTTGGATAGCAAGGAACCTTATGAATAAAAAACAATAAGAAGAGGAAGTAAATGGATATGGAAAATACATTTGCGAAAAAAGTTCAAAAAGCGATGGGAAGTGCAATTCCGGTTTGGATACCAAGAGGAAAATGGCGGGGCGTCAGTTATGGTCACATTTTGACAGATATGAGAAACAATTTCATTGATGGATATTATCCTGTAAAATGTTGTATAAAGGGAAATTTATCGGAGGGTGAGATTAAATATCATCAGGGAGCATCACATCTGAATTCTTCTCAGGTTATGTGTATCAATTTTTTTAAGAAATTTTTTGAAAAGGAAGAGTATGAAGGTTATCTTCTTGCAGTTCTGCAATGCTGTGGTATTTCTATAGAAGGATATAAAATAGAAAATGCGGTTTTTGAATATGAACCAGATCACGAGGAAGGTACAAACTTTGACTTTTATCTGATTCTTGATGATGGAAAGAGAATTTCTTTTGAGTGTAAGTATACAGAGACAGAATTTGGTGGTATTTCATCCGATAAAAGAGATCCTGATAAATATAACCAAAAATGGGATCACATATATAAAAATTTAATAGCAAGTAGTACCTTCCTTTTTACAGATAAGAAAGAGTTCTACAGACATTATCAAATTAACCGAAATATTGTATATGCTGACAGCAGAGATTATGTCCTGTTTTTAACGCCGAGAGCAAATGATGCAAAGGGAATCTGCGATGGACGGGCGTATATAGATAATATGGAAGACCAACATATACGAAATATATATTGGGAAGATATGATACAAATTACACTGCTGACAGTTGCAGAGTGTGAACCATTGAAGGATTATTATTTCAAATTCAAGAGCAAGTATTTGGATTCTTGGAACGAAGAACATTAAAGTAAATTATATGTAGCTACATTCAAAAGAAGATGATGAAAATACAGAGGTGTTCTATCTTAAGAATGCAATAGCAATTTTTTCATCATTTACACATGAACCGGAAGTTGAAAGGTTCTAAAGATAAAGAGCCACAGAAATATAACAAAGAGAAAAAATGAAGGGACATAAAAGATATATGATTAGTTTTTATAAGAGTATTGTTGACCAGGACAGGGCTTCGATTGTTATATGCAATCTTAAGCATGAGATTATCTACATGAATCCGGCAGCTGTTAACAGCTATGCGAAGCGAGGCGGTGATAAACTTATTGGAAGAAGTCTGTTAGATTGTCATAATCAGGAATCCAGGGATAAAATACAGAAGGTAGTGGACTGGTTTGGGGCAGATGAGAGCCATAACCTTGTTTATACTTTCCATAATGAGAAGCAGAATAAAGATGTTTATATGGTTGCACTCAGAGAAGAGGGAAGACTGATAGGATATTATGAAAAACATGAATATCGAAACGCAGAAACTATGAAACAATATGATTTGTGGTGATGTTATGGCGCAGGACGAATGGTGCAGGCAGTTATTCAAGAATGAGGAAATACGACAGGAACTTACCCGTGTGGTAAGAAGAAAAAATGGAATGAGGTAGGCAACAATATGGAATCAAAACAGAAAAGAACAGCTCTTGTCACCGGCGGAAGTTCCGGAATCGGACGATGTACTGTAGCAGCATTGAGTAAGGCTGGCTATATAGTCTATGAGTTCAGTCGCCGGGATGTTCCGGTAGAAGGCGTGAAGCATATGTGCGTAGATGTGACAGATGAGGCTTCCGTGCGGGAAGCCGTTGGGCAGATCCTTTTGGAAAGAGGAAGTATCGAGATTCTTGTAAACTGTGCTGGCTTTGGTATATCCGGTGCGGTGGAATTCACAGAATCAGAACAGGCGAAAGCGCAGTTTAATGTGAATTTTTTTGGAACTGTCAATGTAAGCAGAGCTGTTCTTCCATCTATGCGCAGACAGCACAGTGGACATATTGTCAATATCAGTTCTGTGGCAGCGGTGGCACACATTCCGTTTCAGGCATTTTATTCTGCCAGTAAAGCAGCAGTGTCTTCTTATTCCTGCGCGCTTGATAATGAAGTAAGTCCTTATGGTGTCAGGGTAACAGCAGTAGAACTTGGAGATATTCATACCGGTTTTACCCAGGCCAGACAAAAGACAGCTTTAGGCGATGATGAATATGGCGGCCGTATTTCACGCAGCGTCAGTCAGATGGAGAAAGATGAACAGAGTGGGATGTCGCCGGAGGTTATTGGTACATATATTGCGCGGCTTGCACAGAAAAAGAACTGCGCACCAATTTGTGTGGCGGGTGTGAAGTATAAGATTCTGAGATTCTTATGTAAAATTCTGCCGTGTACATTACGGGGAAAGATTGTTGGTTCTATTTACGCAAAATAACTGAGATTATTTTATAGAATCCCGATATAGCCCGGGTGTCTGGATATATAACAGCTTTTTTCAACTTTACGTTAAAATAGTTTCATGCTATCATTATTTTATTAAAAATTTTGGTAACGTGAAGCTGTTTTTTGATTGTGGGGTGTAAGGAATGGGTAGATTTGTAAATCCTGATAACAGTGCATTTCAGGTGGCACTGAATTCTCCGATATATGTGGATAAAACCGGATTGTTGGAATATACAAACAGCGTACTTAATACAACAGAAGCTTATATCTGTAACTGCAGACCACGCAGGTTTGGAAAATCATATGCTGCAAATATGCTGGCCGCTTATTATAGTAAAGGCTGTAATTCCGAAGAAATGTTTTCAGGGCTGGATATAAGCAGGGAATCCGATTTTAAGACGCATCTTAATAAGTATGATGTGATTCATCTTGATATTCAGTGGTTTCTGGCAAATTGTGATAATGTGGATAATGTTGTAGCGTTTATTACGAAATCCGTACAGGCTGAATTGAGAGAGATTTACCCTGGTGTTCTGCCTGAAGAAGAGATAAGTTTGTCGGAAAGTCTTTCGCGTATTAAAAATATTGTTGGACAGAAATTTATTATAATTATTGATGAGTGGGATGTTCTGATCAGAGATGAAGCGGCAAATAAAAAAGTACAGGAAAAGTACATTAATTTTTTGAGGGCAATGTTTAAGGGAACGGAACCGACAAAATATATTCAGTTGGCGTATCTTACAGGTATTTTGCCGATAAAGAAAGAAAAAACGCAGTCTGCATTAAATAATTTTGATGAATTTACAATGCTTGATGCAGGAGTGATGGCGCCATATATTGGATTTACAGAAGCTGAAGTGAAGGATCTTTGCGAAAGATATCACAGAGATTTTGAGAAAGTAAAATATTGGTATGATGGTTATTTGCTGGAGGACTATCAGGTATATAATCCTAAAGCAGTAGTAAGTGTTTGTGTGCGGGGCAGGTTTAGGAGTTACTGGTCTGAGACTGCTTCTTATGAAGCAATTGTTCCTTTTATCAATATGAATTATGATGGTTTGAAAAACGCTATAATTGAAATACTTTCCGGTGCTTCGATTAAAGTGAATACAGCTGCTTTCAAAAATGATACGGTGAATATACAAAGCAAAGATGATGTACTTACGTATTTGATCCATCTTGGCTATCTGGGATATAACCAGAACAGAAGAACTGCATTTGTTCCAAATGAAGAAATCCGGCAGGAGCTGACTACGGCGGTTGAGAGTAGAAAATGGAATGAGATGATTACTTTTCAGCAGGAATCAGAACATTTACTGGAGGCTACGCTGGACATGGATGAAGAAGCAGTTGAAGAGGGAATTGAGAAAATCCATACAGAGTATGTTTCAAATATTCAGTATAATAATGAGAATTCCCTGAGCAGTGTACTTGCAATTGCATATCTGAGTTCAATGGAATATTATTTTAAACCAGTTCGTGAACTGCCGACAGGACGTGGGTTTGCAGACTTTGTATTTATTCCAAAACCAGAATACGTTTCCAGTTATCCGGCGCTTGTCGTAGAACTTAAATGGAATAAGAATGTCAAGACAGCATTACAGCAGATTAAGGAAAAACAATATCCGGATTCAGTTCTGGATTATACCGGAGACATTTTGCTGGTTGGGATAAACTATGACAAGAAGACAAAAGAACATCAGTGTCTGATTGAAAAGTATGAGAAATTATAAAAGTATTGATAAAACGGAAACCATTTTCTATTGAGAGGTGACAGACAATATGGAACTAAAGGAGAAAACTCCACATACGATATTAAATGAAATAATTGAAGCGGCAAAAGAATGCGGACAGGTTATGCTTCAGGCGGACAGGGAAAATTTTGGCATTAAGGATAAGGCAGGAAAAGCAAATTTTGTTACGAAGTATGATTGCAAAATTCAGAAAATGCTGGAGAAAAAGTTGTCTGAGATTCTTCCGGAAGCGGAGTTTTTGGGGGAAGAAGAGGATTGCCAGATTAACAGAAATGCAGAATATATTTTTGTGGTGGATCCGATTGATGGAACTACCAATTTTATTAAAGATTATCATATGAGCTGTGTATCTATTGGATTGATTCGAAATGGAAAGAGATATATGGGAGTCGTGCATAATCCGTATCTTAATGAAACTTTCTATGCGATTTCCGGTGAGGGTGCATATATGAATGGAAATGCGATTCATGTATCGAAGGATGATCTGGCAAACAGCATTGTTTTGTTTGGTTCATCACCGTATAATACGGAGCTTGCGAAGGCATCCTTTGAATTAGCTTACGAATATTTTCAAAAATGCCTTGATATCCGACGAAGCGGATCTGCAGCACTTGATTTATGTGCCATAGCATCAGGAAGAGCGGAAATTTATTTCGAGCTTATTTTATCTCCATGGGACTTTGCGGCAGGTGCACTTATTGTTGAAGAAGCAGGCGGAATTGTGACGACTGTTGAAGGAGAAGAACTTCCATGCCTGGAAAAGAGTTCGATTCTTGCAAGAAATAAGTAGTAGTTCTGAAATCTGGAGGTGCACGGTGAAAAAGTTAACAACAGGGAAAATATGGCAGTTTGCAGCCGGACAGTTTGGATGGGCGATGTTATCTGGAATCATATCCAACTGGCTTGTGTATTTCTATCAGCCGGATAAAACGGCAATCAGTCAGGGACAGACGGTGTTTATTCCACAGGGACTGGTAGTTCTGGGGATTTTTACGATCATTGGCGGAATTACAGCGTTTGGAAGAATTTTCGATGCATTTACAGATCCTATGATTGCATCCTGGTCTGACAGATGTACATCAAAGAATGGCCGGAGAATTCCTTTTTTGAAATGGGCATCTTTGCCGCTGGTGCTTTCTACAGTATTGGTATTCTGGTCACCGGTCAATAAAAACAGTTGGATCAACGCAGTTTTTCTATTGGTAATGATCCTGGCATATTATCTTTCCATTACTGCATATTGCACGCCATATAATGCACTGATTCCGGAGCTTGGACACACGCAGCAGGAGAGCCTGAATATTTCTACCGTGATTTCATTTACGTTTATCGCAGGAACAGCAGTGGCTTATCTGGCACCGATGATCTGGGGTGTATTTATTCCGGCATTTGGCAGAGTTGGAGCAATTCGTGTGACGTTTACATTGATGGCTACGGTAGCTTTTATCTGTATGTTGGTACCGGTATTCTGCATTCGTGAAAAAGATTATATGGATACAGTTCCGGCAAAAGAGTCCGCGTTTCGTTCATTGGTTGCTACATTCAAAAACGGTGAGTTCCGTAAATTTGTGGGTTCGGATATTTTTTA
>ERZ827496.4602-NODE-4602-length-10577-cov-2.818856_pt1 | contig 10577 bp, 9 predicted proteins | sample MGYA00519769_ERZ827496 | MGnify/ENA primary metagenome ERZ827496 (study PRJEB31778, sample SAMEA3449327) | human gut metagenome | biome: human gut; feature: human-associated habitat; material: faeces | place: United Kingdom | collected 2010/2012 ...
GACCATGCCGAGGACCGGCACAAGTTCTCGGCCATGCTCGACGAGATCGGCGTCGACCAGCCCCGCTGGCGGGAACTCACGACGATGGACGATATCTACCGTTTCGTCGACGAGGTGGGATTCCCCGTGCTGATCCGTCCGAGCTACGTACTCTCGGGCGCGGCGATGAACGTCTGCTACAACGCCGAGGAACTGGAGACGTTCCTGAAACTGGCGGCCAAAGTGTCGAAAGAGTATCCGGTGGTCGTGTCGCAGTTTTTGCAGAACGCCAAGGAGATCGAATTCGACGCCGTGGCGCACAACGGCGAAGTGGTCGAATACGCGATTTCGGAACATGTCGAATTCGCCGGCGTCCACTCGGGGGACGCCACGCTGGTATTCCCGGCGCAGAAGATCTACTTCGAAACCGCCCGCCGCATCAAGAAAATCGGTCGCAAGATCGCCAAAGAGCTGAACATCAGCGGCCCGTTCAATATCCAGTTCCTTGCGAAGAACAACGACGTGAAGGTGATCGAATGTAACCTGCGCGCGTCGCGCAGCTTCCCGTTCGTGTCGAAGGTGCTGAAACGCAACTTCATCGAGACCGCGACGCGGATCATGCTCGACACTTCGTATGAAAAACCGGACAACACGAATTTCGATATCGACTGGATCGGCGTGAAGGCGTCGCAGTTCTCGTTCTCGCGGTTGCACAATGCCGACCCGGTGCTCGGCGTGGATATGTCGTCGACCGGCGAAGTGGGTTGCATCGGCGACGATTTCAGCGAAGCGCTGCTGACGTCGATGATTTCGGTCGGGTACAGTATTCCGAAAAAGGCCGTGATGGTTTCCTCGGGCGACACCCGTTCGAAGGTGGACTTGCTGGACGCCTGCAAGATGCTGCAGGACAACGGCTACGAGATCTATGCGACCGGCGGAACGGAGAAATTCCTCGCCGAGCACGGCGTGAAGGCCGTATGTGTGAGTTGGCCGGACGAAGGGAAGGCGGACAACGTGATCCACATGATTTCCGCGCATAAATTCGACCTGGTCATCAACATCCCGAAGAACCACTCGCACCGCGAGCTGACCAACGGCTACAAGATCCGCCGCGGCGCGATCGACCACAACATTCCGTTGATTACCAACGCCCGTCTCGCGAGCGCCTTCATCGAAGCTTTCTGCGAAATGAAGGAGAAGGATATTCAGATCAAGAGCTGGCAGGAATATAAGTTGTAATCCTTCCCCGTTTCCGTACCGAGACGTTTAAACGGGGGAATGCGGGGATTTCCTTTAGAATGGTGCAACAAGTCAATTACCGACTTGTTGCGCTTTTCTTTTTGTGATGAGGTAACGAATAGGCAATAGTTTTGTTCTAAATTACAGTCGCTATGCGGATGCAACGCACGTTCGGTTATCCCGGCGGATCATTCTTCCGAAAAGGAAAAGCGACCGGTCAATGCTCCTGGAAATAAAGGGTGCAGGCTTCCGGACGGTCGGTGTTGATGATGTCGATGCCGAGTTCGCGGAACGTTTCCCAGGCGTTGACGGTGTCCGGAGACCCCCAAAACCGGATAGGTTTCCCCGTTTTGTGGGACTTCGCCACCAGACTTTCGATTACCTGCCGGTCTTCGGCGGAGAGCGTGTCTGCACCCCCTTTCCATTTCGAGTAGCGGAAAAACGGCTCGCTGATGAAAGCCACCCGTTCGAGCTGCTGCGGCGTATAGTCCACGTCGATGAATCCGTCGAAAGAAATAAAGCGGGGATACTCCCCGAAAGCTTCAGGGTCGGGCCGACTGCCCGAGATCACGATCCTCACAGCGTACGGATTTACCGAAGGATCGAACACTTCGGGATGTCTTTTCAACTTGGCGATCAGCCGGTCAATGGTCGGGTGCAGCGGAGTTTTCAGGTCGATCATCAGCGTGAGCACCTGCTCCGAACCTCGCCAGGGACGTCCTTCGTTTTGCCCGAATAAAAAGATCAGCGGTTCGAGATACATTTCATCGAGCGAAAGCGCCGAATCGAGTTCGTGAGGATCGTGCGCCACCAGCAAGCCATCGGAAGCAGGAGCCGCATAAATATCCGCCTCGATAGTATGCACCTGCTGGGAATAAGCGCGGTAAAAAGGAATATTTTTCTGGTAATCGTTGTGGGAATGGATAAGTACCGTTTGCTTCCCGGAATAAGACGAACATAAGAAGGCCATGAAAAATATCAGTCCTGCTCGACCGAAAAAAACGGAACGGGTATTCGAAAATCTGCGAAGCATAGGAGTCGTTTTGATAATTAATATATGGTTTACAAGAGCAAAGATAGAATAGAAATTAATAATATGCAATGCCGTGAAAAACAAGTCAGGCCGTCTTTTTTCGTTTGCCGGAGAATGAAAATCGCCGGTAGCTCCGGGGATCGGGAACGAATCGCTATCTTTGTGCCGAACGGCAGGGATATGGAAGAATTCATCAAAAAAATGCGGGAAGCGTACCCGGTTTCGGACGGTGCGTTGCAGTTGTTTCTGCGGCATACCGAGCGCGTCACGCTGCCGAAGGGACACCTGTTGATCCGCGACGGCGTGGTCGAAAAGTACAGCTATTTCATCGTGCGGGGATTCGCCCGCGGTTTCCTGTATCGGGACGGGAAGGATGCGACGATCTGGTTTGCGACCGCCGGCATGTCGCTGTTGTCGATGAACGCCTACCTGTTTCGTTCGTCCGGATACGAGAACGTCGAACTGCTCGAAGAGTGCGACCTGCTGAAAATTTCGAACGAGACGCTCGACGGGCTTTTCGAGAAGGAGGTCGAACTGGCCAACTGGGGCCGGCGGATGTCCGACCGCATCATCCTGCGGATGGAACGGCTGTTCGTCGAGCGTTATTTCCTGACGGCGGCCGAACGTTACCGGCTGCTGGTCGAACGCGAGCCGGAAATTCTGCAAAAAGCTCCGTTGCGGGATATCGCGTCGTACCTCGGCATTTCTCAGGTCTCCCTGAGCCGGGTCCGTTCCGGCGTACAATAATTGCGCGAAAAGGTTCGTTTTTTAACATTTGTTAACGGGAAACGAAGATTTTCTACGGATCTTTGCGGCCTGTAATCCGTTAAACCTGTAATTCGAATGAAACAATTCCAAGGCATTCTGCTGGCGATGATCTCGTCGGCGACGTTCGGGATGATTCCGCTGTTCGCACTTCCTGTGATCCGCGGCGGCATGGGGGTCGATTCGGTGATGTTTTACCGCTTTGCGCTGTCGTCCGCGGTGGTCGGAGCCTATCTGCTGCTCCGGCGGGCGGACCTGCGCGTTACGCTCCGGGAATTCGGCGTGCTGTTCGGACTGGGGGCGCTGTACGCTTTCACGTCGCTGCTGCTGACGATCGCTTACCTGTATATTCCGAGCGGGGTCGCCACGACGATCCATTTCCTGTATCCGCTGCTGGTCGCCGCGATCATGGCGTTGTTTTTCAAAGACCGGATTTCGGTGTCCGTGATGGTCGCCGCGCTTGCGGCCGTCGCCGGCGTGTGGCTGCTTTCGGGCGGAACGGATGCCGCGGTCGGGATGAAGGGGCTGACACTGGCGCTCGCGACCGTAGCTACGTACGCCGTTTACATCGTCGGCGTCAACAAATCGTGCGTGCAGCATATGAAGGGACTCAAAATGGTGTTTTTCATCCTGCTTTCGGCAACGATAATTTTCGCCGGGAACCTGTTCGTAAAAGGGGAAATTCCCGAATCCATTCCGGACTGGTCGGCTGCCGTCCACCTGATTTTGTTGGCTCTGATTCCCACTTTGGTATCCGATTTGACGTTGGTGTTGGCCGTACAGCGGATCGGTTCGACGACGACCGCGATTCTCGGTTGTCTCGAACCGTTGACCGCCGTCGCGCTCGGGATTTTTTTCCTCGGCGAACGTTTCGTCGCGGAACAGTTCGCCGGCGTCGCGCTGATCGTGGCAGCGGTCGTGACAGTGATTCTCGGCGGCCGGCCGGGGCGGTTCTCCGTCCGGCGGCTGATTCCGGACTTTTTGTCGAATTTTTATAAAGCGAGGTGATATGATAAAACTGATTCGGATAACCGACGGACAGGACAGCCGTCTGGAACACTTGGTTCCCCTCTACGAAGAGGCGTTCTGCAGCAGTGAGCGGCGTACCGTCGGGCAGCTCCGGCGGATGATCGGCGCGACGCCTGCGATGCATTTCAATATGATCGAGTCGGACGGCGAGCTTTGCGGCCTGTTCGTCTACTGGGATATGGGCGAGTTTTACTACCTCGAACACCTGGCCGTGGCGCCGCATATGCGGAACCGTAAAATTGGACAGCAGGTGCTCGAGCACGTGGAGACCTCGCTGCCCGGAATCCGGCTGCTCGAAGTGGAGCCGGCCGAGGACGAGCTGACCGCCCGGCGCGTCGCTTTTTACCGGCGCAACGGCTACCGGATCGTCGATCGGAGCTACGTGCAGCCGTCCTACGAAAATTTCGGCGATGCCGCTCCGCTGTGGATCATGGGAAACGATACGCCCGAACGGTTGCCCGAATTTATCGAACGGATTAAAAAAGATGTGTACCGCGACCCGCTGGCGCGCTGATCCTCCGATTCGCCGACCGGGCCAGATAGCCCTACGTTATCCGGGCTCGTTTCTTTTTTCGCTGTCCGGGTCGCAGAAAGCCGTTCTTTTCGGTTGCGGGCATAAAAAAACGTCCTCCGGCAGAGGACGTTTTTAGGGTTATCGGCGAATCGCTTAGAATTTCCAGCCTACGGTCAGCGAGAATACGCGGTTGGTCATTTTGTTCAGTTCCTCGTTGCCGCCGCTAAAGTCTTCCTTGAATTCATCCGTCGCGATGTCGGTGACCGGGATATTGTAACGGGCATCGATGACCAGACCTTGTTCGAACGTGTAGGAGATGCCTACCGGGATCGAGAAGTCGGTCGATTTGAAATAATGCTTCGTGTCTTCGGTATTCCAGGAGCCGCCGTCGACTTTTGCCCTGTATTTGCCGCTGAGCAGGAAGCCCGGCTGGATACCCGCTTTCAGCGCCAGTCCGTTGGTGACGTAGAAGTTGGCCAGGATCGGAATATTCAGGTAGTTCAGCCGGTTGTTGAATTTGAGTTTGTGTTCGGAGCCGAGCGCGCCTTGGGTGATTTCGGCGCTGGAACCCTGGCGCGAATACAAAACATCCAGCGAAACGGCGAACCATTTGGCCGCCCGGTATTCGGCGAAAGCGCCGATCACCAGCGCGGGTTTCGTGCCGGAGAGGTGATTGATGTCGTCGAGACCGTCGGGATGCAGGTCCGTAACGTTTATTCCGACTTTGGGTCCGAACGTGAAAGGTTTCTGAGCCGAAACGGCGCCGGCAGCGATCGCCGCTACGAGCAAAAAGACAATTTTTTTCATAAAGTTGTGTTTGAGTGGTTTGTAAAGTTTGTAAATAGCAGTTTAATAATGTCTGTCAGGGCCGGCGAACTATCGCAGTGCCTTGTGTTTTCTGTCCGGAGAAGTTCATTACGATACAAATTAAAAGGTTATTCGTGGAAATTCCAAAAATAAACCTCGTTGTCCATGTAAATTAGCGTAACCGGCGGTACGGGTTTTGCGTTCGGTGGGATTCTTTGGATAGGCGTTTTCCCGGGGAGCGACGAGGGTATGCGTCTGAATATTTGGAATGGGAAAATATTTAATTACTTTTGCAGTTTCTTTCGGCGGATTCCGGTTGCCGTTTCCGTAAACGATTCGTATCGCGCCGCCGGACCGGTATTTTTCCCGTGGGAACGTCCGGATAAAAAGAGTGGAGGACGCTTTTAATGAATTACTAAATATTATTTCAAAGATGATGAAAACGAAATTGTTTACGGCCGTATTGGCCTGCCTGAGCGTTGCGATGCTTTTTTCCGGTTGTAAGGACGATAAGAACGATGATGCCGTTCACGCCTATGTCATGCGCGCGGCCATTACCGAAGCCGGCGATCTCGACGCGCTGACCGTCACGCTGATCAACAGCGAATTGGAGAGCATGTGCAATCAGGTCGGAACGAAGATTTTGACCGAATCGGAAGCCCGGGAGATGTTCGATCTGATGGTAAAACAGATCGAAAAATCTATGGAAAGTATTGATTTCGGCGATATTACCAAGCCGGTAGGCTTCACCGTTACGCTGAATTACCAGAACGACGGCAAAGTCGCTTTTTCCAAAACGTTTACGGTCGATCCTAAATAACGGCGGACGAAACGATCCGTGCTTCGGCGCGGCTACGGGGCAGCCTTCTGCCGGTGCGTTTATCGATCGATGCGTGCCGGAGGAAGGCTGTCCTGTCGTATCCGGAGGTGGCGTGTCTGTTTTTTATTCCGGCCGGATTGGTAGATTCCGTTTCAATCGCTATCTTTACAAAATTCGTCCGGGGAGACTGCCGGCGAACGATCCGAATCTGAAAATACGGAAGTTATGAGAATACGAAAAGGTGCTGTCGCGGTCGGGATACTGACGCTGGCCGGGATCACGCTTTGTTTCGGCGGAAGTCCGAAATGCGACGCGGCCGGCCGCGAAAGCCGCAGCGGGAAAAAACAACCGGCCGGGGTGGAAGTTCTCGGCGATCCGAAGTTCGAAAAGGGGCTGGCCGTATCGCCGCTGTGGCCCGAAATCGTGCAGCAGAACGGCGGGTTCGAAAAGACCAATACGGATACGATCCGTTTCGGACGGGGCGACGCCGATCCTGTCTGGCAAATGGCCCAGTGGGCCAGCAAGTACGATCTGGGCGGAACCGTTCCGGTCGAAGGGCGGGACGGCGTTACGTACGCCAATCCCGGCAAGAAGGTCACCCGCTTTGCCGACGGTACGCTGCTGCTCGACATTACGACGAGTACCGAATACGAAGCCCCGCGTACCGGCAGCGACGCGTGGCCGCACCTGCTGATCCAGCAGGATTTCGAGAACCGTCCGAACGTCGGCCGGATCAGCCGTCTCGATTTCACGATGGAGCTGCGGATCGTCCATTGCGACAAAAAGATGACCGATGCCGAATTCAACGAGAGCCTGCATACGGCCCAGTCGCCGTTCTATTTTTTTATGCGCAACGTGAATCCCGATTCGCCGGATTACCAACTCTCGCTGTGGGTCGGCGTCCCGTCGTTCGATTACCGTTACCCGCGGCTCGACTCCACGGAGTACGTGCAGTGGGATATCGGCACGGCGACTTATATTTACGCCATTCCGCCCCGCACGATCTGGGGGGACGTTTCTTTCCACGATTTGAAGTGGCATCGTGCCCGGCTCGACCTGTTGCCGCTGATCCGGCAGGGCGTTGCCGCGATGAAGGACAAAGGACAGTTTCTGCATACCGACCTCGACGATCTGGAACTGATGGGGATGAATTTCGGATGGGAAGTTCCCGGAACTTTCGATGCGGGGCTGATGGTGCGGAACCTGAGCGTCCGGGCCGTCGAATGACCTGATTTTAACGAATACGAGTGAAATGATGAAAAATACTTGTTACGGATTCGTGCTGGCGGCCGTGCTGTCGCTGTGTGGTGCGGCAGCGTACGGCGAGGCTCCCCGTTGGGAGACCCTCTCCGGAAAGTGGCAAACCGGAGCCTCCGGGATCGTTCCGGAAGCGGGGGAACAACCTTGCCTGCTGGTCGACCGCAGCGGCCTCTGGGATTGCGAATGGTTTAACCTGAGCGTGAACTTCAGGTTGTCGGACGTCTGTGCCGGCGCCGGGTTCGGCGTTGCGCTGCACATTGAAAACAAAGATGACTACCATTTACTGCGGATCACTCCCGCGGCGGGTTATACGGCTCTCCAGACGCTTCGCTGGCAGTACGGTAATTTCCGCATGTGGCAGGAGGCTCATTTTCCCGTTTTGCAGCCGGAGCGGGAGTATAATCTTTCCATCGTCCGGGCTCCGGTCGTCGACCGGGAGGACTGGCGGCCGTGGAAGATCGTCGTTACCGACAACGCCGACGGAACGGTGTTGCTCAAAATCGGAATCGAAAACCATATGCCGGCTTTCGGCCTGGGCGTTACCGGGCTCTATGCGGCGTGCGATGCGGTGACGTTCACGGATTACAGCCTGGATCGTCCCGTGCCCGAGAACCTGGCGGGGAACCTGCGGTTGCCGATGGTTTTCAGCGACGGGATGGTGCTGCAACGCGGACGCCGCGTTCCGGTCTGGGGCCGGGCCGCCGCCGGCGCGTCGGTCAGGCTGACTTTCGCGGGAAAAAGTTACAAGACGCGGGCCGACAGCGCAGGCGACTGGAAGATACTGCTCAGGCCGCTCGCGGCCGACACCGGGCTGGTGATGCGGGTCGTTTCGGGAAAGGATACCGCGACGCTCCGCGACGTGGCTGTGGGCGAGGTGTGGTTCGCTTCTGGACAGTCCAACATGGAGATGAAAGTGTGGGAGAGCAACGTGCCGATGGTTAGCGATCCGGATATCCGCCTGTTCGTCCCATTCCAGTGGTCGTCGCAGGAGCCGGTGTTTACGGCCGGAGGACGGTGGCAGAAGGCGGACTCGGAAGGCGTGCCGCGCTGGTCGGCGGTCTCCTACGCATTCGCGCAGGAACTGAAAGAGCGTCTGGGCGTGCCGGTCGGCGTCATCGGCGCTTATTTCGGCGGGACGGCCATCGAGAGTTGGATGCCGCGTTCCGAGTTGGTCGAAGATCCGGTTACCAAACCGATCCACGACCGCTTCGTGCAGTCGATCCATCAGCTCGAAAACGGCCTGCCGGTGGAGGAGCGTTTCCCGTGGTGCTGGGATGTGGCGGGGCAGCGGCATACGCCGGGAGATCTGTTCAACGGCATGGTCGCGCCGCTGATCCCGTACGGAATCAGCGGAATTCTGTGGTATCAGGGCGAATCCAGCGCATCCAAGGCCCGGCAGTACGGACATCTTTTCCCGATGCTGGTCGATTCCTGGCGCGAGCGGTGGGGCGATCCCGACCTGAAATTTTATTTCGTCCAACTGGCCGGCTACGACGGCCGGGAGTCGGGTTCGGAGATCGAATCCGCCTGGCCGCATTTACGGGACGTGCAGCGCCGCCTGCTCGACCGCAGGGAGAATACCGGTATGGTGGTAGCCTTTCATCTGGGCGATTCGCTCAATATTCACCCGCCTTATAAAAAGGAGGTGGGCGCCCGCCTGGCGAATCTGGCCTTGCACGACGTGTACGGCTTTAAAGATATCGTGCGTAGCAGTCCGCTGCTCGACGGGGTGGAATACCGGGACGGTGCGGCCGTGCTGACTTTCCGTGAGACCGCGGACGGACTTTCTTCGGGAGACGGCAAGCCGCTTTCCGGTTTTTCGGTCGCCGGCGAAGACCGGCGTTTCCACCCGGCTACGGCTACGGTCAATCCGGACGGGGTCGGCGTGACCGTCCGTTCGGAGGCGGTGCCGTCTCCGGTCGCCGTGCGTTACGGATGGGCTAACTTTACGCGGGAAGCGAACCTGGTCAACAGCGCGGGGCTACCCGCGGCGCCTTTCCGCACCGACGAATGGCCGCTGCCGACCGACGACGATTTGTAGGAGGCGCACCGACGATTCCGGTTCGTGGGATACGGACCCGGTGAGTCGGGTTTTCAAGCTATATTTCTGTTTCTGGCCGCTTTTATACCTGAGAAATTTTAGGTGTGGCAATTTTTATTACTTTTAACCGTTGGAATTTGGTAAACGGATACCCGGGTCCTTGCGGTCTGCAATTATGAAGAAGCGGCTGTGTATTTTATTTTTTCTCATCGGTTGGTTTCCATCGGTTTATGGACAGCGATCCGATAACGGCAATTACGTTCTGTTGCTGAATTCTGCTTCGTTCGGCGAAGCATGGTCGGATGTCCTGTACCGGTCGTTGGTGGAGGAGGTCAGACAACAAGGGGTGCGCGTCGATACCGAGGAGCTGCTCGTCCCGATGATGAAGACGCCCGAGGACGCCCGAGCCAAACGGGAGATGCTGCTCGCCAAATATCCCGTTCCGCCCCGGGCGGTCATCTATATCGGCGATCCCGGCTGGCTCGTTTGCCGTCCCCTGTTCGACAGGGAGTGGAAGGAAGTGCCGACGGTGATCTGCTATTCGCGCGATTCGATGCCTGCTTCGATCGAGGATTTGCTCGGCGTAAACCTCGACAGCCGTACGGCGGTGCCGGCTTCGGAGATTGCCGAAGGATATAACCTGACCATCCTCAAACAGCCCTCTTTTATCCGGGAAACGATCGAGATGATGCGGCAGTTGCAGCCCGGAATGAATACCGTGGCCCTGATCATCGCTACATCAGCCTCCGCATCCGGGAAGAGGTGCGGCAGACGGTAAAGAAATATTTCCCGGATCTGGCGTTCGAATCGCTCAGCACGCCGGAATTGACGACCGGACAGTTGCTCGATACGCTTTCGGGTTTCGACGATAAAAAAGGGATTATCTACTACTCCTGGTTCGTTACCCAGAACCGGCATGAATACCTGGACGATCACGTGCAGCGGGTGATCTTCGGGCTGGCCCACACGCCGATTTTTACGCTGACCGACCGGGATCACGAGGAGGGTAGCTTCGCGGGCGGATATTACATTCCGGCGATCGAGTTCAGTCGGGTGGCCAGCGCCGTTATCCGGGCAATTCTCGAAGGAA
>ERZ827496.4604-NODE-4604-length-10569-cov-3.663877_pt1 | contig 10569 bp, 6 predicted proteins | sample MGYA00519769_ERZ827496 | MGnify/ENA primary metagenome ERZ827496 (study PRJEB31778, sample SAMEA3449327) | human gut metagenome | biome: human gut; feature: human-associated habitat; material: faeces | place: United Kingdom | collected 2010/2012 ...
ACCGAGATATCCATGGAGGAGCTGGCGGCGCTTGTCGATACCGCCGGCGGCGACACGGTGGCCATAATAATGCAGAGCCGCCCGACGCCCGATCCACGCAGCTTCATCGGCGACGGCAAGGTGCGCGAGATGAAGGAGCTTATCGCAATGAACGACTGCGACCTAGCGGTGTTCGACAATGAGCTGACCCCGTCCCAGATGCGCGTGCTGTCCGAGGAGCTGGGCGTCAAGGTTCTTGACCGCTCCGGCCTGATACTCGATATTTTCGCCCAGCGCGCGCAGACCCGCGAGGGTCAGCTTCAGGTTGAGCTGGCGCAGTATAAATATCTGCTGCCGCGCCTGACCGGTATGTGGACGCATCTTGTGCGCCAGACCGCGTCCGGCGGCTCCTCGCCTATCGGCACCCGCGGCCCCGGCGAAACTCAGCTTGAGACCGACCGCCGCCACATCCGCCGCAAGATCCAGAAGCTGCAGCAGGAGCTTGAGGACGTGCGCAAGATCCGCCGCACCCAGCGCCGCCGCCGCGAGAAAAACGCCATGCCCGTCGTCGCGCTCGTCGGCTACACGAACGCCGGAAAGTCCACCCTGCTCAACTGCCTGACGGGGTCGGACATCCCTGCAAACGACCGCCTGTTCGACACGCTCGACACAACCACCCGCCGCTGGCGCGTCGACGCTGCGCAGGAGGTGCTGCTCTCGGACACGGTCGGCTTCATCCGCAAGCTGCCGACGCATCTGGTCGAGGCGTTCAAGGCAACACTCGAGGAGCTGACGTATGCCGACGTGCTGCTGCACGTGATCGACCTCTCCAACCCCGAGTGGGAGACGCAGGCCGACGTCGTCGACCGGCTCATCGACCAGCTCGGAGCGGCGCATACGCCGTGCATCCGCGTGTTCAATAAGTGCGACGCCTATCTCGGCATCCTGCCGCACGGTGAGGACGTCGTGTGCATCTCCGCGCGCAGCGGCGAGGGCGCAAACGAGCTGACCGAGCGCGTGCGCGCGATCCTCGGCCGCGCCGACCACCACGTAACGCTGCTGCTGCCGTATGCGCAGGGCGCGCTGCTTGAGACGCTGCACCGCGACTGTGCCGTGCTGCGCACCGACTACCGCGACGACGGCATCGCGCTCGAGGTGATCATCCACCCGGAGCAGTGGCCGCGGCTCGAGCCGTTCGTCATCCCGGACGAGGAGGTCTGAGTATGGACAGCTACCGCATCCCCACAGGCAACGGCGCGTCGGAATACGTGGAAAAGCGCTCGCGCTTTCTCGGTCTCGTGCAGCCGGTAAGCTCCGAGGACGAGGCACGCGAGATCATCGCCGCCTGCAAAAAGCAGTACCACGACGCGCGGCACAACTGCTGGTGCTACCTGCTGCGCGACGGCACGGAGCGCTACTCCGACGACGGCGAGCCGCAGGGCACGGCCGGCATCCCGATGCTGGAGGTGTTCCGCCGTGCGGGCGTGACGAATGTCGTCTGCGTCGTCACGCGCTATTTCGGCGGTGTGCTGCTCGGCACGGGCGGCCTGCTGCGGGCATATACCGCCGCCGCTGCCGATGCGCTTGCAGACGCCGGGATCTCCGTGGTGCGCCGCTGGCTCGCGTGTGAGGTCAGCATGCCCTACGCGCTCTACGAGCCGGTGCGCGCGGCCGTTGCCGCGCTCGGCGGCGTCGTGCAGGAGACGCAGTATGCCGCCGCCGTGACGCTCTGCGCCCTGCTGCCGGAGGAAGCCGGCGAAGCCTTTTCCGCGCAGGTGCGCGACCTGACGGCCGGCCGCTGCGCCGTGCGCCCCGTCGGTGAGACGGAGCGCGCCGTCCCCCTCGCAGACGCCGGTCTGTGAGCGGCGCAAAAGCGATCTTTCACCCCGATCAGGAGGTATTTTGATATGGATCTGACCCTTTCCGATTTTACCGCGCAGCTTGCCTCCGCACAGCCCGCACCGGGCGGCGGAGGCGCTGCCGCGTTCACCGGGGCACTGGCGGCAAGCCTGACCGCGATGGCCGCAAACGTCACGGCGGCAAACCCCCGCTATGCCGAGCGCAGCGACGCGCTGCGCTCACTCATCGACGCCTGTGAGACGCAGCGCACGACGCTGCTCGCGCTCATCGAGGCGGACGCAGCGGGCTTTTTGCCGCTGCAAAAGGCCTATGCCATCCCCAGGACCGACCCCGACCGCGCAGCGAAGCTCGCAGCGGCAGCGCAGACGGCCTGTCTCGCGCCGCTGGCGATGCTGGAGCACTGTGCACAGACCGCGCTGCTGCTGACCGCCGCGCTCGAGACGGCAAGTCCCCTCCTGCGCTCGGACGTCGGCTGCGCCGCCGCTTTGTGCCGTGCCGCGGCGGAGGCTGCGGCCATGAACGTGTTTGTCAACACCGGTCTGCTCGCGCCGGACGAGCGCGCCGCGACGGAGGCGCGCGCCGAGCATCTGCGCGCGACCGTGGTGCAAAGCTGCACACAGACCGCGGACGCGGTGTTTGCCGCGCTGCGCGGGGAGGGCTGAACGATGGCAACACGTCTGACCGGCGCGCCGGTCGCAAGGGAGATCTATGCGCAGGTGCGCGAAAAGGCAGCCGCGCTCGGCACACAGCCGTGTCTCGCGGCGGTGTCCGTGGGCGCGCAGCCGGATGACCGCGCCTATCTGCGCAGCATCGCGCGCTCGGCGGACGGGTGCGGCGTGGCCGTGCGCCCGGTCGAGCTGCCGGCAGACTGCACGGCGGATGCCCTGACCGGCACACTGCGCACCCTGAGCGCGGACGACACCGTGCACGGCGTGCTGCTGCTGCGGCCGCTGCCGAAGGCGCTGCGCGCACAGCACCTGCTCGACGCGCTCGACCCCCGCAAGGACGTCGACGGCATGACGACAGCGTCGCTCGGCACACTGCTGACGGGCGCGGCGGGCTTTGCCCCCTGCACGGCCGAGGCGTGCCTGCACCTGCTGCGTGCATATGGCTTCGACCCAGCGGGCCGGCGCGTGACCGTCGTCGGGCGCAGTCTCGTCATCGGACGTCCGGCAGCGCTGCTGCTCACGCGCGCGGACGCGACCGTGACGCTCTGCCACCGGAAAACGCCCGACCTCGCCGCGCGCTGCCGCGAGGCCGACATACTCCTCGCCGCGGCGGGCGCACCGGGGCTCATCACGCCTGCGTGCGTGCATCCGGAGCAGATCGTGCTCGACGCGGGCGTGACCGCGCTGCCCGACGGCACGCTGCTCGGCGACGTGGCGGCGGAGGCGGCCGGGACCGTCGCCGCCTGCACGCCCGTTCCCGGCAGCGTGACGACCGCGCTGCTGCTGCTGCACACCGTGCAGAGTGCCGAAATTTTTCACCAATTTTAAGCTATTATTCACAAACTGTTGTTCTTTTCCGCAGCGAATGCCGCTATAATATTCGGTATACTCATTTTGGAGGCAGACCTTTGGCCAACCTGATCGAAAAAATAAAAGACAAACGCGCGCCCGAGCCCGAGGCGCCGGCGCGGCGCGACATTCCGGTCGTACACCCCGCCCCGGAGCAGGGACTCACGAGCGCGCAGGTGCGCGAGCGCACGGACGCCGGCTGGACGAATGCGCCCGTTGACCCGCCGGGCAAGACGGTCAAGCAGATCGTCCTGAGCAATATCTTTACCTACTTCAATATGCTGTTTTTCCTGCTGGCGCTGTGCGTGATCGCGGTGCAGCAGTGGCTGAACCTGACGTTCATGGGCGTCATCATCGTCAACACCGCCATCGGCATCGTGCAGGAGCTGCGCTCGAAGAAAACGCTCGACAAGCTGAGCATCCTCGCGTCCCCAAAGGCCGTCGCCGTGCGCGACGGCAAGCGCGTGACCGTGGACACGGCGCAGCTCGTGCGCGACGACATCGTCGTCTTTGCCGCCGGCAACCAGATCTATGCCGATGCCGTGGTCGCGTCCGAGAGCTGCTACGTCAATGAGGCACTCATCACGGGCGAGTCGGACGAAATTAAGAAAAACCCCGGCGACAAGCTCCTCTCGGGCAGCTTTGTCGTCAGCGGTATGTGCCGCGCACAGCTGACCGACGTCGGCGCAGACTCCTATGTTTCGCGCCTGACGCAGGAGGCCAAGCGCGCCAAAAAGCCGCAGCAGTCGGAGATGATGCGCGCGCTGCAAAACCTCGTCAAGTGGATCGGCGTGATCGTCATCCCGCTCGGCGTGGTGATGTTCATCAAGGAATATGTGTGGCTTGACCGTGCGGTGCCTATCGCCGTGACGAGCACGGTCGGCTCCATCATCGGCATGATCCCGGAGGGACTGTACCTGCTGACGAGCCTTGCGCTCGTGGCAGGCGTCGTGCGTCTGGCGCAGCGCAAGACCCTCGTGCACGAGCTCGGCTGCATCGAGACGCTCGCGCGCGTGGACACGCTGTGTGTGGACAAGACCGGCACCGTGACGGAAAACAAGATGATCGTCGAGGATGTCTGTCCCCTGTGCGACGACCGCTTCACGCTCGACGACATCCGCATGATCATGGCAGACTACGTCTACGCCATGCAGGCGGATAACGACACGATGGCGGCGCTGCGGCGCTATTTCACCGGCGAAAAGACGCAGGACGCGGCGGCGACGCTGCCGTTCTCGTCGGCGAAGAAATACGGCGGCGTGTCGTTCCACGACGAGGAGACGTATCTGCTCGGCGCGCCGGACGTGCTGCTTGCCGGGCGGGAAAACCACTATCAGGAGCAGATCGAGGGCTACTCCGCCAAGGGCTGCCGCGTGCTGCTGCTGGGTATGTATGACGGCGCGCTCTCGGATGAGACGCTGGACGCAGAGCTGCTGCCGATCGCGCTGATCCTGCTCTCGAACAAGATCCGTGCCGAGGCGCCGGAGACCTTCGGCTACTTTGCCGCGCAGGGCGTTGCCGTGAAGGTCATCTCCGGCGACAATGCGCGCACCGTGTCCGAGGTGGCCAAGCGCGCCGGCATCGAAAACGCCGACCGCTTCGTCGACGCGCGCACGCTCACGAGCGAGGAAGCCATCCGCGAAGCGGCGGGCAAGTACACGGTCTTCGGCCGCGTGACCCCGGCGCAGAAGCGCAGCCTCGTGCAGGCGCTCAAGGCCGAGGGACACACCGTGGCCATGACGGGCGACGGCGTCAACGACGTGCTCGCGCTCAAGGAGGCCGACTGCTCGATCGCCATGGCCTCCGGCAGCGACGTGGCGTGTCAGGTGTCGCACATCGTGCTGCTGGATTCGAACTTTGCCTCCATGCCGTCGGTCGTGGCGGAGGGCCGCCGCGTCATCAACAACATCGAGCGCAGCGCGTCGCTGTATCTGGTCAAGAACATCTTCTCATTCTTCCTCGCGTTTTTCACGCTCTTTGCCACGCTGCCCTACCCGTTCAGCCCCGCGCAGCTCACGCTCGTGAGCGCCGTGACCATCGGCATCCCGTCGTTCATTCTGGCCATGGAGCCGAACGAGAGCCTCGTCAAGGGAAAATTCCTGCGCAACGTGCTCTTCCGCGCGCTGCCGGCCGCAATGACGGATCTGGCAATGGTCGTGGGCATCCTGCTGTTTTATATTGCCTTCCACCTCGACGATACGGCCATGATCACGATCTGCACCGGCGTCATGGGCATCGTCGGTCTCATGATGGTGCACCGCACGTGTCAGCCGTACAACACCATCCGCAAGGTGATGATCGTCGTGCTCGGCGTGCTGTTCGTGATCGCGTATTTCGGCTTCCCGACGCTGTTCAACCTGCAGGAGCTCAATCTGCAGAGCGCACTCATCCTCATCGTGTTCGGTCTGCTGTCGTGGCCGGTGATGAAGGCGTTCTGCCGCCTCAACGACCGTATGCGCGCCAGATTCGAGGCATGGCGCGCAGCCAAGACCGCAAAGGCCGCCTGAGATCTCCGCACGCAAAAAACGCACATACGCCCCGCATATTCGGATGCGGGGCGTTTTTTCTGCTTTTTTTCAAAAAAAAGAGGGAAATGCACAGCAATGTCGTATAAGAGTATTGCAGCCGGAAATGGCGCAAGGCGATCCGGCCGCATTTTCTGATTTTTTTGTGGAAACGGAGGGATCCCTGTGCTCTGTCCGAGAGAAAAACGCGAGGCCGCCGAGGCGCTGCTCATCGGGCCGCACGGTCTGCTGAGCGCGCAGTCCACCGGGCGTCCGACACCGGAGGCGCCGTGTGAGATGCGCACGTGCTTCCAGCGCGACGTCGACCGCATCACGCACTCGAAATCGTTCCGCCGCCTCAAGCACAAGACGCAGGTGTTTCTGCGCCCCGAGGGCGACCACTACCGCACGCGCCTGACGCACACGCTCGAGGTCGCGCGTCTCGCGCGCACGATTGCCCGCGCACTCGAGCTCAACGAGGATCTCACCGAGGCCATCAGCCTCGGGCACGACCTCGGCCACACGCCCTTCGGCCACGCCGGAGAGCGCGCGCTCAACGCAATCTACACCGGTGCCGGCTTCCGGCACTATGAGCAGAGCCTGCGCGTCGTCGACCGCATCGAGCGCGACGGACGCGGTCTGAACCTCTGCAACGAGACGCGCATCGGCATCCTCAACCACACGACCGGCCAGCCGCGCGGCACGCTCGAGGCCGACGTGGTGCGCCTGGCCGACCGCGTTGCCTACATCAACCACGACCTTGACGACGCCATGCGCGGCGGCATCGTGCAGCCGGAGGATGTGCCCGCCATCGTGCGCGAGCGCGTGGGCGAGCGCAACAGCGTGCGCATCAACTCCATCCTCACGGACATCATCGCCCACAGCGGCGACGGCGCGCTGAAAATGTCTCCGGAGATGCAGGAGGCCGTGGATGTGTTCACCGACTTCATGTATCAGGGCGTGTACTACAACCCCATCGCCAAGGGCGAGGAGCGCAAGGTGCAGAACATTCTCGGCAGCATCTGGGAGTATTATGTCAACCATATCGACGAGCTGCCCGCGGTCTATCAATCCATCGCAGACGACGAGGGGCCGCAGCGCGCGGTGTGCGACTATGTCTCCGGCATGACCGACAGCTACGCGCTGGAGGTCTACTCAGAGCTGTTCATCCCGGCCGCATGGACCATTAAGTAATTGTCCGCGACCGGCGGACGCGGACAGAATGGGTGCGGCACAAATCGAAAAACAGGCATTCCAATCGCCACAGAAAGAAGGTGACGCACGTGGCCTTTCCGGAATCCTTTCTGCAGGAGCTCGCCGAGCGCAACGACATCGTCGATGTCGTGGGCAGCTACGTGCGCCTGACGAAAAAGAGCGGGTCGAACCTCTTCGGGCTCTGCCCGTTTCACAGCGAAAAGACGCCGTCGTTTTCCGTCTCGCCCGATAAGCAGATCTACCACTGCTTCGGCTGCGGCAAGGGCGGCAGTGTCATCAGCTTCATCATGGAGATCGAGAATCTCTCGTTCCCGGAGGCGGTGGCGTTTCTGGCCAACCGCGCCGGCATGCAGCTGCCCGAGCAGGCGGACGACCCCGGCGCGAAAAAGCGCCAGCGGCTGCTCGCGCTCAACCGGGACGCTGCGCGCTTTTTCCACGCGCAGCTCAAGACCCCCGCCGGGCAGATCGCGCGCGACTATCTCGCCCGCCGGCAGCTCACGGCGCAGACCGTGACGCGCTTCGGGCTCGGCTTTGCGCCCGACACGTGGGACAGCCTCGTGCGCGCGATGAAGGCACTCGGCTACTCGGAGCAGGAGCTCTTTGACGGCGGGCTCGTGCGCCACGGGAAATCCGGCGGCGTGTACGACACGTTCCGCAACCGGCTCATGTTCCCGGTCATCGACGTGCGCGGCAACGTCATCGGCTTCTCCGGACGCATCCTCGGCGACGGCGAGCCGAAGTACATGAACAGCCCGGAAACCATTGTTTTCAGCAAGAGCCACAATTTGTTCGCGCTCAATTTGGCTAAAAAGTCAAAGTGCGGGTATATCATACTGGCAGAGGGCAACATCGACGTGGCGAGCCTGCATCAGGCGGGCTTCGACAGTGCGGTCGCCTCGCTCGGCACGTCGCTCACGCCGGAGCAGGCGCGGCTGCTGTCGCGCTACACGGGCGAGATCGTCATCGCCTACGACAACGACGGCGCGGGACAGAAGGCGTCGCAGCGCGCGATCGGCATCCTCGAAAAGCTGGAGGTGCGCGTGCGTGTCCTGCAGATGCAGGGCGCAAAGGACCCGGACGAATACATCAAGACCTTCGGCGCGGACGCGTTTCGAAACCTGCTCGAGCAGTCGGAAAACCACATCGATTACCGGCTCGGCGCCGTGCAGCGAAAGTATGACCTACAGATCGACGAGCAGCGCGTGGCCTTCGTCAAGGAGGCGGCGGGCGTGGTGGCAGAGCTGCCCGGCAGCGTCGAGCGCGAGGTGTACGCCATGCGCGTCGCGGAGACGGCGGGCATGCCCGCCGCAGTCGTGACCGACGAGGTGCAGCGCCAGCGCAAGCGGCGGCTCAGCCGCGCGCGTAAGGAACAAGAACGCGACCTGCTGCGCCCCGCGACGGCGATGCAGCCGCCCGGCCGGAGCATCCGCTTTGACGATCCGCGCTCGGCAGCCGCCGAGCAGGGCGTTATCCGGCTCCTGTATCTCGACCCGGGGCTGTTTTACGGCCGGACGAACGTGCCGGACGCGGCGCAGTTTTCCTCACCGGAGCTGCGGCACATTTACACCGTCCTGCTCGCCCACGGCGGCACGGGCACGGTGCAGATCGCGGCGCTCTCGGGCGAGCTGACGCCGGACGAGCTGGCGCTGCTCACGGGCATCATCCAGCAGCCGGCGGAGCTTTCCAACGGCGCGCGTGCGCTCGATGATTACATAAGCATTCTTCAGACCCAGTCCTCCGCCGGCGCTGCGGTGTCGGAGGCGGATCTGCTGGCATTTGCAAACAGACTCAAAGAACATAAAGGGTATGGTGGTAAAGATGGAACAGAAAGACATGAATAATCTCTCCCCGGCGGAACTCAAGGCCATGGCCGACGCGCTGCTCGCGGCCGACGACGAAAAGCAGGCGAAAGCCAAAACCAAGGCCGCACCCGCCGCGGACAAGACCGCAGCAGCGGACAAGCCCGAGGCGGAAAAGACCACGGAGGAAAAGCTCAACGAGCTCGTCGAGCGCGGCAAAAAGGCCGGAAAGCTCTCGAGCAAGGATCTCATGGCGCTCGAGGACATGAACCTCTCGAGCGAGGAGACCGAGAAGTTTTACGACCGGCTCGAGAGTCTTGGCATCGACGTGCTCGGCGACGATGCGCTGCTCCCCGTGGACGAGGACGCGCTGCCCGAGCTCGAGGAGCTCGAGGAGATCGAGGAAGTCACCGAGGAGGAGATGAACGAGACCGAGGCCATGGCCGACACGTTCTCGACCGACGACCCGGTGCGCATGTACCTCAAGGAGATCGGCAAGGTGCCGCTGCTCACGCCCGAGGAGGAGCAGGATCTGGCCAAGCGCATGGCCGAGGGCGACGAGGAGGCCAAGCGCCGCATGGCCGAGGCAAACCTGCGTCTAGTCGTGTCGATCGCCAAGCGCTACGTCGGGCGCGGCATGCTGTTTCTCGACCTCATTCAGGAGGGCAACCTCGGCCTGATCAAGGCCGTTGAGAAGTTCGACTACACGAAGGGCTACAAGTTCTCCACCTACGCCACCTGGTGGATCCGTCAGGCCATCACCCGCGCCATCGCCGATCAGGCGCGTACCATCCGCATCCCCGTCCACATGGTGGAGACCATCAACAAGGTCATCCGTGTGTCCCGCCAGCTGCTGCAGGAGCTGGGCCACGACCCCAGCCCCGAGGAGATCAGCGCCGAGATGAATATGCCCGTGGACAAGGTCCGCGAGATATTGAAGATCGCCCAGGAGCCCGTGTCGTTGGAGACGCCCATCGGCGAGGAGGAGGACAGCCATCTGGGCGACTTCATCCCCGATGATGACGCCCCCGTACCTGCCGAGGCTGCCAGCCAGACCCTGCTGAAGGAGCAGCTGGCCGATGTGCTCAAGACACTGACCCCGCGTGAGGAGAAGGTCCTGCGCCTGCGCTTCGGCCTTGAGGACGGCCGCCCCCGCACGCTGGAGGAGGTCGGCAAGGAGTTCAATGTCACCCGTGAGCGTATCCGCCAGATCGAAGCCAAGGCCCTGCGCAAGCTCCGCCACCCCAGCCGCAGCAAAAAGCTGCGCGACTTCCTGGATTGATGCCGTGATTCTTATATAGAATAGAAATAGCAAATTAAAATCATCTGCACCCGTACTGCTGTTTGCCCGGCGGTGCGGGTGTATTTTTGTGTGTAGCAGGCATAAATGACAAAGCCACAGCATACGATTACCCTGATGATATAGGGGAGGGGATAACGATGTGTGGAATTGCCGGACAGATCAGCGCGGACCCAAATAAGATTGCAGCCAACTACCCAGCTTACTGCCGAATGCAGAAAAGCCTTGCACGCCGCGGGCCGGACCAGCGGGGAATGTACCTGCACGGCCATGCGGCGCTGATCCATGCGCGGCTGGCTGTGGTGGATCTGGAAAACGGCTGCCAGCCCATGGTGCTGGATCAGGGCGGGGAGAAATACATTCTGGTGTACAACGGCGAGCTGTACAACACGCCG
>ERZ827496.4605-NODE-4605-length-10568-cov-3.167887_pt1 | contig 10568 bp, 10 predicted proteins | sample MGYA00519769_ERZ827496 | MGnify/ENA primary metagenome ERZ827496 (study PRJEB31778, sample SAMEA3449327) | human gut metagenome | biome: human gut; feature: human-associated habitat; material: faeces | place: United Kingdom | collected 2010/2012 ...
GCGACGAGGAGGGCATTGCTGTGACCTTAAAAACTCCAACAAAAAGAGCGAAATTCGACACTGAGCGTTTTGAGAAGGAACATCCTATAGAATATGCCCAGTGCATGGTATTTTCGCCGTCTGAGTTGGCAGCAATGGATAAAAAACTAAAGCAGCAATATATGCTGCCAGCAGAACCTAATACAGAAGATCGTGATAAGCTTCCGTCCTTTGTATTAAAAATGAAGAAAAACAGTATCAAAAGATAGTAAAAACCGCAGTTCTATCTGTATAGACTGCGTTCAAAGTAAGGAGGGTAATAAAATGAAAATAACTATTAAAATGAAAGAAAACGATAAAATAAAGGCTGAAAAAATCAGATTTAAAAAACTGATTCTTGATACAGTAAGTCCTGTCGAAATCCAGCTGAATGCAATGAATTATGAAACTGCTTTCGACGGAAACTTATATCAGGACTATGAAGTAGGTACTGTTGACGGAAAGACTATAGATGCAGAATCGATTAGGAACTTGAAAAAAACATGGTCAAGGCTCGAATTAACAGCTGCGTATATTACAATGGACAGTCATATAGAAGAAATAGATGCCTCCGAGATGCAAGATCTGGATATTCTAAACATTCAATATGATTATGAATATGCAATATGTGAATCTTTATTTTTCAGGTATCAGCATATTACGTTGCCAATTAAAGGAATAGATCAGGTCTTTACCAGATATGAGTACGAGCAGCTTGCAGACATTATACGGGCTAAAGATGATAAGGCAACAGCAATGAATGCTTTGGAGCGTTGTGATTCAATCTGCGAGAATACAACACAAATACTGAAAAAGGACACTAACTTCCCAAGTGCATTCAGGGATGGCATTTTAAATTGTTATTCAGGAACTGACGAGGCAGCTGTAATCGATGAGTATTTATATGAGCATTATGGACAAGAGATAACAGTATCTTTTGTCTCAAATAAAGATACGGACAATGAAATTATTCAGGAAGTGACTCTCCCGGAGAATATCGTTGATCATCTTATTGAAGATATCAGGGAATTGCACAATGGGGGCAGTACAGATGCAATTAATCTGCCTAAATATTACGATGACTATGGAGATCTTCTCGATCTCCAGTATGTAGATAAAATAATTAACTCAAACTTCGCACATAGATTTTAGCTATGCACCTTGAAAATTCAATACCTGGCAGTTATTCAGTTGTCAATGTTCAGAACTTAAGCTGTTTGGAGTTTTGTTTTCAACAATGCAGGAAGTGCATCCATAAATGCATTCGCCAATTCATCGATTTTTTCGTCTGAAAGTTCAGTGTTATCTGAAAGCATTGTTCTGAACATTTGGAGCAGCATTTGAAAAGCCTGTATCCATGTGATATCAGACATTTCGTCAGAAAAGTATAAAAAGAGCTCCCCAAGTGACCGGTTATCATTGGATTCCCGGCTTTCCAGTGACAGCATCATATATCGGGTGAAAACAACTGCGGTATGCGCAGTCATTGCATCATAGGACAGAGAATTGCATTCTCTGCTCAAGTTAAGGTAGCTTTTGCATACCTTGAAAAATACCTCTATATCCCAGCGTTTTCCATAAATCCGGATGATTTCATTTTCATCCAGATTTACATCTGTGGAAATGAGGCAGAGATATTCCTTGCGTTTGTTGCGATTGCGAACATAAACTACTTTTGCAGGAATCATGTCCCCATCCTTCACTACATCAACCATAACAGAAAGCAGATATTTTGATTTGCCTCGTCTCTTTTTATTTTTGTTGTAAATGGAGATTAAAGACATGTCTTCACCATCGTAGCGAAAAAACAATTTCGGAGATTTTTTCACCATGCCGATTACATCAAAATCCATTCGTTTGATAGCATGAATGGTGCTTGGAGATGAAAACCAGCTGTCAAAAAGAACATATTTCGCCAGAATTGCTGCTTTTTTAGCAGTTTCCAGAAGTGTAAGCATGGCATGGGTTCCCTTTTCCATAGACAGTTTTCTGCGCTTGTAACCAACGGTTCTTTTGTCTACCTCAGCCGCTTCATTGATGCGATTCTTCTTGTTTTCTGTAGAAAGAAGAATGCTGTTTACCGGCAAAAATGTACTTCCATCTGACCATCCAAGAGTAAGCATTCTAAATCCGAAGCGATATTTATGTTTTGCGTGGTCATAGACCTTTGCAAGAAGCTCTACCTTTTTAGAACGGTTACGTTCAAACATGGAATCATCAATGATAAGAACATTGGCACGGTCTTCTGAATCCAGTGGAATAATAGCATCTTTGATGATCTGGGCTGAAAGTATTGTTGTGAAACGTATCCAGTTGATCTGGATCATCTTCATAAAACGATACACCGTATCTTTTGCAAAAGCAGGAGTGTTCCGTCCTGTAATCAGATTCATATACATGTTTCTGTTAGAAAAGATCAGAAGGAATAGATACTGGAAGATTTCCATTACAGGAACGTCTTTCTTTTTGTAGGCATTTGAGGCTTTCAAAGCTGAGGAAACATGGAATCTCGTAAAAAATTTTTTGATATATGATTGTTTCTGAACAACTCAATTATACCAAAACCTGATGGTTTTATGCTATTTTTTTGCCAGTTATTATTGAATTTCCAAGGTGCGTAGGCACTTATTCAAGTGCGAAGTTTGAGTTGATAACTAAATGATATTGGGCTTTGAGCAGTTACAAAGATTTTAAGGATTCTCAAACTGAGTATAGCCAGTATCGAACTGCAATAGAAAAATGGAAGAAAAAAACGGGCAAAGAGCCAGTAGCATATGGTATTAGATCAAAACTGGCAGAACAGAAACAAAAAATATAGAATGAACAGAAAAATAAACAGCATACCCGTAGTCAGAACAAAGACTGGGGAGCAAGATAGGAGGACAATCATGGAAAAACACATTATGGGAAATAGAACATACGTTTGTAAATAATATTGAAAAAGGTAGTAAGTTATAGTATAATAACAAGAAATAGAAGGCTTGTAGGTAGGTGGAATATGTTAGAAAAAATTATAGAACTTACAAACGAATATATTGAGGGTATGCCGAAAAAAGAACGTAAAAAATATGGACAGTTTTTTACCAGTATGGAAACTGCTCGTTTTATGTCGGGGTTATATAATTTTGATGAAAAAACAGACAGAGTAAGTGTGCTTGATGCAGGGGCTGGTTCAGGTATATTATCATGTGCTTTTATTGAGCGAATGGAAACAATAGATTCTATTCAGGAGATTGAGCTTACCTGTTATGAGAACGATGAAAATGTATTGCCATTGTTGAAACGTAATCTGGAATATTGTAAAGAAGAGACAAGAAAAAAACTTACAGTTAATATCGTTGAAGATAATTATATTTTGAGCCAGTATTTGGATTTTAATCATATGTTGGGAGGAAATGCAGAGCCTAAGAAATATGATTTTGTGATTGGAAATCCGCCGTATATGAAAATTCCGAAAGATGCGCCAGAAGCAACAGCGATGCCAGAGGTATGTTATGGTGCACCGAATTTATATTTCATTTTTGCGTCTATGGGATTATTTAATTTATGTGAAAGTGGAGAGCTGGTTTACATCATTCCGAGGTCATGGACATCAGGGGCGTATTTTAAACGTTTCCGGGAATATTTTCTGACAGAAGGGAAATTGGAACATATTCACCTTTTTGTCAGCAGAAATAAGGTTTTCGACAAAGAAAGTGTGTTACAGGAAACAATTATTATTAAAGTAAAAAAGACAAGTGAAAAGCCAGAAACAGTTACGATTACATCATCGAAATCCAATAGTGATTTTGGAGAGTTGACATCATTGACGGTTCCGTATGATCTGGCTGTAGCAGGATCAGACTATTATGTTTATCTTGTAACAGATGAAAATGAAGTGGAAGTATTAAAGAAGCTGCATAAGTTTGATAAGACGCTTCCAGCAATAGGTGTAAAAATGAAAACTGGATTGACCGTAGATTTCCGTAATCGTGAAATACTTCGAGATGAGGAAGAAGAAGGAGCAATTCCTTTATTTTATTCGCAGCATATAAAACAGGGAAAAGTAGAATTCCCTATACAGAAAGAGCATGAATATGTGGTGACAGAACAAAAGGGATTAATGCAAGATAACAAAAATTATCTATTTGTAAAGCGATTTACGGCAAAGGAAGAACCTCGAAGATTACAGTGTGGAGTATATTTGGCCAAAAAATTTCCTCAGTACCAAAAGATAAGTACACAGAATAAAATTAATTTTGTGGACGGTGTATTAACGGAAATGTCAGAATGCCTGGTGTATGGATTGTATGTATTATTTAATTCTACACTTTATGATGAATATTATCGTATTTTAAATGGGTCCACACAGGTTAATTCAACAGAAATTAATGCAATGCCGGTACCAGATTTAGAGGACATTCAGGAAATGGGCAGAAAAGTGCTTAAAAGTAAGGATTATTCGGAGGAAAATTGTAATTTGATATTGGAGGGATACTGTGGATAAGAAAATAGAAGAAACAAGAGAATTTCTGCAAACAATAGGTATGCCAAAAGCACAGCAAGCGGATATATGCTGCTATGTGATACTGGCTATGGCAGGGATAAAGCCGGATATGTCATGGAGTGAAGCAACAAATGAATGGATTCGTATTCATGATATTATTCAGTTTGTTAATACATTTTATGGCATGAGTTATGCGGAAAATAGTAGAGAAACATTTAGAAAACAGGCTTTGCATAGATTTCGTACCGCAGCTTTGATAGAGGATAATGGAAAAGCAACTAACAGTCCGAACTATCGCTACAGATTGACGGAAGAAACAATTAAAATACTGAGAACGATGGAAACACCAGCGTGGAAAGAATCCATAAAGCGGTTTCTTTGTTACCATGAAAAGTTAATTGATTTGTATACTTCTAAAAAGAAGATGACAATGATGCCGGTAAATATAAATGGTGAAAGTTTTAAATTTTCTACGGGTAAGCATAATGAGCTGCAAAAAGCCATTATCGAGGAATTTGCACCAAGATTTGCACCAAATTCTGAGTGCTTGTACGTTGGAGATACAATAGAAAAAGATCTGGTAAAGAATGTAGAAAAATTAAAAGAGCTGGGATTCGAAATTACGTTACATGATAAGATGCCTGATGTAGTGTTATATCGTGAGGACAAGAACTGGATTTATTTTGTGGAATCTGTAACATCGGTCGGTCCGATGGATCCTAAACGTATATTGGAAATCACAGAGATGACGAAAGATGTAACAGCAGGAAAAATATTTATAACAGCATTTCTGGATTTTAAGACGTATAAAAAATTTGCTGAAGAACTTGCATGGGAAACAGAGGTTTGGATTGCTGAAATGCCGGAGCATATGATACATCTGAACGGAGACCGATTTATGGGACCGAGATATTAATAAAAAGAAGTATGAATCAATAAGCTGAAATTTGACCAGAAACGTCCCTTGTGGAAAATCCGTGTTTTAAGATTTATCCGGGGGTAACAGCACATTGCTGTTGGAGGAGTTTTAGTGTTTCAGGATCAGCTCCCTGCTCTCCGAGGAACTGTATTACATTATCAAGTGTAAGTGCAACTTTGACTGGTTTTGATGGATGGATGATGGCTTCATAATCATCCGGTTTCCATTCTTCGTTATTAAGGATCATGTGATAGATGTTTGTAAGCATCATTCGGGCTATGGCAATGACTGCTTTTTTCCTGCCACGCCTTTTCGCCAGTCGATTATATTTGATGGCATAATAAGGATTTTTTTTGCTTTTTACGGCAGCAAGTGCACATTGAATAAGTAAAGGTTTTAAATACTGACCGGCTTTTGAACAATGCGTGGATTTCTTTTTGTTGGCACTCTCGTTATTCGCAGGGGTAAGTCCGGCCCAGGAACACAGGTGTTTAGCCGATTCAAAAACACCCATATCCGCATCGATTTCTGAAATGACAAACAAAGCAGAGCGTTCCGTAAAACCGACGATTCCAGAAATACGTTTGATTACTTCATCGTACGAACGGCTAAGCCGGAATAATTCAGTTTCAATATCATCTATATAGGAACTGAGAAGTTCCATATGCTGTTTTGCGTGGGACATCTTAAAGCGCTGTTCCGATAAGATTTCAAACCCACGAATGCTGTCAAAAATCTCTTCATTAGAGGCTTTGACGCGTCCATGAATCAGTTTTGCGCATTCCGTTTCATCAAATGGAACATCTGAAAGAAGATAATCCATAATGGACGAGGCAGTTTTCCCAAATGGGTCTGTGAGGACACAGTCAATACGGATACGGGAAATCGTCATACTGTTCTGGAAGCGGTTTTTCTCAGCGGAACGCATATAGGAAAACTTGAGACGATATCTGGAAAGCTCACGGAGTGCCCTGATATCAGCTGGTGGAATAAAAGATGCTTTAACAATGTCAAAACGGAAAAGATTCGCAATCCATTTCGCGTCACGTTTATCCGTTTTTTTGCCTTTTATGGCTTTGACGTATTTGGGGTGTGTAAGAACCACGTGCATATGCGTTTCAAGGATGTTAAAAACTGGAATCCAGTATTTACCAGTGGATTCCATGCAGACATCATGGCAGTTATATGAGAGAAGCTAGTCACGCATAGCTGCAATCTGCGAATTGTTGGTGGAGAAGGATTTCACTTTATAAGCTGCTTCCAAAGTGACAGGATCCGTCATGCAGACAGCAGCAACAATGGTTTTCTTGTGGACATCCAGACCAGCACAGATAAGGTGTTTTACTTCAAAATCCATGTGATACCTCCTTTCACAGAGAGCAAAAAGAGACATCAGCATTGACTGTCATCCAAGCGGAAAGACTTATCATGGAAACAGAGTTTCCAGAGGCATCAAGTGCCAAAGTTTAAAATGATAAGTGTACGGGCTCAAAGTCCCAATTGTTTGTGCTTGAAAAAGGGTGACGGCACATATATAAATGCGGGATAAAAAGGTCTTTCGCCACTCCCACCGTCGTGCTCTGTAGTGTACTGATATCTCTAACTGGATTTTAACACGAATTAAAATAAAAAGTAACCCGTAAACAAAGATTCATGCATTGTTTGTGCCGAAGGCAGGAACGACGCAAGGAGGGCATGCCGCAACGGCATGTTTAAATATATGAAGAAAAATACGATTATATGGAAAAATGGCAGAAATAAATTACTCAAAGAGTAATCAAGTTATTGCTGTGATATCGGTGATTATTGCAATTTTAGCCATAATATGTGCATGAAGATATAATCGAGAAAAATTGTTGATTATAGGGGGAAAATAATGGATAAAAATAATATTGAAAGAATGCAGATGAATGCAGAAGGATTTAAGGCTGCCGCAAATTATTTAGATCAGGCAATTTCAAAAAATGGAGTTTTTCTTGGAGTCTATGGTCCTGCATATACTGCAAATTTAGCTTTTGCATGTGAGCTATATTTAAAACAGTTATTATTACTGACAGGGAAGAAGCAAATAGGGCATGAATTAAAGAGTTTATATCAATACTTGAACGATGATACAAAAGCGCAAATTAAAAGAGCGTATGAGAAAAAATGCGAGGAGTTTCATGCTGAGGTTGATAACAATGTTGAATTACGGGATTTGGATAGTTGTCTGGAGGCATATAATAAAGCGTTTGAGGATTGGCGATATTGGTATGAGGGGGGAAAATCCTCTGATTGCATTGGATGGAAGGATTTTCATATTTTGATAGAAACATTAGATGAATTGATAGAGAAGCTGATTCAATAAAAATGTTCATGAGGTATTGCGTAATTTTTAAGATGCATATAAAAAATTGAGAAAACAAATTGCGTTAATAAAACAAGGTGATACATATGTTCACAATCTTCACAGAAGCAAATTACGAAAATTCAATAATAGAATTGTTTCAAAACCTGTGATATAAGTATGTCTACGGAACAGATATTGAGAGTGATCCAATCGAGACCACATCAGGGAGCATATGCATTCTGACTGTACCGGATGTCCTTATCGCACGAAATGTCTTGATAAGGCTTGTATAAGAGAGACCCGTCATGAAATTGATGCAGTTGTAACTGTAGATGTCACTGCACACAATCTCATTGAAGTGCGTGGATGCCCTTTGCATGGCGGTGTAAAAACAGGATCATTTCCTGAAAACATCAAGGCAGCTGTCCAGTATGGCAAAAATCTTCAGGCGATGGTTGTAGCTTTCAACACGGTTGGTGCCGTCAGCATCAATCGTACGCATGAAATCCTGTCCAGCGTGTTTAACATCCCGTTGGCAACAGGAACCATCAAAAACATGGTAACCCGCTGTGCGGAAGCGCTGAAAGATACTTATGAGCGGATCCGTCTGAAAATGATCACGCTTGGACTGGTCCATTGTGATGAAACCGGCACCCGCGTAGATGGAAAAACCATTCGGAGCAGACATGGGCAGTCAGGTTTAAGGAGCTTCTGCTCGATATGAAAAAGGTACATGATAAAGAACTTCTTTCCGGTAAGGATGAGGTCAGCTGCTATCACCGCCATAAATTTGATATGGAGTATGATTCCATCATCAAAACTGCATATGGGGAAAATCCACTTCCTGAAACTTCAGCTAAAAAGCGCGACCGGAAGAAAAAAAGCAAAGTATTAAACTTGATCTGCCGACTGGATAATTACAAGGAGTCAGTCTGCCTGTTTTTAAAGAATCTCTGTGTACCCTTTGATAACAATCAGGCGGAACGTGATCTGAGAATGGTAAAAGTAAAAACCAAGGTTTCTGGATGCTTCCGGAGTGAAAAAGGTGCACAGGAATATCTTACAATCATGAGCTATATCGGATCAGCCCGTAAGCATGGAATAAATGCTTTCACAGCTATCCGCGAAGCACTGAACGGAACCCCGGATATCATTTTCAACTAACGGGGGTTCTGAACAGATACGATAACTGAATAAAATGAGCTAGTGGGCGGACTATCAGACTGGACAGAGGAGCCGGAACCTTGATTCCGGTAACACCGAGAATCCTTAAAGATGATCCCACAGCGCAAGAGTTTGTAAACGAGCTGAATATAGCAGAAGACTATAAGGAGCCTGCAAAACGGAAATATAACGAGAGATCGTTTTATTTTAATGCGTTTTGCAGGCTCTTTTTCTGTCTCAAAATTCACTTCACGGCCTACCATTTTGTTGGCCATAACTTTGGTGGACGTGGTAGCCACATCCATGACATCCATCAGACGTCCGTGGTTCAGGATGGCACATCTGTCCGCGATCCGTTTGATTTCTTCCAGTTTATGTGTGATCAGGATGATAGTCTTGCCGTCATCCCGCAGAGATTTGATAATATCCAACAGGAAATCGATCTCCTGCGGTGTCAGAACCGCTGTGGGTTCATCAAAAATGAGGATCTCCGCTTCTCTGTAAAGCATCTTTAAGATCTCTACTCTCTGCTGTGTAGAGACATTAATGTCGCTGATCACATCGGTGGGGTTCACTGCCAGTCCGTATTTTTCCGAAAGGTTCCGGATATCCTGATTGGCCTTCTTCATATCCACTACCGGAATACATCCCAGCACCTTCTTCACCGGGGGCAGAAGGGATACGAGAACGCAGAGCACCGTCTCCGCGCCTATGGTGCTGCCGTTGTAGGCGAGGCTGTACAGCCAGGCGTTGCTCCAGCCTGCGTCAACTGCGGAATCCGCGAAAAATATTCCGCCTGAGAGGGTGGAGCAGAGCATGCGGCAAAGGCCAGCTACAGCTATGCCCAGGGTAAGCTTATTGGGGAAGTAGGCGGCTATGCCGTAGCAGGCAAAGGCGAAGAAGTAGTCCAGGAGCAGCTGTGCCCAGTGTATAACGTAGAAATCCTGAATGAGCTGAAGCATACCGAAGGCGAGACCCGCGACAAAGCCATAAAGCGGGCCGAAGGCGCAGGCATAGGCCGCGATGGGCAGCATGCTGCAAAGGGTGAGGGAGCCGCCCATTGGCAGTGAAAACAGCTTTATGTAGCTGAGCATGAAGGACAGCGCCACGCAGAGCGCGCCGTATACCAGGGCACGGGTGCGGTTTTTGGGGGCGGGGTGGGAGGCCCTTTTGTAGCGGATTATGCCAATGAGCAGCGCCGCCACGGCGATAATGGAGAGAAGGAACATGACGAGCCCGCCGCCCTGAAGGCTGGCCAGCTTTTGAAACAGCACGAATTTCATAAATAATAAAACTCCTTTCGTTTTTTGCTGTTGGCAAAAAAACATCTCCGCACAGCCATACGGCCGCGGAGATATGAAAGGAGCACGGGCCGTAAAGTGAGGCCCGGTCATTATCAACTCACCGCTTCCCTACGCAGGCATTACCCAGACAGGTTCAAAGGTTAATCTCAGCCGGACGGAAACCGTCCAGCACCCCCAGCGGAGCATATTCTTTTGTTCAGGGACATTATATCACCAAAAAAACCCTATGACAATCGCCTTTTTTGATTGATTCTTATTGTGTTTTGGTGGGCCATGGGTTAAAATACAGTATTGTGCAAAAAATTTATTTGATATACAGAGGACAAGCGTATGAAGAACGAAAAACTG